>Ga0007834_1000726_pt1 | contig 9784 bp, 8 predicted proteins | sample CryBogCBE06Nov07_FD_71233 | JGI IMG/M metagenome (GOLD analysis project Ga0007834, IMG submission 71233) | Freshwater microbial communities from Crystal Bog, Wisconsin, USA - CBE06Nov07 | ecosystem: Environmental > Aquatic > Freshwater > Lake | place: Crystal Bog, Wisconsin, USA | collected... | reverse complement strand
AGGCCCAGCGCCAGCAGGGCTCCGGAAATCCTCAATCGCAAAACACGCACCAAAAATCCTCTACAGTCACAATGATGATCAGGCGCTATTGTCGGCGCTGACACGCAACAGGAAGATTCACCATGCAAATTCAAGGCAAAGTATTTATCGTCACCGGCGGTGCCTCGGGCCTCGGGGAAGGCACCGCACGCATGCTCGCGTCCAAGGGCGGAAAAGTCCTGATCGCCGACATGCAGGAGGAAAAAGGCCAAGCAGTCGCAAGGGAAATTGGCGGCGCGTTTCTGAAATGCGACGTCTCCAGCGAAGCCGATGGCCAGGCTGTCGTCACCAAGGCGATGACGATGGGCAAGCTGATGGGCCTGGTCAACTGTGCCGGCATCGCCCCGGCCGAGAAAACAGTCGGGAAAAACGGACCCCATGGCCTGGCCCTTTATAGCAAGGTCATACAGGTCAACCTAATCGGCAGCTTCAACATGATTCGACTGGCCGCTGAAGCCATGGCGAAAAACGAGCCCGAATCCACCGGGGAGCGCGGCGTGCTGATTTCCACTGCCAGCGTGGCCGCCTATGACGGTCAGATCGGCCAGGCGGCCTATAGCGCGTCGAAAGGCGGCGTAGTGGGCATGACCCTGCCCATTGCCCGCGATCTGGCGCGCAACGGCATCCGCAACATGACGATTGCGCCCGGGATCTTCGGTACGCCCATGCTGTTTGCCATGCCCAAGGAGGTGCAGGACGCGCTGGCCGCCGGTGTCCCCTTCCCTTCCCGACTCGGAACGCCCGAGGACTACGCCAAGCTTGCCGTGCACATTTTTGAGAACGACATGCTCAACGGCGAAGTGATCCGCCTCGACGGTGCGATCCGGCTGGCACCCAAGTAAACCCATGTCCTGGCGGCGCCTGCGTTTGCTGGCCGGTGTGGTCTGGCTGGCAGTCTGCACGGTCCCGGCCTCCGGTTTTGCCCAGTCACCGGGTGAGGCCTTGCCTGAAGCTGCGAGCGGCTATGCCGCCAGGGCATCCGCCCGTTTGACGCATACCGCGGTTGCCGCGGCCAATCCATTGGCTGCCGCCGCAGGCGTCGAAATCTTGCGCGCTGGCGGCAATGCAATGGATGCGGCAGTCGCCGTGCAGATGGTGCTGGGTCTGGTGGAGCCCCAGTCCAGCGGGCTGGGCGGCGGCGCATTCCTGATGTATTTTGACGGCAAAAGGGTTCATGCTTGGGATGGTCGCGAGACGGCCCCGTTCGCTGCTGACGAAGGCCTTTTTCTTGGCCCAGACCACAAACCGCTGCCCTTCTACCAGGCGGTTGTCGGTGGGCGGGCCGTTGGTGTGCCGGGAGCCGTGTCGATGTTGGAAGCGGCGCACCGCCAACTCGGGCACCTGCCCTGGGCAAGCCTGATGGAGCCCGCGATCCGCCTGGCCGAGGAGGGCTTTGCCATCAGCCCGCGACTGCACACCCTGCTGGCCGAGGACACCTACCTCAAGACGGATCCGCAGGCAGCAGGCTTTTATTACGACGCGCAAGGCAACGCATTGCCAACCGGCACCCAACTGCGCAACACGGAGTACGCAGCCGTGCTGCGTCTGATTGCAGAACAGGGCTCCGGAGGCCTGCTCGAGGGCGACGTGGCTCGCGCCGTGGTAGCCGCTGTGCAGGGCCACGCCTCCAACCCGGGCCGGTTGGCCCTGGCCGACCTGCAGGGCTACCAACCCAAGGAACGCGACCCCCTGTGTTTTGACCACCAGGATGGCATCACCGGCAAGGCGCGCAGCTATCGAATCTGCGGCATGCCGCCGCCCAATTCGGGCACGATTGCCATCGGCCAGATTCTGGGCATCCTGGGCAACACAGCTGCCGGGTCCATACCACTGGGCGGCACCCTGCCCTCGCCCGCCTGGCTGCACCTTTATACCGAAGCGTCGCGCCTGGCCTTTGCGGACCGCGCGCAGTATGTCGCCGACCCCGATTTCGTCGATCCCCCGGCGGGGCGCTGGAGCAGCCTGCTGGAGCCTGCCTATCTGGCAGGCCGTGCTGCGCTGATTGACCAACGCCCCGGCAGTCCGCGCATGCCTGCGGCCCCCGCAGGAGAGCCAGCGCCAGGTGCACGCACCAGCTACGCCCCCAGCCGCGAGCAGCCCGAATACGGCACCAGCCACATCAGCATCGTCGATGCCTCTGGCAATGCCCTCGCCATGACGACGAGCATCGAAAACGCATTCGGAGCCCGCCTGATGGTGAACCGGGGACTTGGCCTGCCCGGTGGCTTTCTGCTCAACAACGAACTCACCGACTTCAACTTTTTGCCGGCCGACGCGCAAGGCCGCCCCGTTGCCAACCGGGTGCAGGGCGGCAAGCGCCCGCGCTCGGCCATGAGCCCGCTGCTGGTTTTCGACAGGGACACCCGGCAATTCATGATGAGCCTGGGAAGCCCTGGCGGCGCCATCATCATCCATTTCAACACCAAGGCACTGTATGGCATCCTGCATTGGGGCCTGGATGCGCAGGCCGCCCTGAATATGGGCAATTTTGGCGCGCTGGAAGATACGGTGCTTCTTGAAAAAGGCCGCTTCCCACCCAGTACCGCACAGGCCCTGCGCGAGCGCGGCCACAAGGTGCGCGAATTCGACCTGCCCAGCGGCCTACAGGTCATTGAACGAACGCCTCGCGGCTGGCGTGGCGCATCTGACCCGCGCCGCGAGGGGGTGGTCTTGGGGGACTGAACGCGCAGCAGGACCCGGTAGCTCAGGCCCGGGGCATGGCGACGAATTCGAGAACCTGACCCTGGCGCCGGAGAAACCCGCTGGCCACCTTCATGTCGATGCTGTGGCCCCGCGTGGTGCAGGCGGCAATCTGGCTTTGCAACTCCTGCAACTGAGCGGTGCTCGGTGCAACCCCATAGCCCGTCCTGAGCCAGTGGCGCAGCGCATTGGCCTGCCGCTCGGCACCCAACGCTTGCAGTTCGGCTATCTTCGGGGGCAGGCCGATGCGGGCCAGGTCTTCCGTGGCGATCTGGGTCAATAGCGCCTGGGCATGGGCAGCGTGGCGGGCCGAGCGTGCGAAGGTTTCGCGAAACTGCGGAAAGACCTCATCCAGAACCGGCAGCAGCCGGGCGCGGATGCGGTTGCGGGTGAAGCGCTCATTGGCGTTGCTGGGGTCCTCGACCCAATCGCGGCCCGGTTGCAAGCCCCGGGCAGCCAGCCAGAGCCGGATGTCGCGCGCCGCCACCGCCAGGAGTGGGCGGCAATAGTGCACTCCCATGCGTTCCCAGCGCTCAGGCATGGCGGCCAGGCCCGGCAGCCCGGCCCCCCGGGAGAGGGCCAGCAAAATGGTCTCAACCTGATCATCCGCATGCTGTGCAATTGCTACTGTTTTTAGAGCGCCCCAAGGCCCATTTTCAAGGACCAACGCTTCAAAAGCCCCATATCGCGCATCCCGCGCCGCGCTTTCCGGGCTTTCCCCCGGCGCATGGGCTGCATGCACCTTGCGCACCACCAGCGGTACGTCCAGGCGCCGGCAGAGCGCTTCACAGTGGGCAGCGAAATCATCCGCTGCAGCCTGCAGGCCGTGGTGCACATGGATCGCATGCACCTGACCGGGCCATGCCTCGGCGCACGCTAACAGCAAGGCGGTCGAGTCGGCCCCCCCGCTGTAGGCCACGCCGATGGGCAGTTGCGGTGGACGGTCGCGCCAGAAGGCGTCGAACGCGGAAATCACGGGGCGGGGCGGGTCGCCAGGTTTGGCGCAGGGTGGCCCACGGCAAAGTCGTTGCGCCCGGTGCGGTCCTGGCCGCGCAACAGCCACAGCGGCCGGGTGGCAAAACTCACGGGTACCCCGCTCTGCCCGTCCACCGGCCGCAGGTCCCGGTCAAACAGGGAAGTGCCCGGCATGTAGCGCAGGGCCACGCCAGTGCGGCGTTGGCCCGAAAGGTTGGCTTTGGCCCCATGGATCATGTAGACGTCGTGCAATGACATCTGGCCTGGCTCGAGCTCGATGTCGGCGGCCTCTGCCTCGTCAAAGCTGCCGTCCGCCATACGCTGGTTCAGCGTAAGGTCGGTGCGGTCCTCGTGCAGGTGGGGATGCAACTGCTGCGCCCGATGCGAGCCGGGGATCACCCGCAGGCAGCCGTTGGCGCGGGTGCTGGGCTCCAGCGCAACCCACACGGTGCAGGTAGCCAGCGGGCGGATCGGCCAGTAATGCCCATCCTGGTGCCATGGCGTCTCAAAGCCTTCGCTGGCGGGCTTGCAAAATACATGGCAGCCCCAGAGGATCACATCGGGGCCCAGCACCTGGGAGGCCAGATCGACGACGCCGGGATGCATGGCCAGTTCAAGAAAATCGCTGCAGCCCTTGACACCTTCGTCATTGCTGCCGGGCCGGCTCTGGCTTTCGATATGGGCACTGACCAGCTTTTCCGGCCGCACGCCGGGATTGTTGTTAATCAGGGTCTGCAGCGCGCCCTGCATGCGCTCGACCCAGGCCTGGCTCAGACGCCAGGCCGGCACCACATAGCCTTGCTCCCGGTATTGGAGGATTTCTGCGGGGCTGAGTTGGGCCATGGGCGGCTTTACTTGCTGTCGGCCTTGGTGTCGGTAAACCGGCCGTAGCTTTGCAGGCGGTCGTAGCGGCGGTCGAGCAATTCCTTGACCTTCAGGTCGGCCAGCTGGCGCCAGGCATCGTTGAGTGCCCGCTTAAGAAAGGCTGCCATCTGCTTGGGGTCGCGGTGCGCCCCCCCGACCGGCTCGTTGACGATCTTGTCGACCAGGCCCAGGGCCTTGAGCCGGTGTGCCGTAATGCCCAAGGCTTCGGCGGCATCCTGCGCCTTGTCGCTGGTCTTCCAGAGGATGGAGGCGCAACCTTCGGGGCTGATGACGCTGTAGATCGAATACTGCAGCATTAGCACCTGATCGCCCACGCTGATTGCAAGCGCGCCGCCCGAGCCGCCCTCGCCGATGATGGTGGTGATGATCGGCACTTCGAGCTGGGCCATTTCGTAGATGTTGCGGCCGATCGCTTCACTCTGGCCGCGCTCTTCGGCGTCAATGCCGGGGTAGGCACCCGGCGTATCGACAAAGGTGAATACCGGCAGCTTGAACTTCTCGGCGGTCTTCATCAAGCGCAGGGCCTTACGGTAGCCCTCGGGTTTGCTCATGCCAAAGTTGCGCAGACCGCGCTCCCGGGTATCGCGCCCTTTCTGCTGGCCGATCACCATGCAGGCATTGCCGTTGAAGCGGGCCAGACCGCCCACGATGGACAGGTCATCGGCGAAATGCCGGTCGCCATGCAGCTCGATGAAGTCGGTGAAGCATTCGTTGACGTAATCGAGCGTGTAGGGCCGCTCGGCGTGGCGGGCAATCTTGGTTATCTGCCAGGGCGAGAGGTCGCTGTAGATGTCCTTGGTCAGCTGCTGGCTCTTCTTGCTGAGCTGTTCGATCTCGTCGGAGATATCCACCGCAGATTCCGTCTGGACGTAACGCAGCTCTTCGATCTTGGTTTCGAGTTCGGCAATGGGTTGCTCGAAGTCGAGAAATGTTCTTTTGCTCATCAGTACTCCACGGGTAGGGGGTCCAGAGACCGCCAAATATACCAAGTTGCGACACTGCAGTAGGGTGCCCAGGCGGCGGCCACCTCGCGGGCGTCGCTGCGGCTGACCGGGTCTCCGGAAAAATAGCTCTTGCTGATGCCATTGATCAGGCCGATGTCGTCCAGCGGCAGCACATTGGGGCGCATCAGGTGGAAAATCAGGAACATCTCAGCCGTCCAGCGGCCAATGCCGCGGATCCCCACCAGCTCGGCAATGATGGCTTCATCGTCCATCGTGTGCCAGTTGTCGGTGGAGACCGACCCACTGTCAAAGTGCAGGGCCAGGTCGACGAGGTATTCGATCTTGCGGGCCGACAGGCCGGCCGCGCGCATGTCGTCCACCTTGAGCTTGAGCACATTGGCCGGGATCATTTTCCGGGGCAGCACGGCAAAGCGGTCCCAGACCGTCTGCGCTGCCTTCACCGAAATCTGCTGCCCGACGATGCTGCGCGCCAGCGTGGTGAATGCATCGCCGCGCGACTGCAGGCTGGCCTCACCCAACTCGGGGATCAGTCGCTTCATGACCCTGTCCTTTTTCATCAGGTGACGGCAGGCCTCCTGCCAGTAGTCGGGCACGGTCACGGTGGGCTGCCCCGTGGCAGAGCGAACGGCCATCAGCCGCGCTCCCAGGTCGTGCCGGTTGGCGAGTCCTTCAAGACAATACCCTGATCTGACAAAGCCTTGCGGATGCGGTCTGCCTCGGCAAAATTCTTGGCGGCCTTGGCAACGCCACGGGCCACGATCTGCGCGCCGATACTTGCTTCGTCCACTGTCGTGCCGGCCTGCAGGAAAGCCCTAGGATCCCCTTGCAGGATACCGAGCACGCCGCCCAGTGCCTTGAGTAAGGCAGCCTGCTCGCCCGACTTGCTGCGGTTGACCTCGCCTGCCAGGTCAAACAACACGGCAACAGCTTCCGGGGTGGCAAAGTCGTTGTCCATGGCCGTCTTGAAGCGCAAGGCATAGGGGTTCGACCAGTCGATATCCCTTGAAATACCATCGTGTGCAGCTACATTTTTTGTAGCATTCTCGGGCTGCGGGGGAACCAGGTCCAGGGCTGTGTAGAGCCGTTTGAGGGCGCCGCGCGCGTCGTCCAGATGCACATCGCTGTAGTTCAGGGGGCTGCGGTAATGGGCCCGCACGATGAAAAAGCGCAGGGTTTCGGCGTCGAATTTCTCCAGCACCTCGCGGATCGTGAAGAAATTGCCCAGGCTCTTGGACATTTTTTCGTTGTCGATGTTGACAAAGCCGTTGTGCATCCACACCCGTGCCAGCGACTGGCCCGAGGCCCCTTCGCTCTGGGCGATTTCGTTTTCGTGGTGTGGGAACTGCAGGTCAGCCCCACCGCCATGGATGTCAAGGGTCTCGCCCAGGGTGGCACAGGCCATGGCCGAGCACTCGATGTGCCAGCCGGGCCGCCCGGGGCCGAAGGCGCTGGGCCAACGGGCATCGGCCGGCTCGGTGGGCTTGGCGGACTTCCAGAGCACGAAGTCGAGCGGATCCTCCTTGCCATCAAGCACGGCAACGCGCTCGCCGGCATGCAATTCATCCAGCGACTTGCCCGAGAGCTTGCCGTAGCCGGGGAATTTGCGCACGGCGAAGTTCACGTCCCCGCCTTCGGTGCGGTAGGCCAGGCCCTTGCCCTCCAGGGTTTGGACCAGGCCTAGCATCTGGGGGACGTAATCGGTGGCGCGTGGATCATGCGTCGGGCGCTCGATGGCCAGGGCATCAAAATCGCGGTACATCTCGGCGATCATGCGGCTGGTCAGCTGCTTGATGGTTTCGCCGTTTTCCACCGCCCGGCGGATGATCTTGTCGTCGATATCGGTGATGTTGCGCACAAACGTCACACGAAAGCCGCTGGCGCGCAGCCAGCGCTGGACGACATCAAACGCGACGTTGGCGCGGGCGTGGCCGATATGGCACAGGTCATAGACGGTGATGCCGCATACGTACATGCGGACATGGCCGGCTTCCAGGGGAACAAATTCTTCAACGGCACGCGTCAGCGTGTTGTAGATGCGCAAACTCATGAATGGTCAGTGGACAGACTGGGATACGAAGGGGTCGGGATCACCGGAAACTCGATTGAAAACAAAGGCCGAAACTTCCGGTGCATCCGGCGACTCACACCAAGCCGGTGGCTCACCCCCTCAGCTACAATCCGAGCCAGTATAAAGCCGCCGGACAGTCCCATCCAACGAGGCCCCATGTCGAACCTGCTCTCATTTTCCAATCCTGCAAGTATCCCGGCCACTGGCGCCCATTCCCGCCGCAGGGTCACAGCCAATGCGCTAAGCGTTCTGGGCCTGTGCGCTGCCCTGGCTTCCAGCGCGGTCTGGGCCGATGACTATGCGGATGTCAATCGCCTGCTCAAGGCAGGCCAGCTGAGCGAGGCCTTGGGCAAGGCCGACCTGTACCTGGCCAGCAAGCCGCGCGATCCCCAAATGCGCTTCATCAAGGGAGTGATCCTGTCCGAGTCGGGCAAGCCGGCCGACGCCATCTCGACCTTTACAAAACTCACGGAAGACTACCCGGAGTTGCCCGAGCCCTACAACAACCTGGCCGTGCTCTACGCCAACCAGAGCCAGTTTGACAAGGCCCGTGCCGCACTCGAAATGGCGATCCGCACCAACCCCAGCTATGCGACTGCCCACGAAAACCTGGGCGACGTCTATGCCAAGCTGGCCAGCCAGGCCTACAGCCGGGCGTTGCAGCTCGACAGCACCAACACCGGCGTGCAGCCCAAGCTGGCATTGATCCGGGAGCTTTTTGCGCCCGGCGCCAAGGGCCAAAAACCCGGCGTCACCGTGGCCGCTGCGGCACCGGCACCGGCACCGGCACCCGCACTGCCCCCGCTTCCCTCATTTGCCACCAGGCCCAGCGCGGCGCCTGCGCCAGCCGCGGCCTCTGCGCCAGCAACTGCCGCCGCACCGGCTGCTGCGGCCCCCGCACCCGCAGCGCCCTCCGGCGATACCAAGGACATCGAAGCCGCCGTGCAGGCATGGGCTGCAGCCTGGGCCGCAAAAGACGTTTCCGGTTACCTGGCAGCCTATGGCAAGGACTTCGACACCCCCGGCAAGCAAGCCCGCAAGGCCTGGGAAGACGAGCGCCGCAAGCGCATTGTGGGCAAATCGCGCATCAGCGTGAAGCTCAGCCAGCTCAAGGTGTCGGTCAATGGCGGCAAGGCCCGGGCCAACTTCCGTCAGGACTACAACGCAGATTCGCTTTCCGTGTCGAGCCACAAGGTGCTTGATCTGGTGAAGGCCGGTGATCGTTGGGTCATTGTCAGGGAATCGACCGGCTCCTGAGCGACCACACGTCGCCCAGGGGTCTGCCGTGGTGCATATTTGACTCCATTTGTATTGGTGCCCGTATGAACAGGGCCTATGTAGCTATATTTTTTGTAGCATTGAGCGCTGGATTGGTGTCCGGCGGGGCGTGGGCAAGCTCGTCCCACAAAAAGAAAACCGCACATACTGCGGCGCGCCAGGCTCCCACCCAGCCGCAGGCCGTGCAAGACAGCCAGGCCGAGGCCCAGTTGATTGCCATCTACCGCCTGATCGGCCAGGCCCGGACGCGCGAGGCACTGGCCCAGGCCGAGCAGCTGGTCCAGAGCCACCCCAACTTCCAATTGGCGCAGCTTGTTCTGGGTGACCTGCTTTCCGCGCAGGCACGTCCGGTCCGCGCACTGGGCGATATGCCCGACACCCTGGCCAAGGCAGGTGCGGCAACCCTGGCAGATTTGCGCGACGAATCGCAGATGCGGCTCAAGGCGCTGCGCGAGCGCCCGCCCGCCGGCGCGATTCCTTCCCAGTTTGTCGGCCTGTCCAGCCGCAACCGGCACGCCATTGCAGTGGACGCCTCACGCTCGCGCCTTTATCTTTTTGAAAATACGGCGCAGGGCCTGCAGCTGATCGCCGACTACTATATTTCCGTTGGTCAATCGGGCATCGAGAAAAACACCGAAGGCGACTTGCGTACGCCCCTCGGTGTCTATTTCATCACCAGCAACCTCGATCCGAAGTCGCTTACCGACTTCTACGGTGTGGGCGCTCTGCCGATCAACTATCCCAACCCCTACGACCTGCGGTCCGGCCGCTCCGGAAGCGGTATCTGGCTGCACGGCACGCCGTCGGGGCAGTATGCGCGGGCACCCAAGTCAACCAACGGCTGCGTGCCGTGCAGCCAGATACCGCTTCCGGA
>Ga0007834_1000724_pt1 | contig 9813 bp, 6 predicted proteins | sample CryBogCBE06Nov07_FD_71233 | JGI IMG/M metagenome (GOLD analysis project Ga0007834, IMG submission 71233) | Freshwater microbial communities from Crystal Bog, Wisconsin, USA - CBE06Nov07 | ecosystem: Environmental > Aquatic > Freshwater > Lake | place: Crystal Bog, Wisconsin, USA | collected... | reverse complement strand
CCAGCGCGTCGTTGCGGCTCATTTGTTTGGCGGCGATCATGCTGGAATAATGCGCCTTGCGCTTATCGATGCCGAATTTGGTGGGCAAATAATAATCCTGAAAGAAGCGGGTGAAGGTCGATTCCCCATGTTTGTTGGGGTAGGGTCGCCAATCAAACTCGCTTTTAAGGAATTCCACGGCTGCTGGCTTGTTGAAATCACCGTAGTTCAAAATGGGAATCATGCGGATGCGGCGCACGAAAATGCACCATAAAAACTGCAGCGGCGACAGCATGGGGTAGGTTTTAAGCTTCACGTGCGCGCCGAATTTCTGCTGCACGGCCAGCACGTGTTTTTTGTCGCGCTTATCATAAAACCAGCGCTTGGGCATGATGGATTCCGTGGCCACGTTACTGCCAGAGAGGATGTATTTGATGCCGTGCTTGGCGGCGGTTTTGAACATGGCAGCGAAAATGGCGTGGTCGGAAATAATTTCAATATCCAGCAGCGGTGCATTGAAGCAGGCGCGTTGCAAATCACGAATTTCTTCCCAATCCACCACATGCGTCACCAAATCAATGCCCAGCTTGGTCATCAGCCGTTCAATGTTGTGCACGGCCAGTTCCGAGTTCCAGCCATTATCCAGATGCAGCGCCAGCGGACGCAGGCCCAGCTGCTTTGCTTTCCAGATGACATAGCTTGAATCTACCCCGCCGCTGATGCCCACCAGACAGTCATACGCCTTGCCCGCACCCGATTTTTTGATGATTTCCACCAGCTGCATCAGCCGCGCTTCGCCCTCAGGGCCGGGGAATGCATCGTTCTGCACGCGTGCACGTGCTTTGATGCAGTGATTGCAGCCCTCGGCCCCGAAAAACTGAATTTCGGGGTCGGAATCATCCATAATGCAGACTTCGCAGATGGTTTGGGTCATGGTTTCGCTGGAAGGTTGCCGACGTTGCTGCTAGAAAAACGCACCATAATCAAGGCTAGCGTTTTGTAAATGATTACTCTGATCGACACACAGCAAAGTAACATCAGTTCCGTGCGGAATATGCTGAAACGCATTGGTGTGCCTAATGTTACGGCGCAATCGCCAGCCGATGTGGTGGATGCAAAAAAGCTTATTCTACCTGGTGTGGGGCACTTTGGCACGGTGATGAACTGGTTGAACGAGAGCGGCTATCGCGCGGCGCTGGATGAAGCGGTGCAAGTGCGCAAAACGCCTGTGCTGGGCATTTGTTTGGGTATGCAGCTGATGGCCAAATACAGCGAAGAAGGTAATGCAGAAGGTTTGGGATGGGTGGATGCTCGTGTGCGTGAATTCGACCATGTATCCACGTTGCCAGTACCGCACATGGGTTGGAATGATGTGCTTTTCCGCGAAGGCATTTTTGCCAAAGGCTATCGCGAAAGCCCACGTTTTTACTTTGTGCATTCTTATTTCGTCAGCTGCGATAACGAGGCCGATGTGTTAGGCACCACCCATTATGGGCATGATTTTGTGTCGGCCTTCCAGCGCGGCAATGTGGTGGGTGCGCAGTTTCACCCCGAAAAAAGCCACGCGTTTGGCATGAACTTCCTCAAAAAATTTGCAGAGGAATTTCATGGCTAAACGTCCGCGCATTATTCCGTGTCTGCTGCTGCGTAAAACCGGACTGGTGAAGGGCGAGAAATTCGCCAATCACCGCTATGTGGGCGATGTCATCAATGCCGTGCGCATTTTTAATGATAAAGGCGTGGATGAAATTATGGTGCTCGATATCGACGCCACGCGTGAAAAGCGCGAGCCGAATTACGAGCTGATTGAGCAGTTGGCTGGCGAGTGTTTCATGCCGCTGGCCTATGGTGGCGGCATCACTCGTACCTCGCAGATGGAAAAGCTGTTTCGGCTGGGTTGCGAGAAAATTTGCCTCACCACTGCCGCCACCACCGTGCCAGGGTTGATTGAGGAAGCTGCTGCGCGCTTTGGCCGCCAGAGTGTGGTGGTGGGCATCGACGTGCGTAAAAAACTGCTGGGTGGCTATGAAGTTATGATTCATGCTGGTAGCGAAAAAATTGCCACCCCGCTGGATGATTATGTGCGCGAAGTGACGGATAAAGGCGCGGGTGAAATTGTCATTCAGGCCATTCACGCCGATGGTACCTTGAAAGGCTATGACCTTGAACTGGTTTCGCGCGTGGTGAAAAACACCAACGTTCCAGTGATTGCCGCTGGCGGTGCCAGTGGTGTTGAAGACTTGGCGGCAGCCATAAAGCTTGGCGCGTCGGGCGCGGCGGCAGGGGCGTTATTTGTGTTTCAGGGCAAACACCGCGCAGTGCTCATCAACGTGCCAACGGCTGATGATGTGATCCGCGCTGTTTCAGCACAACCCTAAAAGCGAGTAGGACGAGCCAGCCAGAGCCAGCGAGAGCTGCGCTAAAATTTTGTCAGCAGACAAATTTTAGCAAACAATAACTACTCACCCTGACTTGCGCTGTAGCCGGCTTTGCCATCGAAAGTGAAGAGCGTTTCGATTTTCAAGAAATCGACATTCTTCTCAGCCGCAAGCGACATGAGTTTGGCAATGTCGGTATGGGTCACGGCACCATCTTTCACTTTAGGCATAAAGCGGCAGCGGAAGCGGTCAGTCACATCCATTTCGGTGATGATATCCGGCCAGACTTTTAGGCCTTTGCAGGAAATCATTTTAATTTCTAGATTATCGGTCGAGAGCTCTTTCATTAGGGCTGCGAGCGAATCGATGTCTTTGTGGAACCAGTGAATGAAGAAATCCACGCCCTTCAGCACGCGATCTTCTTTCTCGTCGGCCAACACCGCATGAATTTCACCGCTGCTCGTGCGGGGTTGATATTTTACCACGCGATAGGTGCTTGGTTCTTGGCCCAAACGCTCGATCACCGCGTCGGCGAATTCTTTCGTGCCGAGTTTTTGTTTGCTCATATCGTTGAAGATATCCACCGTGTGCATACCGTCTTCAATCGTCTTCAGCCATGCGTTGTGGATGGTGGAAGCCACGTCTGGCAGGTTCAAATGCACCAGCATCATGATGGCACCGTTGAGCAGGCCCGACGGGTTGGCGATGTTTTTGCCAGCAATATCGGGTGCGGAGCCGTGAATCGCTTCAAACATAGCATATTTCGCGCCGACGTTGGATGAGCCGGCAAGGCCAACCGAACCTGAAACTTCAGCCGCGATATCAGAAATAATGTCGCCATAGAGGTTTTCGGTCACAATCACGTCAAAAATATGCGGCTTGCTAGCGATACGCGCCGAGCCAATATCCACGATGAAGTGATCTGCCTCGATCTGCGGATATTCTTTCGAGACTTGTGTGAACATGTCGTGGAACGCACCATCGGTGAGTTTCATGATGTTATCTTTGCTCATGCAGGTCACTTTTTTGCGACCGTTGGCCACGGCATATTCAAACGCATAGCGCATAATGCGCTCGGTGCCGGATTTGGTGATGATTTTTACCGACTGAAACGCATCATGCGTTTGGCGATATTCAATGCCAGCGTAAAGATCTTCCTCGTTCTCACGAATAATCACCAGATTCATGTTGGCGTGCATGGATTTGATGAACGGGTGAAAGCTCATGCAGGGGCGCACGTTGGAATAAAGCCCAAGCGCTTTGCGCATGGTCACGTTCAGCGATTTATAGCCGCCGCCTTGCGGGGTGGTGATGGGGGCTTTCAGCAGCACTTTGGTGCGGCGAATGCTTTCCCACGCTGCGGGTGGAATGCCGGTGGTGACGCCTTTTTCATAAAACTTTTGGCCCACTTCGATGGTTTCAATGGCCAGTGGCGCACGGGCTTCTGCCAGAATGCGCAGCACGGCTTCCATAATTTCTGGCCCGATGCCATCACCATAAGCAACGGTGATAGGGTGCGCTTGAGGTTTTTCGTTATGTTGAACGACCGATGCCATGGAAAACTCCCTGAAGTGTTTTTTATTTTATACGCGTGGGAGAACAGGGAATGCTAGCGAAAGCGCTGAACTTGGCTTTTCACGCATCACTAAATCACAGGTTGTGGCAATTTGGCTTAAATGCTTAGGCAGCTAGCGCCGTTTTAACAGCGGCTAAAGCCTCTTCCAGCTTGTCGCCATCGGGCCCGCCACCTTGGGCAAAATCAGGTCGTCCGCCGCCACCTTGGCCACCAACAGCTGCCACTGCGGCTTTTACCAGTGCCGGAGCATCAGCCTTGCCGGAAATTTCTTTGCCGATGGCAATGATGATGTTGGCTTTGCCCTCGGTGCTGGAAAGGGCGGCGATCACGGCATCGCCATGTTTTTGTTGTAAGGCTTGTGCCAAGTCGCGCAGCGATTTTGCATCCAGCTCACCAAAGTTTTTGGCGGCGAGCTTAAAGGCGCCAACGCTCTCTGGGGTTACATCGCCGCCTGCGCCGCCCATGGCCGCTTGTTTTTTTGCTTCGGCCAATTCTTTTTGCAGCTTCTTATTGGCATCTTGGATGGTTTCAATAATAGTCTGATATTCATTAGATTTGTTTTTATAAATTTCTAGTACTTTATCGTCTGCTATTTCGTACAGGTCGCAAACAGAATTTTTTGAGGCACGAGTTGAGCGGCCTAGCTCCTGCAGCAGCTTTTCTTGCTCGCCTTCAAGTTTACTGATTTGCTGGCGTTGCACTTGAAGTTCAGTTTGCAGATGATTGCGCACACCTTCGCCAGTGACGGCTTCGATGCGGCGAACGCCGGAGCTGACTGAGCCTTCAGAAACGATTTTGAAGAGGCCGATATCGCCGGTTTTGCTGACATGGGTGCCGCCGCATAATTCTACCGAAAAATCTTTTCCGTCGGCTTTTTTGCCCATGGCCAGTACGCGCACTTCATCACCATATTTTTCACCAAACAGCGCCATGGCGCCTGATTTGATGGCTTCGTCTTGTGTCATCAGTTTCGTAGTTGCTGCGCTGTTTTGCGCCACATAGTGGTTCACCTCGGCTTCTACGCTTGCCAGCTCGTCACGGCTGATTGCCTTGGGGTTAGTGATATCAAAGCGCAGGCGATCTTCACTCACGAGAGAGCCTTTTTGTGTAACATGCTCACCCAGTTGATGGCGAAGCGCGGCATGAAGTAAGTGTGTTGCCGAGTGGTTGGCGCGAATGCGATCGCGGATACCGACATAAATTTCTAGATTAACCGTGTCGCCAATGCTCAGGCTGCCTTCTTGAATAGCCACTTCGTGCGCGAACACGCCATCGAGCGGTTTCTGCGTATCCGTCACTTCTGCTTTGCCTTGGCTGCTTGCGATAGCGCCTTTATCGCCAACCTGTCCGCCAGATTCAGCATAAAACGGGGTTTGGTTCACAATCATCTGGCCCTTTTCACCAGCTTTCAACTGCTGCACTTCCACGCCATCTTTCACCAGCGCGGTGATGATGCCTTGCGCTACATCTTGCGTGTAACCGAGGAATTCCGTGCTTCCCACGCGTTCTTTAATGTCGAACCAAAGGGCAGATGTGGCTGATTGACCCGACCCTTTCCATGCGGCGCGGGCGCGCTCGCGCTGCTCGTTCATGGCGGCTTCGAAGGCTTTCAAATCCACCGCGATATTGTCGGCGCGGAGAATGTCCTGCGTCAAATCCAGCGGAAAACCGTAGGTATCATAAAGCTTAAACGCGGCGTCGCCCGAGAATGTTCCGCCGCTGATTTTAGTTTTTTCTTCTTCTAGCAGTTTCAGGCCGCGACCGAGGGTCTCTTTGAATTTTTCTTCTTCCAGCTTCAGCGTTTCGCTGATGACAGCTTGTGCGCGTTGAAGTTCAGGATAGGCGGTGCCCATTTCAGCCACCAGCGTAGGCACCAGCTGATGCATGAGTGGTGCGGTGCAGCCCAGCATGTGCGCGTGACGCATGGCGCGGCGCATAATGCGGCGAAGTACATAGCCGCGACCCTCGTTGCTTGGCAGCACGCCATCGGCAATCAAGAAGCTGCTGGATCGCAAATGATCGGCAATCACTCGATGCGACGCGCTGAAAGATGCTTGGTTGTTTTTCGAAAGTTCCTGACTTGCCGCGATGAGTGTTTTGAACAAATCGATATCGTAATTATCATGCACGCCTTGCAAAAGCGCCGTCACGCGCTCAAGGCCCATGCCAGTATCGATGCTGGGTTTTGGCAGAGCAATGCGCGTGTCTTTATCTTTCTGTTCATATTGCATGAACACCAGATTCCAAATCTCGATGAAGCGGTCGCCGTCGGCATCCGCTGTTCCTGGAGGGCCACCGGGGATGTGGCTGCCATGGTCATAAAAAATTTCTGAACAGGGGCCGCAGGGGCCAGTGTCACCCATGGCCCAAAAGTTGTCGTTCGTGTCGATGCGGATAATTTTTTCTTCCGGCAATCCAGCGATTTTTTTCCACAAATCGAAGGCTTCGTCATCGGTGTGATAAACCGTGACGCAGAGTTTGCTTTTATCGATGCCCCACACCTTGGTGATCAGCTCCCATGCGTGAGAAATGGCGCCTTCTTTGAAGTAATCGCCGAAGCTGAAATTGCCCAGCATTTCGAAGAATGTGTGGTGACGGGCGGTGTAGCCCACGTTGTCCAAATCATTGTGTTTTCCGCCGGCGCGCACGCATTTTTGGCTGGTGGTAGCACGTGGCGGTGAGGGCGGATTTTCGGCACCAGTGAAGATGTTTTTAAACTGGTTCATGCCCGCGTTGGCGAACATCAGTGTGGGGTCATTATGCGGCACAAGAGAAGAGCTGGGCAGCACGCTGTGCTGCTTGCTCTCAAAGAACTCTAAAAACTGAGTGCGAACGTCAGTAGTACTCGGCATAAAACCTCAGGTAAAAACAGGAGGTAAATGCATAACTTCTGCCGTCATCAGCGGCAAGAAAAATCATGAAATAAGGGCTAAATGACTAAACCGCGCGGGCGGCCTGTAATCCGTCAAGTGTGCTGCGGTCGCTGACGCCGCTTACTTTCGCGCTCGGGGTCTCGCGTTTTTCTGGTTCATCTTTAGCGGGCGCTGTTGTGGTTGCCTGATTTGCTGGTCCGATGGCTTCGTTTCGTTTTTCTAATTTTTCATCACGTTTTTTGGCGAAAGCGTGCGATGAAACATAAAAAAGCGCGGACGTAATCAAGCTAAAGATCAACACAAAACCATAGTTTCCGCCCATAACGCTGGCGGCTTTGCCTTCGGCAGGCGTAATATGCTCAAATACTCCAGCAGCCATAGAATTTTGGCGTGCCTCACGAATGATGGCGCGTTTTGCTGGATCGGGATGTGCCCACGACAATAAATCGCGGGTGAGGGTTGCGCCGGCTCGACCGATATTGGAGTATTTTTCGAACGAGGTGTTTTTTAGCCATTTTGTCGTTGGCGCTTTTTCGCTGCCAAGGCCCAAATCAACGCCCAATGCCAACAGCATGACAAGTGCGCGGCCTTTCCATAGCGAGCCCCAGCTTTGCTTTGGCGCTTCATCCATCTCTTTGTGCTTTGCAATCAATGCTGGGTTGTTTTTACCTTCTTCCCCATGCAGCAAATCATCCGCCTTGTGAACAAGCTCGCCTTTGCGGTCTTCCAACCATTTGACAACGGGCACCAACAAGTTGCCGCCGCTGGTGAGTGCAAGGAACCACAGCGGATAATGCACGTATTTGCGATCAAGCTTTAAGGGATTTGCATTTTTGTGCAGCCAGTTAACTGTGCCTTCAAAGCCCTTACTCCATTTGCCGGCTTCAACGGCTTTTGCTGCATTGGCGGGTTTAATAAGCTCGAGCGTGGTGCCGGAAATAATTTCATTCGCAATCCACGTGATGCCACCATAAGTGCCAAGATTGAACAGAATTTCGCCAGCGCTCTGATGATGTTTTTTATGCGCTTCAGAAACGCCAGAAGGCGGTGTGTTGCTCACCGCCTGCATCGTTGTTCCTGTTGTTTGTTCAGTCATATTTTGCGCGTGTTAGCCTGTCGTGGGTGTGAGTTGTTGATCCATGCGTGGGCTTATGGTTTCATCTTTGCTGATGCTTGAAACGCGCGGGCTTGGGGCATTCGCCATTTCTTTAGCTGCGGCGCGTTTGTCATCCTCAGCAGTAGCCAGCGATGTGGTCGTATGCTGGGGTACCGATGCGGCAAGGGCAGCCGTTTCCGGCGACACGCTTGGTTTATAGGTAAGGCCAGGAATAAATTTCTTTAGTGTATTGATGATGGGGGACATCGTTAGTGTCGTGACAAACGTGTACATCACATCAGCAAAAGCATAACGCAGGTAATGTTCTGGTAGTCCGCCAACGCCTTTCACGCTGCCGTAGGCCACTTCTTTGCCATTTTGGATAAGTTCTGGGTGTTCTTTAAGTTGTGCAGCAGAATAGCCAGCACCTTTACCAACTTGTTTGTCCACCCATTCAACCGGAGTTTTGGCGTATTTTCTGACAATGCCACCAGTCTCTGCACCGATTTCTTCTACAAGATGATCGATGCCATGAAATTTTGCCAAAAATGTCAGCGGAGTTTTTTCGCCAGCCCAGCGGAAAATATTAATCTTGCTGCCCAGCGTATAGGCGGCTGTTTGAGTTGCAAGCACGGTACCCATACGGCCAACAACGGCACCAAGGAATGTAGGACGCTCTTCAGCATCGATAGCAGCATGACGGGCTTTTAGGTCGTCCGATTGCATCGCTTCGTCACCATAATGTTTACGATCTTCATTACGCACAAAGCTGGATTTAATTTTTGCTCCAAGCCAGATACTTGGAATCATAACCAAATGTCCCATGGTCACGAGAGTGAGTGTGCCAGCCATGCTGCCGGAAATCTTTTCTCGAGTATCTGCCTGTTTAAATAATTGGACAAATGGAAGCTTTTCCATCTTGCCGCGAAGCGACTCAAAAATTTCGCTTGGTTTTGCCGCATCCTTCATGCCCCACAGCTTGAGGGGGCTTTTGGAATGGAAGACCCAATAGCTGAAAGCTGCTGAGGTGGTGAGGTTAAGCCAGAAATTGATGAGATTACCGAAGATAAAATCGTACTTCTTTTCGCCATAGGTTTTATCCATGGCAAATGGCGATATCTTATTGTTATCGCTAGATTTATCTTTTGTTTTATCGTTCATCAAACTCTCAAAAAAACGTGAAAAAACATCTATTTCCACGCTCACAGTCTATCACATTGAGGAATGAGATTTTGTGAAGCTTTCATGACAAATCAGCGGTTAAGTGCTCATTTTCTTATGTAAAGATGAAGCCACTCAAGCAAAGAAAAAGGGCGGCAGTTGCCTGCCGCCCTTGGATATAAAAATGGGTTGGTTAGTATTAGAAATCCATACCGCCCATGCCACCCATACCGCCCATACCACCAGCAGCGGCAGCAGGTTTGCTGCTGTCTTCTGGTTCGTCGGCGATGAGGGCTTCGGTGGTGATCATCAGGCTCGAGATCGAAGCGGCGTCTTGCAGGGCGCAACGCACAACCTTCGTCGGGTCGATGATACCGGCCTTAATCATGTCGGTATATTCAAGGGTTTGCGCATCGAAGCCGTAGTTGGTGTCTTGGCTTTCGAGCAGCTTGCCTGCAACAACCGCACCATCGAGGCCTGCGTTTTCCACGATCTGACGGATCGGGGCTTGCAGGGCGCGTTTGATGATGTTGATGCCAGCGCGTTCGTCGTCGTTGTTGGCTTTCAATTTGTCCAGCGCACGGGTTGCGTAGAGCAGGGTGACGCCGCCGCCGGGAACAATACCTTCTTCCACGGCTGCACGGGTGGCGTGCAATGCATCGTCCACGCGGTCTTTACGCTCTTTTACTTCGCTTTCCGTTGCGCCGCCAACTTTCAGCACGGCTACGCCGCCCGTCAGTTTAGCCAAAC
>Ga0007834_1000723_pt1 | contig 9825 bp, 10 predicted proteins | sample CryBogCBE06Nov07_FD_71233 | JGI IMG/M metagenome (GOLD analysis project Ga0007834, IMG submission 71233) | Freshwater microbial communities from Crystal Bog, Wisconsin, USA - CBE06Nov07 | ecosystem: Environmental > Aquatic > Freshwater > Lake | place: Crystal Bog, Wisconsin, USA | collected... | reverse complement strand
GAGCAGCGCCAGCGCCTGCATGGCTGGTGGAGTATCTGTAAATAAATGATAGGTGATGAGAACAGCCACCGCACCTTTACCTGCATCGAGCAGCAAGGTGAGGGCGGCGACTTTTTTATTGCCCGTGCGCAGCATGTTGGTGGCGCCAATATTGCCGGAACCGATATAGCGCGGATCGGGCAGGTGGAAAATTTTGGCCAGCACCACGCCAAAGGGAATGGAGCCCAGTGCCCAGCCCAGCATGATGATTTGAATGATGTCGCTTACGTGCATACGCGTACGAGCGTAGCGGTGGTCGTAATTTTTAAGCAAGATATTATTTTTACGCTTCGCTAGCTCATGGCTCGCTCGCCCAGCTCGCTTTTTATCTTTTAAACGGTTGTGGAGTTGGTGCGTAGCGCTTTACGGCGCGAGCCGGAGCGTAAGCGAACGAGGAGGAGCGGTAGCGGGGGCGACTTCGGCCCCTTAAGCAAGGCTCAAGCCATCGAGCACGCCCTGCAGAATGTAACTAGCGGCGAGTTTATCGACCAGCTCATCGCGCCGCGCACGGCTGAGGTCGCCCTCAATCATCATCCGCGTGACGGCGGCGGTGGAAAGTCGCTCATCCCACAGCAATATCGGCATGTGAAACTGCGCGGCGAAGTTGCGGGCGAAAGCGCGGGTGGCCTGTGCGCGGGGGCCCAGCGTGCCATCCATGTTGACGGGATAGCCAATCACACAGCCCACAATGCTGCGGCCTTCAATGACTTTCGCCAATGCTTTTGCATCGCCCGCCCATTTGGTGCGGGTGATGGTGTGATCGGGCGTGGCGATGGTGCGGCGATCGTCGCTGACGGCGATGCCGATGGTAACAGTGCCCACATCCAGCCCAATCAGCCGACCTTTGGCGGGTAGCAGCGCGGCAAATTCCGGCAGGGTGGTGAGGGCAGATGGTGTGGCGGAAGGGTTGGTCATGCTAGGGTTTTAGGGCTTTAGCGGGGCATGCACAACCTATTCCTTGATTTTTTGGCGCGCGGCGCTAAACCCATCGCTTCGCACATAAGGGCAAACCATGGCGCTGACCGATAAAGAAGTACAACATATTGCAAAACTGGCTCGCATTCGCGTTACGGCGGAAGAGCTGCCGCATTATGCCAAGGAAATTAACGGCATTTTGAAGTGGATTGAGCAGCTGAACGAGGTGGACACCAAAGGCGTGGCGCCGCTGCTCAGCGTTTCGGACCAAGTGCTGCCATGGCGCGCCGACGTGGTGAACGATGGCAACCAGCAGGAAGCCGTGCTGAAAAACGCACCTAACCAACAATATGGCTGCTTCGCCGTGCCGAAAGTGATTGAATAATGACCAGCCCCACCCACATGACTTTGGCCGAAGCGCGTGACGCACTGGCCGCCAAAAAAATCAGCAGCGTGGAGTTAACGCAAGCGCATTTGACGGCGATTGAAAAGCATAACCCCGCGCTGAACGCCTATGTGCATCACACGCCGGAAATTGCGCTGGCCCAAGCCAAAGCATCGGATGAGCGCCGTGCGAGCGGTAGCATTGGATTGCTCGAAGGCATTCCCGTCGGCATCAAAGATTTGTTCTGCACCAAGGGCGTGAACAGCCAGTCGGCCTCAAAAATTCTCACCGGTTTTAAGCCGGAATATGAATCGACCGTCACCACCAACCTGTTCCGCGAAGGCGCAGTGATGCTGGGCAAAACCAACATGGATGAATTCGCCATGGGTTCGGCCAACATCACCAGCACCTATGGAAACTGCATCAACCCATGGAAACGTGCTGATGCGCCGGAAAAGCAATTGGTTCCGGGGGGTTCATCGGGCGGTTCCGCTGCTGCGGTGGCTGCGCGTTTGGGCTTTATGGCCACGGGCACCGATACGGGTGGATCGATTCGTCAACCCGCCGCATTCACCGGCATTGTGGGCATTAAACCGACTTATGGACGCTGCTCGCGCTGGGGCATTATCGCGTTTGCGAGTTCCCTTGATCAAGCTGGCCCAATGACCCGCACTGTGCGCGATGCCGCGATTAGTTTGCAAGCCATGGCGGGGCATGACCCGAAAGATTCCACCAGTGCCGTGCAGAAGCTGCCGAATTTTGAAGCCATCATCGGCGCGGGCGTGAAGGGGCTGAAGATTGGTATTCCCAATGAATATCGCATCGACGGCATGAACCCCGAAATCACCGCCGCGTGGGACAAAGGCGCGGCGATTTTGAAAGCGGCAGGCGCTGAAATTGTCAATGTTTCCCTGCCTCATACGAAATATGCGTTGCCTACCTATTATGTGCTGGCTCCGGCGGAATGTTCCAGCAATCTGGCGCGTTATGACGGTGTGCGCTTCGGCCTGCGCGTGATGGATGATGGCGATAATCTGAACGACATGTATGAAAAAACCCGCGCTGCCGGTTTCGGGGCTGAGGTAAAGCGCCGCATTCTCATCGGCACCTATGTGCTGAGCGCTGGATATTATGACGCCTATTACAAACAAGCGCAGCGCGTGCGTGCGTTGATTGCGCGCGATTTTGTGGAAGCCTTCAAACAGTGTGATGTGATTTTAACGCCAACGGCTCCCAGCGACGCATTTGCCATTGGTGACAACCAAGATGACCCCGTCGCCATGTATCTGAACGATGTGTTCACCATTCCGGCATCGCTCGCAGGGCTGCCTGCTATGGCGTTGCCGATTGGCCTCAGCAAAGCAGGTTTGCCGCTTGGTTTGCATCTCATCGGCCGCGCGTTTGATGAAGAAACCGTGTTCAAAACCGCTGAGGTGATCGAGCGCGAAGCGGGCTTCAACTTTGCACCGGCGGGGTATTAATATGAGCACTCCGTATCGCATTAAAGGTCAAACTGGTGATTGGGAAGTGGTGCTTGGGCTTGAGGTTCACGCGCAAGTGAACAGCAATTCCAAACTGTTCTCCGGCGCGCCCGTGGGCTTCGGCGCTGAGACAAACCAGAGCGTATCGTTTGTGGATGCGGGCATGCCCGGCATGCTGCCCGTGATTAACGAGAAATGCATTGAGCAAGCCGTGCGCACTGGCCTTGGTATCAAGGCGCAAATTAATCTCACCTCGATTTTTGATCGAAAAAATTATTTCTACGCCGATCTGCCGCAGGGCTATCAGATTTCGCAATTCTCTGACCCCATCGTGGGCAAAGGGATGCTGACGGTGGACTTGGCCGATGGCAGCAGCAAAGAAATCGGCATTACCCGCATTCACCTTGAGCAAGATGCTGGTAAATCACTGCACGAGCACAGCCCCAAATTCAGCTTCATTGATTTGAATCGCAGCGGCGTGGCGCTGATGGAAATTGTGAGCGAGCCCGACATGCGCTCGCCGGAAGAAGCGGTGGCGTATTTCAAAAAACTGCGCACGATTCTGATGTATCTCGACACCTGCGATGGTGATTTGGAAAAAGGCAACATGCGCGCCGATGTGAATGTGAGCGTGCGTAAACCCGGCGATGCGTTCGGCACGCGCTGCGAAATTAAAAACATGAACTCCATGCGGTTTATTTTTAAAGCCATTGAGTTTGAAGCGACGCGTCAGGTGGAAATTCTGGAAGCGGGCGGAAAAGTGGACCAAGAGACGCGTTTGTTTGACGCGAGCACCGGTGAAACCCGCACCATGCGCAGCAAAGAAGATGCGCATGACTACCGCTATTTCCCTGACCCTGATTTGCTGCCGCTGGTGATTACGCAGAAGTTTGTGGATGATATTAAAGCGACGCTGCCCGAACTGCCGGATGCGAAAAAAGCCCGCTACATCGCCGATTATGGCTTGTCACCTTATGACGCCAGCGTGCTGGTGAGCGAGAAAGCGGCAGCGGATTATTTTGATGCGCTGCTCGCCAAAAAGCATGATGCAAAACTGGCATCGAACTGGATGACGAGCGAGCTGTATGCCCGCCTGAATAAAATGGGCGTGACGATTGAACAATCACCCATTTCGGTGGAGCAGTTGAGTGGCCTGCTGGCGCTGATTGAAGACAACACCATCAGCGGCAAAATCGCCAAAACCGTGTTCGAGAAAATGGTGGAAAGCGGCAAACCCGCCAAGCAAATCGTAGAAGAAGAAGGCCTCGTTCAGGTGACCGATACCGGCGCGATTGAAGCTGCCATCGACGCCGTGATCGCCGCCAACCCCGATAAGGTGGCCGAGTATAAATCCGGCAAAGATAAGCTGTTTGGTTTCTTTGTGGGTCAAGCCATGAAGGCGACCGAGGGCAAAGCTAACCCCGCTATGCTGAACGAGATTCTAAAGAAGAAGCTTTAGTTTACTGAGGATCTGCCGAAGGCGCGGCGGCATCGGAATCAAGCCGTCCCAGAATAATTTTTGCTTTATCGTTGGCGGGTTGAATCACCAGCACCGCCTTTGCATCGGCGCGGGCAAGCCCAGCATCACCCAATTGTTCAAACGCCGTGGCGCGCGCCAGCAGCAGTTCGGCGTTCACGGGCGTGAGGCTAACCGCGTGGTCGAGGTCGCTCAGTGCCTCGCGCGTTTTACCATAGGTGAGGTTGATGCGCGCGCGTTCCTGCATCAGGTTTGAGCTGAGCTTGGCTGCGTTGGCATTATCGCCTTTGGCCACATTCATTTCGTTGATTTGCGCGCCCAACACGGCAATCGCCGCATCGGCACGGTTGGCATTGATCCACGCTTGCACCGCCTGATGGGTGACGTAGCTGCGCATGCTGATGTTCCTTTTATCAACAGCTTCACGCGTGGCGTTCAGCGCGTCGCCCGCTTCGGCATAACGGCGCAAACCAAACAGCGCCATGGCGCGGCAATGTTGGGCGGGCACGCTTGCTTCTACCTTCAGCCATTCTTCGGCTTTCGCCATGGCTTGCGCTGGATCGCTGGCGGCAAGCGCGGTACATTCTTTATACGCGGGAGATGCCATCATGTTTGGTTCCGCATGGGCGGCCAGAGCAGTGAGTGCAACAATCGGAGCGAGAAGTATTTTTTGAATCTTTTTCATGGGATTGGTTGTAATGAAGTCTTTCTGGTCTCGCAATCACTAATGCCATACTATTGAAAAACAACGAAATTGCAAAAGTTGGCAGCAAAATTGCTTTATATTACGGCAAATCAATAGCGAAGGAGCAGGTGATGCAACGATCGGTGATAAAACTGGTGCTGATAGCCGTGTTGGCATTGAGCGCCACGGCGTGCGATAAAATGGAAGAAAGCTCGCGCAATGCAGCGGCCATTACCAAAAAAACCTTTAATAGTTCGGTAGGCTTCTGGGACGATGTATTTACCTATCATCCGCAAAAGGCCGATAATGCACCTCAGACGCGCTATTGCTACCAAATGCAAAGCGATGTGGTGTGCTATGACAGCGTGCAGCCACGCTCCACTGCGAAACTGGTGGGCTATCAGGATGGCGATAATATTTCATGGGTGCAGCCCGGCGGTGGGTCGCTTGGTGCTAGCGGCGGTGAGCCAGTCGCACTGCGCGCGGCGTCTTCCGCATCGATGAGCCGTTCGACATCGTCTAGCAATAATAACTCAAGCTTTGCTAGCAGTAGCACGGTGGATATGTCAGCGGGTGGCATTAGCTCATCAAACCTGCCACCACCACCGAAGGGTTTTAGCCGCTAATTGCGGGTGGTGAGTTCCACGCTGGTGATGCGCGCCTCGGGGCGCTCATAACGCAAGCTATCAAAATGTTCGCAGGCGTTGCAGTGAGCGTGCCACGCGCTGTGCGTGGTGCCGCATTGCATGCACACCCATGTGGCGCTAGCGGGGGCTTCCGCCGCGCGTGCCAGCCACACACTCGCCGCATCGTTGCCGCGCAATTCTTTTTCCACTTCGGCCATTAGCAGGGTGATGGCTTTGTTTTCTTCCAGCTCCAGCGCGGCAAGAAGTTCGGTGCGCGCGGTGGCGAAATCATCATGCATCATGGCTTGTTCGGCGGCCAACTGATGATGGAGCGCTGTTTTCTTATTGCCCACAAACGGTGCCAGCAGACGTTCTTGCGCGCGCGGCGACAAACCATCCAGCGTGGCGAGAATAGGGTCGATCAGCAATGCGTTGGGTGATGATTGCCACGCCGCCTTCAACCATTTGCGTGCGCGCCGCGGCGATTCTTCCGCCAGCAACGCATCGGCATACGCCAGCACAGCAGGCAGAAAATCGGGCGCATAGCCGACCGCATGACGAAGATTCTGCGCCTTGAGGCGTGCTGTATTTTGGTTCTCTGCAGACATGAAATAAGCAAACGCCGCATAACGATTGCGCTCTTCTTTGGAGAGCGGCGACTGCCACTGCCAGCCTTCGGTGAGGGCCAGCATTTTCACCGTATCTTTCTGGCGAGTGTAAAGATCGAGCAGGGTGAGGGCCAGCCAACGATCACGCGGGGTTTGCTCGCGCGCTTGTTCGGCCAGCTTGATCGCATCCAGCCATTCATGCTGGGTGAGGTGCTGTTCGATGAGGCGGCGGGTTGCCAGCGGTGCGGTAATGTCGTGCTTCAGCAGCGCGCGCAGATAGACCTGCGCATCCGCATGCTGCCCCTGACGTTGCAACAGCTGCGCGGTGAGAAGTTGCGGCAGCGGTGCATCAGGCAAGGCGAGGCTGGCTTTTTTGAGCGCATCACGCGCGGCATCATCATCACCCATGGCAAGCGCCGTGGCACCTTGGGTGAGCTGCAGCAGCCCACGTTCCAGCGTGCGGTATTTTTTGCGTGCGCGGTGACGCTCTGGCCAAGTGACAATGCGGAAAAACAACCAGCTGATGAAGGTGATGACCAAACACAGCAGAAACATGATGAGCGCCACAACGGCCGTGTGCAGGGTGATTTCATAACCCAGCCAGTTGATGTTCACTTCACCCGGATGTGCCAGCAACCAATCGCCCGCGAAGAAAAGCGGAATGGCAAAGATGATGATGGTGATTAAGCGTAGCATTAGTGACCCTTCTTCTTCGGCGTCGCATCGCCGGCGAGTGCTGCGTGATAGCTGGCAATCCATGATTCAAATGGCTTGCGCTGCGTGTCCGTCAATTGGTTGATGTCATGTTCCAGCATGGGCAAATCCGCCGTGGCGGCGTGGGTGCGCAACGGTTCATACACATCCACCGCATCATGCTTTTTAATGGAAATAAATCCGGCGAAACGGTCATTGATTTTTTCGACAAACGTTGCGGTCTCACCCGCGGTTGGTGCTTTGGGCAGCGTCGCCAGAATATCCACCAGCTGCGCGCGCAATAGCGCATCGTTGATGACGGGAGCAGGGGCTGGCGCAGGCGCTGCGGCCACATGATCCACGGTAATGGCAGCCACCGGCGTTGCCACGCGTTGTTGTTTTTTCTCCAGCGCATCCAGTCGCGTCGTCAGCTCGCCCACTTTGCTGTTGGTAGAAGTGATGCCAGCATTGAGCGCATCCAGCGGTGTGGGGTCAGGCTGGCTGGCAGCGGCGATGGCGGCGGTTTGTGATTCCAGCGACGCGATGCGCGTGGTGAGTTGGGTGACGCTGGCATCCACGCGTTCGACTTCAGCGCTGAGGCGGTCGAGCATCTGCTGATGCATGACAAACAATGCGCCGCCGATGAGAATCGCAAGCACGGCACTGCAGGTAATGGCAGCACCCCACGGTGAGGTGGTGGCAGGTGTCTGGTCTTCGGTTTCTTCTTCCATAACCGCCTTATACTAGCCGTTGGCGCGCGATACAATCAAATCAACCATGGCATCCAGCGTGGGTACATGGCAGGCATGGATGGATTTCCATGAAATGCCTGCTGCTGCTTCGGCAACGCTGAGGCTGAGTGCGTAGAAATCAAGTTCAGCAGCGCTTTGGGTGAGGTTGGCGATGGTGAGCAATTCACCGATGATGCGCGCCGTGTGTGGCGAAAAACAACTGACACCCGCAATGGTTTGATTTGTAAGTGCGGTTCTCAGTTCATCCGTGATCATGGTTTCGGCGACGGTGCGATAAACAATTTCACGCGTGATGGTGAGGTGATGTGATGCCGCCAGCGTCGGCAAATCAAACCGTACTTCAACGCCTGAGAGGTAAAGAATTGCGTCATCACGCGTGAAGGTTTTTGAAAGTAGCGGCAGCAGTGCCAGCACTTCGCCGCTGCCAGCGATGACGTTGCGGCAACCCACACTGCGCGCCGCTTGCGCCGTGGCATCACCCACGCAATAGGTGGGCAGATGTTTCCAACCATCTGTAATGGCAAAGGCTGCATGGCGACTGGTGAGGAGAATGGCGCTGGGTGATGTGGTGATGGAAGGTGCGGATAATAATTCCAGCTTCATCACCGGTGCAATGATGGTGGCGATGCCGCGCGCGTTCAACATATCGGCCATCGCGGCGCTATCTTCCGCCGGACGGGTGAGCCAGATGCGTTTGCTGCTAACCATGTTTCAGCAATGCCTCGCCCGCCATGGCGCGTAGCTCAAGCCCCAGCGCGAGGCCCAGTTTCTCCGCATCGCTCGCCGCGCCACTGAGGGCGTGGTGATGACGAATTTTTCCATCCAGTGACAATACTTCACCTTGAATATGCAATTGGTCACCGCGCAGTTCGGCAAGCCCGCCAATCGGCGTGCGGCATGATCCATCCAGCTCCAACAACATGGCGCGTTCCGCGGTGATGCATGTTTGCGTGGGGGCGTGGTTGATGGCGGCAAGCAGTGCCAGAATATCCGAGCGCGCTTCGGCACATTCAATGCCAATGGCACCTTGCGCGGCGGCGGGCAGAATTTCATCGGTAGGAATCAGTTGACGAATTTCTTTTTCCAAACCTAAACGGATTAAACCCGCAGCGGCAAGGAAGGTCGCCTCCGCCACGCCATCGGCAATTTTTTGTAAACGCGTTTGCACATTGCCGCGCAGCTCCACAATCTTCACATCCGGCCGTTGATGTAGCAGCTGCGCCGCACGACGGGCGGACGATGTGCCCACCACCGCGCCCTGCGGCAAATCCGCGAGGCTCGCATGATGGTGGCTAATCCACGCATCGCGCACATCGGCGCGCGGTAACACAGCGGCGAGGGTGAGGCCGCTGGGCAAAACGCTCGGCATATCTTTCATGGAATGCACGGCGAGATCGACCTGATGGGTCAGCAGCGCATCTTCCAACTCCTTGGTGAACAGGCCCTTGTAGCCCCAATCGGTGAGTTTTTTATGCAGCTCGCGGTCGCCCGCCGTGGTCATGGCCACAATCTCAAACGTCAGGTGCGGATGGGCGGCAAGCAAGGCATCGCGTAGCATTTCTGCTTGCGCGAGGGCGAGTTTGCTGGCACGGGTGCCAATACGAATCAATGATGGTTCTGATGATGGTTCTATGGTCAATTTCTACGTCCTTTTCGTGCTCAACCCCTTATGTAGCGCTGCTACACGGCGGTGCTTGCGCGCGAAAACTCCTTGAACTTGCCTCATATAACCATCATCGCCACAAAAGCCCAGTGTAAAGAAATATGACTCAGCGTATTGTTCTAGGCATTGAATCGAGCTGCGACGAAACGGCAGTGGCGCTGGTGCGTGAAGATGGCGAAATTCTGTCGCAGGCCCTTGCCACCCAGCGCGATGACCACGCGCCTTATGGCGGGGTGGTGCCCGAAATTGCTGCCCGCGCCCACCTCACGCAAATTGATCGGCTCTACACCAAAGCGCTCAACGACGCTGGCCTGACGCTTGATCAGGTGGATGCGATTGCCGCTACATCCGGCCCCGGACTGATTGGTGGGGTGATGGTGGGGCTGATGCTGGGCAAATCGCTGGCGGCGGCCAGTGGCAAGCCGTTCATCTCCATCAACCATCTGGAAGGCCACGCGCTCACCGTGCGGCTGACGCATGGGGTTCAGTTTCCCTATTTTC
>Ga0007834_1000721_pt1 | contig 9839 bp, 13 predicted proteins | sample CryBogCBE06Nov07_FD_71233 | JGI IMG/M metagenome (GOLD analysis project Ga0007834, IMG submission 71233) | Freshwater microbial communities from Crystal Bog, Wisconsin, USA - CBE06Nov07 | ecosystem: Environmental > Aquatic > Freshwater > Lake | place: Crystal Bog, Wisconsin, USA | collected... | reverse complement strand
TGGACAAGAGAAGCGAAGACAATGCACTCAAGATTGAGAGTGGTAGACCCGCACCCATCACCAAGCCAATGAACACCTACTAGTGTGCACCGAATGGCGATCCCAGCGACCGAATCTGGAGCTCTCAGTGGGCAGTGGTGACTGCACCTGAGCCGGCGCAGCGCGCCGAGTAAGTTCCTTTGAGGAGCACCACCACCAGACGACGACGTCCTGAAACCGGCTAGGCGAACACAAATGTCGGTCCAGCTTGCTTACAAGTGGTCCCCATCGACTCCGGCCGGAATATCTTCTTCCGTTGCGCGCTAGTACTGCTACTCTCCCCCTACTAGGCTAAGCAACAGCCAGTTACGTTTTCCCGGGTGGTTTGGTCAACGTGGCTCCTAGGACTTTTGACCGATTGCTAGGTGGGTTTGATTTAGTCAAACAATTTATTAGCCGAATCAAGAAATATTTGAAAAGGTTAGCTGAAAGATTTCAGCGTCTGGTGGAGGGACATGACCTGGAACTGCTTCTTCCTCCTCCTCTCAATAACTATTTCATTTCTATTCCTTAGCAGGTACTTGCATTTCTCGTTCCGTAATCAAAAAAGCCTTCGCCGAAGTAATTTCCAAGGACAATTATGGTTATGAATTTTAATTAAATATCAGTATCGATAGAATTCAAGCAACTACAAATTGTAAGAACATTCCCATACTATCGCCCTGCTGGAGTAGAAAGAAGTCCAAGAATGCATTTCTTCTTCTCGCGTTACTTTATCAAGGGAGGTCTTACATCCCCATATAATCCTATCCTACCATACACTACAACACCTTCCCCTCCACTTACGATGACACCACGCCCTGCTACGTGCTCACACTTAACGTGGACAGACGACGTAAGCATGCTAGCACTAGTAGTTCTCCCGCCGGTCATATCCGAACCGATTCTGTCCTAAATCAGACATTCTCTCCTTGACTAGTACAGCGGCCGTGAGAACAAATTGAGAAGGCTTCAGATCCAGGGGAGGAATGATAGGAATATGGTAGGAAGGCATATTGTGAAATGTAAACAGAAATACTGTGATAGTGTATTTAATGAAGGTTGACAGGTGTGTACGATTAGCTCGGGCATTTACATTTTTGTCCAAACAAACAAACAAATTTATTTGCCAAAACAGTTGAAATGAGACAAAGAAGGCATGGAGCCTAATTTCTGGCGGTCCTCTTGCATCTTCCTTTCTCTCAGTAAGGTGGCCAACCCTTCATACTCCGGTGTCCTCTGATATAACTCCAAATTGGAGCGAAGCATTGTAACTGCCGATTTCTTGACTTCACTGAAAGTATCCACAGCAGGTTTCGCGAGACTGAGCATAAGTTGTTTTCGATGGGAATAACTCAAGGACACTTCATAAGCAGAGCCCGAGGCAATGAAGAAACGGTACAAGTTCCAAGCTTCGTCCAAAGCTAACGCCTGAGCCTCCGGATCGGGATCGACTATGAGCTCTTCAAATACCATGATTATTCTAAGACAAATGAGATTCTCGCTACATACTCGACCGCGGAGAAAGGTGAGGAATTCCGTGTACAGAATTTGACATTCTAGAATCTCTCTTAATCCGAATCTACGATCAGGGGGGATCTCATCCAGTGACGATATATGATCGATGAGTCGAGAAGAAGGGGGGATGAAGGTAAGGTCTGAGGCGGGTGGGAGAGGGTTGCAGGTCTCTAGTCGAGCAAGTAACTTTTGGTAGAGTTCAGAAGCTAGAAACCGGGGAAGTATATCGCGCTTCATCGTTTTAATGGGTTCAATTGTGGCTTCCATAAAAACATCTGGACCGTAGCGCCCTACCAACGAAATCCGCATCATCGTTCTTTCAATGACAGCAGGAGATAAACAGATTTCATGTGGAGCTTCTTCGCCAAGATAATTGCTGGATATTTTTGCAATATTTTCATCAATAGCACCCTTCTTCACGATTCGAGAGGGCCAGTAATTTTCTTGTTTCGCTTGCTCCAGCAGAGCAGGATTTTTAAATTCTTCATCCAAGTCTTTCCAAGAATGGGGCCACGACGACCTATCGGTCAAAAAGAAATCTCTGTACCTTATAACATCCATAAGAAACCTCAAACTTTCAACGTTGTACTCGGACTCACAAAATACCTTTAAGAAAATTTCAGCTTACATAAATTAATTGTTCAAACAAACTAGTGCATATTTAGATCTATAGTTACCAGTAAATATCCACAACGAATAGGACTTTCTATTAGATATTCAATTGTCTCTTTGTTTATGTTTCGCGCATTTCCTGAGAATGAAGAGTTAATCTCTTTGTGGGCCCTGCGCTTCTCCATTGTTGTCATTTTATGTGTTGGCGAAACCGACAGTGCGCGCAGCTTCAGGGGTTCTGACACCTGGCGCGCCCTTCCACATCAAGTTGAATGTAATAATTTTGAGAAATTAACTTGTGGTGTTTTCTCGTTCGAACTAATTCAATCGAGTAAAGCATAAAAATGGAGATTGCAACAGAGCATCATTCGAATTCGAGCAGAATGGCCGAATATTGTCTTATGATTGATGGTCCAGAGGGTAGGCGCCCTCGGCCTGTATTGACCACTATTCTTGTAGCGTCTATTTTGGTCCCATACATTGGCATCGCGATTTTGTTTGGTCTTTATGGCTCTTTGCACAAGCGAACGTCTTCTTACGCGGAATATGTAAGTTTTCGTGAAAGAATATACCTGCTCTTACGATAGCTCTAGAATTTTAAGTCAGAGAATGCGACTTTAGTCGAAGTTACGTACGCGTCTTCCGCATCTGCTTTACGAGAAGTATCGCAGCAAGTTGTCCGATCTCCAGTTTCTCTGACTTCATCAGGCAAACTTCAATTGGGCAGTGGTACGACAGTTTTCAAAGATGTGGTAAATTTGAAAGTCAGTTGCCCAAAATATATTCATTTGGACGAAATTTACGATGATAGCTTCTTATTTTTTCATGGATATTCAGAACCCTTTAAATTATCTAAATTTGATGTTGTTAAATTCAATTCATTATCGTTGACAGGAGTCACAACCGCATCCCTTACAGTTCCATATCCTCTTTACGGCATAAAAACCTTATCTCAAGGAAATGGAATTTTTGTTGGGATATTTCAGGATTTCGATGACTTATCAAATACGGCTAATGTAGTTGCTGGAAAAGTGTCTGTTGATGGTAAGTCTATCGCGTTAGGGAACACGGCCTTGTACGAGCCCGAAGTCAAAGACTTTTCAGTGGACCCTAGGATCACTCGATTATCAGATAACACCTTCGCCCTTTCTTACTTTCAATATATTGGAGTATCTGGAGTATACACGAGATTCGGTAAGTTGCGCATTTCACGGATACAAGCCAACCAAATTGAAGGGTTATTTATCGACGGACTTTTGCATGATTCGGCGATTATCTGGCAATACATAACTTATTTTCTCTATTCTCGCTGTTTCAGGAGTGGTTGATCCGATTTCATTAAATGTGACGGTATCGGACGCGTCGCGTTATTCGAATAATACATACTTCTCGGTTAGTCATGAGGTGGTTGGACTGAATGCAAATACATACTTGCTCCTCTATTTCGACGCCGACACTGGCTCGGGACCTCTCACCGTGCGCCCTGTCAGTTTGGTGCCCAGCAGCTCTGGTGTAGGTGGACTTCGTAAAGTATTCGGTGTCGAGTCCACTCTGCAATCCTCCGCGTTGAAAGATAATATGTATGCTACGCGGATCAATAACAGCACTGCCGCGGTCGTCTTCCTCAACGCAAAAGCTGGGAATGTGCTTACGGTCGTGCTGCTAGAACTCAACTCTTTCGGAAAGTCTGCTGTGGTGTCATTTGGATCGAGTATTAATTTGGGCACTGGTACGACACTAACAGAGGTGCTCGACGGTTACACTTACATGGACATCGATATCGAGCCTATGGCGGCTACAAACGCTTCCAACGTGGAGTCCTTCGTTGTCCTTTACAGCGACGTGTCCAATAACGGCAAGATGACCTCGGCCTACATTGAGGTGAAGTACTGGACTGTACAAGAGTGCTTTTGTCACATACTCCTGTCCTCCTTTGGGCACTGAGTCATTTCCACTTACATTTTGCTTCCACTGTTTGTGCGCTGTCCTACAGATCACAAAGACCAATGAGTTGGTGCGCAAGTCTCCGAATTTCATCTTAAGCAAACCCAATCCCAATCTAAACAAGTATTACTCGTGGGGAGCGCTCGCGGCCTCCAGCAGTGGTCACATGGCAATGGTGTACTCGAGAACAAGCCGAAACTGTAGCGTCGATGCAACGTAAGTCAGTCGTTTTACGTAACAGAGATGTCCGACTGGGGTATTATTTTACTGTAATTTTCGACGATGATTGATTTCGTACGTATTTTCTTGTGTGACCCGTGGCACAGGACTGAGTTTTCCGTCCTGGAAACGAAACCGTCGTCTTACGGCGTGATTAGTGCAGCGGACGCACAGGGCAATATCAAAGTTGCTGCTTCTGGAGTGGTCTCTGGGTACTCCGGTCTAAAAACCGGTGCGGTGTACTACTCCGATTCCCGTGGTGCACTGGTGAACAGTGGCCTGTACCACGGCAGCGCTCCAGTCGCTTCGAGCGTTGATGAGTACGTCCAGAGCGCGGATGGCTCGAAACTGCTCTCCGCCAACGGTCTGGTCGGTACTGCCGTCAGTCCTACCGAGCTCTATATCTAAACACGGTGTCAGAGATGCTGTTTGATCACTGTGATGCGATCTAAGTTTTTGACTTAGTTAGATTGAATGCTATTAAGTCTACAACAACGACCTAATCACTACTTCTGGGCTGCGACGGATTCACTCTGGTTTCTCAAACCTCTGTAATAATGCATAGATATTTCGCCACGAAACTATAGAGAAGTGCAGGATTATGGTGGTGAAGTAATAGAATTGGCGCTGTAGCCACTAGGTAACTTCTCTCAGCAGAGTAGCACCAGTTACCACAATGCGCACTATCTTTCTACCTGCAACGAGTTATTATTGTGGTTCAGCCCCCATGAGAGTCCATTATTACTACCAGTAGGAGAAGCACCAGGGTCCAGTAAACTGCTTCGTCGTGGCTGCACCAATCCACTGAGATGTGAATTTTAGCAAAAGTGGTACACAGGAGCGAGTTCTGGCGGTTCGACTGGTCGTACATGATGTATGAATACAACAAGGACATGAGGAACAACATCACAGAGCCGTGCCGAGGAGGGGGACCAGGATTGAAGCTTGTTTGTCCTTGTTTGAAACAATTAACAATGGATTATGCATACCACCTACCAATCGTTCCTCGCAGTTGGCTGCTAGTAGTTGCGCTAATTGTTTCCAATTGTATTTCACGTCATTCTCTTGCTCTTTGAATTACTTGCTAGTTTGTTCATCTTCTTTCAGTAGAAATCGCCCTCGTAGTACGCTAGGAGTAATAACTAGTACTGGTAGCAGCAGAGTGGTAGTAATATTTTCGCTATTGACGCGTATTGTGGCCGTGGGGGCGGTGCACCAAGGAGGAGAGAAATAGTGAAGTTTTCACGTCATCCCTGCTGCTGCCTGTTTTGAACACGTCGTTAACTGAGCAGCATAAGCAAACGAAATGTTTGATCTTTAGAGGTTCGAATTGTTCCCATTTGTACAAAATAATAATCTATTAATCGTTACTGTGCCGTCATTTAGTTGTCCTGGATGTTGTCGGAGGAAGTGTTAGAGAGAATTGACCGTAGACAGGTCTATGATCACCGTGTCGTACGTCTAAGCTGCCGTATCGTCGCAACGTCAACACACTCTCCCCCGCCCCGGCAGTGGTCTGATTGCCGCGATGGAGAGAAGCTGAACTAACGGATTTGTAAAGGATCCGATCGGTCCACGCCGGCGCACGTCTCTTAGCGCTCGTGTCAAACTCATCGCTGTCACTGTCGTATTTGAAAGTGGGCAAGAAGGTTATTGGGCCCTCCGAGAAGCCCTTGAATGCAGTCCCCAATAGTCGCACACGGCCCAGCTGGTCACTGAGACGGATCCGCTTTAGGAGTCCTCGGGCGGCAGGAGGTACAATTGTATTGTTGAATACGTAATCAATTGGTGAGGATGAAGTGGCGGTGGTGGGACGTGTATCTGAGTTGCGGCAGTAGACGGCTCGAAATATATCGACCTGTGACACAAACGTGAAGGATAGAGTGAGAGGGTATAACAGAGGGTCACAAAAATAAAATCGCAGGAGCGGTAAATAGGCGTAATATTGAATTCTATAGAGTTCAAACGCCGGGGGGGGGCACACACCTCCAGTCGCGGCAAGTCCAATCGATAGTTCAAGTCTCCGAAGAAAATGTTCGAGTGAAACGGCCATGGTTCGTTAGCGGTAGAGTCGGAGACTTGACCCCCGCCCTCCTCGGGGACAGCCGCTCGTCTCCTTTTACTCTGATTCTCTACTACGGGTTTTGTGAGCGTTGCTTTTCGTTTTTTAGGGGATGTTTTACGAGAGCTCTGCATTGAACTTGATTCCAGAGTTTCTCTCTCCACCATGTTGGCGTTGCTGGATGAAGGTACGTGCTTCCAATTCTGAATCGCTTTAGAGAGGACTTGATTTGTAATCCGTTTATAGTCCTTGTTTCGCTCTAGAACCTAAAAGGAGTAAGAGAACAATGAGAGTTAAAGAAGGAGAGAGGGTCTGAAGATAGGCATGTTACGAGGCTCCGTCATGAATTACCCTTCTCCCAGCGACCATTTCATTCGTTACAAGCAGTAAAATATCCAAGCAGTAAAATATCACCTTATCTTGGTGCGCCGCCAAGTGCGCATTTGTAAAAGTCAACGACATGCTATTGACCCGCAAAATAGCGCAAATAGCACCTAGTGCGTAGGCAGAATAGTTGGTTCATAACAAACCAGAAGTGAGCACAATAACTGAAGCTCAAGAACATGAGAACAACCTTTATTCGATAATAAATTTCCTATTCCACATGGAATCTCGATAATCTCAAGCTCGTTTACCTAGCACATGCATGATTGCCAGATTAATCAGGGACAAGAAGAAATATACAAGTACCTTCAAAACTGAGTTCTTTTTTAAATATATAGAGAGCTGAAGACCACCCATTCGTACAACTTTTACAGCTTTGAACAGCTTGCCTTAAAAGCAATTATTTCGATTATTTAGAAAGAATTACTAACAATAACTGAATACCAAGGTATTCACGCTGTATTTTTCTCCATGCTACAGACCTCCGACCCTCCTTCCGACGAGGTCTTATATCTTCACATTCCTATTTTAAAGAATGAAAAGATGATCGCGTAATTTTAAAATTTCTACAATTATCCTGCGAAGGCTTTAAAATCCTCACCTGCACACCAATAACAATCATATCTTGGTCTAGAAATTCTCGAAGAAAGAGGCATTGAGTCCTTGTTGGGGTTTTCTCCGCTAGGTTCCAAGTCACCACCGTTATGTTAAACTTGTTATTAACTCTTGAACTTGTTAGTGAAGTATTCTTCCTATCGCTTATTAAGCTGCTAAAAGTTGAAAATATCGGATTGAACGCAACTGCATAAGGTAAAGCAGTTGCTAGGACGAGCAATACCGCAGACAAGAACACTACTTTGGTCATATTGTTTCACCTCATCTCGTATATATAGCAAAAACACGTCGGCCTCTCGTCGTCGTCGTCGTTGTAATGTAATTATCAAAACAAAACATTTCTAGGAAATATCTTATGATTGTGTTCCAGTGATTTAAGAGGTGCTTGTATTTATGTATCTGTCTGATCGATGACTACAACGACATCACCAATTCAAGAGTATCAGTTATCTCGTGAGATTTGGGCTGGCGCTATCCCAATTAAGTTGAGTATTTATAAAGAGGATGTGACCAGCTCAACTGTTCCTGATCCCGTCTACGTAAGGATTAAACAAAATTCAATATTCCTTATTTATTTCTTGGCAGTTTTTAATTAATAGGATGAGTTATTTGACTGTTTTCACTTCCGATCTGCTTGACCACTTCGGACATATTCTTCCTGAAATGAATAAAGAAATTTGGTTTGAGTACAAAGGAGCTCCCCTTAGAGGGTAAAAGATCCATTGACAAATTCGCGATTACTAACACTTATTTCAGGCACCTGCCCGTTGGAGTAATATTCGATAGCGTGTTTAATCTTGTTGACGACAACCTCCCGTGGGATGTAATTGTGCATGTGCAAGGGTTTCCCCACGAGAAAGTATATGAACCGCTTATCTGTTCTTTATCATAAATCGGTTGAAACGAATAATAATTCTCTTGCTTTATAAACTAGATTTTGCATTGCTCATCATCAGAAGACTCCCATCGTTACTTCAGTCATTCAATAAAGCAAGCGGTATACCTGTTAAGCAATTCGACTTCTTCATACGTCGATCTAGGGAAAGAGAATCAAAGCAAATTATGGAATGCAGCATGTACAGGTATCTACGTGAACGCCAACCACTCTCATTCACTGTAACGTTTGGTCGTCTTTATCCGCTGCACTAAATGTTATCGAAATAAGGAAATCGAGGTCTTTTTGAGCAGATCGGACGATCGCTTAGGCCTGCAATCGAAAACGTTCGTCTCTTGCCCATACGAACTCTACTAGTAATACGAGACAACCAATGTGGTAGTCAAAAACAAATACAGGTTCAAGTCAATATTGCGCCAGTCTTCAATGCCGGAAAGGACTCCCCGAGCGACGCACCTGCACCAATTACAATGTGGGATGTTTTGCTTGCGGTTCAACAGAGGTAAGAGCAAAGTCAAGTACTGTCTGTTACCGCAGACGGCGAGTCGAGCGACGAAAAACTTAGCCTTACCTCGTAAACTTATTTTCTGCACTTAGTAATAATTATCATGTCTGTATCTTTTCTGCAATCTTCAAGAATCCACGACCAGCAATTGCTGCGCAAGGTGGGCGTGGCGGGAGCACAAGAGGGAGATGGTGACGTAAATCCAGCCCTCTCTGAGGTCGCGCTGAGGAAGGCCACCGTACAAGGAGTTAATGTGCCGCCTGAGTCTCCTGCGTACGACATATGGCGGTTATTTTCCCATGCTGATTTGTTTCTTTATATTGTTATATCTGCCGACCCTACGGAGTGACCGTAGAGGGTGCCATTTGACTTTTCTGCGCCAAGGCTACTACTCCTAAAACGACCTTCGCCCACGAGGGGCTGCATAAACATATCAGAGTCCTACTAGCAATATATACTTTTGCACACTCTATGTATTTTGTAAGCATTTGCAAGGAGACTGATTCCAGAATCTTGGGATATCTGCGTGTTTGCAGTGCGGGACAAGCGAGTTGTTTTGTGTGTGTTTCGTCTAATTGTAAATCGATAGTTAACATAGTTAACTGAAGACTTATTATCTGCTGGCTCTAGACTCTGTATCGTTTCTTGCCTTTCTTGGGAATTATGAACAACATAGCATCCACCATTCTTCTTAAACTCTCGCTGTTCTTTCGCTCGAAAGCAGTTGGTAAGTGCAAGTTCCCAACGGTGAGTCCTCGGCGAACCCCCCGCCCACGCGGCACCACTCCATTGTGATTTCTTAAAATTCTGATCATCTTAGCTCTGAAGTAAGGTAATGAGGACCATGAGCAAAGTAACGCTATGACGAAATGAAAATATGAACGAAAATCGCCCGCCAGAGTGTGTGGTGGTACTAGCAGATTGATTGTGCGTGCTAATGCCGGGTGGTTCTTGGTGTGGCGTTTGCGGATCCGGCTGGTGAGTGTGTGACAGCCTTGGGCTGCAACAGGGAAGGTGGTGCTTGTTCTTAACTTGGTGTTTGGGTTAGTTGATTTTCTGGGCAGTTC
>Ga0007834_1000716_pt1 | contig 9870 bp, 13 predicted proteins | sample CryBogCBE06Nov07_FD_71233 | JGI IMG/M metagenome (GOLD analysis project Ga0007834, IMG submission 71233) | Freshwater microbial communities from Crystal Bog, Wisconsin, USA - CBE06Nov07 | ecosystem: Environmental > Aquatic > Freshwater > Lake | place: Crystal Bog, Wisconsin, USA | collected... | reverse complement strand
TGCGTACCGAGTGCAGATTGCCTGCCCCGCAATCAATGATGACGACGTGTGTCATTAGGCGGCGTGCTCGTAATAACGTTGCTCGGCGGCCATTGCTGAATCAGCGACCAACACCCCTGCTTCGCGATAGCCTAGCTGCGCCAGCTGCCAGCGTTTGATGTCATAGGCGTTAGCAGCCACCAGCACTTGCAGCAACAGCTGCAGCAGCATGATGGTGATGGGTGACAAACCAACATCGTGTCCGCCCACTTGCAGCATCACGGTGAAGCCCACATAAAGCACCGCAGGCAACCACAAACGGTGTGCCATCAACCACAGCACATGAAACACCAGCGCAGCATAAGAAAACCCTTCACGCACCAGCACCACGCGATCAGCGGGTTCATGCGCATAGGGTTTTTCGTGAACGGTGAAAATTTTTCCGCTGGCCATAACGTTCCTAATTTTGCGTCAGCACGCCTTTGGTGGAAGGCACCGCATCAGCCTTGCGCGGATCAATTTCAATCGCTTCGCGCAGCGCACGGGCGAGGCCCTTGAAGCAGCTTTCCACAATATGGTGGTTGTTGATGCCATAGAGATTTTCAATATGCAGCGTGGTGCCAGCCTGACTGGCGAAGGCCTGAAACCATTCGCGGAACAGTTCGGTATCCATATCGCCCAGCTTGGGTTTGCTGAATTCCACGTTCCACACAAAGTAAGGGCGGCCAGAAAGATCAAGCGCCACACGGGTGAGCGTTTCATCCATCGGTGAAAGCGCCGAACCAAAACGGCGGATGCCCTTGCGTTCGCCCAGCGCATCGGCCACGGCTTTACCCACGGCAAGGCCGGTATCTTCCGTGGTGTGGTGAAAATCGATATGCAGATCGCCCACCGCCTTCACCTTCAAATCCATCAGGCTATGGCGCGAGAGCTGCTCCAGCATATGGTCCAGAAAACCAATACCGGTGGAAATTTCATATTGGCCAGTGCCGTCGAGATTAACCTCAACCGCAATGCTGGTCTCTTTGGTGGCACGCTCCACGCGCGCAATACGGGCCGTCATAGCAACTCCTTGGGTTCGCTGGCAGATTAGAGCAGGCGGGAGCCCACGTCAAACCCTTCCGCAGCCCCAATCGTCATGCAATGTTCACAAATGGCGACCCCTAAAAATGGTAGAATCTGCCTTGAGTGAACTTAAAAAACGCCATCATGAGCCAAAACGAACCATTATCCAATCCGGACACAGAGAAGCAGAAGGCGGGGTCACGTCTGGCGGTAGCAGGCGCATTTGCGATTATTGGACAGGAACTGAAATGGGCCGGCACGGCCTTGGATGTAAAAGCGGGTATGGGGCACGAATCAGGTAACCTGCTGGACGCATTTCGCAAACTTTTTAGTACCAAAGAAACGCAGGAAGCCGCGAAAGGACTGGTCGCCGCCGGAGAAAGTAGCAGTCATTTCGGTGCAACGCTGAAAGTCATCGGGCGCAACCTTGGCAACCTCACACGCGCGAACAAGTGGCACCTTATTTTAGGTTTCACCGGTGCCGCAGTCGCTGGCACCGTTGGTTGGTTTCGTGGCGGTCTCCTCGACGATGCAAGCGATCTGGTGCATCACCCCATTCGCTCACTGAAAATTGTGGCAGGACTCGAGTCGCCACCCGAGAAAAAATCCCCTGAAATCAATGAAACACCAACCATCAATGCCATGTCAGCACAAGCAGAAACCGCTGTCGCATCAACCACTCCAACCCCTGCCACCACCATTCAGGCTGGCAGCATTCAGCGCGATGCAACGTTGCAGCAAAATACCACACACCACGCTTTAGGCGTTTAGCCGTATCATTTGTTGGGTTGCCGTTTGCCCCAAACAAAGCTAATGGTTTGGTATGTTCAAAAAGCTTCTCCTGTTGATCGTTCTGGGACTGCTACTTGCCGCAGGCGGCGCTTATTACCTGCTCGCTAATTTAGACGGCATCATCAAACATACCATTGAAACCTATGGCAGCGCTGCCACCCAAACATCGGTCTCGCTTTCGCGCGTGCATCTGGATGTGCGCTCTGGCAGCGGCGAACTCTCGGGCCTCACCATTGGCGCGCCTACGGGCTATCAAAAAACGGCTATTGCGTTGGGCGGCGTGGCTGTTGCGGTTGACCCATCTTCCATTATGGCAAGCACCCGACCCATTATTATCCGCGATGTAACCATCGACGCCCCATCAATCACCTATGAGATGGATGCTTCCGGTGGCAACAACCTGCAAACCATCGCCAATAATGCAAAGTCATATGCCACCACCATGCAGCAAAAAATAGGTGCGCGTAGCAGTGCCAGCAATGGCACCAACGCAGACGGCGGCCGCAAAATCATCATCAAACATTTGGTCATTCACAGCGCTAAGCTGAGCATTACACAGCCACTGCTGCCCAACCAGAATCTCGGCGCCACCTTGCCCGATATCACCCTCACTGATATCGGACAGGCAACGAACGGTGCCACCCCAGCCGACGTGACTAACCAATTGCTGACGGCCGTCATCACTAAAGCTTCTGCCGCCGCCATCAACCAGCTGGCAAACCCGCAAGAGCTGCTGAAGAAAATCGGCACCGACGGGCTTGGAAAAAGCCTCAACGGGCTGCTAGGTCGTTACGATCATGGGGCAATCAAGAGAAGCAGCGAAGGTCTTTGAAGCGAGAGCTTAATACCCTAGGCCGAATGCGAATTAACGCTGCGTGCTGGCTGCTCGAGAAGCAATGGTTGGGATTGGAACTTCTGTTGGCTTCAGGCCTTGTGCTGCGACCTGAGGAATGCAGTCAAATATGGATGTACCTCCGGCACCCCAATTAATCAGGTCTGTGCCCCGTTTTGTATCTCCGCTCCTTTAACGGGTCCATTTAACAGCATGTTCACGTGGAATTGTACAAACGGAGTAACGAACTCCGCCGGGTGCTTCATAAGTGTAAACCATGGTTTTGGTAGTGGTGCATGCCCCAATTTCTGTCCGAACTGATTGTAACAGCAGCCAACCCTGGACCTGTAACGGCAGTAGCGGCGGCAGCAATGCAAGTTGCTCGACCCCCAAGGCTGCCTGCCCAGTCAACGGCAGCTGTAACAATGGCGTAGCATGGGCATGTAACGCGGGTACGCCTGCCAACGGTGTCGATGCTGGCTGTGGTGACACGCGCACCTGGCAGTGCCTGGGCGCCAATGGCGGCAGCAATTCAGGCACCTGCTCGAAGGCCAACGCGGCTTGCAGTGGATGTTCCGCTGGTGTGTGGTTGGGCTGGTACGTTTTGGATAGCTGTACGAGCGATTTTTCATCACCTGCTGGTGCAGAAGGTGCGACTACAGTAGCCTGTACAAATGTTGGCAGCAACGGTTGCACGGGTGGCGATGTGGCGGTTCCTTCGGGCAAATGTACATTCAAGTGTACAAGCGGGGTATGGACTCCAGTTTACGACGCAACGTGTAAATGCAAGCCAGCTACCTGTCATTTATGCTAACAACGCATAATGTCCTCAAACCGCACCGCTTAAACGAAGCCACCTCCAAAGCGCTCACCGCTATGAAAGTGGGTATACCGACAGCGGACGTTGAAACGGTGAAGTCAAAGCTGTTGGCGTGCGTACAGGATAAATCCAAATAAAGCCGATTCAAGAACATCGCCAAATACCAACTAAAAAGCCAGCATACGCTGGCTTTTTAGTGGTGCCCCGGGCCGGACTCGAACCGGCACACCCGTGAGGATACAAGATTTTGAGTCTACTTAATATTTACTTAAGCTGTTGTTTTAATTGAATAATTAAGGAATTCGAGAGCTCACTGTGCTAATTTGTGTGCTAATCAAAACGCATCCGATGGCGGGCTTTTGCTGTTTCGCGAGGTGCCTCGCTTTTTTTTGACCTCAGGTACCTGAGGTCTTGCGGATTAGCAGATAGCTGGCAAGCGGTGAGTGAATTTTCTCCACACCAGTCTGTGCTCTCCACACTTACTATGGGTATGGATTGATGACTAGCCAACAGCTCATCGAAGTCTGTTTTGTAAAAAGATGATTATCATTTTTAGTCGGGCAAGAATTCGAATCAACGATGGGTGCTGGTGGCTCTAGCGTCAATGGCTCCAGATCGAACTTCACTTGGCTTCAAACCGTCAGCTGCCACCTGAGGATCGACATGAACAGATTCCAATTGTGCATGCAAATATTGTGCTTCTGTTCTGGTTGTTTCACTCTTGTCTTCGCCTTTTTCTATATCTATTAGCACTGGCGCATTATCCATTTGGAGGGTGTTCAGAATGACGTTTGCGCGTAGCGTATTCACTTGGTCTTGATCACCAAGGATACCCGATATGCGGGTAACTGCATCACGAGCGTCTTTTAGGAAATCTGCACGATTGGTGTAGGTTTGATCTTGGCTCAAATCGCGAATATCAGCAGATGCTGTGAAATTAACACTTTCAAGTACAAGTGTGTCGATCTTCTTTTGATCCGTCGTCGATAGATGACTATAAGCATCAAGTGCTTCTTGCCTTGCAACTGAACCATGGCCTGCTGAATAAGCTCTATCATCAATGTCAATATTCGGGCGATACATGTTATAGGTGACTAGGGTATTAGGATCGCCGACACCGTTTGCGTCACCGCTCGCGCGCACAGGAATACTATGTGCCTGCGCTTCGGCGACAATCTGATTTTGTATATTCGTCAAAGCCCCGAGGATGCGCTCACTTCCCGGGTTGTCAGGCGCACCTGCCTCTGCAATAGACACCGCACCCGCCATTGCAATCAGGTGGTCCAAAACCATCTGACCATTCAGAGCCGTAGGGTGCGCATGAAATGCTCGATATTCTTCCTCGATTTTAGGTGAAATATGACTAACTGCGTTCCAGGCAAAATTCACGTTTTCTGCATCCAGCGCTGGTGGTAAAATCCTGGCGCGAGTGGTGGCATCCAACTGATTTGTCTGGTTTTTGCTGCTGCCTGGGGTTGTGCGTACCGGCACACCTTGCCCATCTAGGCGCCAACCGTCCAAATTATCTATATGGCTTTTATCAACCCCATCCACCGCAACCTCCCTAATTGAAGCAATTACCCTACATAAACTTACTGTAAAATAATTAAATAAGAGTTAATTAGTAGAAGGATTGATTAATGCGCTAGTTATTAATACTGTACATTGCCTATCAGTTTTTACAGCTAGATCGCAGCAGCTAACAAGGAAGTGCGAAGAAAACTCTTATTCTCGACTATAAGCGAGTGGCGCAAATGCCAATTGTACATGTCATATTAAATTTGCAACACGGGGCTCTGGAAGACGCATCAAAAATGTGGTATTATCAAAAGGTATTGGTGCCCCCGGTCGGACTCGAACCGACACGCCTCGCGGCACCGGATTTTGAATCCGGCGCGTCTACCAATTCCACCACAGGGGCACTTAACCCGAGTGGTTTCTAGACGCGTTAGACTTTTTGAGTCTAGCGCGTCTACCAATTCCACCACCGGGGCAACTCAAGGGAACTGTCAGTAACCAGTTGCGCGGGCTTAGTCAACCGCCAGAGAGACCCGTATTCCTAAAATTTTATGCAATTTGTAACGAATTGTTAAGAATCAGCCACTAAACTGTGCTGTAGGCAAGCACTCTAGCAGGCGTATAAAAATGGGCGCTATTGAAGATGTCATCGCCGCCGCGCAAAGCAATCGTAAACTACGCTTTCCGCTGGCAGGCCAAGAAAATTTGGGCACACTCGCCCATCAGTTTGACGCGCGCAACGAAGGCAGCTTTCGCCAGTGGCTTGGCGGCGATCAAAAAGCAACACGCGTCGTTGATGATTACAGTCCGCAAATCAATGCCGCCACTGACGCCGTAAGGCACGATCCAACCCTTGCTTCCTCTGCCGTGCCCACCCAACTTATCCAATCCATCATGTATGTTGAAAACAACTACAATGGTGGATCGTGGTGGGGTTCAAAAACACCGCTCCCCATGAACGTAAATTACAATGCATGGCAGGAAGTGCTGGGTCACCAGTCTCCGCCCATCACCAAAAATGATCTTAACGACCCGCAAAAGAACATTCACGCTGCAGCGGTAATCCTTTCAACCATTAACGCATCCATCGATCCATCCATCACCGGTAACGAGCGCTGGGCGCTGGTCGCCAGCATGTATGGCAGCACCGAACATACCATACAGGCCGGCCGTGCCATTATGTATGGCGGCAAAGTAGAACAGGTGATGGAGAAGCGCTACCCACTACCTGCACCGCAGCAACAGACTGCGCCTGCAAGAACAAGCGGCACTAATGATATATCGCATACTGAGCTGATGGCTTTAGCACCAACACCTGCACCAGCACCAACGCGGGCAACTGTGGTAGCTATCTAGTCCGCACTTTCATAACATGGTATGGCATGCTATAAGCATCGCATGCTTTTTTGCCGCACAAAAAATCCCGATAAAATCGTCGCCATGGCATCCATTCTGATGCTGGGGGCGGCACTGCCACTCATGGGCGCCATCATCGCCCAGTTTGGGTTTGGTTTGGCTCCCTGCCATTTTTGTTTGCTGCAACGTTATCCTTACCTTGTTGTGATGGCGATGGGTGCATTCTCGCTGCTGGTAGAACGCGGTGGGCTGCGCTGGCGGTTTTGTGTCGCTATTGGCATTTGCGGGCTGCTTGCGACTGGCATCCTTGGCGTCATCCATAGCGGTATCGAAGGCGGGTGGATTCATTATACGGGCGGCTGCGTCGCCGCTCCACTGGCGGATCATTCCATCGAGGCGCTGCGCGCGTCCATCGCCAACGCACCGCTGGTGTCGTGCGATCAGCCGATGGTCGAATTCCTCGGCATTTCGATGGCGGGGTGGAACGTGCTTTGGGCCGCGTTCGTCATCCTTCTCGTTGCCCTGCAATATCGCTTCGACAAGAAACGTTATGACAGCAAACACGCGTAAATTACCCGGCGATTTTGTCGCCCACAGCAAAGCCGCCGCGCTGCGGGTTGACCATGCCGGTGAGTATGGTGCCACGCGGATTTATGCCGGTCAGCTGGCGGTTTTAAAAAACCATGCCTGTGCCGATCAACTCAAACACATGGCCGAACAAGAAGAAGTCCATCTCGCAGAGTTCAATAAGTTGCTGCCCGCTCACGGCGTGCGCCCCACCGCTTTGCTGCCCCTGTGGCATGTGGCGGGTTTTGCCTTGGGTGCTGGCACGGCACTGTTGGGACCGCGCGCGGCTATGGCCTGCACGGTGGCTGTTGAAACCGCCATCACCGAACATTACAACCACCAGCTGGCTAACCCTGAAATTGATGGCGAGTTGAAGCCCAGCATCCAAAAATTCCGCGACGAAGAGATGGAGCATCATGATATTGCGCTTGCGAATGAAGCCGAGCAAACACCGCTTTATCCTGCGCTTTCAAAGCTCATTGCCTTTGGGTGCAAAGCAGCAATTTTTCTCTCGTCCAAACTCTAGTTTATAAGCACCATTTTATCCGTGCTTTTTGCGCTTTTTTATGTTAGCCATGATCTACCAATTAGGGAATCTCGCACTAGATGAGGTACCTGATCTGGTGGTAAAACAGGTAAAAAAGGGCTATCGTCATGGCAAGTAATCCATACAGCGACACCAGTCGCACCGGTGAACCGTCACTCGATGAAATGTTGGCGGATCCAATCATCAAGCTCATCATGAAACGCGACGGTGTGAACGATCAAGATATGCGTGGCCATATTGATCGCATCCGCGATGCAATGGCGATGCATCTTACGGTGCAATAGCTGGTTTTTACTACGTTTTCTGGTGAAACCGTCACGCAATCTTCATATCGCATGCGCCGCGATTGCGTTATAATGGCGCTATGAGATTCCGCCTTACCCTATCGCTTCTGATCACTGCCACCGCCCTCTGCGGTTGCCGCCCCACGTCGCTTTATTTTGTCGATCCGGCCGGACCGCCTGACTATAAGCTTGGCTGGGAAGATGGCTGCGATTCAGGGATTTCCGCCCAAGGTGGCATTGTATCAAAAATGATCTACGGCTTCAAAAAACGCCCCGAACTGGGTGATAACGAGCTGTATAAATCGGCATGGAACGAAGGATTCACCTATTGCCGCTTCTCGCTTGACCCCACCGGCAAATCGACTTGGGATAACTAAGCGCGCACTTGCCCTTGGCCTGCCGGGTCACGAAAATCCGCAATATAACGCATAAAAATTTCTTTCAGGCCGACATGGTCATGCGCCATGGGCACCATATGCATGTGCGAGCCCTCTTTGTCGGTAATCTGGATTTTGGTAATATCAAAACTATCGCGCCTGATCATTGAGTTTAGTGGTTCTTCTAAGCCAAAATTACGTACTTCCACTTCTTCCTGACCTGAGGCTTTGGCGGCCTTTTCCTTATCGGTAAAAAGGATTGGCATGGTACCGCAACGAATCGCCGCCGGCATATCGGAAATCACACTGTTGCCGACAAAAAACGTGCTGTGTTTATCGGGTTTCACACCAAGTGCCGCAAAGCCCCGCTGTAATATATCCGGGGCAGGTTTCGGGTTTTGGCCCTCAATATGGCCCAACACGCGTTCTTGAATGTCTTTCTCGCTGATCATGTCGCCCAACGCCTGACGTACCTGAATGCGTAGCGTTTCCTGATCAAAATTGCTGGCGATGAAAAAGGGGATATGCCGCTTCTGCAAAAACTGCAGCGTTTCTTTGGCGCCGGGAATAAGGTGCGCTTTCCCAGTAAAATCACTGCTGACACGATATTGCGGATAATAAACTTTAAACGCTTTCGTGAAAGCCTCTTTCTTCGCCGGCTCTACATGCAGGATAGCCATGGCTTCATCCATCAGCTGCTTCTGCTCAACCGCCCCGTGGGCGGTGGCAACAAAGCGCTCTATCGGCTCCTTTATCTTCGCCACGCTATCAGCGGGCAACCCCACAGCTTCAAATCCTTTCTTGCATGCATATTTGGCTGAATTGATATAAAAATCCTTCCCCCGATCGATCTCGAAGAGGGTCTCATCCCAATCAAAGCCAACGGCTTTAATGGGCATTGTATTGCGCTGTCTACGGTGCAATGCCATACCCCTACCCTACGGGCAAAAGATGAAAATATGGTAAATGGTGCACCAAAAGGCTGGTTGCTTTTCACCTCCAAGCCGCTAAAAACCCCTCCATGCGGCGGATTATCTCATTTATCAAAAGCACGATTTTGTTTTTTGCGGCCATGTTTGCTGTGCTGTTTATTTATGACAGCCTGTTTCCTCCCATCTCCACCCTCATGATGGCGCGCACCCTCACCGTGCGCCACGTATGGCGCGACTATGTGCCCATGCGCCGCATTTCACCGCATTTGGTGGCCGCCGCCATTGCTGCAGAAGATGGGAAATTTTGCACCCATCACGGCATTGACTGGGAATCGCTGCAAGATGTGGTGAAAGACAAGCTGGAAGATGGGGACGATTCACACGGGGCATCCACCATCACCATGCAGACGGTCAAGAACCTGTTTCTTTGGAACAGTCGCTCGGTGGTTCGCAAAGCGGTAGAGATTCCGTTGGCGATGGCGCTTGATCTGGTGTGGAGCAAACGCCATGTCATGCAAACCTATCTGAATGTCGCGGAATTCGGTCGCGGGCTATTTGGTGCCGAAGCCGCCAGCCAACGTTACTTTGGCAAACATGCCAGTGCACTAAGCCCGCGCGAGGCAGCATTGCTAGCCGCCACCTTGCCCAACCCAAAAAAGCGCAATCCCGCGCGGCCCAGCGGCTATATGCTAGGCTATGCGGGCATCATTCAAGGCCGTATGAGCCAGGTAGAAACACGCTGTACTCGCTAGTCTAGTATTGTCGTTCATCGTGCCCTATATACTGCCAAACGAAACACAA
>Ga0007834_1000714_pt1 | contig 9910 bp, 13 predicted proteins | sample CryBogCBE06Nov07_FD_71233 | JGI IMG/M metagenome (GOLD analysis project Ga0007834, IMG submission 71233) | Freshwater microbial communities from Crystal Bog, Wisconsin, USA - CBE06Nov07 | ecosystem: Environmental > Aquatic > Freshwater > Lake | place: Crystal Bog, Wisconsin, USA | collected... | reverse complement strand
CACCAGGAGCTGTTGCAACACTGACTCCACCCAAACCTGAGCGGGTCCGTCAAATGACCATCAATACATGTGTGTGGATAAGTGAAGAGATAGAACTGAGACAGGAGGCAATCGCGACGACATCCACGAGGTTATTGCGGTGGTGGCTTATCGACCGTTCCATCAACCTGCCTCTGTACTAAAACTCACGACTTACGTCAGGGGCCGCGAACCGATTGAGGTGAATGGGAAAGCTCTGTCCATCGCCCTCCTCGACCATGTCTTCGATGAAGGACACCTTCAACAGGACACGACAAGGCACCAGACAGGTAAAAGGTTGTATAACCTCGTTGAATCGTTAGAATCGCGCAGATGCATTTGCTTCTTTCAAAAGATTATGAATTCTTGCAAATACATGAGAGGCGAAGAGTCATTGAAATGCACTATTCGCCTTCTGAGCAAAGCGGTGGGAGTGGAGGATGATGCACTGCGTACCGCCATATCCAAGAGCTGCTCCTCGGCCGTTACATCCTCGATGTTCAGCAGGAATGACATACTACCTGTCGGGTAAATCTCGGCGATATCGCTGGCCACCAAATATTGAATGCCCTGCGAACCAGCGGACGATTACAAACAGAGGGCGGGGGGTCACCAGATACTTCGAAATAGGTACCATGTAAAAGCACTGACAGAGCTGTACTCACCACTCTATTTCTCTTCGCGATTTTTGTGAAGGCACTCGGAGGCACAAGGTCTCCTTGGTCACGACCTCCTCGCCCACCGTGTCCGCGGAGTCGAGTCAGATGACATATTCGACTGAATGAAAATCAAAATATCATATGAAACGCGCCATGGAAGAAGCGACATATCGTGTATTTGAATTATGCAGTACGTGAATTGCCAGCACAACAGGAGTCCGAATGAAGGTCGACCCTTACTTAAAAATAAAAATAAAACACTACAGCGATCTAATCTACTTTGCTATTTATTTCTATTGATGTAGACACGAGGTCGGCGGGAGGACTACTTTCACTTGCTTTCGACAACTGGTGGATAAGTGTACGGGTCACACCTTAGGCTGGATCGCAGCTTCGCGGTGTGCAGGTCTGAGAAGAATTGTTTGGAAATTTCGGAATAGCGCTCTCCTTCATTTTGATGTGGGAGGAGCAATGTCATCGCCACAGTGGACCAACCTAACGCCTTCTCGTCGAGACTCGAAAGAGGCTCGCGGGGAATACGTATCAAGCCTACCGCACGACAGCGAGTCCGATGTATGATCGAAGGATGTAAGCGATGCAAGCAAGGAAAGTGTGCAATTCAATTTAAAAAGTACCTGATCTAGGAGGCGGCTGGGAAGTTGCCTGGTCAATAACCATGAAAGCGTAAAGTCCTCTGAAGCGAGATACACCATATTACAGCTCATCAGTGCGTGACAGGAAAATAGAGTAGGAATAGGATACACATATACATATTCTCATAGAGGTCCTCTCCCTTGTACCTTAATACAGTTATGAAACGGCGGTATTTATCCTCGGCGGCGGTGTTCAGTAGGCCCAACACCATTTCCATCCCCTGAATATAGCCATGGTGTCATAAATGCAAAAGACGTAACAGCTGAACACGTAGTCGTAACGAATAGCTTGTCTATCTGTGTAAGTCTATCTACAGTCCTCACGTAGATAGTCTCGTAGATAGCACAATCAGAAAAATCATCTTAGGGGCAAAGCTAAATCAACAATTCATATAGTCGACTGTTATTCAATCTGCATCCGTGTAGTTCACGTGAAAGAAGCCCTTTGTGTTCAAGGCCACTGAATCGCACACGTACCTTCCACATGGATCTCATGTCTTCACTCAACATATCCGCAACGCAACTGTGGGCGACCCACCAAACAAGGATGCAACCGATCGTAGCCGGAACAGGCACAAGAATAGGAACAAGAACAAGTAACCGTTATAGCGACAGTTCTCAGCTATAAAATACACCCACATCATACGCACCTGAGGGAGGCGTGTCGAACGCTGCTTCCTACTCTGACTCCAAATTTGGAACGCGTCCAAACCTTGGGTGCACTTTGCTGATCTCCCCTGTGCATCGGTGCTGCCCTTCTCGACACACGATGACCGCGCTTTCCCCTCAGATTTCTTAATGTTTTCGATGCCGTCGATGTCATGGTGGGAAACCTTTTGTTCGCCTTAGGATTTTCGATGGTGCCCAAAATGGCTGATAGTCGGGGCACCTGACACAGCCAGAGATGAAAGAGTGCCGAAACTAAAATCAAAGGAAATACACATAAATGGTAAAGCATATTTAATGTACCGCTTTGCGCCTGTTCAAGCTTCACTTACCAGTACTCGAAATACCATTTCCAAACAGCTGCAGAAAGAAAGAAGCTCAAAATCGTCGTTATCGAGCATCTGACGGATGAAAAGGGAGAGAACTAATCAAGACTGCGAGGCGGCAAATAAAAGTGCGCAGGATTTGCTCTTCTTTCAGAAAACAAGAAGTCGGAGTGGAAAAAATGTTGTATTTAATTTTAAAATAAGAATTAACGTCAAGATCGACGGGACAGAGGACATTGCGGATGCAAGGAAGGACTTACCTCGCTAGAAAGACCGAAGAGTAACATGTGTCCGATTTGAGCGGTGCGTTGCAGTACTAGCCGCGGCAATATCGAAGACGTCAACAACGAGCATGGATAGACCAGAAGAGAGTAGTATAAGTCTATGCACATCTATCTCATCTAGTGCTTCGAAGGTTGCTGTTTACTCACCCATATCCGCGAATCCAGGTTTACTCAGACAAGGGATCGGATCTTTGTCCGCCCGCAGTACCAATCGCAACGGGAACACCGCACCCGTCTCCTCTTCCTTTGGAGTCATCACTGTCGGCGATGACATAGCCTCTGGCTTCACCTTCGCCCTCCAGATCTCTTTCCCGGTGGGACGACCGGAGTCATCTTCGGCGCCCACTCGCAGCCGCACCTCGGGTCCCTTGGGAGTAAGCGCCGACTCTGCAATCTTACGCTTTCTTTCGGACAATCTCGTTGACCGCTGCGGTGTCCCCACATTCACTGCAGCCTTCGCCCGCGCCCCGAATCCCCGAACAGGTCCCGCTCTCGGTTGATCATCTTGCCGTGGCGCATGACTGTCGGTGTACTCCTGTAGCCGCGTAGATGCGAAGGGTGAAGGGTGGGTGTACAAACAGAGGGGAGACACAGGTCACGACAATCAAGACCGGTGGAGGAAGTCACGCGAGCAATCGATCTCACTATAATTGTTGGTACATATTCCTGTAGATAAACGGTAACCTATTTCAATTTCATTGAACCTGGAGGAGGATGGCCCACTCGCTGAGAGCGGACGGACTGACGTCTGGGTGCAGAGACACGAGTAGGAAGAGCACTGCACGGCCGGGAGAGGGACAGAGACCGGGGAATGAGATGAGATGCAAAGGGACGGACCAAACTATTGGCGAACAGACAATTATGAAAGTAGATTATGGAAAGTTATGAGCAGGTATGGCTGTGTGACCGCGAGCGGACATGCCTCAGATCGCTCTGAAACTATACAAAATGAGGGTATCATATCGAACCAAACCAGAGTCTCGGACCTGTTTTTAGGGCCTTCTCGGAGGGCAGGGCAGGGAACGCCTCCTCCCACGCGCTCGGTGGGGTAACGCCACGTCTTATGCGGCGGTGCAACCATGCCGCTTCCGCCAACACCTGCCCCACACAGGTCACATGACCACGGGCATAACGATGTGATATATGCCAAGTAAGAGTATAGGCCCTATTCCAAAGTGTTCACAGCCGACTTCTGTACTAGGAAAAGAGGGTATAATAACCTTGCTACAATCATAACTATGAATGTACGATTGTTATAATCTGGTCCGAATAATCTCCTGCCTTAAGGACTATCACGATATGTTATTCATACAGTGCGTTCATTCCTTACATTGAGAACCGCAGAGGAAACCGTTTCGTCCATGTCTTCCGCAATGGACTCCAAGAATTCGTAGAAGATTTCGTCCTGAATGGCGGGGGACAAGCAGTCGGTAAGAGGAGAGATGGGATCTCCGATAATGTTGCAGTTCAACCTCGTCAGTGTCGGGAATGTCGTAGCCAGATATCATGTCTTCGAGAATGACCGGAATGCTTAGCCACCGAAGGGCGTGTTGCATCGCCTCCCTACACCAGGATAAGGATAAGCACAAGAGTGAGAGGAGAGGGGAAATAGTGATTGCACGAGTATCGGGTATGACACTGTAGTTGGCTAGTGTACGCAGCGTGTGTTTCTATGGATTCGCGTACCCTGTGGAGAGCCCGTGGATTGGGTGGAAGAGCAGTTTGGGCGAGGTGGCCTTCACCATGACTCGCAGACACTGCCACAGGACATGCAGACGCATCATATCCGTTACAGTAAGCCATAGCCTTGACATCGGGTCCCGTACCTCCAACTCTATATCGCCGTCGGCTTGACCTGCTTGCTGAGAAGTGTCTCCAATCTGCGGGATATGGACACAAAGGTAAGCAGTGACGGGCCAATAGGGGGTGGGGGCGGTCGAGATGGGACGGGAAGGGAGAAGTGCGGCGGTGGCCTGAAGCTAGTGTTCAATCACAAAGGTCACGACCCTCCCTACCTGTCCCTTGCCACCCTCCCCACCATCACGAAATGTGTTCAAGTATTCTGTATATACCGCGCGCTCCCTGTCGACACCCTAACCGATAAAAGCCAAGTCATAGATAACGTAGGTGAAATGTCACAGCTGTCGGAGCCACAAGGGCAACGCATCGGAGCCCCAACTAAACCCCACCCCGCCGCGCTATATACATCAGCGAAGCATGGGGCGTGTGGCCCGCGCGCGCATATATTTCTGTAGATGACCCTAACAACCGACAGGTCCTCGGGTGATCCCCTCTCCCACATCGATCGGCCGCTAGCTAATGCCATGTTGCACCCACCGCCACCTATTCAATACCAGTCTCCTCGCCACCCATACATAACCAGGACACAACCACACCTCCCACCTTGTACTCCGATGACCGTTCCTGTCCGTGTCCTTGTCCAGTCTCTACGGCGGTGGACGTGGTGGAAGTTACAACTAGTGCAGGAAGAGGCGGAAGCTGAAGAGGATCCTCTCCGCAGGCGATGGCCGCCATATTTGTCTGCAGCAGATCCAAGTCACTGTCATAGTCACTGTCGTCTCGATGGCGGCCGTTCTCTTCCTCCTCCTCGTCCTCCTCCTCTTCTTCGTCTTCATCCAAGTCTTCCTCGTCATCCTCGTCATCTTCTTCTTGGTCAGACTTGGTACCTTGTTCCTCCTCCGCATTCGTAACCGATTGCGCAGTCGTTGCCTTGTCCCTTTCCACTGTGGTGTGTGTCGCAGACTCTTGTCCGCCCCCACTATGTGGAGCAGTGGAATCTTCATCGCGGTGTTCAGATCCTCGATTGGCGCGGGTGCGGAGGGCCGGGCTGATACGGCGGCGGTTAAGATGACTAGCGGCCACACCGCGCCCCCGAGGATCCCTTGCGCTCGAGCTCTCCGCGTCCTCATCGTCAGGTTCCTCCAAATCAGGCATGGAATCATCTGTGTCGCTGTCATGATCATCGTCGAAATTCATACCATGTCTATGTCTAGCAAAGCGACCTCTACCGCGTTGCCTATCGCGTGAGTTTTGACTGGAAGCAGCGAAAAGGTGTAAATAAAGAATAACGCAAATATTTAGGAATCACAATCACCCGCTCTTAACACCAAGCGCGGAGTTATTTGCTTGCATTTCCGCAAATTGTAGGGCATTCCATCCACTAGCGTCGTTTATTAGAAAAAGATGGGACAAATTCATAGAAACGAATGCCTTGAGGACAGATACTCGTCGTCGCTCTATGCACAGGTGTAAAACGGTAAAATGGTCCTTTATCACGTCAAAAAAACTTCTCTCTACCCCACAAAGAATTTCAAGAATAATTTCATCGGTTGCGCTACTAGAGAGCAAATCGAAAATCGCAAATGGAACTTTTTCGGTAGAACAGTACTTAAATATGAGCCGAAGCATACTAAGGTCTTTGCAATCACAGGCAAGTTTTATAGCAGATTTTCCTCCTGCCGTGACCAAAGAAACATCTGCCCCATTCAACAGTAAGCAATCCACAAGATCAAGCTGATTCGACTCAATTCCTTTCATTAAAAGTGATGTTCCCTCTCCATCTACAGGAGTGTTAACCTCCTCAACACTCATACCTCCTATCACCTCCAAACAACCTTTCATATTGTTGGCCTTAAACAAATTTAGAAGCTTTTTAAATGAATTCGGGAGAGAAATCATAATTAAGATTGGCAATTAAAAGACAGTATCAAGTTCGAAATTTTAAACACCATATCAATTATTACAATTCAAATTCAAGGTAATAATTCTTTTGGATGGACCGGACCGTGTCCAAGAAAAGGGTGCGTGGTTGTTCGCAAGTACATGCGTCGGTTTAATATTAAGTTGGTAAAATTATCTGCAAATTATGTCTACCCATAATTCCAATTACGTTCCACATGGAGGCGCTCTTTCTGGTTTTTTCCCTTTCGATTTTTATTTATCTTGGAGGGAATCTTTCCATGATCTCACTTTCGCAGTTGTTATTCTTAATTTTGGCTATCATTTGCTCAGGGCAACCACCGACAAAAGCCCGAAACGATCATCTTGGATACTTACTTTTCTATGCTCCGGAATTGGAATAATTGGGTGCTTCTACACACTATTTAATTTTGCTTTGAATAAATGGGATTTATCGACTATTTATAGTACAAATCGGGAATCTCGTTTCTTCATAACCTTTTTCTGCACATTTTTTGTTTTAGATCTCGTATATTTGAATTTCCATTATCCTGAAGAGTCTGGGTGGGCTCATCATATCGCCTATTTCCTGTGTATGGTTTTGGGATTATTGTACAATTTCCCTATGGTTTATGTAGTATTTTTCCCACTAGAGATCCCAACGTTTATACTTTCAATTGGTCACATATGGCCGAAATATCGACAAGATATTCTTTTTGGTGTTATTTTCTTTTTGACGAGAGTTCTTTTTCACGGCTTCATGCTTCGAATATTGTACGATACCCGATATATCAGTCCGCTTCCCGTCTGGCACCTGGCATCTATATCCTGGTTGATCCACGTCTTTTGGTTTGGTAAGTGGTGCATATCTTACAATAAGAAATTCCGGAAAATATCAAAATCTTAAAACGCGACCTTGATTATTACTCCCAACAAATATTCTCTTGGTTCTCGATAATTCATGTTTATCGCTATAATTATACATGTATATTTCCTAAACACCACAAACTTCGGCAGTATGTTGACTCTTTTCAAATGCAGAGGATTCAGCCCCCCGAACAGCATTCCAAGCTGCAGCTGAAATCTTTTAATTCGTTCATTCTGATAACTAATTAACTATCCACTCTTCCTTTACGGCTTCCTAGATCCTCGTCGCCTATCACCCGGAGAAAAAAATAAGTGCTATCACCACCTAGAACCAATTCATCGCACTTCCCAATTTTCACACCTTACTAGAGGTAATGAAAAGTAACATACTTCCAACGACACAACTGGTGGTGCTGGCGGTACAAGCAATTGTGTAAGTGAGAGCGAGTACCAGTAGCCGATCGGAAGTGTAGGAGAAAATTCCTCTGGTAGTGTACTACTCCTATTAGCTACCTGTATGACCACCATCGACTGAGGATCAGGCACCAATAATAAGCAAGCGCATCAGTGGTCAGGCAGAATGCCGGCCGTGCTGCCTCCTGCCTGTACATGATACTAGCGGGGGTACCGACCACACATCCGCTAAATCCTCCACTGTAGTTGGAGATACAAGTAGCTGCCAACGTTCTAGTTGCTTGCTTGGTGCTTCACGTTTAAGTTTCAACTCGTGGTTCTTGGAGCACGGCACTAGCTGTGCTACGTCGTATGGAGAGGACGTGAAATCTTTGCCAGGTGATGTTGTTGAAACTGTCTCATAAATTTCTAAACCTTATGGATATATTTTCCCACGTTATCTGTACGCAGCTACTTCAGGTAATTCCACACGGCATTGTTATAGGTGTAGAGTTGAAGCGGTTGGCCCAAGTACAGGTTAATGATATTGATATTTTTGAGAAACTCATTAGCTGTAATATCCATTGGCTCTGTGTACTGCTGTGCAATTAGTATATTCGTTACTGTCGCCTTCTGCGGCTGTATTAGTACCACTCGTTGCATCAAGTTTATCTCATTTTATTGCGGCATCTGGATTTCCCAGTCCTCGGGACGCTCAGGAAAAGGAAACATCAGGTATTCCAGACAATATTATAAGTAAATCTTCAAAACCCATTATAATAACCATAAGGGAGTATTGCCTTCATCAGGATTCCATAGCATAGGCGGCCCTGTCTTCCGCGCCGTTTTCACCTGTGCCTGAATAATTCGCTCAACTGAAATCTTTCGCTGAGTCTCCCTTTGCCCGTAGATTTTCCCCTCTTGACTGCTTTCATCAACTGTTAGATCATCATAAACGAGGCCAGAACTCCTTCGCGCTATGTTGTAAATTCTTCTCAAATTCTCTCTGATTCTGCAATAAAGGGTTATCTACAGGACTGCCAAAGAGGACTCAACTTCTCCCATATTCAGCATCCTCAAATTCTTCTTCTCCTGCTCTATTATCGCTCGCTGCTTAATGTTCCCGCTGTTCTGCTGTGAATGCATAGTCTGATCATCCCCGCCTTGTACTTCTCCAATTTTGCATTTCCTTGATCTGACTCCTGCTTCGTGGCATCTTCTACAAGGATAACAGATGCGCCGAGTTATGCGTGCTGATTTCTACCCGTGATCTTGAAAGCCGGCAAGGAAGTTAGTTAGTCCTCCTCCTCGTTATCATTTTCTAATTCATCCTCTTCTGCTTTATTCTGCCACATTTCATGTGCTTTCTCCAGAAGATCATTGAATCCTGGGCTCATTCGCAGTTCATATTTAACCTAGGATTGAACCCTCTGGACATGCTGTGCAGATGCCACTGAAGACGCTCCTGGCGGTTGCTGGAAGCGTCGATGCCAAACTAATTATCGTCCTGGAGTCCGTCAAACTCGTCGTTCCTATAGGTTGGCTCATTTTTTCTTCTCAACACTTCTATTCAAATATCCTGCTGGCATTCTTCTATACTACAATCACACTTACCAATTTCCAAGCTACCATTTGGGGATATAATAACTCGAGGATGCTAGCTTAGGCAAGATAAATCACAATCTTAGTTAACGCAGATTTAATATTAGCTGAGAGGAAGTGAAGTAATTGGCAACGTCAGCAAGTTTAGCTTCAAGTCTTAGTTTCAACATAGATTAACAAAAGATAGGAGAACTTGTATAGTCGCTCATATACATGTGTTCGTACATGATAATAATGAACCTTAAATAATGGGGGTTTATTTACAACAATAAGTAGTATCTGTTAGAGTAAAACCTAAAGGAAAAGACTCTTGGTGCACTATCAGAGAGATTTCCTATTTACTCTAATTACCAAAGTATAATCTAGCCTTGCTCTTGTTGCTACTGCTTCTTAAGATGAATCGGAGGACATAAGAAGATGAAGGACGTTTAATTAGTTACGGGAGGACTAATGTAAACGTCTATGATGAATAACAACGGTTTGTGAGTTTATTCATCATGATCTGTCAGAAAGCAAGTCAACACGATAACATAGCAATGGAAGATATATATATATTCATTAATAATGTTCATTTGCGCGTTTAACCATTGAGGATATGATCGGTATGATCATTGCGCTTGAATTTTGAAGGTTGGTCCATCTAAGTTGGTCTGACTACGCACGATATCTTTTGATATAATAAATTAAGTTAAGGCTACGATTTCGTTCGATTAAATCAAGACTTACTTCTTGTGAACCTAGCT
>Ga0007834_1000712_pt1 | contig 9933 bp, 8 predicted proteins | sample CryBogCBE06Nov07_FD_71233 | JGI IMG/M metagenome (GOLD analysis project Ga0007834, IMG submission 71233) | Freshwater microbial communities from Crystal Bog, Wisconsin, USA - CBE06Nov07 | ecosystem: Environmental > Aquatic > Freshwater > Lake | place: Crystal Bog, Wisconsin, USA | collected... | reverse complement strand
ACCACAGTGAGCCGCCGCCAGGAGGCGCCCGTAGGACAGTCGTGTTGGTATCGATGTCTGGCCTCTAGCAGCAGAGGGAGGCCGCAGTGGTGGTCGGCGTGGTGGTGCGATATCCACACCAGGCTCAAATCCCGGTACAGCGCACGCAGTCGGTCCTCGTCGCCTGAGACACTCTGGAATAACTGGCTCGCCACACCCTCTCCGGCGTCCAACATTATGAAGATGTGGGAGGTGTCGCTGGCAGGGCCCGAGGGGAGCGGGGATGAGCGAATGAGGATGCTGCTATTCCCTCGGTGTCGGGAAGGTGCGGCGGACCCGGTGCCCAGAAATGTTATACGAATGTCCGTCGGGTTCGGAGCAGGGGTAACGGCCCGCGTATTCGGGTTCCGGGGCAAGGGGCTCACCCGCTCCCACGCCTCACATTCTCCGTTACTATCCTTCTTACGCTTACGAGCAAGTCTGTCTCTAAGCCTCGAGGCCACTGAGGCGTTGCTTGTTGGGCTTTCTTCTACTGACGGCTCCTCAGGATCCGGCTGGGAAGGAGTGCACGCCCCGCACAACACGTCGGTCTCCCCCGGCCCCGTCTGGCAGAGGAGTTGAGTCAAAGCTCTCACTCTGGTGCCACAGTACGCTAAGCCTTCATCACCACGCACTTCCTCTGTTGTCAGAGACAGCGACGGAGCGCCACAGAGGGTAAGGGGGCCGGGTGTGCAGGAAGGGAGGACGGCGAAACATATAATGACATCATTTAGGCTGACCGGGGTGTATGACCGCTCTAGAGGGCGCGGCGGGGAGCGCCTCCTCTTCGCCTGATCGCTGCGGTGTCCCAGCGCATGAGTCGTACAGATGCATCTCCTCCAGGGGCCGCGCTGAACGCATTTGCCCTCCAACTGGTTCCCCCCCTGTCCCACCCCCAGCACCTCGAGGGACGGGATGGGCCCCAGAGGAGATGGTCCGGGGAGGTGTTGCGATACTACTGTAAGACCCATTCTCCGTGCCAAACTTTTCTTGTAGAAATCGGAAAGGTCTGGGCAGTAATTTCGGATAAAGGGCGTTCATGATACAAAGATTCGTTTGCGAAGTCGGGAACTCCATTATCTCCGCATTCGCCTCGCCCTTAACATAAAATAGGACCACAAACAATAGCCCGCCATCACTACAGCATAATCTTGATGTTTGTATATTTCCTTACATCCATAAGAATACCGAGGGCTCGCTGGTTACTTAAGAAGGATGCCGCTCTTCGACGAAGTTCAAATATGTGTGAGCGCCCGCTCCAAACTTGAAGAGGAACGAATAAAACCAAGGGGGAATGAGTGCCAAGCACTATGCTTGAGATATGATCCAGGCTAGGGAAGGTAGCGAACGTAGGCAATGGTAGGCATGATAGTAAAGTTGGTGGTTCTGTAGAGTTAGATCCATCAAAACTTTTAACATGAAAGGATGAAAATATCCCAACTGTTGAAATAGCCTCCTAAGTGGACATAAACTGTAAAAGTTAGCAGAAACACGCCATGATGCATTCCTACCGCGCTCAGTTTAATACCATACAAATTTGCCGTCATATAATTAGAAGAAAATGTTCCGAAATTCTCATTAATTTCAACGACGTCAACTTCCGGATATCTAATTAAGTTTTAATACAGTAACAGAATGGGACAACACAACGAAGTATAATAGAACTCTCTCAACCTCCTATTAACGAACACTCCGAACATTTGAACAAAATCCTTTATACCAGATGGACCTACAACAGTCACTTTAGGTGTCCCTAGGTCTGATAAACTTAACAATATTCCGGGTATTCCAGATACATTGTGTGGGGCCAAGGAACTGACGATAATCAATCGAAGATTATTTAGTTTTTTCTTGATTGTATTGCAGAATTTCAAAGTTGAGTCCCCGCAATTTACCAAACAAAGTTCCCGAAGAGAACTATCTGCGGCGTATTCACTGCAGCTATTTACAGATATTGCAACGGAAAGTCCAGATTGATTGCTGCCGCAACATAAAGCATTGACCCTGTATTTCATCAATCGCGGTGCACGTCGTTTGCAGCGCTACGAGATTATTTTTTTCGAAATTCAAATTCTACAAGCACTATAATGGCGAGGTACTTTGATGACATGAAGTTCCTATTGGATGAGGGAAATTATATTACAAGTTTTTCAATCGCCCATAAGTTTAATATGACTTTAGATTCGGCGAGAAGGTATTTCTTTAAACTCTGCAAATATCAATATAACTCTTTCGCTTCAAAACTCTAGTATTTTAGAAGAATCGGAGAATAAATTCTCACCTGTGCATGAGACATATTTAGCTTCACTCATGGGAGAAGGATATTCCCGTGTTTTTGCCATGTTGACTCGCGATGAATTAGATGGTTTGCTTGAACACTAAACAACTGACATTGTCTATATTACTCTTATTCGCAGTTATTCAAGAGAAAAAACGCATGATTTCCAGTCATGTGTACAGTATTCAGCGCCAAATTCCCAATAATTTGCTCACTCAGTTATATACATCAAAGGCAGATTACATAAATGGGTTACTCAAAAATAATTATGATCAAAGTACAGCACTCGACCCTTTAGGAGGAATTAAAAAAGAATCTGCAGCTACTTTTACTGACCAAAGTTATGATGCCAAGAGGAGAGTCGCCGCAACCGAAATTGCCAAATCCTCTGATGTAAAATCTAACGGTGACCTAATCCAGTCAATAAACGAATCCCATACAAAGTCGCAACAAAATAACGCGAAATTGGCAACTAAGAGACCCATTGTAGACTTGGAGGCAGAATCTGATAAGTTTATCAAGTCGAAGTCCTCGAAATCGAAATCGGGTTCTGTTATCACTTCTTTAAAATCAAATACTTCGAACGAGAATATTGGAGTCAAGAACAAGTCAACTGCTCCTCCTGCTTCGACTAATCTAAGCGACAATGACGAGGAAGATGCTGAGTGGAATGACGCTGACAAGCAGTCGTCTAAAGCTCTTGACTCCGAAGAGTTAAAAGAAAAGGATAACTTGGCCGCAGCGAAGGCGAAGAGAAAGACATCCAGGTCCACAGATGCTCCAGAATGCAAGGTGATTCCAACTGAACTATCTGAAGATGATGTTGAAGATAAGAAGAAAAAGACAAAGCCTGTTATATTTGGAGCGATGGACGATTTTGTTTCCTCCTCCGCACCGGAGGAGGTGAAAGGCGGGGAGGACGGCGCGGGGAAACGACCCAAACGAAAGCTTGTCGAGAGGGTGCGTTCTCAGTTGGATTAATCAATGCCCTCAGTGCTTACATTTTTATCGTAGATGTTCGCCGACGATAAAGGATATTTGGTCACCGAGATGGTTTGGGAAGAGGTGGAGGAGGATGTAGACGGCGCTGTACAGGGAGGCCAAAGGGAAGGGTCGGGGAGCAGCTCTCCGACCGGAACAGTAGGTCGTGCTGGGCGACAGTCAGATCTGCAGATCGAGCAGAAGAAACCAGATAAGAGCGGATCTCGTAGCGTGGGTGGGAAACCAAGCAAAAATAAGGGTAAAGGCGTTGGTAGCGCAGGAGCTGGAGAGTCGTCAAGCCAAAAGAACATCTCTTCGTTTTTTGCAAAAAAGTAATTTCATTAAGTAAGTTGATAAGTTATTTTTAATCGATGTGGGGGATACAAAGCGCCATCCATCTCCTGAATATTCCAGCACGAAAGATTCATCCTGAGCGCTGAAACAAATCCAAATATGTAGCAATAAACTATTCTTTCAAACTAGCACACCAGCTATATTTTAGTATCTGATATATTTATTCCTTGCTAAAGTAAAGTTAATCTTCGAACGTGCAGGGCCTTGATGCGCCACCTTCCAACTCCTACGTACCAACAAGAAGAAAATCATGTTGGTATATGGATGACGAGGAAAATCATAGTTTCGTTCACTTTTTACTAACAATCAAATACCTAGTAATATGCGACAGGGAACAGTACGATACGTCATGAATAGGAAACTAACTTCACCTCACGGGGGCATGTCGAAAGCTGAACGCGCACCACCACCACCCTGGCTGATGAACGCAGTTCTCCTCGTACCAGCTTCGGTGAACTAACAAATTAGGAGAATCAATATTCTTAGACTCATTCAAAAAACGCTATACAGTAAATTTTCCTCACTGTTAGGGGTGACCAAAAATTAAAAGTCGTAAGCAATTTAAAGCAGAACGGTCAAGAGTGGCCGTAAGAAATAGAAAGACAATCGTATATTGAAACATGAAAAACGTTTAAAGAATATTGTGTTTATCATTATTATAGCACGTAAATGGAACAAATCAGAGGATATAAGCATGTTCGCAACTGATAAAATCCAGAAAACAAAGACAATCAATAAAATCTCTTCAGCAATAAGTAATCATTATCAACTAAATAATAGGCAATGAGGTCAAGCGTTTACGGTGAAATTATTTGGGGATGAAATTTGCAATAATATGAGGGCTTAGCCTGAGCAGAAGACAGTAACAAGATTACGAATTAAAAACCGTATTCCACCTCGAGCGAGAATATCAAAGACTTCGCCGTACTGCAGCTCCTCGGACAGCCTTTGTAATACACCCCCTTCCTGCTCGATCTTCCTCGGTGCCCGACCGTTCTCAGAATGTCCTGTTAAATCCCGAGAGACCTACACAAAGTTTATCGGATGACAGGACGGGTGGCGGCAATAGACCAAAAATGAGCCGTCTAGTTGTTTAGACTGGCGACGTTTGGAGGAATTGTTCTGCAAAAACCCGATTATGCAGCAGGACGGAGTTGATATGAGAAGAAGAGTTACAGTCAATACTTATTTCAGAGAGTACATCTGTAATCTTTTTTATTTCTTGCTTCCAGCGTCCGACGGAGCGTCCGACGCCTAGGTTCTTGCATCTAGGTTCCGCAAGTACCATTTGAAGTATTGCTGATGCGCTAATTCACAATTGTACTGATCAGGAGGAATAATTGAGTTGTTGAGCTGATATTTACCGACACGTCCAACGTCAAACGCAAAGAATGCAGATTTCCCGAATTATGAGGCGCTGAGAACAGAAATCCACTGGAAACACTTCTGCAATTCCTTTGCCTTCGCGGGACCCGGCAATATGAAGGAGTTTTAGCAAAACGTAAATTTTGAAGGAGGCGCGGGACGCCGGGGTCGATAATACCTGCTTAGCATTATATGCCGTCATGATTTGCTAAGCTGAGTTACTTTTATAAAAAACCACTTGTGCTTTTGATGGCTTAGACAGCGACGGTCAAAATTTTATTTGGCACCTTCTGAGGCTAATCTTGTCAGAATCGGATGATACAAAGAGTGCCACAAGTACTTAAACTAATTTCGAGGCGATTTATGCTGACTTCGAGTTTTAGTTCCGATTTTAGGCGAATATCTTTTAATTCCGGATATTACCAAAAATTTAATCTTTTAACCTTTTAGAGTGACTGGGCGTTGAAAAGATGTCACCCTCGACAAAAAGAACATCGAGAGCAAAAATTGCACCCCGTGTGATGTACTAACTAGCAAGCCCCGTGACCGCGCAGAGTGCTCCAAGTAAATGCACTAGAGTGTTCAATTTCATTTTGAATAACTGAAACCTCATTAAGTGCTGGGTAGTAGTATTAAATGGGGCGAATATAAAGTAGAAATTTGTACTTATACGAAGTAAAATTGAAGAATCGACAGAGCGTTCAACAATCACCAAAAAGGTTCCCTGCCAAGCAAATAACTGGGCTTTATCCACCTGGCAACACCCGCTACCGAGTGGGTGGCTTCGACGGGCTGCCATCTCGGAGCTCCATCTTAGACGCCCGCCGCGTCCCCTTGGACAACGGAGGAACAAGTCAAAATGGCCGTAATTGCGAGGCATGTCACAGTGTGGTGGTTGTCACCTGTCTGTAGTTTTGGGAAAATCAATACTTAAATTTAATCATGAACGTGAATAGCCAAGCCACCTCTCACGAACCATGTGGCGAGTCCCGTGGCATCGAGTAGGGGGACCACCTGCCCATGGTCGTAAGGCTTGGGTCCCATCTGCGTATTTTGAGCTTTTCACCCTGTCTTCCCGAGGTACTGCTCGAAATACTACGGGCATGAACCTGCAGTTCGGATAAGAGTTTGAGCGAGTGTGGCCATATATTTTGGGGTATAATGGCTTGTGACGGTAAAGATGGGGTGATCCCAGACTGCCCCTGGCGATTTTCTGAACAAAATGATCATCATTCCATTTTGCAGTTTGGTATTCGCCCACGTGTGCGTTGACGCTCTAAAAATCAAAACCTATACTTTCTTCCAAAATATCATCTCAAACTCACTGCACTTGCCTCGCGAGTTAGAGTGGTCTTTGCTCGTATATAGCCAAATATGGGTGACTGCATAATATAACATCCTGGTTCATTTGTGTCCTTGTGAAGGGTGACAGCTCACGGTCCTTGGAAATTGAGTGGACGTAGTCGTTGCCCTAGCTAAGTGAGGACTGGAAGTTCTTGTAGTCGACGATCTGATTTCTTCTGCGCATATAGAAGTGGAAGCTGCCAAATCCGAATGTTGCGTTGGAACCTTCAACAGTTGCGCAAAGTTAACAGGTGAAGAGTCCATACCCATGCCGGCTTGTTATAATAGACCTCTTCCCCAAGGACCCTTTGAACTCCACCCAGGAAGAGAAGCCAATCTTTGCGGTAAGTAGTTGAGCTTCATAAGTTAACGGACTTTAGTTTTGGTTATCTATATGTCGTTAGTAAAACACAGAGGGAGAATTCGAGCAATACGTGTGAAGCAGATTATGAGACCAAGTTACGCAGAACGACGTTCGCAATTAGTTGGGATTGCAATGGGGGCTTCACGATACAGGGAAGATATGGGAACGACGCTCCAACTATATTTTCCAAGGGAAGGGGGTAGGGAATCACCCTTTATAGGGCTCTTTCTTGACTCTCGTGGGGTCATTTAGCATGGGTGGCTGCCCTAAAGACCTTCCTCCACGAGACTTTTCCTTACCTCTGCATCCGTAAGAGGAAGGCTGGTTGAGGGAGCTCGTTTGCGCAGGTAGCAACACCGAAGAACCCCGCAAGAGTCACCAGCGTGTGTCTATGCCAAATACTGGAAACCAAGAGTCCAGATCACTTTGACCATGGTATGCTGGGCATGATATCACCTCTTAAAAGATTTGGAGCCGGTACATAGTTGAAACTTGCAAGTAACGTTTTTTTCTGGAATACCAGGCTTGGATACACGGAGCAGTAGAATTGTGGTGTCTGTGACCACCTGGATTGCGATGAAGCCAGCCTTGAAGGATTTTGGAAGAGGTGCTCGAAGCACCCGCAACTGGAGCGTATTGCTGTAGGTTTACTCAGCAGTTTTTTGAAGCATGTGGGTTTTTTGTCGCGATTCACATCATAGATTTTTTCTATTTCTGAGAGGTTTCACCTCAGAAATGGTCAAGAAGGTCTTAATTAATTCATCGTTATTTAATTCTTATAAATTTCGGTCCCCAAAGACTCGGAAATGTCAAGCTTCGAAAATCGACATCGTCACTCAAAACCAAACTCAACAACCAAACCGCAGGAAGTTTGCTTAAGCCTCCAGAAGATGAAGCCAAGTCTCCAAAGTACATCTCATGGCCTGATCCCAGGCTTCAGGCTAACTGAATAGAGACAAAACATTTAATTTTTGCTCAAAATTCTCTGAATACACAAAATCAGTGTCAACATTTATTGAGGGCCCAAGTTTTACTTCTCGGAGCGTCCCCAGATCAAGTTTTTTTCAATAAGGCAGTACCTCGTGCGTCTAGCCAACTCAATTTGATCGAGACAGGATATTTCAATATATTCTGAAATCAATACTTTTCCGGACCGTGGAGAGATCACAGTCTAGCTACGAATAAATACAAATTTTGAGCCTTGGCAAATTAGCATGCCCCTACGGCATCTTTTACTGCCCCATACTTAAATATCTAAAGAGAGTTTAAGATGTTACTTCGAACTAGGGTTTGCTCCAGCAGGAATCACATCAATTCTTCTGCGAGTAATTGAGTTCGAGCCTTGGAGCCTATGCGAGTAAACCTTGAAATTCTGTCCCATATGACCTACCGATGATGCTGCATATAAGCAGAATGTGCGGAGAGTCCTGGAGGCTACCTCGATTTGGGTTTAATCTAGCATTCCAACCCAGGTAGTCGGAATTCTTGGAAAAGGAAGCTGCATGCAAAATTGCTGACAACTTGGTTGCGGACAGTTGTATTTTACTTGATTGCAACAAGATGCCGGTCAACACCCACGCGACTGCTCACGTATTTCAGCACAGTCCGGAAATAAGTCCCCACATCAGTGCGGAATGGGATGAACATCGGGATTGGGCTATAATTCGTGATTCACTCGTCAAGGGAGCTGCTGAGGCTGCCAAGTATGGCATCCCCTCTAGGATGCGGCTGCTCATGTGAAGCACTTGACATCAATGTAGGAGCATAACCGAATCATCACGGTGGAAAAGCTGCAGCCCCGTCTTGTTTGCCCCGCTCAGCGCACGGACGTTGGGGACTATAAGCGCAACTACTGCCGCAATTGTCACATCTCCCGGCAGGTGCTTCTGAAGAGTTGGAGCTCCCCGCCGAACTAAGGAGAGTTTTTCAAAATGATTCTCCTGTCCTTGCAGATCTCAGGAATAGGACCGATAGGGTTCTCCCAGCAGTTTGCAAACCTACACGACAAATCAACAATTGTCATCTACGCCCGCGGTGGTTGGCTTTGCAGTTTCGTCATCAAAGTCACCTCCACCAGGTTCGAGCTCAACGCGGACTTCTCCAGCCTGGATGTTCTCATTTGCCCCAAGTCTCTGGTGGAGCACGTCCGCACCACCATGCTTCCACTCACATTCCAACCATACCAGATAACCTAGTTGTAGATTACAAAGAGCAAGAAGACCATCTTCGTGCTGCGCTCCACGATATTGCGGCAGATCCACGTCAAAGCTTCAGCGGGTGGCAGAGACGCTTCACCTTGGAGCAATTTGATCTTCTTGAGAACATCTTCCAGCCATTTAGTCAAGTGCAATGGGATGATCTAATCAACCCCTTGTGGACCGAACTCGAGTTCCATGGGAAGAAAGCATGGCTAGCCCTGAACTCAGGCCTCATGCACCCGGACGAGGAGCGCCTCCCGCTTACCTCTGCCTACCTGGTGCCAAGGCAGGCCCACCTCCGCTGGATTGCGTTCAAGTCAACCTGTGTGAACAGGAACTCCCTCCGGCGCCCCAATTTCCGCCTTCCACCTCTGCTAGCATTCCTATCTCTGGGGCGGTACGGCAAAGGAGGTTACGGAATATTGCCAGCTCTCAATCTCCGCCTTCAATGCTATCCCAGCTATTGACGGCGGCAACAAGTTTCTTGCATACGTGCCCTGTCTCTGTTGAAAAGGAGCACCGTAACTTTCACGAACAATCTCCTTTTCATGCGCCGCTCAGTTCACTACCCACTTTCTTATTTCGTGTCACATCTTGTCGCTTCTCTACATTCTTATATAGTTTGCGCTTGCTAAACCACCCCGATGTGCCTCTAGCCGCCCTTGGATGCGCCTGCATGGGTGATTCCCCTCGCACTTGTACGGGGCATCGAGCCGTATTAAGACAGCCCCGAGGGGAAAATTTTCCTTGCCCTCGGGCATGTGGCTTTCTCCCCAGTTCTCTACTCCGTCACGGGACTTGCCATTGGGCGTCTCGGGTGCATTGGGGTTGGGTTTTTTCTTCGTGGTGTAATGGTGCTGGCTCGACCCTTTTGTCTCACTTTACATTCACTTCCTTCCCGCCGTCGTACTAATAAATGAATACTGGATTTTCGGCAATGGTTTACTCAGGGGGATATTCCACCACGCGGTTTCATCCTAGACATGGAGCAAGCTGCTTGTTGGGGAGACAGGAAACCACTTTCAGGCCGT
>Ga0007834_1000709_pt1 | contig 9939 bp, 8 predicted proteins | sample CryBogCBE06Nov07_FD_71233 | JGI IMG/M metagenome (GOLD analysis project Ga0007834, IMG submission 71233) | Freshwater microbial communities from Crystal Bog, Wisconsin, USA - CBE06Nov07 | ecosystem: Environmental > Aquatic > Freshwater > Lake | place: Crystal Bog, Wisconsin, USA | collected... | reverse complement strand
TGGTCATGCGGTTCTCGGTCAACGTGCCCGTTTTGTCCGAGCAGATCGTGGTCGCATTGCCCATGGTTTCACAGGCGGCTAGGACCCGAATAAAACATTGATCTTCAAACATTTTCTTTGTGGAGTAAGCTAATGAGATTGTAACGGCTAGAGGAAGACCCTCGGGTATAGCCACGACCACGATAACGACGGCCAGAATGAAGGCATCGATCACCCCGTTGATCACGTTCTTCCCGTGGTATCGAGCCCATATGCTTATAATCAAGGCCAGGAACGTAGCGACGGCAGAAAAGAGTCCGATCTAACCGATCTAAAGACAAGGTGAACAAATGACAAGAATAGAAGTCAAATGAAAGGAAACAAAGAGACTGCAACTTAGTCGTATGCCAATTCTCCCCTCCCTTCTACTGGAAGTATAATAGCAGCGAAATGAAAATATCAAGTTTAAACAGAACAGAATTCTCTGTATTCGAACGTAAAAGACAGAAGCATGACTGCATGTCATATGTCTTATGTTGCTTTTGAGTGCGATGTCGCCACTGCCGAAGCAAGTCTAGAATCATCTTTAGAAACAGCTATTATTGTTCACAATAGTTAGGATGCGTGTGTGGTATTGTTTTTATTTTATAAAAATAGTTGGGCACCCATTTTTATTTGGAGTGGTTGAATATTTTATCGAAAGGACTCACCATTTTAGTCATTTCTTCTAGTTTGTCTTGAAGAGGTGTGGGCACGGTTTCCGCCACTAGATTCGCTTTTATTTTACCCCATTGTGAGAACAGCCCAATACCTATGACAATCGCCACAGATTCTTCTCCCTCAGTAAGTAGGCATGAGGAGAGCAAAAAGCAATCTCCATCTTTCGACTTAGGTCGATCATCAGATTCGCCAGTAAGCGAAGACTCGTTAGATAAAATATGATTTTTATCACAAATAATTGCATCAGCAGGTATCGAATCTCCCGCCTAAAAATTTCAATTTAATACACGATGACAATATATTATTATTTCTTTTACCTGTAATCGAACAAGATCTCCAATAACTATATCTACAGGATTTATCCTCACAACGGCTCCATCGCGAATAACTGAAGTGCGCTCCGTATTCTGCGATGTGTGCTCTAATGCCCGAAATTGTAACTCTTTCGTGTAATCATTTGTTGCCGTAACCAAAGCAACAGTAAAAACCGCAATCAAAATCGCTGATCCTTCGATCCAGCCAGTACTAGGATCTTCGTACACACCTATTCCCAAAGATACTATAGCCGACGCTATTAGCACTAAAATTGTAAAATCATTGAAAGAACTCAAGAAAATTGAAAAAAATCCCTCCATCGGAGATTCAGGAAAAGCATTTGCACCAAATTTATTTCTCATCTCAATAACTTGCGATGAAGTCAGACCAGTCTCAAGAGATAAATGAAGTAGTGATGCGAGTCCCTCAACGCCTCCTATTGAATCTAATTTTTCTCTGTTCGCAGCCCGGGCTTGCTCTACATTTAAGCTGGCCAGTACTTCCTTTGTTATTTCCATTGTACACCTTTAGAGCGTTTCAAGAAGTACACTTTACTAATGTTACAAGTATTGCTGAGTGGGCCAGTTAGAATTATTTTTCTTATCTGTTACGCTATCCTGCAGAGGCAGTGGCGGTTACGATAGCCAAACTTTCACTAGTAGGACAAGGACATCAACTACATTGTTAGAGCTAACTTACGAATTACAATTCCGAACCCTCCTGCTGTTACCGAAAAGAAATGCCTGATAATAGCATAAATGCTCTTAAACTAAACTGCGTATTATTGTATTTTAAAAAGGCAGTCGACGGATTACCGCTAAGAGGTGTAACAACATTGTGAAAAGTCCAATAATACTGTTTATCCTCGCTTGGTGTTATGCTAATGCTTTCTGATCAGAAAATATAGGAAATAATGGTATAAATTTTGCGAGACCTTGGAGTAGAGAAGATTTTATAAAGAGACTGAGGTCAAGCTTCTTTCAACATGGAATGTAATTTTTAAGCACGTACTGATTTCTAATTGTCTCCAGAACTTTTAAGGCTGTAACGTGGTTTGCTAAGCCTGATAAAATTTCTCCAGTTGAATGTGCTAGATTTGGTTGGGAAAATTCTGGCTATGATGAATTAAGGTGTAGTTTTTGTGAGTGTATACTCTCTCATAATTCAAGTACGAAATTTCATGAGAGAAGGGATTGCAATTAGGCCGTCTAACAACTTTCATTGTGCAGATGATCCAGATGGAACACAATTGCACGCAGCATTGTCCACTGATCACAGGTCGTACTGCGGTTGGAAAATCAATTGTTGTGATTTGTCGTTATTATCATTGGCTCGAGTACCCAATGATGTTGAGATCGGACACTTCAAAACGTCTTTGACTAGTTTGTTAGACAATGCTTTAAGCCCAGTGCTGGAGAAGCTAAATTTGGTCCTTCCATCACCCATGGTAATAATATATTATTGTAACTCTGCTTGGAACTTAAGCAATCACATTTTTTAACTAGTCAAATATTCTTTCCAATCATCATTCAAGCCCATCGGTTATGGATCCGTTCAGGGAATGCATAGATAATGTCCAAGTTGTTAGTGGAACAATTCAAGAAATAATGGAAGAGTTGAAGGTTTCCGACCTTAACACAAAACAACTCCTGGAGGGTCTCGTAGTCGCTGCGTTAAAAGACGCGTGTGGGTCCGAGAGCAAACTAGCCGATTACACATCAAGCCTACCTGTGACGCCGTCGCCACGTCATGTGACTGCGTTTGCCCTGTGTCTATTCGGCTGGAGCAAATGTGATTTACTCGATGATAATGGCACTCAATCGGATTCTACTGGATTAGGACTGTACTGCTTGCAATGCGATCGGCGGGTCCTCATCAATACCCCGTCCTCGTCACAGTCTCGTAGCATCAATGCTGAAGTGGGAGGTCCAGCACCCCCGTCTTCGTTCAACGTGATACTCCAGCATAACAGTTGGTGTCCGTATATTTGTTCTTGGGAGGGACAGGGGGAGAAGACAAACAGCTTACTGTCACCACATGTAGGCTGGAAGAGACGCCTCGGAATTCTTCATGAGGTGCGCCATGTTCGGATATGTATCCCCCTTCCTCTCTCTCGACCTCATGCAGAAATTTATATCATCAATATTTGAACCTGCTTCTCGATTGTAAACAGATTCTTTCTTTCTAACTCTAACCTTTGCGCTACTATATAAGAAAAGCACATGTCTTGTACTTATACCTCATTATTATCAGGGGTACATGGGTACGGGTCCCGTTGGCGACGAATCTCAACCTGTCACTCCGGAGCAAGTCTACAAGAGGGTTCGTACCGTGCTTGACCCTATTCGGAGCACTGGGACGTTGAGGGGGGATGAGTTCCGAACTACTTAATTGATTCAAAAAAAGCTAAGTGGCATTTTGTCTGTCTATTTGGCTAACGAAATTAAATGAATATTTACTACGATTACAAGGAGTTGTGATTCTCCAAAATCTTCTAGTTAATAACGATGAGCTGAAAGTAAGATAATAACAGATATCTGAAACAGATCCGCATCCCCCACCGCAAATAGACACTCTCCTCTTATTGCATCGGTGCACCAACATCGTCCAGCCCATTAACATATAAAATAATGTTACATGTAGTGTGGTTAAAATTCACGTAAATGCAACGACGAAACCCAGGAGGTCTAGGCATATCTAGGCTAGCCCCTATTCTGGCACTATGGTGTCATCGGTGTAACGATTTACCACCGCTATTGGGTTCCTATAGTGGTTGTATAAGCGTACGAACGAGGACCGCTGTACGCGGACTGTGCACCGCGGTCCGATGAGGAAGCAGTTAAGCCGCTACACAGTGACTTGCATGAACTGCTACAAAAGAACGCACGAGTGTTACAATCACTAGAACATTGTTACTAGTGATGCTGTTGTTCAAGAAACAAAAATGGCCTCCTCCGTGTCGACCATGTCGTCATCAATTCCTCTCAAACCCTGAAACGGCACCACCATCAGCATCGCCTCCTTGTCCCCATGTCTCCAACGAAGTTGATGCCACGAATCTACAAAAATTATCGCGCACCGAGTCCAGATCCATCAGCTATTCCCCATGATCCTCTTGCTCTTGATATATTTTCTCAGAGACTTCGATCTTTCCTTTGAGTATTAACATGGATATGAAGATTCTGCACGTCCGCTTCAATTCTTTCACGCTGAATAATTAAGAACCCATCTTGTTTAATTTTTCATATAATGCAAAGTATACTTGACTTGCTTTAAAATTATCGAATAAATGTTTATTTTGGATAGACATGACTACTTCGGTAACTCAAAATGTATTCGATCTGCTATAGCGGTACCGCGGTACGCAGAAAGCTACTATATAGCGGTGCATGTAGCGGTCCGCTATAGTGGTGTCTACAGCCACACCGCCTACCGCGGTAGATTGTTATAAAGCTAGTTTGTAGGGTATCTTAATATAACATTTTTCACGTGAAAGCTAAAGATATATACAAAATGAATGGAAACTAGATTTAGTAGTATAAAAGTGGTACCTTCTCGAGGTGGAAGATTCTCGGACTTATGGTGGACTTATTAGAAGAATCTCGGACAAAATGTCGTCAGAAAAACTAAAAATTAGCCAATTCAGGCGATTTCGGACTCAAATTGACCCAACATATTTCAGGGGTATTTAAAGAGTGCACAATAGTTTTATATTTAAACGGTGCTACAAATACCTGAAGCCCAACTTCAAGTTGAAATTCAAGATCGTGTTCAACATCAAGATTAAGTTATAATTCAAGATCAATTTCAAGTTCATTTTCGCGAGCATAATTGTATTAAGCTTGACTAGAGTCGAGCTTTGAGCTGTGCAGATTAGATTACCTTATTCATTCAATTAAATTACCACGCTAAGGAAACTAAAGGCATTATTTTTGTTCCTCATTACCACATTAGTGTTTCTACGACGATGACTTTTATGATAAAAGGAACTACAATATAGGGAGTTCTACACACGGACTGAGCGGGACGTGGTGCTGGATTGACATAGGCAGTTACAAGCGCGGACGGTGTGGATGTGGAGTTCCGCACATGGAGGGAAAATATGGAGGCGTTGTGAGACGGAGGGTCACACGCGCCAATGGACCGGAACATAGAGAGGCGGTGAAGTATGGGCATAAACGCGCACGGACCGGTCCGTATAGACCGTGTACGTGATGTTATCATATTATCAAGTGGACTTGTGATGTTTTCAGCTGTACTGCGATCAGGTACTTGTCTTTTTTTTCGCAGTAACCTTAGTTGAAGAAAATGTAATACGTTTAAGTGATTGAGTGTGTCATGCCTACTTTTAAATTATCGTTATTACAGGAACTCTTAGTTTGATCGTGTTCTCACCACCGCGATGTCGTGATGCGCTCGCTCGTTGATCAATTTAGAGCACACAAAAAAGAACTTTCAAATAAAGCAAATATAATATATCTAAACTAACTTAGTACATAGATTATCAATCTAGGTCTGTAAGTGACTATAAAAACTAAAAATTACATGTTATAGTTCTTTACTCAGGTGTACCACCGGCCGACTCGGGTGGTGAAAATTGTCAGCGTGCCGACGCCGCGAGCACAATGCGTTGATTAGGAAGTTCCAGAAATACGTCAGAAAAACTATATATAATTATACCATTTCATCACATAAAACCTCAACCACGGCTCCTCAAACGAAAATAAGTTATTATAGCACTTTATGCACTGTTGTAAAGTAGACTTATCAAACTATTCCTACTCTATAGGACTACTACTAGATTATCTTGCCAATCTATAAACAAAGTTATCGATTGCAACAGTTCAAGAGATTTTCTTGCGCTGCACTGATCAATTTTATTCGTAAAATATTCTGTAATTTATTTACTTATTTTTCAGGTATATGCACTTTTAAAGGTTTAGATTTCCGGTAGTCAACTTAATCTTGTCCCGATATTTCTATATAGTTATGCTTTCAAAAAATTCTTATATTGCTCAATCACATTTCCCGATTTTAGCTCAGAGCTATGTAATTTATATTTTTGACAATACTCTGATGACTTACTTGAAACTCGCAGTCTTTCATATGGTAAAATATGTTGGATTCTGCTGCTGGCCTCACCAGTAAAAATATATTAAGGAAGTAATTTAAAAATATTTTTACTGCGTTGTTTCTTGAACCTGATGTTTGTGTAACTAAATAATTTTTTAAAGCCAAGTCAGATAAGAAAGTACCACGAAAAATACAAATAATGATTTTCATCTACTGATGGAATATCTGCAACTGGATCTTGGTGCACTGATGTAACGCCCTCCTCGGAGCCGACGGTCAGCCCAAAATCGTGTCCCCACCGCGCCCTTACTTCAAGGTGTGTACCTCCCGTCGTGTGTCAAAGTGGCCCCTTGAAGACAAAGATATAAGTAGCGCTTTGGGAGGCTCTGAATACCGTAAGAGTCGACTTTGGTCCAATGCCAAAAATCAACTTCTTCGAATCTCCGATAAGATACACGCTCCAGCGGCGTGTCTTATCACTACAATTGATGACAAGCCAGTAAAGCTAATTATGAATCGTTTGCCTTTCACTAGACAATTATGTTAAGCAAAACCTAGGCTCCATATATTAAAAAAAGAGAAGTTAGATTACGTAAGCGTTGCAAACAGCATACAGTTATACGGGGAGTAGCCGTTAACAAAAATATTTAAAATCCGGGTGCTGAAAGGTTACCAAAAAATTGAACTTCGCAATTTCGCACCATTTTGAATGCTTCCATTTGAGAATATCTTTTATAGGTTTACCAATCATGAATCCATCGCTTATATAGCCAATACCAACTCAAATTACAATCATTTGTGCTAAAACAATTCTGATAACTCTGAAAACCGATTTGAACTCCATAGGATGACTAAATACTATAACCCCCGAATTCATCAAGGAAAAGGTACACAGACCTTGCAGGTAACCCTCTCTCTCTCATTAATTCGCTGAAACCATCAATATATCTCAATTCTTCTGACCTTACCTATGCTAGAGGCCTCCAACCCTCACAACGTATCCCGGCACATTCGATTACGCGTGTTGCGTCTCCAACTCGACCATTCAAAACTTTCTCCGCCATAACCTACGGCATCGTCAACAACAGCACGGTACCACACCTGCTTCAACCCCAGTGACATATATGGCTCCGAGTGCAAGGTTATCACCTCCCCAAAGTTGATTGAGCTCCTCCACTGTGTGCGACCCTTATATAACCTTAACTCAGGCAAAACCAATTCATGGCCGTAGCTACCTACTATCATAGTAGGAAGTAAAGAGTGGAGCGAGACAAACAGTGTACCAAGCCGTAGAATACGTAGTATAGATCCTATCGATGGAGACACATCGCCCGCTGATCAGTCGACATGCAGGTAGGAAGGCGATACGATTAGGAAGAGCAGTACCGAGCAGTATGTGAAATAGAAACCGTACAGACAAGCTAAGTGTAACCTGTGCAGCAGCTGCGCTGTAACAGTCGTGGCTCATAGGGATGCGTGGTAGTAAATATATGCGGTATTTTAGGAATGTTTTTTTACTATCTAAGTTCAACTTTTTTGAAATAGAAACCGTTTCCCCATAGCCGTTGGGGTCAAGTAGGGGGTGCGTAGGGAATGACTCACTTGTGCTGGCCAAAATAGGAAGGCACGCTGGACTGGGAATAAAGTGTTAACAGAGAGAACGACTGTTGACGGGGTCACGAGCTTTACGGGACGACGAGACGAGCAGGTGTTCCACGGTAGAACCCAGTTGAGCTACTACGAGCGGCGAGTTTGTTAGCATATGCATTGTCTAGGGCGTTCGTCGTACAGCTTCGTGTATGAGCTGTGGTCCGCGAGATTGAGAGGTCCTGTTTTTTTTGACGCCGAGAAGGGAACAACAGACCCGTTGGATGATATTCTTGTTTTACCTGGGTATAATGGAGTCACCGGCGAATTAGCAGATTCATACTGGCTGTCAGTAATGATCTTGATCCGATGCCGTCCAGTTGCCGAGAGAACAAATGAGTCCAGGACCCAAAGTTATGCGTGGTAGAACGCACTAATTTTGCGGTAAACTGCTCCGATCCACTAAGAGTTATGAGAAGCTGTGACAAGGTCAGCGTCCATGCTCTAAAGCTGCAGCATTCACGCACTTTGCCTGAATGGGGAATCCCACAGGGAATCGATTCGAGAGACCAGGACTCTGGAGAAGTCGACGAAATGCACTTCAATTTGGACGGCAAATAGCGCTTCCAGTGGAGCGTATTCTGGTTGCCAAGGCAGAGTTGATGACCCTCAGAAGAGTGAACCAGAGCAAGACCTCGGGAACAAAGCGATTTTGCAGGTTCAACTAGAGAGTCTCAGCTCTGGTGAGAGCCGCGGCAGAAGCAAGGCGATACTCAGGATGGGGACAGAGGCGGAAGGCGTGACCATAGATGTCATTTTTGCTGCTGTCGAGTGACTGGTAAAGGGAAATGATCAAAACCTCGCGAGCGGCGACTCAGCTGGTTCTTAACTTGTGACTACTAGTCCAACGTCATTCATTTAGAAGCTTTTCATAATGGCACCTAGATCCTTGAAGAAAAGTCACAACAGGGCAAGAATATTAGAAGCTGTAGAAATGAAACCGACTTATCCATGCCGTGTTATACCCGTGATTGTACTAGTATAACACGTTGAATATTCAGAAAGGAAATCCACGGACTGATCTACGCTAACCGTGATCATCTATAGAGATATCCACGGACTGATCTAAGCTAAGCATAGTTGACTATTGGGATTTACACGGAAGAAGCAAAGTTCGCGAATAATGCGGGGCAATCTATAGATACTATTATATGAAATATTATAGAGCCTTAACTTAATAAATGATATATTGTATTATATAGAATTAGTGGAATTTCATTGGCCCCAAAAAACAAAATAGTGGAATTAAGCAGTTTATATGTAAATATATATGGATTAAAAGCTCCTCCTTAAGCAGTTCTGTGATGCGAATATGGTAAATGCGGTTGCAACCGCTCCTTTTTACGAAGCTCCCTTGATTTGGAATTTCGGCATCCTTTTCGTACAATCTTGTCATCATGGAGCCCCTAGATTGAACTCTTGTGTCATGATCAGTTGCCATAATATTAGCAGTCAATCAAATATTTTTTTCAATACCGGTTAAATTTAACCACTCGGTCAAATATCCTCATTGCGGTTGCAGTTGCCCGTCCTTTCTTTGCGACACTGCAGTCAGACCCTCAGATTACGGCTTCTAGGTGGTGTATTGCTATTGTCGTTTCCTTCCAACAACATTCTTTTTTTTGATAGCCTGAAACATTACGGCAGGTACGATCAGAAATTGGTGAAGAGCACAACCAAAAACAAATTACTGATGACTATGATTATCAGCTGTTGTGCTAGTCTACAGTTGTGAACCATTAGCAAATCAGTTCAATATTGATTTTTGCTTAAGAGTACTTGTTGCGAGACGGTAAGAACGGATTTTTAAAATTGGTAATACTATAAAATGTTACTTCACAGACTGGGGAGAGGTAAAGCCATAAATATCAATGCAAAAAAAATCATTTGTTGAATTCAAAAAATATAAATTGTTGTTGGGAATTTCATCACCCCTTAAAAAAATACGTGACGGCTATGAAACTACGAGCTGAGTTAAAGCTCCTCAAATACAAGGAAATAGTATCATTCAAGGCGGCAGTGAATTCGACTCATCTTGGAATGAAATGAGCAACTAGGATTATTTTGGTTATCATCGATTACATCCCTCCTAACAATCATATATTATGTTGGAGATATGGAACAATACAGCCATTTAACTGAAAGTTGAGGGCCCCATGTTGTCAAACTCACACTTTTGTGGAAATCATCATCCAGACCAGAATA
>Ga0007834_1000705_pt1 | contig 9964 bp, 9 predicted proteins | sample CryBogCBE06Nov07_FD_71233 | JGI IMG/M metagenome (GOLD analysis project Ga0007834, IMG submission 71233) | Freshwater microbial communities from Crystal Bog, Wisconsin, USA - CBE06Nov07 | ecosystem: Environmental > Aquatic > Freshwater > Lake | place: Crystal Bog, Wisconsin, USA | collected... | reverse complement strand
GATTTCCGGAGCCCTGCTGGCGCTGGGCCTGCTGCTGGCCGGGTGCGCCAGCAGCCCAGTCTTGCCGGAGCCACCGGCTGCCCCGGCACCCGGCATCGCGCAGGCCCGGGCTCCGGCAGTGCTGGGCTTGGCGCTCGGTGGCGGGGCAGCCCGGGGCTTTGCGCATATTGGCGTGCTTCAGGTCCTGGACGAAGCTGGTATCAAGCCGGGCCTGGTGGTGGGCACCTCCGCAGGAAGCCTGGTTGGAGCCATCTACGCCAGTGGAAAAAGCGGCGTGCAATTGCAGCAGGTCGCGCTGGGCATGGACGAAGCGGCGATTACCGATTGGACCCTGCCCTTCTTCAATCGGGGTGTTTTGCGCGGTGAGGCGCTGGGCCGTTATGTCAGTGCCCAGGTTGCTGGCAAAACGATCGAGGAAATGCCCCTGCCGCTCGGTATTGTTGCGACCGATCTTCAAAGCGGCGAGGGCATCCTTTTTCGCAGGGGCGATGTGGCCACTGCTGTCCGGGCGTCGAGTGCTGTTCCGGCCGTGTTCACCCCGGTCAGGATCAACGGCCGCGAATATGTGGACGGCGGCCTGGTGGCCCCCGTTCCCGCACGCTACGCCCGCCAGATGGGGGCCGACGTAGTGCTTGCGGTGGACATATCGAGCGCGCCGGAGGGCAACGCGACCGGCGGCATGCTGCAGGTCCTGCTGCAAACTTTTGCCATCATGGGGCGCAGCATCAACAGCTATGCACTCAAGGATGCCGACTTGGTGGTTCGCCCGGCTTTGTCGGGCGTAGGAAGTAGTGACTTCAAGGACCGCCAGCGCTCGATTGATGCGGGCAGGGCCGCCATGCAGGCGGCTCTGCCACAATTGCGCGCCTTGCTTGCCCAAGCGGGCAGGGATCCGCACTAGGCACCCGGATGGACTTTCCAGAAAGCTCAATACTATGAATTCAATAGCACGTCGCGACCTGCTGGCGCTGGCCGGTGGGGTGATTGGCAGCGCAATTAGCCCCTTGGCCAAGGCCCAGGCCTATCCGAGCCAACCGATCCGCTTGATCGTACCTTTCACGGCAGGAACGGGCATGGACACGATCGCGCGCTCGGTGGCCCCCAAACTGGGCGAACGCCTGGGCCAGCCAGTCATCGTGAGCAACGTGCCGGGCGCCAGCGGCAATATCGGCGCCGACATGGTGGCAAAGGCCGCGCCCGATGGCGCGACCCTGCTGATGGGTGCCAACACCATGCTGATGGCAGCCCAGCTTTATAAATCCGTGCCCTTCGACCCACTGAAGGATTTCAGCCCCATTTCGATGGCGGCCTATGGCACGCTGATGCTGGTGGCAAATCCGAAAACAGGTTTCAAGACGCTGGACGATTTGCTCAAGGCGGCCCGCGCCAAGCCGGGCTCGATCAGTTTCGGCTCTCCAGGCATCGGCACTCCGCACCATATGGCAATGGAACTGTTCAAGACCCAGGCGGGCGTTTTCCTGTTGCACGTGCCTTACAAGGGGACGGCCGGTTACACGCAGGACTTGCTCTCTGGGGAAATCAATGTGGGATTCTTGCCGGTGCATATCGCCCAAAGCCTGGTTGCCGCCGGGAAGCTCAATGCGCTCGGAGTCGGTAGCGCCCACCGGCATCCGGTTGCGCCCAATGTGCCCACGCTGGCAGAGCTTGGGCAAAAAGGGGTTGAGGTCGACATGTGGTACGCCTTCTACGGGCCAGCCAGGTTGCCTGCATTGGTGGTGACACGGCTAAACTCCGAGATCGGGGCTATCCTGAAACAGCCCGATGTGCGCGATGTGCTGGGCAAGGCCGGGCTGGATGCCAGCACGTCCACGCCGGAGCAGTTGGCGGCAATCGCAAAAGCAGACTACCCGCGCTGGGGCGAGGTCATCCGGCGCAAGGGCATCACGGCCGAGTGAAGCGGGCATAAAAAAACGCCCTGTGTTGCCACAGGGCGTTGAAGGGATCCCTGAACCTGGAAGGTTACGAAAGGACCCGAGGAGACAACTGGTCGAAACTTGCGTCTCTATGGAATCAAGTTTCTCAGATTCACCTCAGAGAAGGTAGGGGCGGCGCTCCAAATTGCAAGGAATGCAGCCCCTGAATGCGGAAAAATTAACGCTTCTTGGCGGTAGCCGTCTTGCTGGCATTCACGGCAGTGGCGGCGACAGCATTGAAATTGGCTTCGGCCATGTCCGTAGCTTGCTTGACAGCTTTTTGCACAGACTCGAATGCGTTGTTCGCGGCAGCGACGGCGCTCTTCATCACGGCAACAGCGGTTTCAGAGCCGGCGGGGGCGTTCTTGGCGGCGCCGTCAACCAGGCCCGTGAAAGCTTTTTGTGCTTCGGCGGTCTTGGCTTCGACAGCCTTGCTGAACTCGGCACCCGTGCCGGTGGCGATGTCATACAGGTGGCGGCTGTAAGCCGTGGTTTTTTCAGCCAAAGGCTGGAACAAGGAAGCTTGCAGGGCCAGCAGCTCTTGGGCGTCCTTGATGCTCAAGACGGCTTGGGCGGTGCCAGCGGCTTCGCTCAGGGCGGCCTTGGATGCAGTGACATTCAGTTCGACGAGCTTCTCGACGCCTTCGAATGCCTTGGTGGTCAGACCAAACAGGGTTTCGACATTGGCCTTGTGGGAAGCGATGATTTGTTCAGCAGTCAACATGAGATTTCTCCAGAAAAAGTTAAGGGCATCAGACACTTATCTGCTCTGAAACGGGTTAGACAACCGATTTATGTTGCAGTGCAGCATGGGATGAATTATAGGGTTGCCGTCGGCATTTGCAAGGCCAATTTGTTGCGGTGCAGCATATTAGAGTCGATTTCCTAAATCCCCTCCGAGTACAACGCGGTCATGCGGCAGACACAATCTCGGGGTGCAAGCCTTTTATGCAGACCAGTTTGTGTTGCCCCTGCCGGCAGGCCATCGCTTTCCGATGGGCAAATACCAGCTGCTGAGGGATCGGCTGAGCAGCGAACTGCCCCAAGTTCGATTGCAGCAGGCGCTAAGGGCCAGTGACGGCGAACTGGCCCTGGCACACGAGCCCGCCTATGTGCAGGCCATCCAGACCGGCAGCATCAGTCCTCAGGCCATGCGCGAAATCGGCTTTCCCTGGAGCGAAGCCATGGCGGAGCGGGCGCGCCGGTCGGTCGGTGCCACGGTCGCCGCGAGCCGGCTCGCGCTGGGCGTAGCGGGCGGACCGGCGGAGGGGGTTGCCGCCAACCTGGCTGGCGGAACCCATCATTCCTATGCCGACAAGGGCGGAGGCTTTTGCGTTTTCAACGATGCCGCTGTGGCCGCACGCCTCATGCAAACTGAATTGGCCCGGCAGGGCTTACGGAATCTGCAGGTCGCCATCGTCGACCTTGACGTCCACCAGGGCAACGGCACTGCCAGCATATTCAAATCGGATGCGTCGGTTTTCACCCTCTCGATGCATGGCGAAAAAAACTTTCCCTTTCGCAAGGAACCTGGTGACCTCGATGTGGACTTGCCCGATGGTTGCGGCGACGCGGAATATCTGCAGGCGCTCGAGCATGCGCTCGACGAAATGGATCGCCGTATCAAACCGGGTCTTGTCATCTACCTCGCGGGGGCCGACCCCTATGAGGGCGACCGGCTGGGCCGCTTGAAGCTCAGTTATGACGGCCTGGAGGCCCGGGACCGGCGCGTGATGGATTGGGCATGGCAGCGCCGGATTCCTCTGGCAATGACCATGGCGGGCGGTTATGGCCATCGGCTCGAAGAAACCGTGCAAGTGCAGGTCAACACGTACCGGGTCGCTGTGGAGTACTGGCAACGCTGGCAAAATCGACCCCGATGAGCAAGCCAGCACAAACCAAACCCCAGCCGGAACCACGCGGTGCCTACAAGGCATTTCAATCGATCGGCACGCGCTGGATGGACAACGATGTTTATGGGCATGTCAACAACGTTGTTTACTACAGCTGGTTTGATACGGCCGTCAACGCCCACCTGATTGCCCATGGCGCGTTGGACATCCACCACGGAGCCACCATTGGCCTAGTGGTTGAAACCCAGTGCAACTACTTTGCACCCCTGGCTTTCCCCCAAACCGTGGAGGCGGGGATTCGTGTGGCGCGCTTGGGTGCCTCCAGTGTGCGCTACGAGGTTGGCATTTTTGCCGCTGGCGAGCCGGACGCCCTGACGGCTGCCAAAGGCCATTTCATCCATGTCTACGTGGACAAGGCAACCCGCCGGCCCGTAGCTCTTCCGTCCAACCTGCAATCCGTTCTGGAGACCCTGCTTTGAAACTTCCGAGCCCCCAAGTCAGCACCCGTATTCCCGACCCTTCCAGCGTCGACGCGGCCATCCTGAGCCGCTTCTCCAACCGCGCCTTTCTGCCGCGGCCCGTTGAGCGCGAACTGCTGCAGGACCTGCTCCAGGTGGCGGCGCGGGCACCCAGCGGCACCAACACCCAGCCGTGGAAGGTCTATGTATTGCAGGGCCAGCGCCGCGATGAACTCGTGTCCAGGGTGTGTGCTGCGCACGATGCGGTTGCTGCCAATCAGGCACTTGCCGCCGACTATCGCGAAGAGTACGACTATTACCCCGAAAAATGGGTATCCCCTTACATCGACCGCCGGCGCGAGTGCGGGTTCGGGCTCTACGGTGTGCTGGGCATCGGCAAGGGCGACAAGGGTGCGATGCACGCGCAGCACCAGCGCAACTACCGCTTTTTTGACGCGCCGGTAGGCCTGATGTTCACCATCGACAGGGTGATGGGCCGCGGCAGCCTGCTGGACTACGGGATGTTCCTGCAAAACATCATGGTCGCCGCGCGCGCCCGCGGTCTGCACACCTGTCCGCAGGCTGCCTGGAACGGGTTTGCCCGGATCATCCTGCCCTTCATCGGCGCCGGGCCGGACGAAATGCTGGTCTGCGGGCTGTCACTCGGTTATGCCGATGAGCAGGCCTTGGTCAATACCTTCCAGACGACGCGGGTGGACGCTACGGCGTTCACGCATTGGGTCGAGTGAGCGCAGCATGATTATCTCCAGCCTGCTCGACACGGATCTCTACAAGTTCACCATGATGCAAGTGGTGCTGCACCAGTTCCCGGGCGCCCAGGTGGAATACCGTTTCAAGTGCCGCAATCCTGGCGTTGAGCTGGCACCCTATGTGAGCGAGATCCGCGACGAAATCCGTTCGCTGTGCAGCCTGCATTTCCAGGATGCGGAACTCGCGTACCTGCGCTCCATGCGCTTCATCAAGAGCGACTTCGTGGATTTTCTGGGTCTGTTCCGACTCAATGAAAAATACATTCAGGTCACCGCACTGCCCAACGGCGAAATCGACATCACCATCCAGGGCCCCTGGCTGCATACCATCCTGTTTGAGATCCCCGTGCTCGCCATCGTCAACGAGGTGTACTTCCGCAACGTGCACAAGGTGCCTGATTTCATCGAGGGGCGCTCCCGTCTGGCAACCAAAATTGCTGCCTTGCAGGCGACGGGTTCAAGCGATCTCAAGATTGCCGACTATGGCACGCGCCGGCGTTTTTCCAAGGCATGGCATGAAGAGGTGCTTCGTGTGCTGGCGGGCCGCTTGCGCACGGGCGCGGCTGGCCAGTTTGCCGGCACCAGCAATGTGCTGTTCGCCATGAAACTGGGGTTGACCCCGCTGGGCACCATGGCGCACGAATACCTCCAAGCCTGCCAGGCGCTCGGGCCGCGCCTGAGGGACAGCCAGGTTTTTGGCTTCGAGTCATGGGCCAGGGAATACCGCGGCGACCTGGGAATTGCGCTGAGCGATGTCTATGGCATCAATGCATTCCTGCGTGATTTCGACATGTATTTCTGCAAGCTCTTTGATGGTGCCCGGCATGACAGCGGTGACCCTTTCGGATGGGGCGAACGCGTGATTGCGCACTACAAGGCCAACCGGGTGGACCCGCTGACCAAGACCCTGATCTTCAGCGACGGGCTGACCGTGCCGCGCACCATCGAGCTCTACAACCAGTTCCGCGGGCGCTGCCTGCTTGCTTTCGGCATCGGCACCAACCTGACCAACGATCTGGGCGATCCGCCGCAGCACGTCCCGCTGCAGATTGTCATCAAGATGGTGCGATGCAACGGCCAGCCGGTTGCCAAGCTCTCGGATACACCCAGCAAGAACATGTGCGACGACGAAAAATATCTGGCCTACCTGCGCCAGGTTTTCGATATTGCCGAGCCCGCCTGAGATGCACAGCGAGGTGTTGTCGGTCCTGTGGGGCTTGCCTTTTGCCGGCCTGCTGCTCTCGATCGAGATCATGCCGCTGGTCGTGCCGCATTTCTGGCATGCCCATTACGGGAAAGTAGCCGCTGCATGGGCACTGGCCTTTTTGCTGCCTTTCGCCATCTGGTCCGGAATGGGTGCGGCTGGGGGGGCTTTCATGCACGCCCTGCTCGATGAATACCTGCCCTTCATTGTGCTGCTGACGGCTCTTTATACGGTAGCTGGCGGCATCCATATCCGCGGCAATCTGCACGGCAGCCCGCTGCTCAATACGGGCATCTTGGCTCTCGGCGCAGCGCTGGCGAGCTTCATGGGAACCACCGGGGCATCGATGCTTCTGATCCGCCCGCTTATACGGGCCAATGATGACCGCCGGCACAACGCCCATGTTGTCATCTTCTTCATCTTTATCGTTTCCAACGTCGGTGGCTCACTGACCCCCCTTGGCGATCCACCGCTTTTTCTGGGCTTCCTGCAAGGTGTCAGCTTTTTCTGGACGGCCATGCACATCCTCCCGGAAACGCTTTTCCTGCTGGCTGCCTTGCTGGCCATCTTCTACGTGATGGACACTTGCTACTACCATCGCCGCGAAGAACTGCTGCCACGCGACCCCAGCCTGGATGGCGTGGCGGTGCGCATCGAGGGCCGGGTCAACCTGCTACTGCTGGCTGTGGTCATTAGCCTGGTGCTGCTCAGCGGATTTTGGAAATCCCCTGCTGCGTTCGATATTGGGGGCACAGGCGTGGGTTTGCCTGCTTTGGTGCGCGACGCCGGGCTGCTGATCGTTACGCTGCTGTCCTTGTGGCTGACTCCGCCGCAGGTGCATGCCGACAACCAGTTTGGCTGGGCTCCGATGGCCGAAGTCGCCAAACTGTTTGCAGCTATCTTCCTGACCATCGTGCCAGTCATCACCATGCTCAAGTCTGGCAGCCACGGCCCGTTTGCCTCCGTGATTGCGGCAGTCACCCGCGCCGATGGCTCACCAGACCCCACCATGTATTTCTGGGCCACCGGCCTACTGAGCTCCTTCCTAGACAATGCACCAACCTACTTGGTGTTCTTCAATACCGCGGGCGGTGATCCGCAGGTGCTGATGACCAGCCTGGCGCCGACACTGGCTGCCATTTCCGCCGGAGCGGTGTTCATGGGTGCCAACAGTTATATTGGCAATGCGCCCAATCTCATGGTCAAGGCCATCGCGGAGGATCGCGGCATCCGCATGCCGGGATTTTTTGCCTACCTTGCCTGGTCGGGCCTTGTGCTGATACCGCTGTTTATCCTCATGACTTTTATCTGGTTTCGCCCATGAACAAGCCTCGCGTACTGATCTCCCGTGCCATTTTCCCGGCCATCCTTGACAAGCTGTCGCAGCACTTCGAGGTGGAAGCCAATCAGGTGGACACCATCTGGCCCAAGCCTGAATTCATTGCGCGCCTGCGGGGCAAGGTCGGGGTGTTCACCACCGGTGCGGAACGCATCGACGCGGACGTGCTTTCAGCCAATCCGCAACTGAAAATCTGTGCCAACATGGCGGTGGGGTACAACAATTTCGACATTCCCGCGATGACCTCGGCAGGGGTTCTGGGGACCAATGCCCCCGATGTCCTTACGGAAACCACAGCCGACCTTGGCTTCACCCTGCTCATGGCCACGGCGCGGCGGGTCAGTGAAAGCGAGGCCTTCCTGCGCGCCGGACTATGGAACCGCTGGAGCTATGACATGTTCACCGGGACGGATGTGCATGGCTCAACCCTCGGGATCCTGGGCATGGGGCGCATTGGCCAGGCGGTCGCGCGGCGCGGTGCGCTTGGCTTTGGCATGCAGGTCATCTACCACAACCGCTCGCAGCTTGATGCCGCAACCGAGGCCTCCGTTAATGCGCGCTATGTCAGCAAGGAAGCGCTGTTCCGCCAGGCAGACCACATCGTGCTGGTGGTTCCTTATTCTGCCGAGGCGCATCACACCGTGGCCGTGCAGGAAATTGGCTGGATGAAGCCCGGCGCCACCCTCGTAAATATCGGCCGCGGAGGGCTGATCGACGAAAACGCTCTTGCCGAGGCTTTGGCCGCCGGCCGGATCGGTGGTGCCGGTCTGGATGTGTTTGAGGGTGAACCCGTTGTCAACCCGCGCTTGCTTGCGCTTAAGAATGTCGTGCTCACTCCCCACATCGGCAGCGCAACCGTGCCCACCCGGATGGCCATGGCCAACCTGGCTGCGGATAACCTCATCGGTTTCCTTGTGCATGGCAAGCCCCTGACTCCGCTGAATCCGCAGGTGCTGGCCTGATGTCGATCGAAAGCTGGCTGCTCCTGGCACTGGGCCTCGCACAGATTGCGCTCCTGCTGTGGCTGCTGCTGCGCAAGCCGGCTGACCCGTCCGCGCACACCCGGGCCGAGTTGCTTGCCGCCAACGAGCGCCTGGAGCGTGAGTTGCGCCAGGCCATCGCAGAGTCAGGTCGTGGTGGCCGGCAGGAATTGACGCAAAGCTTTGCCAGCTTCCAGCAGACCTTGGTGCAGCAGGGCGCAGAGAGCACGCGCACGCAGAACGCGCAGATCGATGCGCTGACCCAGCAGTCGTCACATCAGATAGCCCTGCTGCAAAAAAACCTGGCTGACACCCTGACGCTCCAGTTGCAAGCCCTGGGGGAGTCCAATGCCCGTCGCATGGGCGAGGTGCGCGCCACGCTGGAGGCGCAACTGGCCCAATTGCAGCAGAGTAACAACGCCAAGCTCGACGAGATGCGGCAGACCGTCGACGAAAAGCTGCAGACCACCTTGCAGGCGCGCCTGGGCGAAAGCTTCAAGCAGGTGGCCGAGCGGCTGGAGCAGGTGCACCGTGGCCTGGGCGAAATGCAGAGCCTGGCCGCTGGCGTAGGCGACCTCAAACACTTGTTATCCAACGTCAAGACGCGCGGCATTTTCGGCGAGGCGCAGTTGGCCGGCTTGCTGGAGCAGGTTTTCACGCCGGACCAATATGCCGCCCAGATGCCAACCCGGCCGGGCTCGCGCGAGGCCGTGGATTTTGCCGTCAAGCTGCCGGGCAAGTCGCAGGATGGCCAGGCGCTGTGGCTTCCCATTGATGCCAAGTTCCCCAACGAAGACTACGAGCGTCTGCTCGATGCGCAAGACCGCGCCCACGCCGTTGATGCGGCAGCAGCGGCCAAGGCGCTGGAGGCGCGCGTGCGGCTGGAGGCGCGCAGCATCGCGGCCAAATACATCGAGCCGCCCTACACCACGGACTTCGCCATCCTGTTCCTGCCCAGTGAGGGGCTTTATGCCGAGGTGCTGCGCCGCCCTGGCCTGATGGACAGCCTGCAGCGCGAGCAGCGGGTGATTCTGGCGGGGCCGACGACCCTGCTGTCGATGCTCAGCAGCCTGCAGATGGGCTTTCGCACGCTGGCGTTGGAAAAGCGATCCAGCGAAGTCTGGCAGGTCCTCGGGGCAGTCAAAACCGAATTCACCAAGTTCGGCGATGTGCTTGCCAAGGTCAAGTCCCAGACCGAGACCGTGCTCAACACGCTCAGCAGCGCCGAGACCCGCAGCCGGGCAATGGGGCGCGCCCTGAAAACCGTTGAAGCCTTGCCCGATCTGCAAGCCCAGGCGCTGATCAGCACACCGGGCGCAACGGAGGGCGAAGGAGTGTCCGAGCCTTGAATGCCGCCTTGGCCCGCATCATCGCAGGGCAGGTCTTTCTGCACAGTTGCATGGCGGGAATGCGCATGGCGGCACCG
>Ga0007834_1000704_pt1 | contig 9967 bp, 11 predicted proteins | sample CryBogCBE06Nov07_FD_71233 | JGI IMG/M metagenome (GOLD analysis project Ga0007834, IMG submission 71233) | Freshwater microbial communities from Crystal Bog, Wisconsin, USA - CBE06Nov07 | ecosystem: Environmental > Aquatic > Freshwater > Lake | place: Crystal Bog, Wisconsin, USA | collected... | reverse complement strand
CAACGGTTTCAGGATGTTTGGCACAGGCGGCGGTAATAACAGCAACGGCGACACATTCATTTACGCAGCTTTCGCGGAAAACCCGTTCAAGTATGCGCTGGCAAGATAGGGAGAACACAGATGTTCATATTAGACGGTAAGGTGCTGCAGATCGACCTACCATTCACGCATGGTGATCTGCAATATCCAGCGACCTGGTTGCGCACCAGCACACCAGAAGAAAAGGCGGCACTAGGTATCATTGAGATGGCGGACAAGACACGCCCCGATGATCGTTTCTACTGGGTAGATGCTGAAAACAATGGCGTGCCCAAGGACATAGGATCACTGCAGGCGCAGTGGACGCAGCAGATTGATCAAACAGCTTACAGCATGCTACAGCCCACTGATTGGTACGTGGTGCGCAAGATGGAAGCCAACGTAGCCATTCCTGACTCGGTGACCGCGCTGCGCAGCAACGTGCGTGCCTATGCCAGCGAGATCAAAGCCAGCATTGGCAATGTCACAGTGGTAGATGATCTGATCAGCTTGGTAACCACGCTGAGCTGGCCACAATCATAAGCTGGCCAGTTCGATCAAGCAAGCTGCTAGGTTCACTTCACTGTCTGCGCACAAAGCGTGATCTTTCAGGCGATTGGCGATGATAACGATAGCTTGGTTCTGTTGATCATCAGTCTTGCCCCACCAATCCAAGTTGCGATACAGCAGCTTGTAGATCTCCTCATAATCCTCGGTCCTAGCGTTAGCACAGACAATCTTGCGAGCATCGTGTATCTTGCCCTGCTTGAACAGGTTGATGGCGGCAATCATGTAATCCATGGTGCCTTGACCACCACCCTTGCTGGGTCGCTTCAGCTGACCATCGGCACAGTTCTGCTGCAAGAGGTTGATGCACTTGCGCAGATCTGGGTATGTGGCCGTGCTGTATTCATCCAAGATCTCCAGATTTTCTGCAGTGAGATCAACGCCCTCTGCGATCAAGATCGTAGCGATGCGCTCTACGAACAGCTCACGGTCTAAGTGCTCAATATGGAAGCCCTGCGTCCTTGAATGCAGTGCTGGAATCACCTTGTTGGGATAGTTACAGGTCAGTATCCAACGGCAGATGTTGCTGTATTCTTCCATCATGTTGCGCAGCATGGCCTGTGCGTTGGGACTGAGATAGTCTGCCTCGTCCAGCAGCACATACCTGAACTCGCCCATGGGCATGGTTTCCACGAACCCAGTCAAGCTGCGCAGATAATCAATGCCCGTGTTCTGGCTGGCGTTGATGTACTTGATGTCCATGTCATCTACACCAAGCTCGTTGAACAAGCACTTGGCCAGCGTGGTCTTGCCGATGCCCGGTCCACCACTCAGCAAGAGATTGGGTATGTTCTTATCGGCGATCCAGCCTTCGACCTGTGACCGCTGTGCGTCATTTACCCACACATAATCTTTGATTGATTTTGGACGGTGTGCCTCAACCCACAGACGCGTATCTCTTGCCATGTCTTACCCTTCTCATCATGCTACCGTACACTATAGCAGCTATCATGAGTTCAGTCAAGGCATCAAGTCTCTATGGGGCATTCAGCACAGCCCACTATGACTGCATCTGGCCAGTCTACCTTGCGTATGGTGACCGTGACACCATCTGGACCAACCACATCGATGCCGCGTGTCCAGCGACCGTGCTTGATCAGCACCCAGTCTCCCACGTCAACCTCATCAATGTCTGGATGCTTCATCCAAACCTGAGCCCAGCGTTCGCGTATGCCGCGCTCCTTGCCGTTATCATCCAGTATGATGATGCCGTTCTTGGTGCGCTTCTCGCCCTGTTCTATGTTGTGTACCAGCACGGTTCCCCGCACTGGTTCCAGTGTGTTGAATTCTACGGCTGCCATCAGTCTTTATCGATCACTTTGCGGCGGGGATTTGCCTTGGCATGTGCCACGGCGTCAAACACGCCTTCGTCTGTGACGATGTTTGGCTTGGCCTGAGGTGCCAGTCGTGCCAGCGCTGCTTCTACCTTGTCTGGCGTCTTGATGTCCATGGGCTTTGGCTGCATCTTGGCGCGAGCTGCTGCCCACTCTGCTTCTATCTGTTCCTGGGTCTTGAGGATCACTCCGCCTTCGCCCAGCCTGTCGCCACGTGCGTTCACGGATGCGTTGCCTACAGCTGGTTTGTCACCGTGTAGATTGCGCAACCTATCCATGTCTATGGGTTTGCCTCGGGCCGTTACGTGTCTTGGTGCCATGGTGATATCTCCTATCACATATATTTACTTGAGAAATTCCGTGACATCAAGATCAAATTTCAAGGGATCTATCCTGTTTATGCCTATGAGGAACAGCACGTAGCTGCTGACACTGCTGCCTCTGCCCACACCCCACACTATGCCACGCTTGCGCAGGTTGTCTACCATGTAGATCAAGTGTCGCAGCACTGGCAGCATGTCTCGTGCTTCAAACAGCTGCATCTCTGTGCGCACGCGGTCTCGTTGTGCGTCAGTATCACACTTGGCCAAGCAGTGTGACAGCACGTCCATGCTGTCATATCCTGGGGGTGTCTGCCAAGTATCGTACCATGCCTGCTGCGTCAGCTGCTGCGGATCAGTGAGCAGCGCCTGCAGATCCATGTCCAGCAAGCGTATGCTGCGCTGGTAAAGCTCTGTGTCATCGGATGGCGCTATCAAGCAGCCAGACAGATCGCTACCAGCATAGAGAGCTTCAACAGCACCTTCGGCGCTGAGTATCACCGTGCCGTCGTCAGCTATCCATCTGTTGCCTAGATCAATCATCAGGTGTCACTATGCGAGGTTTGAAGTTGGGCCTTATGATCTCAGCTGACGGAGTACCGGGGTCTGGTTTGGCGGGTTCCATCAGCTGATACCAGTCTACTATTATGTCTGGTTTCTTGGCGATGTCATCTTCTGGTCCGCAGGGTATGTCGATCATGCCAGCGTCACCGCGATGCCACCAGGGCAGCTGAAAATAAGCGGGATCACCCATCCAATCCTTCTGCAGTGGCAGCAGCTCGTCTGGGTCACCTTCAAACCATATGCCAAAGCCATTACTGCTGTCGCTGGTCATGTGGCTGCTGGCTATGTTTACCAATCCAGCGCCTATGGCCTGCAGCTTGGCATGCACCATGACCTGCACCAAGAAATCGTTTGGATCAGCAGGAGCAAACATGATAGCGTTGTTGACTTGTTCAAGCCAATCCAAGCTGCCCTGCCTGTTCATGGGCATGATTATGCAGTTTTCCAAGCAGTGATCCAGCCAGAACTTCATGCGAGTGATCAGCTCGGCCTGCTTGCCCTTGGGTGCCCCTGGTACCACGTCAAGGTTGAAATCAAAGCTGCATTCAGTTATCACCAAGCTGTCGTTGATCAGTCGCAGGAATCTGTGGTTGCTGCCCAGCGTAGTGCCCACGCTGCTGTCACTTCTCTTGGGCATCGATGCCGTCCGTGTCTATGACCACGCCAGACTTTTGATCTAGCGTCATAGCTCGCCGCTGCTTCTCTGCTTCTAGGCCGTCCAGCATGATGTTGAGCTGGTGCATGACGTCTTGGTTCATGTTCATGCGCCGTGCTGTGTGCCAGCGCTTGGTCAGCTCGTTGATGCGTTTGTCCAAGTCCTCATAGCTGAGATCCATGAGGTTGTCTGTTAAAGGATGTTCATTCATGTGCTATATTACTGCTGATCCAGCTAGTGATCAACCACGACCGTTCACTATGCGTATGCGCACCTGTTGGTCAGCGAACATGGGATTGGTTACCTTGTAACCGTGCCCGCAATCTGCGCAAAAGAAGGTCACGTGCTTGAAGATGGCGTTGGTGAAATCAAAGTTGGCAACGTTACCGCATTCAGCGCAGGTGAATGGCACTCTGCCCAGCTTGACATGCGTGTCTGTTGGCGTGATCCTGTCTACCAACACGTCTGTTAGCTTCTTGCGTCGCGGCTTTAACCGCGGGAATTTTATGATATTTGAGGCCATTGCCCCTGTCTCCTCTGGGATATTTACCAATATCATGCGGATATAGGGGATAATTCCTGTTGAATTATGGAGTTATGGAGAAGCCAGTAGCCGTGATGCTGCAGTTGCCATTGACCGTGCTTACCACCACGCTGTCACCGCTGTTCAGCGCCACACCTGCCACGGCAAACACACCGTTGGCTAGGATGGGCGTGTTGAAAGCGATGTACCTGCTGGGGTCTGGGCTGTCACCGCTGGGTATCAGCTCTATGCTGAACTGATCAACAGTAGCACCCTGATTGCACACGAACAAGCTGACCTGTGCCTGCGATGAACCGCTCACGGTGAGCAGGTTGGTCTGTATGTTTGCTACAGGTTTGGCCTGTCCAAATATCTGCGGAGTTGTCGTGGTCATGTCATGTCCTCATCATATGGTTATGTAGGTCGCATTGACCTTGGCTATGGTGTTGGCAGCTATGGCTGCGTAGATCAGCTGCAGGGTATCACCGGTCACGCTGGCCGTGAAAGAGCCCAGCGTTGACGGACCAGTACCGCCGCCGCTGTCGTTGAGATTGGCATAGATGTACTGATGAGCTACGCCGTTCTCGTGCATCACTATCAGCTTGGTTATCTCTACCAGTCCCACGCTGTCGACCACCTGCACAGTGTAGTCAGCGCTGCGATATTGAGTTATGTTCCAGCTGTCTACGGCCACACCAACCACGCCGGTTGCTACAGGTGCTGCGTTGGCACTGTTTGGTAGGTTCCACTGCATGCCGCCGTCTACATCCAAGCGGCACTGCGGTTCATTGATGCCTATGCCCATGCGCCCGCTTTGGTCAACCAACACCACTATGCTGCTGTCATCTAGATCCGCATCATTGTTCAAGCCCGTGTGCAGGGTGAGATTACCAGTCTGTCCTATGCGTATGCCAGCAACTGCGTCAGCATTGGTCTGCTGCAGCACCACGCCCACGGTGCTGTTGGCATCGGCTGTCTGCAAGCGCACGCCGTTGTCGCTGTTAGCATAAACGCTGTAGAAGTTGGCGATGTCAGCCTGCCCGTCGGCCCAAGCTTCCAAGTATCCCAGCGGACCGCCAGCTGCTGCCAGATATACCGCACCTACTGCCAAGCCATTGGCGTTGAACTGTGCTGCGTTCATGCCGTTGAATTGTATGTTCAGCGTGTCTACTGTAGTGCTGTCTGCGTTGGCCACGTTGAGGTTGGCCTGTCCCACTCCTGAATTAGTCTGGCTGCTGATCGATACAGTAGGATATGTGTCATCACCGCCTGTTATGCTCAGCACTGCTGGTTGGCTGTCGCCCTGTATGGCCAACAGATTGTGTATCTTTGCTGTGTTGCTATCCAAGCTGTAACCAGTGTCAGGGCTGGCCACGTCCACTATCAGCGTCTGCGTGTTGAAATCATACAGCAGGTTGCTGTCGCCGCTGACCAAGCCCATGTCATTGTATTGGACCGCAAAGTTGACTCCGCCTGCTGTGGCATTGGCCACTGCTACAACGGTGTTGATGATCACAGCACCGCTGCCGCTGTCGATGATGGCATTGCCAGTGGCATCGCCCTGCAGGATGATGTTCTTGGCCTGCAGGTTCTCTATCTCTGTCTTGATTGTAGAGAAGTTGTCCCTGAAGCCACGGCTGCTCTGATCTATGCCAGGTATGGGATAGTTGGGATTGACGTTGCTGCCTACGGCCATGAGGAGTTCCCTTGCGCTAGCCAGTATTTATCGCGAGATCACACGTTGGTACCGTCGGCATACTTCCACAGGGTGCCTGTGCTGACCGCAAAGGGCCTACCGCCTGCGCCATTGCTGACATAGGCCATCTGTCCTGCTGGGTTTGGATTGATAGCTGGCGTCACGCCAGTGAGTTCTGCCACCGTGTAGCTGGTCAGCACGCCCGGTGCGCCTGTGGCACCAGTTGGGCCTGTCAAGCCTCTGTCACCCGTGGGACCGGTGAAGCCAGTTGGTCCGCTGATGGTGCTGGTTGGACCAGTGGGACCTGTATAACCAGTAGAGCCTGTGTAACCAGTTGTACCAGTTGGTCCTGTCACCGTGCTGGCTGGGCCTGTTGGACCAGTGTATCCTGTGTAACCTGTGGGGCCTGTCACGCCAGTGTAACCAGTTGGGCCCGTGACAGTTGAAGTAGCACCTGTGGCTCCAGTATAACCAGTTGGTCCTGTGACGGTCGAAGTTGCACCAGTTGGACCGGTGTAGCCAGTGGGGCCTGTCACTGTTGATGCAGCGCCAGTTGGACCAGTGTCGCCTGCGGGACCTGTTAACAAGCTGTTGGGTCCAGTTGGACCAGTTACTGTTGAAGTTGGTCCTGTTGGACCAGTGTAGCTCTGTCCGGGTGCACCAGTTGGACCAGTATAGCCTGTGGGACCGCGCTGACCGAATCCTGTAGCTCCTGTTGGGCCTGTGCTGCTGGGACCAGTTGGTCCTGTGACCGTGCTGTCTGCTCCTGTCGGACCTGTCAAGCCGGGTCCTGTAGCACCAGTAGCACCAGTTGCGCCAGTATTACCAGTTGGACCTATGGGTCCGCCGCTGGGTCCAGTTGGACCTGTCAAGCTGGGACCTGTTGCTCCAGTGCTACCTGTGGTGCCAGTTGGCCCTGTCCCGCCTGTTGGTCCAGTGTAACCTGTGGGACCTATTGGTCCTCCACTGGGTCCGGTAGCACCTCTAGTACCTGTAGCACCTGTTGCCCCAGTGGGACCAGCATCGCCTTGCGGTCCAGCCGCACCAGTGCTACCTCGTGGTCCTGTGACGTTGCTGGCTGCACCAGTAGAACCAGTGGCACCGCGCACACCAGTTGGTCCTGTGTTGCCTATCGCTCCCTGTGGGCCAGTGTAGCCTGTTGGTCCTGTTACCACGCTGGTTGGACCAGTGGGACCTGTACCCAGAGGACCAGTTGGACCTGTGTAGCCAGTTGGTCCTGTTATGGTGCTGTCAGCTCCGGTTGGTCCAGTGACCATGCTGTCTGCGCCTGTTGGACCAGTGGAACCCGTGTCACCAGTTGGTCCAGTGACCATGCTGTCGGCACCACTGGGACCAGTAGCTCCTGTTGAGCCAGTGTAGCCGCGAAGCCCCTGTATGCCCTGAGGACCTTGTGGTCCTGTGGCTCCTTGCGCACCAGTGACGCCGGTGGCACCAGTGGCGCCCGTATTGGCTGCTGCGCCAGCAGGACCTGTTGCTCCTGTATCACCAGTGGGTCCTGTATCTCCTGTGTAACCTGTTGGACCAGTGGCTCCAACACCTGGGCCAGTGGGACCGGTTATGTTGCCTGGACCTGTGGGACCAGTTGGTCCGCCTGCGGGTCCTGTGGCACCTCTGTTGCCCGTGGGACCTGTGACACCGCTAGGGCCTTGCAGTCCGCCGCCGCTGGTTACAGCAGCTTGTCCTGTCTGTGCTGACCCAAACTGTATGGTCAAATGGTCAGTATCAACGAAAGTTATCACATAGGTGCTGCTGTCAATGCTGGTGTTGGCTGTGTTGCTGACTTCAACGTTGACGTATTGATAACCCAGATAGTGTGCGATGGACCACACGGTAGCGGGCGATGTCTGATAGAACGTGACAGCACCTGCCATGATGGCAGGACCTGTGGGACCTGTTGCACCGCTGGGACCAGTGTAGCCTGTAGCACCTGTTGGTCCGGTTATCTCGCTGGCAGCACCAGTTGCACCCGTGGGTCCTCCGTTGGGACCGGTGGCGCCCGTGGGGCCTGTGGCATTGATGCTGGTCTGTAGCTTGCTGATCTCGCTGGCTGCCGTGTCAAACGCTGCTACTATGTTGGCAAAGTTGCTGCGGAAACCCACGCTATCATTGCTGATGCCGGGCACGGGAAAGTTTACATTTATACCAGAAACGCTTACGTTGATGTTGCTTGACATGGCTCGCCGCTAATAGATGCTAGGGTATTTATCGCACCTATCACACTACCACGTCGTGCCCGCTGATCTGTTGGGTGGTGATGCGCAGCAGCCTGCGCAGCTGCGTGATGCTGGCAGTAGGTGTGGCACCAGTGTCAAATATGGTAGCATAGAGATCAAATATGGTGAACTCGCTGTCAAACTGCGTGGTACCCCAGGCATAGTAAGCGTAATCCTGCCACAGCGCATAGGGATTGTTGAACACGGTGTTGTCTTGGTTGAACACTGTCTGGTTCTGATCAAACAGCGTGTCGCGCGGTTCAGTCCATTCGCCCCAGAATGTAGCACCGCCGTCAAAGCTGGTGCTCTCATGGTCAAAGGTAGTGTCACCGGTCCAGTTGATGCCCTGCATCTCTAGGATGGCATGCTGCAGAGGCCAGCGCTGATAGAACAGCTGACCTGTGGTGCTGGTAGTCTCGTTGCCTACAACCTTGCCGCCATACTCGGTGAAAACTGTGCCCAGTCCCAGATAGGGTTCCCAGGTGGCCTGCCAGCTGGGCAGCAGCTCGCTGCCTGCAGTGCTGATGGTGCTGCCGCCGGCAAAATAATTGCTGCCGCCTGCTGATACCCAGATGTTGCCCACGCCGAGGTTGATCTTGATGCGTGCAGGTGCTCCGTCTCCGTTGGTTATCAGCGTGTCTCCCGCAGGGAAGCTGACGTACTCTCCAGGTGTGGTTATGGTCAGGCCAGTGACGCTGCCGTTGCTGACACCGCTGACTGTCAGCACAGCAGGTGTGACAGCGGGTTGCTCCAGCTGTATCTGATCGCCCAGTGACCATCCTGTGCCACCATAAGCTACGTTAGCACTGATCACCGTGAGGTTAGCTGCGATAACTGCCCCATTGCCAGTGCCAATCACTGTGAGACCTGGTCCATACAGATAACCCGCGCCTGGATCAACTATCTGTGCTCCTATCACAGCAGTGCTGGTCGGATCTATCACGGGTAGCAGCGCAGCACCCGCACCCTGCCCGTCAGTCACCCAGCCCAGTCCTGCTATCAGCTGATCTCGCATGTTTACCAAGCTGGGCGGATAAGTTGGAGCCAGAGTCAGCTGCCAGTCACTGTAGGTGCCTGAACCGCTGGTCATGCTAGCTGCTATAACCATCACACTGCTGCCAGCAACATAGGCGCTGATGCTGCCCTGCATCCATATGCTTGGCTTGCCGTCAGCAGTGAGGCGAACGGTGGTACCAGGTACGGCGCTGTCCAACCAAGTACCGCTGTCAACCGCGACTATGACCGTGACAGTGCCAGCCTGTATGGGCAGAGTAGCCGTGGCTGAGATCGCCACGTTGTCGGCCTGCGCATACTGTGCAGCAGCACCGGCATTGGCATCCAGTATGGGGCTATAGAACAGAGTGGTGCTGGGCGAAACGTTGACGTTGGTGGCTGCACCTATCATGATCTCGGTGGTGTTCAAGCTGAGATTGGCGAAATATACCGCAGCAGCTGGATCATCAATGGCGTAGTTAAGTCCTTGTATCAGCTGGATGAAAGGAGGATAAAGCACGCTCTGCGGCGTGGTGCTGCTGTAAGGCACCCAGGTGCTGTTGATGGTCTCGCCAATGTAGCCATAGTATATGTCCTTGAGGCTACCTTCAACTGGTATGGTGATACCTAGGTACTGGTACTGCGTGCTGCGCAGTATGGTCACGCTGAACGTGCGAGTGATCTTCTGCACGCCATCATATGCCTGCACGTCAAACAGATAGCTGCGATCGCGAGTTTGGAACTCGGCAAATCCGCTTACCAAGCCGTTTTGGCTGTTGAGGATCAAGCCTCTGGGCAGTATGCCACCCACTATGCTGTAGTTGATCACCACGCTGCGCTTGCTGGTAGCGCTGACGTCTAGTGTCACATATGCCCCGTCATAGATGGTTCCGCAGTCGCTGCTGCTGTTCCAGTACAGCAGAGAACCCACTGCCACGGGTTCTGCTATGATGTCCATGGTCTGAGTCGCAGTGCCATTTGCGCTGGTCGCGCTGACCGTGAACTGATACACCGTGGTAGTAAACAGCTGCGGGACCTGTCCATATACCAAGCCGGTGGCAGT
>Ga0007834_1000702_pt1 | contig 9973 bp, 5 predicted proteins | sample CryBogCBE06Nov07_FD_71233 | JGI IMG/M metagenome (GOLD analysis project Ga0007834, IMG submission 71233) | Freshwater microbial communities from Crystal Bog, Wisconsin, USA - CBE06Nov07 | ecosystem: Environmental > Aquatic > Freshwater > Lake | place: Crystal Bog, Wisconsin, USA | collected... | reverse complement strand
GCTGGCAATCTCCACGATGCGACCAAGGTACATCACGGCGACTCGGTCGGACACGTGACGCACGACGGAAAGGTCGTGGGCAATCATCAGGTAGGAGATACCAAACTTCTCCTGCAGATCGGCCAGGAGGTTGATTACACCGGCCTGCACCGAGACGTCCAAGGCCGAGACCGGTTCGTCGAGAATTAGGACCTTCGGCTTCAAGATCAACGCACGGGCAATACCGATGCGCTGGCGCTGACCACCCGAAAACTCGTTCGGGAAGCGACTGGCGAAACGAGGGTCGAGACCGACGTTACGCATCGCTTCGGCCACGAGCTTGGGGCCCTCGTCGTCAGTCCATCGTCCGTGAATGTGAAGGGGTTCGGCGATAGAAGAACCCACGGTCATCTTGGGGTCCAGTGAACCAAAGGGGTCCTGGAAGACGATTTGGAGGTCTTGGCGGATGCTCTTCAGCTCCGACTTGTCCATCCCAATCAATTCCTTGCCCTCAAAGACAATGGAACCCGAGGTGGGGGTCGCTAACTGCAAGATGGCTCGGCCGGTGGTGGTCTTGCCGCACCCCGACTCCCCCACGAGACTCAGGGTCTCGCCGGCAAAGAGATCGAACGTGCTGCCACAGACGGCGTGGACAACGGAGGTGGCCTTCGCGAATGGGAGCGAGGACTTCTTCTCAAAGTGCACGACCAAGTCGCGCACGCTCAACACGGGGGTTGCGGTGGTGTCGTTAGTTGCCACTGTCTTCTACTCCTTCGAGGGTGTCAACGCGACCCGAGAACATCGACGCGACCGGCATCGTCGCCACCTCGTCACGGAAGTGACAGGCCGAGAGGTGCACGGCGCCGTTGGATGTCGTGACCTGCGCCAATTCCGGTTCCGTGGTGTGACAGATGTCTTTCGCCAGGGGGCAGCGAGGCGCGAAGGGGCACCCCCCGGTGAGATTGATCATTGTCGGGGGCGATCCCGGAATCTGACTCAAGCGCTCCGTCGTGTCGGACGTGTGGCTCGGAATCGAGCCGAGGAGTCCGTGCGTGTAGGGCATAGAGGGGTGGTAAAAGAGATCGTCCACATCGGCGAATTCGACGACGCGACCGGCGTACATCACGATGACGCGGTTCGCCACCCCCGCCACCACACCGAGGTCGTGGGTCACCAGCACGAGAGCCGACTTGGTGGCCTCGAGGGCCGCCTGGAGCGACTGGAGCACCTGGGCCTGCACCGTGACGTCCAGCGCGGTGGTGGGCTCGTCGGCGAGCATCACACGGGGATTGTTGGCCATGGCGATGGCGATAACGGCGCGCTGACGCATACCACCGGAGAACTCGTGGGGGTAGCTCTCCATGGCCTGTTCGGGGCGCGGGATGCCCGACAATGACAGCAGCTCGATGGCGCGAGCCTTGGCCTGCTCCTTGCTCAGGTCACCGTGGGCCTGGATGGCCTCAATGATCTGCCAGCCGATGGTGTAAACCGGATTGAGCGACGTCATCGGGTCCTGGAAGATCATGGAGACCTTGGAGCCACGAAGCTTGTACATGTCCTTCTCGCGGCGGCCGACGATCTCTTCACCGTCAATCAGCACCGATCCCGAAACTTTGGCCGACTTAGGCAACAACCCAATCAGCGCCAGCGACGTCACTGACTTACCAGACCCGGACTCACCCACGATGCCGAGGACTTCTTGCTCCCCCAACTCGAAGGAGAGCCCGCGCACGGCCCGAACGGTACCGGCTTCGGTGTCAAATGACACCTCGAGGTTCTTGACGCTAACGACGGACGGGGCCATGACTACTTCCTTCTGCGAGCGTTACGAGGGTCAAAAGCAGACTGCATGCCGTCACCGATAGCGAACATGCAGAGAACGATGGCCAACAGGAGCCCCGCGGGGAAGAGGAACTCCCACGGACTCGTCGTCGCCGCACCCTGGCCCTCTTGGACCAACATACCCAACGACACTGATGGTGGAACGATGCCGAGACCCAAATACGACAGCGTTGATTCGAGCAAAATCGCACCCGACACGGTCAACGTGGTGTTGACCAGGATGGTGCCAATGGCGTTCGGGATGAGGTGGCGCGTAATGACGCGCCAGCTGCTCGCCCCCAGGGCGATCGATGCCTCAACGAAGGGGCGTTCCCGCAGCGCCAGGAACTCAGCGCGCACCAAACGTGAGATGTACGTCCACGAGAGGAAGCCGATGAGGAGGGCGATAAAGAGCGGGCTATTGCTCGAGTTCTGAAACAGGTTCGACATAACGATCAAGATCGTCAACAGCGGCACGACCAACAAGAGGTCCACGAAGCGCATCAAGAGTGCGTCGATCAAGCCACCGAAGTAGCCGGCAATGGCCCCGACCGCAGTACCGATCACCATTGACATCGTCGACACAATCAGCGCCACAATGAGGTCCTGCTCCGCACCCTTGAGGCAAGCCGAGAACAGGTCCAGTCCGGCAGCGGTGGTGCCGAAGAGGTGCTTCATCGATGGTGCCTGGTAGTAGTCCTGAGTCAGAGTCGACCAACCAGACGGGTTGACTGAGGTCTGGACAACCGCCACAATCAAAATCACCAAGAAGACAAAAACACCCGTCATCGCCACCTTGTCCTTGCGGAAACGCCGCAAGGCGATACTCCACTGGGTCTCAATGCGTTCGCCTCCGCGGCGTTTTTTCAGCAAGCTCATACTGTCCTCACGACTCTCTCTTTAGCGGTACCGAATGCGGGGATCGAGGATCCCGTACGCGATATCGGCCAAAAGGTTGAACAAAATAACGATTGTGGCCGTGAACAGGAGGTACGCCAACGTGATGTTCAGGTCCTGGGCGCTCGCACCCTGCAGGAACCAGCGACCGAGACCGTTCCACGAGTAGACCGTTTCGGTGATCACGGCGCCGCCCAAGAGGCCGGCAAAGTCCAACGCCAGGACCGTCGTCACCGGAATCAGGGCGTTGCGGAGAATGTGGCGCATCAAGACGCGGCGGGGCTTGATACCCTTCGACCGAGCCAGCATCACGTGGTCCAGGTTCATGGTTTCGAGAATCGACGAGCGCTGATAGATCGTCCACGACGAAAAGACTGCCAAGATCAGCGTGATGGTCGGCAGGGTCATGTGGGCGACATAGTCGGGCAGGCGGTGGAAGAACGACCCCGACGCCAGTGGGCTCACCGCACCGGTGGTGGCAAAAATCTGGTGACCGAAGAAGTGGTACAGCGGAATAGCCACGAAGAACTTCAACACCAGACCCGTAACGAACACTGGCGTCGCGAGAAAGAAGAAGGTGGTGAAGGTGATCGCTCGGTCAGTAATGCCGCCGCGGCGCAGTGCAGCCAGCACGCCCAGCGAAATAGCAATAATGACAGCCAGGATGAAGGCCAACAGCACCATGCGTAACGTAACGGCCATGTGCTCGAACAACTGGGGCCGGACGGGTGCGTTCGACATGTCGAGGCCCATGTTGCCGTGGAAGAGGCCGTCGAGCCAGTGCCAGTAGCGCCACGGCAGTGGCCGGTCAAGGAAGAGCTGGTGCTCGCGAATAAGAATCGTCGCCGGCGGTGTCGTCGGATTCATCTTCAGGGGAAACAGGGGATCGCCCGAGTACACCACCATGATGAAGACGCCGATCGATGCCACCCACAACACCACAACACTCGACACAAGTCGACGAAAAATGTATTTCAGCACGGGAGCGAATGTATCACAAAGATTACGAGGAATTCACCAGTTAATAAAAAAGCGGGGGGGCTTTCGCCCCCCCGCTTTTTTACGACTTGTGGGTCGGAACTTAGTTCCGGGTCCAAGCCTGAGCGTTCCAAGAAATACCCGCCTGCGTCGGGTTGTTCTTGACACCGCTGACGTTGATCCAGAAGGCCGCCTGCGGGCTCTGGTACAGCGGCAGCGTGGGCATCAGGGTCCACAGACGAACGTCTGCAGTCTTGTAGCCCGCCTGCTCGGCGTCCAGCGTGGTCGACGAGTTGGCGTCGCTCATCTGGCCCGAAACAGTCGAGTCAGAGAAGTGGCCGTAGTTCGACGCGTTGGGCTGGCAGACGTTGTTGCTGTCGTTGGTGCAACCGTAGATGTTCAGGAAGCCCGAGAGGAGCGGCGAACCGGCCCATCCGAAGATAACCATGTCGAAGTTACCGTCAGGCAACGTCGAGTTTGAACGGACGACGATCTGCACGTCGATACCAATCTTCTTCAGGTCACCCTGGATGATCTGTGCCTCGATTGTACGGGTCGTGTTGCCCTTCTCCTGGAGGACGAAGGACAAAACCGGTCCCGTCGCCGAGCCAGTGTGGAACATGTTGTCCGAACCGAGGTACAGGCCGTCGACACCCTTCAGCAGGTTAATCGCCGTGGCGCGCGATGTGGCGGAACCGCCATTGTCGTACTGCGCACCGTCAGCCACGTAACCAGGCTGGTTCGACATGAAGATGTAGTTGTCCAGCGGCTTGATCTTCTTGCTCACCTGACCAACCGTCGCCGAAATGATGTCGGTGCGGCTGATGCCCAGGGCGATGGCCTTACGCACGTTCACGTTGGCCATGTAGGTGCTGTGGGTGATGTTGAAGTCCAAGTGCTCGAACGTGTACGCCGGGACGATTGACTTCTGGATGTCTGGCAGCGTCAACGACTGGTTTACCTGCGAAACGGTAGGCGTCGTGGGCTGGAAGACCTGGAAGTCACCGTTGCCCAGACCAGCAATACCCTGGGTGTCGTCGGCGAGGTTCGTGAACACCAAGGTGTCAATGTTCGCCGGCTTGCCCCACCACTTGGGGTTCTTGGTCTCGGTGTAGGTGTTGTTCGCCTGGTCGACGTTGCTCAAGACGTACGGTCCGGCCGACAGGATGTGCTGCGGAGCCGTCGCGGGGTCGTCCATACCGGTGTTCCAACCAACCGTGCGGGCAATGTGCGCGGGCAGCAGGCCAAAGAGACCCTGCCACTCGGCGTAGGGCTTGCCAGCCTGGAAGGTGACGGTCACGGTCTGGCCGTTGGGGCAGAGTCCGAGGTTCCGGTCAGCAATCGAACCGAGAGCGCATGGCGTCGCGGTGACGGTCTTCTTCGGATGACCCTTCACGATGGGGTAGGTGACGGTCGCGGCAGGGTTCGATCCGACCACGGACTCAATCTGCTCGTAACCAGCGGTACCGGCAACGTCGTACGGCGTGCCGTCAATGTCCGTGTACTGGGGGTCACCCGACGAAGCCTGGAACATGTAGATAAAGTCGTCAGCCGTGATCGGCGTATTGTCCGACCACACGGCCTTGGGGTTGATGGTGTACGTCACGACCTGCTTGCCGTTAACGACAGACGACGAAGCCGCCGTCGTGATGTACTTGTCCAAGGCAAACTTGGCGTTCGAGCCAAGGAAGTACGGCGCAGGCCAGATCTGGTTGAGCACCTGGCCCAAGTAGAAGCTGTTGTTCGCCGACGTGAAGTTGTTGAAACCAGTGAACGTTCCGCCCAAGGTTTCAATTGCGGTTGTGCCCGATGCACCAGACACCGTTGGGACCGCAATTGGTCCCAACGCCAGCGCCATCGCGGCTACGCCGCCGATGATTCTTTTCTTAAACAAGGTTACCCCCCGGTGACAAGTGCGTTAGCACTTTGTGCAGTTTTGCACGTCGAATTCCTACCACGAATGAACGGGGAGTGTCAAGAATGCAACTCAGGTACGAACATCAAAAGAGCCACCGGTATGCGTACGAGCGCCACCCCTTGTCCACGGTGTACTTCCCAAGCGAATCTTTTGCGTGGACAACGCATCCAGCAGCGTTCGAATGAGCTTTCACCCTCGAACGATGTGCCTGCGGACACGGACAGCACGTCAGGTGTAAACAGTCGAGGGGCGAGGACGGGGACTAGTGGCGCCACCAAGGCACTTCGGAGTGCGGCTGACCCTACTTATAGGGTGCAGCGCAGTTGAATGACGTTTCCTTCGCAGTCAACAACGTCGAGATACTCGTGGTGGGCGTCGCTGAATCGCCGACCAGTCCCCTCTCCCCCGAGCGCAATGACCGTGACCAGGGCGTCTTCGAGAGAATCAACCTCGAATGACGGCTTGAAGGCGGCCTCCACGCGGGGTACTGCTGACGAGGCGCTCGGCTCTCCCGCCAGGAATTCTGGGGGAATCTGAATGATCTGTACCTCGGCCGTCGACGAACGGAGATGCCCCGGGTCTGCCCCCTCCCCCACTGGCACCTTGAGCAACGACGCATACAACAACGCCATCCTCTGACCATCTTCGGCGAAAACGACGAGGCTTTGCACGGCCCAAGATTACCCCTCGGTACCGATCACCCGCGGAAGACTACGCCACCATAAAGGAGGCGCGTCGGCACTGTTACCGACGCGCCTCCTCTGGGTCGTTGCTTTCGAGGACGTGAGACTTAGCTCACGGTAATTGAGACCTGCTTGGACGTCACGCCGGCACTATTGGTGGCGCTTACGGTGAACTGGTAGGTCCCCGGCGTCCGCACGATACCGGTAATCGTGCCGGCCGTTGCCGAGTAGCTGAGACCGCTCGGCAGACCACTTACCGCAACCGTGGCGGGAAGCAGCCCCGAGGCCTTGACGTTCAGCGCGAAGGCCTGGGTGTGCGTGTGTGAGGTGGCGCCGCTCACGGCCAACGTGGGGGCAGCGTAGACCGCCACCGTGAAGGTCGTCTTGACGACCTGCTTGCCGTCCTTTGCCGTCAGGGTGATCGTTACCGAGGTCTTCGCCGTGGTGGGCGTTCCCGAGATGGTCGCAACGCCACCGCTGCTCACTAACTTCATGCCGGCGGGCAGCGTGGAGGAGCTGATGACGGCATTGGCGTCATTGGTCGCCACCGTCATTGATTCTGCCGTACCAACCTTCCAGGTCTGGGGCGTCATTGGCGTGGTGTAGGCCAGCGACGTCAGGGTGAAGCTCTGCTGGCTGAAGCGGCCAGCCCCATTCGTGGCGGTCAGAGTGATTGTGTACACGCCAGCGGCCAGGTTGGTCGCCGTCAGCGTGCCCGTCGTGGCCTTGGCCCCGGTACCGGGCGTAAACGTCACACCGGCGGGAAGTCCTGACGCCGAGAGCCACGCCGAGGACTTGGCCGTTACCGCCGTCGAGGAGGACGTGGCGATCACGATGCTCGTGGTGGATGCAGAGGTCGTTGCCGCCGCCAAGGCCGACGTGAAGACTGGCGCCGTCGCGGGGGTCACCGAAGCCGACGAGTCCGACGCGGCTCCCGCTCCGAGGGCGTTCGTCGCCACCACGGTGAAGGCGTAGGCCGTGCCATTCGTCAGGCCCGTAACGGTGCAACTGGTGGTAACGGTGCTGCACGTCGCACCATCGGGGCTCGCCGTCACCACGTAGCCGCTGATGGGCGAACCACCGGAGGACGCTGGGGCGTTCCACGAGACGGTAACCGATGAATCACCGTCGGCCGTCTTGAGGGCGGTCGGTGCGTCCGGGGTGGTGACGGGGGTGACTGCCGCCGACGCGGTTGACAACGCACTGGCCCCAACCGAGTTGACCGCCTTCACGGTGAAGGTGTAATTCGTGCCGTTGGTCAGACCAGCGACCGTGCAACTGGTGTCCGTCGTGGTGCAGGACGCCTTGCCAGCACTGGCCGTTACGACGTAGTTCGTAATGTCACTACCACCGTTGAAGGCGGGGGCGCTCCAGCTGATGATGGCTGACGCGTTCGCTGCGGTGGCGGTGACGTTCGTCGGTGCGTCCGGCGTCGTGGCTGGTGTCACCGAGGTCGATGCTACGGAGGTGTCACCCGTTCCGATGGCGCTCGTCGCCGTCACCGTGAAGGTGTAGCTCGTGCCGTTGGTCAGACCAGCGACCGTGCAGCTTCGGGTCGTCGTGGTGCAGGTCTCACCCTCGGGGATGGCCGTCACGGTGTAACCGGTGATCGGGCTGCCACCGTTCGCGGTCGGCAGCGCGAAGGTAACGGTGGCGACGCCGTTACCCGCAACTGCCGTGACGCTGAAGGGGGCGCCAGGCGTGGTGACGGGCGTCACGGCCGCCGAGGCGACCGACGAGGCGCTCGCACCCTTGACGTTGGCCGCCTTGACCGTGAAGGTGTAACTCGCACCGTTGGTGAGGCCCGAGATGGTGCAGCTCAGCGTGGTCGTGGCACACGTGGCACCCTTTGGATTCGCGGTCACGACGTAGCCAGTGATGTCACTGCCACCCGTCGAGGCCGGGGCGTTCCACGAGATAATTGCCGAGCTATTCGAGGCGATAGCCGTGACACCGGTAGGAGCATAGGGCGTCGTCAGCGGGGTCACGGCGGCCGAGGCGACGGAGGCGCCACTCGACCCCACCGCCGTCGTGGCGACGACGGAGAACGTGTAGGTCACGCCGTTCGTCAGACCGCTGACCGTGCAGCCCAGCGTCGTAAATGACGTCACGGTGCAGGTTTCGCCCTCGGGGCTGGCGGTAACGAGGTAACTAGTGATCGTGCTACCACCGTTGGATGCCGGCTTCTTGAAGGTGACGAGCGCCGAGGCATTGCCGGCGAGGGCACTCACGTTGGTGGGAACGCCGGGCGCGGTGACCGGCACCACTGCGGACGAAGCGATCGACGAGGCACCGGATCCCACTACGTTCGCCGCCTTGACCGTGAAGGTGTAGGGGAAGCCGTTGGCGAGACCACTAACGGTGCAGGAGGTGTCACTCGTGACACAGGTGGCGCCACCAGGACTGGCGGTCACGGTGTAGCTCACGATCGGCGTGCCACCATTCGAAACGGGAGTCGTCCACGAAACCGTGGCCGCACCATTGCCGACCACGGCACTCACCGCGGTAGCTGCCCCGGGCAGCGTCACGGGTGTTGCCGAAGCGGCGATGGAGGGGGTACTCGCCCCAACGCCGTTGATCGCGACGACGGTGAATGAGTAGTTCGTACCGTTGGTGAGCCCCGTAACGGTGCAGCTCCGAGCTGAGGTGTGGCAGGAAGCGCCGTCGGGACTCGCAGTCACGGTGTAGCCAGTAATGGCGCTGCCACCGTTGAATTCGGGAGCGGTCCACGACACGGCGACCGATGCGTTCCCCGCGACGGTCGTGACGTTGAAGGGGGCGTCAGCGGCGGCGGCGGGAATAACGGCCGGCGAGACACTCGACGCGACGCTGTCGCCCACGGCGTTCGTAGCAACTACCACGAAGGTGTAGGAAACGCCATTGGCGAGGCCAGTGAAGGTGTACGACGTCTGATCGGTGAGACCGGTCGTCGTCACGGCCGGACCAGCTGCCAGGCCACTGCCGGTGCACACGGCGCCGGTCGACAAGCACGAGGCCGTGGCGATGGCCTTGACGGTGTAGCCGGTGATGTCGGTACCGCCAGTGGAGGCGGGTACGTTGAAGAAGACGGTGGCGGAGCCGTCGCCGCTCGCGGCGACGACACCGGACGGTGCGCTCGGCGTCGTGACGGGCGTCACGGCGGCCGACGGTGCCGACGGCAAGCTCGCGCCCTTCCCGTTGATCGCCTTCACCGTGAAGGTGTAGGCCGTACCGTTGGTCAGCGAGTTAACCGTGCACGATAGCGAGGTGGTGGTGCAGGTCACGCCCTTCGGACTCGACGTAACGACGTAGCCCGTGATAACACTGCCACCGTTGGACGAAGGCGCCGACCACGAGACGACGGCCGAACCGTTGCCAGGAACGGCGCTGACGCCCGTTGGTGCGCTCGCCGCCGTTACCGGCGTCACCGCATTCGATTGTGTTGATGAAGCACTCGAGCCCACCGCGTTGATTGCCACAACCGTAAAGGTGTAGCTGGTGCCATTGGTGAGTCCAATAATGGTGCAATTCAAGGACGTGGTCGTGCAGCTGGCACCGCCGGGCATCGCCGTAACGACGTAGCTGATGACCGGCGTTCCGCCGTTGAAATTCGGCTTCTTGAAAGTGACGAGCACTGAGGTGTTACCGGCAACCCCGCTGACCCCAGTGGGTGCGTCGGGCGTGGTGACCGGCGTGGCGGCGGGTGACGCCGTTGACG
>Ga0007834_1000697_pt1 | contig 9989 bp, 15 predicted proteins | sample CryBogCBE06Nov07_FD_71233 | JGI IMG/M metagenome (GOLD analysis project Ga0007834, IMG submission 71233) | Freshwater microbial communities from Crystal Bog, Wisconsin, USA - CBE06Nov07 | ecosystem: Environmental > Aquatic > Freshwater > Lake | place: Crystal Bog, Wisconsin, USA | collected... | reverse complement strand
GCCTCCGATGTCCGTTCACTGATTTATTTCCTAAGTGAGCGGCCGCTTGATGATTATTGCGCTTATCTCGGGTTTCCCCCATGCCGTCTGCGTGCTGCCATCGGTATCGTTCCCGGAAAATCTAAGTTGCTGAAGTTGGCTGACATCGAGCATCTGGAAGCACAAGCCACCGGCCGCCGGTATGCGGAAAACTTCGGCGTCCGCTATCAAGAAAAAAAACCATCGAAGAATAGGAGGAAAAAATGAGTGCCGTGAAATGTATCTACCACATGTGCGTCGATATTCGAGGCGCAATCAATTGGCCTAACAGTCGGCTAAAATCGCTTTTTTGTGATGCAGGGAAGCCGGTCTCGGCAGAAGCTGCCCGCGAGCATCTTCTTGATCAGCTTCAAATGGGGAGAAAGGTCATCCCTTTTGGAAAACCCTGTGAAGGGTTTTCTTATGAGTCGGGTTGCCCTGGACACATCAAAAAATCGGAGCTCGCAGCATGAAAAAAACCAAATTAACAAAACAAGATCACAAAAGATTAGCTAGAATTTTATTGGTAATAAAAAGGCTAGAAGCTCGTTTTTTTTACGATATTTCTGGTGCTGTACCAGTTAAATCAAGGTTATATACAAAAATTGAACTACTTCATGATTTATTGATTCCTATTTCAAGTGAAATGGAAGCTTTGTATTGGCGTGATACTACTGCTGAAGAAAGAGCGTTTCCTGATGATCTTATTCATTGGGGCGATCCTGATATTGTCGAAGATTTAAAGCGTTTAAATTTAATATAATGCAACTTGTAATGGTTTGTAATCATTTAATGAGGAATATAGAAATTCCTTGTTATCATATTAAAGATCCTAATGGTCCAGCTGAGGATTTTACTGGGGATATTTATTTTTGCCAAGAATGTGGAAAACAGTCTCCGGAGGAAACTTTACATCCGGATAATCTCCGGATGATTTGCCCATCGCATTGTGATGCGATGACGCTTCTGCCATGGCATAACGACGAAAGGGGTGCCGCGTGAACATGCCGGTCCTTCATTTTTTCACCGTGACGAGGGATTCGCTCATCGAAGTCATCAAGGAATGGCGCGAGGAGTGGGATGCCACGCCGAATCAGTTCCTCATCAGTGAGGCCTTCCGTCAATCCGATCCGGAGTCCTATGCAGAGCAGGTGGCCGATCATCTGCTGGCCAAGCTGATCGCAAAGTCAGGAGGTGCGAAATGAATCTCGCGAAAATTACAGTTCTGATTTTGGAAATTTCTCTGATTGTTCTTTGTATTTGTTCAGTAACTTTACTGCTGGTGCTTACGGGAGCCGCTCTCATATCAGTTATCCACGCAGTGTTGAAGTAATGGGACCTTTTTTCAATTACATTATCATGGGGCTCTACCTGATCAATTCGGTCTGGTGGGGTACCCGTGGGAAATGGGCGGACATGACCTACTGGCTCTGCGCCGCCGGGATCACCGCCACCGTCACCTGGGGGTATAAGCGATGAGAGAGCGTCCCATCCATTTCAATGGCGAGATGGTCCGCGCCATCCTCGAGGGTCGAAAGACTCAGACCAGAAGGATGGTGAAAAAATTCGATATCTACCCATATGCGATAGGAGACCGGCTGTGGGTGAGAGAAACGTCAATTATTACACCTAAGCACCCTCTAAATATCCCTGATGATTTTAGCATTAAAGACGCTGATGGTGACCCGCGATGGGTTCAATATCTGGCCGATGAGCCAGACATTTCTGGTGCGTTGGAGTGTTGTCTGAAAATCACTCCATCCATTCATATGCCGCGCTGGGCAAGCCGGATCGCGCTGGAGATCACCGATATCCGCTTTGAGACTTTAAACGAAATAACCAACTTGGACTGTTTTGCTGAAGGCTTGCCAAGCGACACAACCAAGGGGAACCGCACATGGTTTGCAGACTTATGGGAGTCCATCTACGGCCCGGCCTCGTGGGCTGAAAACCCCTGGGTCAGGGTGATCGAGTTCCGGAAACTAGAGGAGGGGGAGTCATGAAATACCACGGCCAGCATGTGCCTTTTGGAGTTGGGCCGATTCCGAAGCTGGTCGGATTTCCCAAGGGGAAGATCCGGATCCGTCAGCGGAATGATGATTTCGTGACCATTTTCATCCGGAGGAAGCATCGCTTCCTCGTCACGGTGCCGATCGTTCACAATGGGAATTGGTATTATTGCCCGTCCCTCAATAGCGCAAGGAACGCCCGATGAGCACCACCCCCAAGCTCTCCGTTTTTGAGCGCGCTCAAAAGTATGTCGCAAAAATGGATGCGGCCGTCTCCGGATCGGGTGGCCATGATGCCACCTTTGCTGTCGCCAAGGCGCTCGTGGATGGTTTTGCTCTCTCCAAGGAGGAGGCACTCTCGATCCTGCGAGAGTATAATGCGCGCTGCTCGCCTCCCTGGAAGGAAAACGAGCTGATCCATAAAGTGAATTCGGTGAAGGATGCTTCGGGGTATTTGCTGAAGGACTCCGACAGCTATACGCCTCGGGCTGCCTCTGGCAACCTTCCTGCTACGCGTGCAGCGGAGCCAGCTCCTACATTCGACCCTGAAAAGTTGGCGCGTTTTGCCGCGCCCTGGATCTCACAAGTGACGGCCGCGTGGTTGGCTGATCGGTCTGATGTAGATCCAACGACCTGTTCGACTCATGAATTCCTCTCGGCTCTCTACTATCCGGAACGCGGGGAAAAGGTGCTGATTTTCCTAAATGAGTTCTCCCAAGGAGAAGCACTTTGGCCTGATGTAAAATCGCTTCCCTCGGAAGGGAAAAAAGGGGTTTGGTATCTGGCACAGCCGGTGGATGGGATCTCACGTGTCAATCCGCGCGGTAAGGACCCGGCAAAGCTCTCGCGTCGTATCGCCGAATGTGTGGTCTCATGGCGCTATCTGGTCCTGGAGAGTGACACGGCTGATGCCCGCCACTGGATGGCTGCCGTGGTGCAGCTGCCCCTGAAAATAGCGGCTATCTATACGTCGGGAGGTCGTTCGGTCCATGTGCTGGTGCGCGTCGATGCGGCTAATGCCTCGGACTGGGATCGGCTAAAGGCTCGGGTGCTGGCGGGACTAATCACACTCGGGGCTGATCGTGGTGCGCTTTCGGGGGTCAGATTGACACGGCTACCCAACTGCCTCCGTCTCGGAAAAGAAGTTGCCCCCTCTGCCGAAGATTCTGAAAAACCTATGAAAAAAACCTACCAACCCTTTCCTAAACCTCAGCTGCAAAAGCTGCTCTATGTCTGCCGTGAGCCTGCGGCTCGTCCGATCTGTGAGATGATCCCACGCCGGAACACGGTGGCCTCCCTCGAGGCGCTCGTAAAAACCAAGGGGCTGGCTCTCCTAGATCAATCTCCTACCGAACTGGCCATGATGCACCGTCGTCTGCAACACGTGGCCGGTCAGTCTGCAATCTGCAAGGCCGCTGCGCGTGAACTCGCCGAAATGCTGGAGGCTCAATGAATCATCTTTGGGATTTTATCTTTGGGGTCTGGTTCACGTGTGGATGGTGTGCCGTTTTCTATTGGTGGGGAAAGCATCAGGATGATTTTTCTCCTGAGGAGTTCATTAAACTGGCTGAAAAAATTGAGAACCGTAAAGCCTGGCTTAGAAAACTTAATAGCAGTCAAAAGCTATGGCGCATCGCGCATCGTAATAAATGCTATCCGGTCCGTGCGGAGGGAGAAAATATTTTCCCGCCTGAATTAAAAATCATCCGTAAGGAGGTTGTTTCATCAAATATAATTGCCGTTAATAAAACGATTTTCAACGTGATGGGTCCTATTGAGGCACTACGTTATCGGCAATGGAAACGTGAGGAGTCTTATTACCGGCTTAGTTGCCGACTCTGCGGCCGTTTGCATTTCCGTCATGTTTCTTATTACTCACCTGTCGATGAGTGACCAAGCTGATTTAACCAATGCGGTCCTGCAGCGTGCAGGAATCATCGATGCGCCAGTCACTCCCGATGCTATCGCGGGACAGGAGCCGGATCCGACTCTCTCGCTGCCGCCGATCCGGCTGCCTGGGCGGAATGTCTATATCTCGGAATTCGCTCGGCAACTTGGCCAGGTGTGTTCGGTCAATGGGGTCTATGTGCGCTCCGATGTGCCGATGTTCCTTGATAAGAGGCATACGCGACTCGAGCGTCTCGATGCGGACACGATGGTAACCTATGCGGAAGGGCTGGCCTATCTGCATAAGCTGGAAAAATCGGGTGATGAATTCGTAAAAATCAAGGAGTCGATGTCGAAGGAGACGGCTCGCTCGGTGCTGGCCTCGCAGCATTTTCGCATTCAGCAACGTGAAATCTGGCGCGTGAACTCGGTCCCCTCGCCTGTCCTGCGGGCGAACGGTTCCCTTGAGCTGCTGACGCCTGGAACATTCGATCAAGAAACGGGCATCATGACGATGCCGAGTGAAATATCTTATCGTGTGATGCCTGCCGAGGAGGCGATCACTTATTTGTCGAATCTGACCAAGGGATTTCCGATGCCTGGTCGCGATGAACGCGGTATCTCTCAAGCGCTTTCGGTATTCATCGCGGCATTCATAACTCCATTTGTGCTGGGGATGCTGGCTCCTGAGGATCTGGTGCCGATGTTTGTCTTCTGCTCTAACCGTCAGGGTTCGGGCAAATCACTCCTTGTGAAGATCATCCTGTGGGCTTTGTATGGGAAATCGTCGGCAATTCTCTTTGGCCGTGATGAGGATGAGCTGAGAAAGCTGCTCGATACGGAGGCGCTGGCCAATGAGCCCTTTCTGTTCTTCGACAATGTGAAGCGTTCGTTGAAATCGCAGGCTTTGGATATGTGGATCACTCAGCCGTCGTGGAAAGGTCGCCGGATGGGGGGACAAACGGGATTCGAGGTGCCTAAGCAGTCGGTGATCTACATTTCATCGAACCACCCGAAGGTCGATAAAGACTCGGATCGTCGGTCGTTATTCTGCGAGCTTTTCTCAGAGCATGTCGATATCTCGTCGAGAAAATTCGATCGTGTCCTTAATGATAGCTGGTTAAAGCGTCCGGAGGTCAGAAGTGACATTCTTTCTGCGGTCTGGTCGCTTGTCGTCAATTGGGATCAAAAAGGTCGTCCTGCAGGTCCCAGATCGCTGGCTTCCTTTGAATCGTGGGCTGCTCTTGTCGGTGGTATCTGTACGGCTGCCGGTCTCCCTGATCCCATCGATCGAAGCGAGTCGGTCGTAGCCGGTGATGATGAGTCGAAAGATATGAAGGAGCTAGTGAGGCTTCTGGCTTCTGAATTGCTGGAGAAGATTAACTCTGCTGAAAGCGATGACGAACGGCCGGTCGATGATGAGTCTGCCAATGCAGCGGAGTTCGAGTTTGATCGGGTGATCGAACTTTGTGAAAAGTCGGATCTGTTCGTCGATAAGATCGAGCGACGCGATGATAAGCTGACCAGGGCCTCCCGTATTAGCATGGGACGTATCCTAGGCAATGAAGCTGGACAGATCTGGAGTGTCGATGGTGTTGGACAGGTTCGTTTCGGGCGACGCGGATCCAAGAACTGGCGGTCGTTCGTGGTGGAGTTGGTTGAAGCTCCCGAAGTTGCTGAGATCATTCAGGCATAGTCTTAGTCGTTACTAACTCGATGAGGTTCGATCCCTCACGTGCATACTCTAACTATGTGGGTTAGAGTGCCGCCGCGCAGCCGTGGCCAATGAATTTGTGGTTGTCGGGCCTCGATGCGCGCGCAGCAACACGGCCGTGCTCATCATCCCCGGAACGGGTGAGACTATCCCACTCGACTATCCCACTGAGGCCCATGATCAACCGCCTCAACTATCCCACTCAGTGAGTTACGGCCATGCTAAGGGCAGCGCAAGGGCTCTTAGGGCCTTTCGACTATCCCAGTGGTTGCGACTATCCCATAGCACTTTCCCACAGTTAAATCATTGTTATCCAATATCTTGGAGAATCACTGGGAAAGTGAAGGAAGAATATAGGGGGGTAACTGGCTTAATAAATAAAAGCGCTTGTGATAAAAGGGAAAGAACAGCGTGACACTATCCCATTCATGCCGTTTTTTAGTCCCGATGCTGGCAAAAGAACAAGGAATCTCTTCCTTTGTGTCACTCCCCATGTCAGTTGGGCGCACTGGACTCATATTTTTACAAAATCGCTCAGTTTTTTTCATGTCATTTTGACACCGATCAAAACATGTGGTCGAAAATCTACAGTTGAGCGGTGCGCCCCTGCGCCGTGGCATTCCGGCGGATAAGCTCCAAGCGTGGGCTGATCGGTATGAATCAACGACAAGGACGATTCGCCGCTGGCTTTCTCGAGGCGAAGAAGTAGGCGAGCCATGCCCGATCGATAATCCTGCCGAATTAAAAGCGTGGTGGGCTCGTCACATGACCTGGGGAGTGCCGCAATCGATTTTAAAAGCCGCTGCTGAAAGCGGTGGTGACATTAATCAGAATGTTTCAACTCCCGCCGCTGAAGCAATCGAGCTTTCAGAATACCACCTCGATGAGGGCGAGGCGGTGAAACAATCTCGCGCGCTCGTGGCCGTCGTGTATCGCCAGCTCGAACGAGCCTATCAGTTGGGAAATGACGTGGATGCGCTTCAAAAAAAACACGAGAAAGCGCTGGAATCACTCCGCAAGGCAGAAGCTTCCGAGCGTGAAGCAGCCAAGCAACGCGGCATCTTGATTCGTCGCGATATCGTCGAGCGCGATGCGGGTACCGCCTGCCAACGCCTGAAGACCATGCGGAAAAACATGGTGAGGCGCGTGTTGGAACTCCTTCCCGATGTCGGAGAGGAAGTTCGCGCCAGCGTGGCCACCGCCATCGAAAAAGTCCGCGAACAGGAAGACGCTCTTTTCCGGAAATTCGGCAATGTTCACGACCTCGATCCTGCCTGACGCTTTTGCTCGGGCGTTTGCTGAGCTGCCACCCGAGAGCATTTGGGAATGGGCAGACCGGAATGTTTGGCTTGTTTCCCAGTCGGCAGCCGAGCCGGGGCTCTACCGATCTGCAAAGACTCCTTGGACCCGTCGCATCCAAGAGCTGGCACGCGAGCCGGTGGTTCCCGTCTGGAGCTGGCAGCGTTTGGAATGGACTTGGACTGCGGTCGGGGAATACACGGCCATGAAATCCAGCCAAGCTGGTCTTTCCGAGGCCGCGCTAAATATCGTGCGCTGGCGTGCCAAACACGATCCCTGCAACGTCATTTACGGAATCGATACCAGGGAAGAAGCAAAGAACATTGTCGATCGGTTGATCCCGACGCTGGCAGACATTGATCCTTCGATCTTCACAGGGGATGACGATGATGTGGGCACCTACGTCGCACGGCTGCGCGACATGATCGTCTGGTTCATCGGTTCATTTTCGACTGGTAAGTTTGCAAACAAACAAGCCCCGCTCCGCATCTTGGACGAGATCGAAGAACATGGTGCCAAGGGAACGATCCGAGAAATGGCTTCACGTGGGAAAACCGCCGATGACGGTTTGCAAATCAATCTCAGCAAGCCCAAGTATTCCGGAGGACCAATTCACAAAGCATACGAACGCGGCAACCAGGAACATTATTTTTTCAAATGCCCTGCCTGTGGTCATAATCAATGGCCTTCATTTTTTGAAACAGCGGTCGAGACCGTGATGGATTATCAGAATCTCATCGAAGTTCGTCATCCCTCCGGCACCAGAAGCGTTCTGCTTCCGACACCTTACCCCGAAGGCCAAACCCGTACCATTCGCACGTCTCAGGTCGTGTTTGATCATTGCCGGACTCCGTTGGGTGAATGGGACCGCCTTCGCATGCTCAGCGAAGCCGCAATCCAATGCGCCTCGTGCGGACACCTCATCGATGAGCAGGCCAAGCGAGCACTTCTTCAGCGTCAATGGTGGATGCCTACTGCTCACGGTACCCCGGGCAGTGTCAGCCAGCAAATCAGCGATCTCTACTCATCGGACAAAAGCTCTTCTCTGGGACATCTCTCAATGGAGTACCTCGATGCTAAAAAGGAAGGTGTCGACGGCATCGCCAAGTTCTACAATCACCGCCTTGGCCTCCCCTACACGCACGAGGTCAATGTCACCCGCGAAAGCGACATCCGAGCCAATGTTGCCGGTGCCAGCGAAGGAGACGAATGCCCTCCCTACAAGCGAGGCACCGTGCCGTTCGTCCCGTCATGTCTTTTGCTCGGAGGGGACGTCGGAGGCAATTATGCAAAATGGGCACTTGGTGCCGTTTCTCAGAATCTGAATGATGTGGCCGTCATCGATTGGGGTGAGGAACTCGATCCTAATGCCGTTGCCGAAATCATCAATACCAAGACCTGGCCTGGCGTGGATGGGAAACCTTTGCGGATCTATTTCGGATTCCTCGATGCCAAGTTCCGAAAGACCGAAGTCTATCGCGCTTGCCTTGCCGTGCCTGGTCGTCGGCTGATCCCTACGGCTGGTCTCGGTGGTGCAGCCGCACGAAGTGGAAAAGCTTGGAGTTATCACCAAGTCGCCACCTATCAAAAAACATTGAAAGAACTCACTTACAACGACCGAGATGCCAAAGACGAACTTTACGTCTCGCGCCTAAAGAAACGCCGATCGCGCGTTTGGTTCCCGATGGATGTGGTGGGTGATCAAGAATTTGTTCAGGAGATGTGCGCCGAGGAATTGGTGCGCGACGAGCATGGCCGCACCCGCTGGAACGAACATCCCGGAGCAAACCACTACGGAGACTGCGTGAAAGACATCATTACCGGCCTTCGCTTCTTGACCCGAAAGCAACAGGTCAGCACCGGATCTGCCGCCGTGGATAGTTCCGGGCCTACGACTCCATCGGCTCAGTCGATTGACGAATAAAAGAGGGAAAGTCTAAAAAAAATTCGACTGCTGGCCTCCGGCGATTTGACTTGAGGTCGGGGGTGATGGACGCCACGCAAGCCGATTTCCAACTCGCCCTAGCCCACTATCGGATGTTTTTCCCGAATCTGGACAGCCTGGGGACCGGCACCCCGCCAGCCATTTGGAAAGCCGAGTACGACCGGATCGCCAGCGAAGGGATCACCTCCACCCTGATCACTCGTCTTTCTTATGAAGGTGGATCGACCGAAGGCATTGGAAATTTCGATCAGAAGGCTCTCATGCGTGCCCTGTTGACGGTTCGTGCCGAGCTCGATGCGACGTTCGAGCCAGTGGCTTTCGATCCAGCCGCCGTGACGCCGCGTCGCCGTTTGGGGATCCGCGTCTGGGTCTAATTTCTTTTTTTTGTCATGCCTAATTTCTCGCATATTCTCTCGTCGTTTCGGAAGAAACCATCGCTTCCCTCAGGTTCTCCCTTGGCTGCACCATCACGATCGCATGGTGTCACCAGCAGTGACCGCCCGGCTCGTCCGAATGCCGTCTCGAGCTACCCTGGCATGTCGTGGGCTTTCGATGCGGCCAAACAAGCGGGCTATCGCGGATGGTTTTTCTTTCCCACACTGGAAGCAGAGGAGCAGATGCCCCGTTGGACCCGCATGGAGATCAACCGCAAGGCGAACTGGCTCTACAATAACGTCGATGCAGTTCGCATGGTGATCGACGGGCTGGCGCTCGATGAGGTCGATGGAGGGATCTGGCCGAAATGGACCACCTCCAATCCCGCGTTTAATAAACTTGCAACAGACCTGTTTGATAACAGCTGTGGTGACGCCCGCTTTTTTTCCGCTTCGGCCAAAGAGAATTTTTATTCCGTTCAGTTCATGATCCGCCGAGCGGTGCGCCTCTATGGAGAGATTTTTGCGCAGTTCTTGCGTCCCGTGACGTCTAAAGGTTTCCCGCTTGTCCATTTCCTTAACGCCTGGCAATGCGGCAACGCCTCCACCGAAGCGGATCAGACTTCGTGGAAAGATGGCGTCATGACCGATCGCTTCGGTCGTGCCATCCGGTATCGATTCTTGAAAAATGCCGAAGGAAGCGATTGGGAAGACATTTCGGCAGATGATATTCTGCATCAGCA
>Ga0007834_1000695_pt1 | contig 9995 bp, 12 predicted proteins | sample CryBogCBE06Nov07_FD_71233 | JGI IMG/M metagenome (GOLD analysis project Ga0007834, IMG submission 71233) | Freshwater microbial communities from Crystal Bog, Wisconsin, USA - CBE06Nov07 | ecosystem: Environmental > Aquatic > Freshwater > Lake | place: Crystal Bog, Wisconsin, USA | collected... | reverse complement strand
AGCTTGCCCGTACGGATAATCGACTCCGAATGGCCTTTACTGCGACGAACGATCGCTTGAATACGGGCAATCAGCTCACCTTTGTTGAAAGGCTTGGTAAGGTAATCATCGGCACCATAGCCCAGACCTTTAATTTTCTGATCAGGGCCCGAAAGACCCGAGAGAATGAGGATAGGGGTGTTAATTTTTGCAGCACGGAAACGGCGCAGCACCTCATAGCCATCAATATCGGGCAACATGAGATCGAGAATGATAATATCGTAATCGTAAAGTTTACCGATCTCGAGGCCTTCTTCGCCCAGTTCGGTGGTGTCACAAATAATGCCTTCCGAGGCGAGTGACAGTTCAATAGCTTTGGCAGTGGATGGATCGTCTTCAACAAGTAGTACGCGCATGATGCCCCCTGATGGACTTGTTTGTTTGCTCACACTGAAGATATTAACGATTCTTTTTTTTTGATTTTATTGTTCATTCCTTGCGAACACATTAACGAAATGGGCGGACAGGCTTGGTTTTGGCCGCTAACTTCTTAACGCGTTAAGTGTTAACATACTATTAACGACTTTTACGTTCAACTACAATTTTAACTATTAAGGATTTGTTATGCGCAGAGGCCGAGCAAGTTTGGGGCGTTCACATGTGGCGGCTATGCTTTTTTGTCTATATTTAAAAGCAACTTAGTCGCTATTCCCAGTCGGCATCATCTTCCGAAATGATGTGCCCACGCATGGAAGGGCCATGGTTATGGACCGTCTTTGGATTGCCCGAAATTAACAGATGCCAGTTGGGTAATGGTTGACCAAACGCCGCCAAGCGATAGCCACATGTAGCGGGTAACCAATCCAGCTCCATCACATTGGCAGGTGTCACTTTAACACAATCCGGCACATTCTTTTGCCGGTTTGCATAATCGGTGCATTGATGGGTCTTCAAACATAAATAGCGGCATGCCACGTTGGAAAGAGCAATCTCATGCGTGTCTTCGTCTTCAACGCGAATCTGGCAACACAATCCGCAGCCATCGCAGAGCGACTCCCATTCAGCTTCAGTCATTTCCTCAAGCGGTTTGGAAAGAAATGCAGGTTGCGGATTTAGTTTTTTCTTCATCAACACTGCTATAACAGTCATGGAAGCTTAGGTAAAATCCTGTTATCATCGCGCCATGTCAAACATCCGCCAGCACTTATTGCAAGAACTGCAAACCATGCCGCCGCTTGCCCTCAGCGGTCGCGTGACAGCGGTGAAGGGACTGCTCATTGAATGCAGCGGTATTGAAGAAATGCTTTCGGTGGGTGCGCGCTGTTCGGTGCAGGGTAGCTTCAGTGATGATCATCAGGTGCTGTGCGAAGTGGTGGGTTTTCGCGAGCATGTCGCGCTGCTCATGCCCTTTACCTCCATCGAGGGCATTGGCCTTGGCGCAAAGGTGACATTGATGACTACGAATTCTTCGGTTGAGCCGTGCGATGCATGGCTGGGCCGCATTGTGGACCCCATGGGCAATCCCATCGATGGTAAGGGGCCGCTGGTGCGTGGCGGCATTCCCTATTTGCTGCGGGCAAACCCGCTGCCTGCTTCCAGTCGGGCACGCGTCGCCGGAAAAATGGATCTGGGGGTGCGGGCTATGAACACGTTCCTCACCTGTTGCTATGGTCAGCGGATGGGGATTTTTGCCGGATCAGGCGTGGGTAAATCCATCCTCATGTCCATGCTGGCGCGCTATTCCAAGGCCGATGTGAACGTGATTGGTCTGGTGGGAGAACGTGGCCGCGAGGTGCAGGAATTCATTGAAGATGATCTGGGCGAAGAGGGGCTCAAGCGTTCGGTGCTGGTGGTGGCCACGTCGTCGGATTCAGCATTGCTGCGCAAACAAGCTGCCTATACCACCATGGCGATTGCGGAATATTTCCGCGACCAGAATAAACAAGTTTTGTGCCTGATGGATTCCGTGACACGATTTGCCATGGCCCAGCGCGAGATCGGACTTTCGGCTGGCGAACCGCCCACTACCAAAGGCTACACCCCCACCGTGTTTGCAGAACTACCACGACTTCTGGAACGCGCAGGCCCAGGCATGCCTGGCAGCGGTTCCATCACCGGACTTTTCACCGTGCTGGTGGAAGGGGACGACACGAACGAACCGATTGCCGATGCGGTGCGCGGGATTCTGGATGGTCACATTGTGCTGGATCGTGAGATCGCGCAGCGCGGGCGTTACCCCGCGATTAATATTTTGAAGTCGGTTTCGCGGATGCTGCCGGACTGTAATTCCGAATTTGAAAATAGCCTGAACATCACCGCGCGGCGCTATATGGCGAGCTATGAAAACATGGCAGAACTCATCCGCCTTGGAGCGTATCGGCGTGGCACGGATCAAGACGTCGATCGCGCGCTACATTTCTATCCGCAGTTGGAAACCTTCATCAGCCAACGCGAAAAAGAATCCGCCACACTTGCAGAAGGCTACGAACAGCTCGCCAAAATTCTGGGGCTGACTGATACGACCGCCGTGGCCAAAACCGGCGCATGAAATCCCTCACCACACTGATTCGGGTGAAGCAGCGCGAGATGGATGCGCTGAAGCGCCAGCAAAGTTTACTCGAAGCGCAGCGCGATGAGGTTTACACCATCATCGAGCGCCTTTCACAACAGCTTGTGGATGAATTGAAGGCCGCTCAAACCATGCCCGAACTCTCGCACTTCTTTGGCGATTTTTCGACCACCATTAAAAAACGTCAGGAACAAATGCACACGCATTTGCGCAAGGTGGAAGCGGAGCTCGATAAGCTTAATGCATTGCTGCGCGAGCGTTTCAGCGAGATCAAAAAATTCGAACTCACGCTGGCAGCGTGGCAGAAACGACAGAAAGATGCAGCTGATCGTCGTGCACAACAGGAGATGGACGAAATCGCAATACGAGGCTATGTTCGTCGTGATGGTCAATAAGATGCGCAATGTAGGATTATTGTTTTTACCGCTGATGCTCTGTGCATGCTTGGCACAAAGCAACATTCAGGCAAACTATATGGCGCAACAAAAACTGTGTCAGGGTATATCGCGCGTGGCTAGTGAAGAAGCGGGCGCGGAGGCAGAGAGCGCACCTGTGTCGGTGAGCCAGTTTGCCCAATGCATGAACAAATCAGGTTGGCATGTGGCACTGCCCAAAGCGCCTGCCGCGGCAGCACCAGCAGCACAACAACCGTCCACAGTCCAACAGCCGGCGCCAGTGCAACCGCAACCGCAGCCCGTTGCACCAGTTGCGACACCGGCCGAGAATCCCGCACAAAATGCTGCACCCGTGCCCGTTGCGCCTGTTCCGCAGGCACCAGTGGGTGGCGCGATCTATCAACCCGCGCGCCCGGGCGGTGCGGCGGATGTCTATTATGGTACGGGTGCTGGCCGCCAGTTTTAGCTTTTGATTTGCTATGGTTTGATCTCCTGATCAAACCACCGCGCGCTCCGCAGCTCAAGGCTGGCTCGCCCAGCTCGCTTTGTGCCTATGGATAGAGCAAGCCATGCTGCCACACGCCATGTTGCAGCTGATACAGCTCGCGCACATGCAGCCTTACTTGGCTTAGTTCCAGAAATTCAATGCGGCTTGGGTTAAGGCACCAACCTGACCAATGGGGTGGGCGCGGCACATCGCCACCTGCGAACTTTGCATCCATTTCAACAACGCGCGCATCCAATGTTTCACGTGAAACAAGCGGCTGAGACTGCAGCGAGGCCCATGCAGCGAGCTGTCGTGCGCGTGGGCGTGACGCAAAATAAGCATCGGCTTCTGCGTCAGCGACTGGGCTGACCGTGCCTTCAATAATCACCTGACGGTCGAGCGGCATCCAATAAAAACACAGGGATGCGTGCGGGTTTTGCTTAAGTTCGCTGCCTTTACGGCTGGTGAAATTCGTATAAAACGTAAAGCCGTTAGCGCCGTGATCTTTCAACAGGACGGTGCGTGCGCCGGGTTTCCCATCGGCGCTCACGGTCGCCAGTGTCATGGCGGTGGGCTCTTTAATCGCAGCATTTGCCTTTGCTTCGGCAAGCCATTGGCTGAATTTTTCGATGGGCTGTTGCATGGGGCTTTATTCTCGCAGTTGTTTGTCGCATACTTACCCCATGCGCCCAGACATCGTCAACTTACGTCAGTTTTATTCCTCGCGACTTGGTCGCAAGGTGAAGCAGCGCTTGCGTCGATTGGTGCGCAACGACTGGCCAGCGCTGAAAGGCGATGCGGTGGTGGGTATTGGCTATGCGCCGCCGCTGCTCAGTGAAATGGATCGCGAAGACGATGATCATGGTGCGTTGGTGGCGCTGATGCCGGTGTCGCAAGGGGCCATTTATTGGCCGGTGAGTCTTGATAATCGCAGTGTGTTGGCCGACGAATTGCGCCCACCCTTTGCCCCTGCCAGCTTGCAGCGAGTGGTGATGTTGCACGCGTTTGAACATGTGGCGCGGCCTGATGAATTGCTGCGCATCTATTGGCAGTTGCTTGCGCCTGGTGGTCGCTTGCTGCTTGTAGTGCCCAACCGCCATGGGTTGTGGGCCAGCATGGGCGCCACGCCCTTTGCGCTTGGGATTCCCTATACACTCAGCAAGGTGAAAGAATTGCTGAGCGAAGCCGATTTTACCCTGCGCGAAACCAATGCTGCGCTTTTCGCCCCGCCATCATCGCACCCGTTTTGGCTGCATAGCTGGCTGGTGATTGAGTGGTTAGGACGCATCTTCTTCCCCCGCTTTGGTGGCGTTTTGATGATTGAAGCCGAGAAGCAGATTTATGCCGGCATTCGCGAGCCAGTAGTGGCGCCAAAGCGCGCACAAAACTGGTCAGCTCAGCCGACGGCAGCACTGAACAAGCACTAGTATTTGACGAAACAGCCGTAAGGTTTGGTTTGTTTGATTGCTACGGTCTTGCCTGCTTTAAGCGCAGCAATCGCCTCCGTTACATAGTTTTTTGCATCCTTGATATCGTCCGGATCAGCAGTTGCCTTGTCGTCAATGGCGCCCATATAGGCGAGGTTGCCAGATTGATCGATCACATACATGTGCGGCGTTGTTTTTGCATCATAAAGGTGACCGATCGAGCCTTCGTGATCGAGGATGTAATGGCTGGGATGCGCATTGTGTTCGCTCACGCTGGCTTGTGCGTCGAGCGCTGTTTCCAAATAGCCTTCTTTGCCTTTGGCGGAAGCGTTAAACGAAATCCACACCACGCCATCTTTGGCGGCTGCTTCTTGCAAATGCTGCATGTTGCCACTGCCGTAATGTTTCTTCACGAACGGGCATTCCGGGTTGGTGGCTTCCAGCACCACAATTTTGCCTCTGAAATCGGCCAAGTGAATGATCTTGCCGCTCAGCGTATCGGTCGCGGTAAAATCAGGTGCCGGCTTGCCAATCACCGGCAGCGCGAACGCCGCTGTTGAAAGAAAAGCGGAAGCTGCAAAAGCAATGATATTGCGCAACATGGGAAACTCCTTAGTTGGTGTTAATAGCGTCTTGAACAATGGTTGGTGTCAGCAATTGGGGAAGCACCACGCCGTCTTTATGCGGCGGATAATAAACCACCAGCGGCACACCGTTGCGGCCAAAGCTGGCGAGGAATGCAGTAATTTCAGGATCACTCATGGTCCAATCGGCCACCATGGTCACCACCTTTTTTTGCTGCAGCAATGTTTGCGTTGATTTCGGGTGTAGCGCCACGCGTTCATTCACTTTGCAGGTGATGCACCACGCCGCAGTAGCATCCACCAGCACTGGCGTTCCTTGTGCGCGCAGCTCGGCAAGTCGTGCTGCAGCATACGGTTCACGCAAGGTGGTTTTTTCCATGGGGCCCATTTGCAGCACTTGCACCAGCACCCACACCAACCATACGGCGGTGGCGAGCATGGGAATGGCCAGAATCTGTTTGAAGCGATGCATCCATGCGCCGGGTTTGGGAATCAGCCGTAGTGCCGCTGGCCACAGGCTGATGATCAGAAATGGCGTTGCCATGCCAAAGCCTAAAGCGGCAAACACCAGCAGCGCCAACACGGCAGGAAGGCTCAGCGTGGCACCCACGGCAGTGGCCATAAACGGAGCCGTGCAAGGTGTGGCCACCATCACCGCCAATGCGCCGGTCAGCACACTGCCACGCAGTGAGCTGTCATCGATGCCCGTTGCTTTTTCACCAAACAGTACGGGCAGTTCAAACGCGCCGAGCAGGTTAGCCGCCACCAGTACCATCACCAATGCTAACACGCCGACGAAGACAGGGTTTTGCAGTTGGAAGCCCCAACCGATGGCCGAGCCTGTTGCTTTCAAGGAGAGCATTACCGACGCAATCAGCAGGAAGCTGACCACTACACCGACGGTGTATGCCATGCCCTGACGCGCCGCCGCCGCACGCGATGCTTTCGCTTTTTTAGAAAGCGCCAATGCCTTCAGCGCCAAAATGGGCAGCACGCATGGCATGATGTTTAAAATCAGCCCACCCAAAAATGCTAAGCCGAGTGCGAGTATAAAAGACACCGGAGGCGCTTCCGTCAGCACCGGAGCAGCAGGTGCGGAAATGTTTTTGGCATGCACATAAAATTCAGACATGTTGCCATTGGCTGTGAGGCGTACCAAGCCATTCCACGTATCTACCAGATCACCGCTGCCGCGAGGGAATGAAAGCTCAAGCGCATTGCCCGTTACCTTCAGGTTCGACTCCATGTTGACGCGCATGATGCCGTCTTCAATAGGGAAGAAATTGGCGCTGGTGACATTGCCCCAGCCAGTATTTTGCGAAAGCTTGAGTGTGACGCCATCGGCCGTGGCGTTGTAATCGGCGGTGCCCTGGAAATCTCCCGGCATCTGCGCGCGCACGGTGGCAATAGTTGCAGCAGCGGCGGGATCAGCCTTCAGCGGTGCCTGCAACGTGGCATGTTCGGGAATACACACATCTCGGCATACCAGCCAGGTTGCTTTCACGGTGATGTTGCCACTGATGTCATTACGTGCAGGAGTCAACGGCGCTGGCAGCAACACTTCATGACTATATCCAAAATTCACGAGGCCGCTAACTTCAATGCGCTCTGGCACGGGCCACTGAATGCCGCCCGCAATGAGGCCTTCCGGCAAGGTCCACGCATAGCTGGTTGGAATGCCGGAATCCCCCGGGTTCTGCCAATAAATATGCCAGTGATCGGGAATGGTGAAGCGTACGGCAGCCCATACGGGAACGCCCGTTTGCAAATGCGGCGCATCGACCAGCAATTCGGTTTTCACAATTGGTGAGGGGGGAATCGGTTCCTCGGCAAACGCCGGATGAAAAGTACTGCCTGCCAAGACTAAAATTGCTGCAGCAATTTTTAAGATTCGTTGCATCATTTTACGCTCCGATTGCGCGGGTGATTCGAATAAAATCGGTAATGCAGCCGTTCAAAAAATCATGATCTTTTTTGCGGCTGAGCCCTTTTTCTTCCATCTGTATATCTGCTTCGCCAATGCCGATGACATGGGGATACACATGCACTCCCAAATGTTCCAGCGGCACGCGCAATTGCTGCAGCCCCATGATCCCGCCACGAACCGATGGGCTGGCGCACATCAGCAATGCGTGGCGACCTTTCAGCGGTGCCTTAGGATCGGTAGAAAGCCAGTCGATAAGGTTCTTCAGCGAGCCGGGCATGGACCAGTTATATTCCGGCGTGGCAAGCAGCAATCCATCATGCGCGCGCAATGCCTTGCTCAGGCGGGCGGCTCCTTCGGGAAGCTGATCGGTATGGTCACCAAAATAAAGTGGCACCACGCAATCGGCATATTCCATCACCGTCACTTGTGCGCCAGCGGCTTCTGCCTGCTTCACCGCCAACGACAACAGGCGGCGGTTGATAGACTCGCTGCGCGCAGAGGCAGCTAAAGCAAGCAGTTTTACACTCATGCGGCATGTTCCTTTGTTAGTTGCGATACCAGCTGTACGAATGCTTTCGCGCGGTGGCTGATCGCATGCTTCTGATTCGGCTCCATTTCGCCAAACGTTACATCATATCCCTCGGCGACAAAAATGGGATCATAGCCAAAACCATGGCTGCCGCGAGGTGGGAAGGTGAGGATGCCGTGTACTTCGCCACGGAAGCACTGCACATTTCCTTGTTTGTCTGATAGCGCAAGCACACAGACAAAATAGGCAGCCGCACCGCTTGGTTCAACCCCCGCCGCGCGTAATTCGCTTTCAATACGGGCCATGGCAGCAGTGAAATCCTTTTTCTCGCCGGCCCAGCGGGCAGAGTAAATGCCCGGTGCGTCGTTTAGTGCAGGCACAACCAATCCCGAATCATCGGCCAGTGCGGCCATGTCGGCCCCCAATGCAGCATCACGGGCTTTCAGTGCTGCATTGTCTTCAAAGGTGAGCCCTGTTTCTTCCGGTTCGGGCAGGTTTAATTCCGCCGCCGAATGCACTGTAATGTTCAGTGGTGCCAGCAGTTCATTGATTTCACGAACCTTGCCGGCGTTATGACTGGCAACCACAAGCGGTGACACCATTTATTGCTCCAGCGCAGCGCGTTGTTTTTCAATGAGGGCGACAATGCCTGCTTTGCCGAGTTTCAGCAATGCAGCCAGTTCGCTTTCGCTGAAGGTGCTTTCTTCGCCCGACATTTGCAGTTCAACGATTTTTCCATCGGCCGTCATGATGATGTTGGCATCGACCTCGGCGGTGGAATCTTCGTCATAATCCAGATCCAGCAGCGCTTTGCCACGCACAATGCCGCATGAAATGGCCGCGACTGGCGAGAGCAGTGGCGATGCTTTCAAATCACCGCGCTTTTGCAAAGTGGCAATGGCTTGTGCCAGTGCGACAAATCCGCCAGTGATGGAGGCGGTGCGGGTGCCGCCATCGGCTTCGATTACGTCGCAATCGATAATGATTTGACGTTCACCCAGTTTTTCCAGATCAATCGCGGTGCGCAGCGAACGGCCAATGAGGCGCTGAATTTCCTGCGTGCGGCCCGATTGTTTTCCCTTGGCGGCTTCACGCGGGTTGCGGCTGTTGGTAGAGCGCGGCAACATGCCATATTCCGCCGTGACCCAGCCTGAACCCGTGTTGCGCAGGAAATGCGGAACCCCGGTTTCTACCGTGGCGCTGCACAATACTTTTGTATGGCCAAACTCAACCAGACACGAACCTTCTGCATGGCGAGAAACGCCGGGAGTAAGGGTCACGGGGCGTAAATCGTCTGCAGTACGGTTGAATGAACGGGTCATGAAGGCTCCTCAGTGGTTAATGGCTGACGTTCTAGCAGGGTCAATCCCCTCTGCCCACTCATTTAATCCCCCTTGAAAATTTACAACAACCTCGCCATATAGCTCCCATTAGTAGGAAGACGACCATGGACGAAACAAACGAAACACCGGAAATTGCACCAGAAGCCGAAGCCTCGCTCGAGGCCATGGCGCGCGCGCTGCAAGCGCTGCTCGACACCAAGGAAAGCGAACTGGCTGCCATGAAAGATCAGGCGCTGCGTGCACTGGCGGAGGCCGAGAATACCCGTCGCCGTGCCGAACGCGAGCTGGCCGATATGAGCAAATATGCCGTCACTGGCTTTGCCCGCGATTTGGTAGGGGTGATTGAGAACCTGCAACGCGCCGTGGATAGTATTCCGCCGGAGCTGAAAGAGTCGCAGCCTGCCGTGGCCACGCTTGCCGTGGGTGTGGAAATGACGCTGAATGAATTGCTGGGTATTTTTAACCGTCAGGGCATTAAGCGCATCGACCCGATGGGGCAGAAGTTTGACCATAATTTCCATCAGGCCGTGGCGCAAATTGAATCACCCGATGCGGAAGCTGGCACCGTGGTGCAGGTGCTGCAAGCAGGTTACGTGATTCATGATCGCCTGCTGCGCCCGGCCATGGTTGGCGTGGCTGCGGCATCGTCGCCTGCCGCCGTGGTTGATACGAAGGCATAGACAGCCGACGCATCATGCTGCTATGATAACCTCATGGCATGGTTCAAAAATAATGGCACAAGTGATATCCCTTTC
>Ga0007834_1000694_pt1 | contig 9997 bp, 9 predicted proteins | sample CryBogCBE06Nov07_FD_71233 | JGI IMG/M metagenome (GOLD analysis project Ga0007834, IMG submission 71233) | Freshwater microbial communities from Crystal Bog, Wisconsin, USA - CBE06Nov07 | ecosystem: Environmental > Aquatic > Freshwater > Lake | place: Crystal Bog, Wisconsin, USA | collected... | reverse complement strand
GGCCGACCAAATACGAATCTTGGTTTTTCCTGCTGCTTTCATGGCCGGCAGAATAATCTTGGTGAGGTGATCAAACGGCTTCGTGTCACGGAAGAACATTGACTCATTCGTCGTCATTGCTTCGATCACTTGATAGGTCAGTCCGCCGGCAGGATTAGCACGCAACTGCTTAATAAGCTGCGGAATGTCTGCAAGACCTGCTGCTTTTGCCAATGGCTGCAAGCGTGTCTCAAGCAGGTATGTTTTATCGGGCGTTAGGGCAAGCCCCGAGCGCTGCTTAAGTAAGCCTGCAATAAAATCAAACTCATCATTGCTCAACACAAGGGTCATGACGCCACCACCTTGAGTAAGTAGGGAGCAATGTGGTTCAATGGTAAAATAGCGCTTGCCAGCTTTGCTTCGGCAATTGCTTTGGGCATACCATAGACCACACTGGTGGCTTCATCTTGTGCAATGACCGTACCACCGCTGGACACCACCTCAGCAGCGCCGCGTGCACCATCGGCACCAATACCGGTTAGCACCGCGCACAGCAACCCTTTACCGTAGATTTTGCTGAGGCTACGTAGCATGGGATCGGCGGAAGGACGGCAAAAATTCTCTGGTTGATTTTGGTCCAGCTTAATAATGCTATGCCCACCATCGCGATGGATGGTCATATGGAAATCACCCGGCGCTATGTAGACTTTTCCTGCCTCGACCACTTCTCCATCGCGCGCTTCATGGCAATCACCCTGCATGGCCTTACTGAGGTGTTCGGCCAGAATGGAAGTAAAATTGGCTGGCATGTGTTGCGTGATAAAAATAGGCGTGCGCAGCATGCGCCCCTTGAATTGCTGGAACAGGCTGATCAAGGCTTGCGGACCGCCAGTGGAAGAAGCTATGGCCAGTGCAGTTACCGGAGCTGAAGGCATTTGTGGCTTTGTTTCTGAATGCTGTGGTTCTGAAGATGTCTGCTTTTTCTGGGTGGGTGCAGCGACTGCGCTTTCTTTCTTCTTCTCTGCTGGCTTTTTTGCAGCATAGCTTAGAGCCTTTATTTTTGCGATGAGTGCAGCATAGAAATCTTCGCTCTGGTCTGCTTCCTGCGATGAAGGTTTGGGAATGTAATCTGCTGCACCAAGGGCCAGTGCCTGCATGCTGATTTCTGCATTGTGGTGCGTGTAAATCGAAGCGACAATTACGTGAGCGCCGGGGGCGGCTTTAAGAAGCTTGGGCAATGCGGTCATGCCATCCATCACGGGCATCTCGATATCAAGCACGATGACATCCACTTCATTACGCTTTAGCAAATCAAGAGCCATCTGGCCGTTTGCAGCACTTGCCACGACTTCAATTTCAGGATCAGTCTTGAAGGCACGTTGCATGAGTCCGCGCACAATGGTGGAATCGTCAACCAGCATGACGCGGATGGGCGTCGACATTTAAGATTCCTCGTCCAGAATGCCCAATTGGCGCATTTTCCCAGCAATAATCGCTTCATCAAACGGCTTCATCACATACTCGTCTGCGCCAGCCATGATGGCTTGTTGGATCTTGCTAAATTCGTTTTCTGTCGTGCAAAAGATAATCTTTGGTTGGACAAGCGACGTATCCGCACGAATATGCTTCATGCATTCCAGTCCATCCATCACCGGCATATTCCAATCGAGTATCATTACATCCACCGGAGTTGCCTGCACTTGCTCTACTGCCGCTTGGCCGTGTTCAGCTTCCAAAACATTAAAGCCTAATGTTTCAACGATACGGCGCACGACTTTGCGCACAATTTTTGAGTCATCAACAATCAGGCAGGTCTTCATGCAACCTCACGCGTTAGCTGGTCAATGACGCTTGCCACATCCAGAATTACTAGCAATTCTTTTTCAAGCTTAAAAACGCCAGCAGCTACGGAGCGCCAGTTTGCATCCATGTTCGATGGCACTTTTTCGAAACGGCTCATGGGCAACGCCAACACATCGCCCACCGCATCCACCATCAAAGCAAAGAGCTCATGCTGATATTCGACCACTACTTTCATGACTTTTTCCGGCACTGGATAGGTCGGCAGTCCAAGCCGAACCCGCATATCAATAGCCGTAACAATGCGACCGCGTAAATTGAGTGATCCTGCAATCACCGCTGGTGCAAGTGGCACAGCAGCAATTTGCTGGCGTCGCATCACATCACGCACGGCCATCACTGAAATACCAAACAGTTGTGATCCCAGCCGCATGGTTACAAACTGCTGAGTCACAACACCGGCAGCGATAGGGATATTATCTGCACCAAGCGTTGTAAGTGCGCCAGCCATTAAGCCATCTCCTCTATTTTTTGAAGTGCGCCCGCAATGGCAACAGCAAGCGCCTCGCGGTCAGTTTTTAAAATCAATCCGGTCATTCCTGCTTTTGTTCCTCGTTCTTTAAAAGCTTCGCTGACTGTTGAGGTGAATGCGAAAATGGGCGTATTCGTGTAACGTGAGTCTGTGCGTAAACGGCTAGTTAACTCAAACCCATCAATTTCCGGCATTTCAATATCCGTAATCACCACATCGAACGTAGTTGGAGTGGCCGCAATAATATCCAACGCCTTTGTTCCACTGGTTGCTGATGTTACCTGATAGCCCGCATGTTCCAGGAAGGGAACGATCAGCTTCAAGAAGAACATGCTATCTTCCACGACTAATAGCTTGGTGCCCTTAGCTGCCGGAGCCAACGGCGCCTGATGAGAAAAATCATCCACCAGCCCTTTTAGTAGATACCCAACATCGACCACATCCGTTGTCTTGCCGGCGATTACTAAGCTGCCGAGGTAATATTCCTCGGTAGTGGAAAGCTTGATGGCGAGAGGCGCTTCAATGATATCGACAATCTCCTCCACAACCAATCCGATGGTTCTTCCGTCGTAGGTAAAGACGACAACATCAAATTCGCCTTCTGTGGGTATGGTCGTTTCGGGCAGCACATTGAGGCGCATGAGATCACCGCGATATTGTACTACTGCCTCATGGCCGGAATGTTCGACGGTTTTGGCATCGATGACTTCAAGTCGTGATACAAGCTCAAGGGGTACGGCTTTGGGCGCACCCTCACCCGCACGGAATACCAGAAAGTTAGTGAGCTTTTCTGCTTTTGCTGCAGCAGATGCATCCGTCGTGGCGGCGCCAGAATCGCGCCCCCCAAGAGATTTGGCGAGCCCATTGGGATCAAGAATCATGATCACGCTGCCATCCCCCAGAATGGTGTTGCCAGAGTAAACGTCAAACTCACCCAACAAACGGCTTACCGGCTTCACTACGATTTCTTCCGTATCGAAGACTTTATCGATCACCAAGCCAAAATCAGTTGATCCAATGCGTACTATGACAACGTAGCTATCAGTTGGTTTGGCAGGATCGGCGGATGCCGCTTCCTGTTCAGGCAACTGCAAAATATCACGCAAACGAATGAGTGGCATCAGCGTATCGCGAAGACGCAAGACGGAAGCATTATTGATATTCTCAACCTTATATTCCGAATCAGCACCTGTGCGCACCAGCTCCACCACATTGATTTGTGGGATAGCAAATTTTTGCCCCGAACATTCCACCAGCAGCACCGAAACGATGGCCAGCGTAAGGGGAATTTTGATATGGAACGTAGAGCCTTTGCCCATTTTTGACGTGAGCGAAACAGTGCCACCAATTTTTTCGATATTGGTGCGCACCACGTCCATGCCCACACCACGACCTGAAACACTGGTTACTTTTTCTGCCGTAGAGAAGCCGGCTTTAAAAATATATTGCATGAGCTGGTCATCGCTCATCTGCTCAATTTCCGATTCGGTGGCGAGATTCTTCTCAACGATTTTTTGCTTAATGCGATCAATGTTCAGACCGCGACCATCGTCGGTAATTTCAATGATAATATGACCGCCTTCGTGGAACGCAGAAAGCGTCACCGTACCCGTGGCAGGCTTGCCTGCCGCCACACGATCGGCTGGCTGCTCTAACCCGTGGTCGCATGAATTGCGCACCATGTGGGTTAGCGGATCTTTGATCATTTCCAGCAACTGACGATCAAGCTCGGTGGATTCACCGATCATTTTCAATTCGATTTTTTTCGCCAGTTCGTTGCTGAGATCACGAATGAGACGCGGGAATTTAGACCACGCATTGCCGATGGGCTGCATGCGTGTTTTCATGACACTGTCTTGCAGTTCCGAAGTGATTTGCGACAGCTGCTGCAGTGGCGCTTTAAGCTCACGATCATCACGATGACGCACCACTTGCAGCAATTGGTTGCGGGTCAGCACCAGCTCGCCCACCATCTGCATCAGATTTTCCAGCACATCGATATTCACACGAATGCTTTGGTTGGCTCCACCACCCGCACCCTCTTTGGCATCGGTATCAAGCCCCTGCTTGATGGCTTTTTCTTTCGCCTGATCAGAAATTGCTGGCTTCGCAGCGGGCACCGAAATAGGCGCCACCACAGGTGCCGCAGGTTCAGGCTCTTGCTCTGCCACCATGAATGTATCGGGCGCCCGCGAGAAATCCATGCCGCCTTCAATGGTAGAGCTGGCGCTAGCGAAAGCGCGCTCCAACTCATCCATCACATCAGGCGTGAAAGGGGCTTCGGCCTTGGGTTCACCAGGGGCCATCATTTCTTCAGGGGCGGGATCGGCGCTGGCAGCGGGCGCAGCAGAGGCAACACCTGCACCGGATGCACCATTCGAATCCGCAAAGGCATTGAGGCGTTTTTTCAGGTCACCATCTTCACCCTCGGGCTCGGAGCCGTTATCGGAAAGATAGGAAATCAGCTCTTTAATACGGTCGATCGCCTCTAGCACAATGCTGATTGCATCGGGCGTAACGATAATTTCACCATCACGAATTTTGCCGAGCACGTTTTCGCCCGCATGCGCAACTGATTCAAGGCGTGGCAGCCCAAGAAAGCCGCAGGTACCCTTAATGGTGTGTACCAGCCGGAAAATATTTCCAAGAATACCCTGATCATTTGGGTTTTGTTCAAGCTTTACGAGCTCAAGATCGAGCACCGCCAACGATTCCGAAGTTTCGGTAATGAACTCGCCAATCAAATCATCCATGTGGCCAGACCCTTATGTGCGAAAGCAAAACGTAAAGTGTTTTTATTATTTATAGCAGGGACGATATTACACTCACCGCCTAAAATGAAAAGCGATAAGAGGGCAACCTAAGGGGAATTAAGACTTTTGTGGCTGATATGTAACGAGACGACCTTAAGAAGCGGTCGCGAGTGCTACTTGGCGCTGCGTCAACAGCACTTCCAAGCTGCCGTTGCCCACATGGTGAGCAAGGCTAGCGCCCAGCTCTTCCGCTAGCATCAACGCTAAAAAGGGCTGCGCCGTCTTTGGTGAAAGCGCTACTTGCTCCCACGCACCGCGGTCACCAGTCAGCTGCAAAATAGCAGCTGTGTCAGCATCAAGCTTAACGGTCTCACCTTCGCCCGTCACTTGAATGACCTTATCACCTGCGTCTGACATGCTAAGGCGCACTGAAAGTGTACCCCCGCGAATCAGGCTTGAACCAACAATAATCATGGTGTTCAGCAACAAACGCGACATTTTTTGGCTGATAGGAATGCCTGCAGCATCCGTGTGGCTATCGGGCCAATCGAGCTTGATTTTCGTACCCGAGAAAAAATCGAGCGCGATTTTCTTTTTATCGGCGAGGCACGCTTCACCAGCATCACCCACGCGGCCATAGGCCTGACGATAGAACATCAAACGATTCACCGCTTCATGCGCGCTGCTCACAATCAGCTGCACCGCTTCGTTTTCCATGTTGAAGCCTTCCTCATCGAGGAACTCAGCCCCGTTATTGACCGCACCAATGGGGCCCGTCAAATCATGACACAGGCGGGTGGCAAGCATTTCAGCAAGTTTGGTTTCAACGGTCATCTGACGCTCCCATTAGTCTTTTTCTTTTTTATTCAAGGCGTGATTTGCCTCACAAGAACCAAGACTACTCCTCAACTCTAAATAAATCGTTAAGCCCCAGCAAATAATTGCGCTTCGATCAAACTGGCGAGCGCATGTAACGCCACCATATGCGCCTCCTGCACGTGGGCCGTTATAAGTGACGGAACAATAATGGAAAAATCAATATTTGAAGTGGCGTTTCTGCCTTTTTCACCTGTGAATAACACGGTGGTCATGCCTTTATTGCGGGCAGCATGTAGGGCTTTTAATACATTCGCGCTCTGGCCAGAGGTGGACATAGCCACCAAAACATCACCCGCTGCACCCAGTGCTTCAATCTGGCGCGAGAACACCTCTTCATAGCTATAATCATTCGCCACGGCGGTTAAAATGCCTGCATCCGCCGTCAGCGCAATGGCGGGAAGTGCCCGACGGTCATGCACAAAGCGGCCCACAAATTCACCGGCGATATGCGCGGCATCGCATGCGCTGCCACCATTACCGCAGAAGAATAATTTATGATTTTGCGCAAAGGCCGCCACGCAACGCGCCGCTAGTTTGGTTAGTGTTTCGCTGCAATCATGAAACAAGCCATCAATCGCTTGGGTATGCTGGGCATGAATGGTTTTTAGAATGTCGCTCATTAATTTTTTCCACGTAGTGCGCTGATGTTGGCCGCATAGTGCGATGCATTGCCAGTGAACACCGCCGAACCGGCCACCAGCACATTGGCACCCGCTGCGATCACCTCGGCAGCGGTTTCTTTATTGATACCGCCATCCACCTCTAACATCACATCGCGACCGGTTTTTTGAATCATCGCACGGATATTCTGAATTTTTTGCAGCTGGCTGCGAATGAAGGATTGGCCACCAAACCCAGGGTTGACCGTCATCACCAGAATGAGGTCCACCTCGCCCATCACATATTCCAGCACCGATTCATGGGTGGAAGGACAAATGGAGACGCCCGCTTTTTTGCCCAATGATTTGATTTGCGCCACCGCGCGATCCACATGCGGTGTGGCTTCGGCATGCACAGTAATAATGTCCGCGCCCGCTTTGGCGAATTCAGGAATAAGATCGAGGCAGGAAATCATCAGATGCACATCGAGCGGCAGTTTGGTGTGTGGGCGAAGCGCTGCCACCACGGCTGGCCCAATGGTGAGGTTGGGCACAAAGTGGCCATCCATCACATCCACATGCACCAAATCGGCACCTGCATTGCTAATGGCTGCCACCTCTTCGCCCAGCCGTGCAAAATCAGCCGAGAGAATGGATGGGGCAATATGAATGGGTGTGCTCATAAGTAACGACTAGCAGTGCGAATCATCCGCGACAATAAAAACCAGCAAAACAAACGCTGTTAGGCTGCTTTGGCGAAACACGCGGCAAAAAAACCATCCATGCCGCCCATATCGGCACGGTGGGAAGGCAACGTGCGCAACATGCCGCGCGTGATACATTCAGCTGGAATTTCTGCAGATGTATCCACCGCCACCAGCGATGCATTCGCCTGATGCTGCAAAAACCATTCGGCCTGCGCTTCACCTTCTTCGTGCTCCAGCGAGCAGACACAATAAACCAGTTTGCCGCCGGTCTTTAACCAGCCCCATGCGCGGGTGAGCAGCTCGCGCTGCAAGCTTGCCAGTTCTGCAATATCTGCCTCGCGCACCAGATGCACCACTTCCGGATGACGCCGCCATGTGCCCGTCGCCGAACAAGGGGCATCCAGCAGAATCGCATCATAAGGCTCGGCGGGTTGCCACTGCAGCGCATCGGCCTCTACCACTTCCACCGCATGACCAAGGCGAGCCATATTCGTATGCAGAATTTTCAGGCGCGCACCGGAACGATCGAGCGCGGTGACGGTGGCGCCCGCTTGCACCAGCTGCGCCGTTTTTCCACCTGGTGCCGCGCACACATCCAGCACGCGCGAGCCCTTCACATCACCCAGCAAGCGCGCGGGGTAACTGGCGGCAACGTCTTGCACAAAAAAATCCCCCGCGTCATATCCGGCGAGCGTTTCCACGTCCGCATGATCGGCCGCCATGCGCAGCATCTGCGCATCCAGCCGCGTGGCATTTGGCATCTCGCGGCGCGTATGGATGTCCAGCGGCGGTCGGGTGGCAGCAATCTTCGCCATGGTCGCCACCACGTCTTTACCATACGTTTTTTCCCACCGCGTGCGCAACCATGCGGGAAGGTTATGGATGGCCGGTGGCAACTCTGGTTGCTCACGCGTTATTTTTTGCAGCACCGCATTCACCAATCCGGCGAGGGCAGCATGCGGGCCTTTTTTCAGCAGCGTCACGGTTTCATTCACCGCCGCGTGCGATGGAGTTTTCAACATCAACAACTGCACCACGCCCAAACGCAGCGCATGCGTCACCCCCGCGCGCTTGGCGGGCAGCGGCTTATCAATATAGCGTGCAAGCAATGCATCCACCTGCCCCAGATGCCGCATTGTGGTGAGCACCAGCATGCGCACAAATTTCTGGTCGGGTTCGCTGCCGGTTAGGGGATGGTGCGCAATCGCCTCATCCAGCGTACGGCGCTGCTCCAGCATGTCGGCCAGCAGCTGCACTGCCTGAGCGCGGGCCGAAAGCAGCTTGGGAGCATTTTGTTTGCGTGCGGTTTGGTTCATGCGCTGCTCATGACAGTAATAAAGCCTCTTCGCAAGTATTGAAGCCACAGGGGGCTGGCTTTGTTTGGCCATCTCGGCCTACGGCCTCACTGTCTGCGGCTCAAGGCTGTGCCCCCGCTTCGCTCCCCCTCGTATGGAAGGCTACGCGATGACGCTACGGGCTTTAAGTTGCGCTACCCATGCGATTTGCTACACTGCGCGCATGGATACAGAAAACACCCCTGCCCCAGATATCGCGCCCGCGGCGGACGATGCGGCCGCCGAAGCGGAACTGCCCGAAGAAGTGGGTGGCAAGAAGCGTTTGGAGCCCACCCGCTATGGCGATTGGGAATTAAACGGAAAATGCGTTGATTTTTAATAACTTACAAACCTCATTCCCTTCCATTGCCGCCTCAAAGCGAAAACTCAATCGCAAATACTTGACGGGACGGAATGATTGGTTTAGCACCACGTTTCGCTGTTTTGGCGCGGGGATGTAGCTCAGTTGGTAGAGCGTCTGCTTTGCAAGCAGAATGTCGCAGGTTCGATTCCTGTCATCTCCACCATTTCCCCTTCTAGAAAGATCCAGAAGCATCCAAAATGGCAAGCAAATAAGCCATTTACCGAGGAAATGTTATTCGGTATACTCCAGAGATGTTCAGTGCAATCTACCGCCAAATGACGGTCATTATGACGGTAACCAAAACCGAGCAATGGGAGTTACCGCCAAATGGCCCTTACCGACCTCGAAGTACGCAAAGCCCCTTCCAGAGCCAAGGCATACAAGCTTTTTGACGGTGGTGGCATGTTTTTACTTATCCAGCCATCTGGCGGTAAGTGGTGGCGGTACGAGTACCGTTTTGGCGGCAAGCGAAAGCTTTTAGCTATTGGCGTATATCCGGATGTAGGACTTGCCGAGGCACGAAAACGCCATTTAGAGGCACGCCAACTGTTAGCGGCTGGCACAGATCCCAACGAAGCAAAGAAAGATGCTAAGCGACTCACCCTTCTTGGCAGCGCAAATACCTTCGAGGAAATAGCGCGCGAATGGCATGGGGCTCGACTCAATGGGTGGTCAGAAAATTATGCTGGTAAGCTTATGACAAGCTTAAAACAGGATATTTTTCCAATACTCGGCACTAAACCCATCGAGAAGATCACATCTGCAGAGTTGCTTTCAGCTTTGCGACATATTGAGAACCGTGGTGCGCTGGAGACAGCGCATCGGGCAAAGCAGACCTGTGGTCAGATTTTTATGTATGCCATCGCTTCTGGCCGCGCAGAACGAAACCCCGCCGTAGATTTAAAAATGGCCCTCAAAGTTCCTGAAAGGAAGCACTACTCACATCTTAAAGCAGAAGAGTTACCGGAGTTTCTACAAAAGCTAGACGCTTACGTTGATCAAGGTGGTGAGCTGCTAACCCAACTAGCGCTTAAACTGCTAATGCTTACG
>Ga0007834_1000693_pt1 | contig 10009 bp, 6 predicted proteins | sample CryBogCBE06Nov07_FD_71233 | JGI IMG/M metagenome (GOLD analysis project Ga0007834, IMG submission 71233) | Freshwater microbial communities from Crystal Bog, Wisconsin, USA - CBE06Nov07 | ecosystem: Environmental > Aquatic > Freshwater > Lake | place: Crystal Bog, Wisconsin, USA | collected... | reverse complement strand
CAATCGAGATTATTTATGAAATTTTACGTGAGAATTTACCTTTAATAAAGGACATTTCCACTTGACCAGGAAACCGGCGAAGTAAAAACGAACTTAACGCGGCATAATAACGATCATATCCTCAGGCACCGCAGAATTGTACTCTGACTTTAGCAATTCTTTTATTTATAGTGGTAACATTCATATTCTTCGCTAGTCTGTCCTGTAGCAATATTTTTAAGATTTCTGAATGCAGGTCACAGTCACAACTTACAAATGAACATTCATGCAAGAATCTGACGGGTAAAACGTCAAAGGAACAACTGGTCGAATAATCATGCGACGATTGGTTGGCATACTTTGTTTCTTAACGAACGCCTATTTTTGCTTCCCCTACGTACTTAATGGTACTGGTGGAACCTTTCCACTATCTGTGTATCAAGAGGCTGTATTTGCCTATCAATTCGTCGAACCCGTTGACGTTATCACATATGCCGGCCTGGGATCAACGACGGGAAAATGCAACATTATGGGATATTGGCATACTGGAAATACAGATCCAAGTTCATGGTCACCCAGTGCCGCTGTAAAGCAGCGCGATACGAATATTTGTACAGATAAGTGTACTGTCGCACTATGTGGAAACAGTTCGGCTTTGTTCCCAAGGTTTGACAAGGCAACTAGACATCCACTAATACATTATGGAGCTTCGGATTCGCTCTTCAGTGCTGCCGATTACAAGGCGTTTCCAGATCTGCAAATGTTTCCGGCTGTGGCAGGGGCTGTGGTGCCCATCTACAATATCAAGGAATTAATCGGTTTTCCACCACTTACATTGTCTCGTACTTCTATGGCTGCGATATTCCTTGGCCGTATCCAACGATGGAATGATCCACAAATATTAGCTGACAATATTGCAAATCCTGCAGTAAGAAATGTGCTGGCGAATATTTCTCACCCTATTTCAATTGTTGTCCGAGTGGATAGCTCTGGTACTTCTGAGATATTTTCAACAGCCTTGGCACAGTTTGATCCTGCTGGTATCAAAGTCCCTGATTGGTCGTTCGCGGCGTTGGATGGTTTCGGACAAACTCCTAAATGGTGCGGCCCTCTGACCGACGAACTTCAGATTCTTCAGGTCTCAAACTGCCAGACTACTGCGAGTACATCTTCTAAATTCATTGTTCTTGGAATTGTTGGTCTTGATTACGTGACAAGACTAGTGTCATTCAATTGCGACTCCTCCCCTCAAATCGTCTCCGCGGCGTTCGCCAGTGCGCTGAACAACAATACCGTACTCGTTTCTAGAAATAGTGTTGGTTCTTCTGGAACTTCATTTGCATTCAGTATCGGGTATTGGGGAAAGTCTTTAACTAAGGTGAACTATTACGAGCCAGCGGTCGTGAACTACGCTTCAGGTTTAAGCATTAGCATCTCGACCCTCCAAGAAGGCGGTTATTGGAACTCGCACTACAACAGCAGCGCGTACACAGTACTTAAAGAGATGCAAAGCATTTGGGTAAACACAGCAGCCAACTTAAGCTTCACTATCTCCAACCCAAATCAAGCCTCCAACCCGTCGAGCACGGCGGTCAGTTCCATCTCTACCAATCTCCTCGCGGCGATCAAAGCGGCTCTTAAGCAGGTCGCCCCGTACTTAGTTACCAGTGTGACCTCAAAGAAGCGAACTGGAACAACGTGGGTGGAATTTCCTCTTACCTTCAACACGAGCGCGCCGAATCCGAAGAAACCGCTAACGCTGCTAGTCAGTGTTGTGGGCGGATATGGTTTGGGAAATGTAACCGTTACCAATTTCCAGCACGCGTACAACTATCCGCTCTTCTATGACAGTGTTCATGCCACTGGTTTTGCGAGTAGCGGCCGTTACACATGCTACAAGCACGACTTGTACTTGGCCCCGTGGAGTTATTATACCGGAAGTGGAAATCCGGGGGTGGTGGCTCAGGTGCGCTCTACCCACTTTATACCTCTTATCGTGTATAACAACACTCTTTTTGTTTGCCGTCCTTGTTGTTGTCGTATGTTGTAACCGCAGGTAGCCTCCACCCCCTATTCGGTGGGGTACTCGGTCCTTCAAGACGCTATCCTACTGAACCTTCCCAAGGCAGATATGATTAACAAGTATGGTACCATTGTGACAGCGTCCAGTGACAGCGTCGCCTTTGCCGTTATGGAGAAGGGCGGAAGCTTGAATAACTTGTTGAACGCCGTGTTAGCAGACGGGGCCTCGAGTAGAGTGTGGCCCATCGCCGGATACACCTACTTTGTCCTGAGGTTGAAGAGCCACATCGGGTCGTGTGAACAGCGGAAGCACGCGATGCGCTACCTTTATAACTTCTACAACAGTGATACTGTTCTCCAGATCGCCTCTCGTTTGGGTTTCGCTACGCTGCCTAATTTCATCCAGGCAATTGTGGTGAATGTGTTGCTCAACGGGGCACTCTGCAATAGCGGCGAGTACGCCTTGGCGGAGTACCGGAAAACCACCACACCCGTCTTCAGCACTGCTACCATATCATCAACTGTACAAACGTATTTATCGGCGTTCTACAATTTAGACTCTTCTACTGCTTTCTCCATCACCACCGACCCCACCTCTGTCAACGTCTGGAACAATTTTGCACAGAGCCCCTCCTCCAGCGTGGGCGCTTTCCTTTCCTTTCCGAGCAGAGCTGCCAAGCTTTCAGCCTACAAGCAGGCGAAAATACCGCTCATAGTCGCCGCGTTTGCCCACGTTGCTCTTGTACCAGTGTACCACCTAAACGCGTACACCTCCAAAACCTCGACGCCACTACAGTTGACGCCGGCCATTCTAGCGGGTATCTACACGGGAAAGATACTGTACTGGAACGACTCATCGATTCAAGCGGCGAATAACGCGTACAAGTCGTACTTACCACACAGCCGTATTATCGCCACTGTGCGTGCGGGCTCGTCGGACGCCAACGCTGTCTTCTCGAGATTCTTATCATTGTACTCGTCGTCATTCAAGAGCGCCTATGGTCTAGCAGGACTGCCAGATGGGAACTACACCCTGAAATTTGCTACTGTCATCCCTGGTAACAACACTCTGTACGCCAGTGACAATGCGCATGTGGACGCCATCGTGACATACAACGACCATTCCATCGGCTATTTCTTGCAGACCTCAACTCCTGGCTCGAACGTGGCCTCGTTGTGTTATGACCCGAACTGTGTCAATCCGGTCGCACCGGTGGCGGCTAATCTACAGTCTTGTGAGTCTGATCCGAACGCCCAAGTCGTTGCGTCGGCAGGACTGAGCGCGGTGAATACCTACGATTTGATGATATCCAACGCCTCCTCCTGCTACAAGATGGCAACCACTGTCGAGCTTGCTGTTCCGTCTGGAGTCGACAGCAGTTGCTCTGCTGGCTCCACAGGAATCGCGTATATCCGAGTTCACTTCGCCTCGTGGCTCTACAGCAGCAGTGCTCTCACCCAGCCCTTGGCCAGCGTAGGCGCTTCAGGACCGCTCGATTCGCTTCGATTCGCAACGTTCAAGAATATCTGCAACATAAAGTGCGCCGGAGAGTACCTAGGCTACGTGTACTGCGATTATGTTGACTGTTCGTGGAAGAACGGCGACTACAACCAAATCGTATCTAGCTGCTCCCCCGCCACGTCCAAGCGCACGGTTACCTACGTGCTCCACACCGGCGACCAATGCATTCCAAACCCCGTTACGATCCCCAACAGTCCAGTTAAAATCGCCTGTGATAGCGTCCCGAGCAATTCTGTGATTGGGATTGTGATGTACGTGATTATCGCGATCGGCGTCGTGTTCTCCATCATTATGCTTACCGTTGCGTACCAGAAGAGAACGGACAGGAAGATGGTCAAGTCCCATCCGATGTTCGTATACATCTTCGTGTTGGGATCTGTTTTGTTGAATCTTTCGAGTGTCGCCTTCGTAGGCGAGAATACGGACTTTTCTTGCGCCATCCGCCCGTGGGTATACAACCTCACACTGACATTCATGTTTGCCCCGATTGTGATGAAGCTGTACACTGTAGACAAACTGTACCATAACCCGAAGTTGAAGAAAATCTACGTCTCAGACACGAGGGTGGTGAAAGAAGTTGCGTGGCTTTTGGCTGTGGATATGGTGATTCTAATTGTGTGGACCATACTAGAGACACCAAAGGCCCAGCACTACTCGAACTCATACTCGGGCGTGCAGGCAGACGTGGAGGATCGCCAGTGCAACACTGGACTTAACCAAATTATGTACATTGTGATGCTGGTCTACAAGAGCTGTCTCTTTCTATTTGGAATTATGAAGGCGATTTGCACCTGGCATGTGACCACTGAGGTTTCAGAAGCTAAGCAGTTCGCTGTTGCGATCGCCATCGGAACCATGTCTTATCTGGTCAACGTCTTCTTGAGCTTCAGCTCTAGCTCCGCCGTGGTGGTTCAAGTGGTGGGCACATTTTTGTGTGCGAATCTGTCTGTTTTGCTGATTATGATACCGAAGTTCGCCAAGAAGAAGGTTATTCCCAACGGAGTGCACATTCCTCATCCGTCCATGCTCGCTGAAGCCAAAGAGGAAAAGCCTGGAGAGAAACCGCTGCCTGGAATATTGTCGGGACACGGAGGACCAAAGCGCACGCAGCAAACCTACAACGGCAATTCCTCGAATCAAATGCTGTCTCGTCACAGTATGGAGACCAGCGGCCACAAGAAAACGGAGAACAACGTGGAAATCTTCGATTCTAAGAAGGAATTGGTAGCTGGACTTGATCCGGCTGCGAAGTCTGGAGAGCTTTTCATAAAAAGAGCCGAGTCTCCCTTCAGCAATATCGCCTAGGTGAGGAACTGTCGTATTCCTTAGGCTGGTAACGAGACTGGCCACGGTAAGGAGTTAAACACGAAGATGAAGTGGAGCCATTTATTTGTCAGGGTTGCTGTCATGCGATTCACAATCAATCTTAGTGGTGTTGAAAACTTCTTCGGGATTCGGGTATGCGGTTTCAAAAGCTCTTTTTAAGATGTTTTATTGTGTGAGTGTGTGACCATGTCCGTGGAATGGTATGTAGTGTCGCAGATCTTTTATTTTAGCTGAGAGTATTCTTAACTACGTCAGCTGGACCCTAATTTTCCCATGGATTTGCGATGAGAAGTAACGAGAGAGAAGTCCACGCGTCGTCGTCGTCTTTAATATGTCTGTAATTTGGAATAACAATATTATGTTATGATGTTATGAATTTCTTTCTAGCCTCTCTTTTCATCTACTAGCAGATTTGCCTACTAGCTAGTCCTTCTCATAGGTTACTTGTTCTAACTTGTGATCGTACTACTCAGCGACCGCTGGCTAATTTTTCTGTCTATGTTTAGTAGCCCAGGTCACGAAGCAATACTAGTTTATTTTCCCTTCGTAGTGACGACTCAATCATAAGGTGTAATGCAAAGTCAAATATTTCTTTAACGACGCGCACTTATCATACTACATAGTCGGCTAAGCAGAACTAGGTCGTAAACAGCGAACAACACTGGTGCAAATCTTAAGAACGTTAAACACGCAAAATTCGACAAAGGCGGCAAATACGACTAGGGCGCTTTATAGCTCACTGCAAAACACAATTTCTGAAGAGACTCATAACTCTCGAGAAGTAGTCTCCACTTCCGTGTGAAAGAATAAGACCCCTTCTCCGCCCCCTTCAGCACAAAGGTGAGATACTGATACTCATGACTCCTCATTCCCTCCCCGCCCTCGTCCTGTCGCTGCACCTCCATCACGTCTTTCAAATAAACCCAATCCACGACCTTTATTCGGACGGGCAGCACGCTCAAGTCTTCTACACAAAGAAGCATAGCCTGTCCGGTGACGATCAAGGTTCGCGCAGACCTGTAGCCTACCCTCCTCCTCCACACCTGGAAGAGTAAATGCACAGATCGAATGTCGAACACCTCCTCCGACACTGACATCGACCACGACAGGAAAACGCTGCTCCAGTCACTCAGCGCTCTCCCGACTTCTCTATGCACTGCCTCCAAGTATTCCGAATCTGCGTTCTCTACAACGGGAGGATTTCGGTCAGCGACTGGTGTCCTTGCGTCCGTAATCAAGTCATCCTCTGTTCGCCCTCCAGTCCAAGTTAACAAACTCAAGAACTCCGCCGCCCTTCCCTTATTGCGGAATATAATTATGAGCGTCCAGATTGAAGTGGAAACCACTTCTGAGGAGTTTCCCCCTGTTCCCGTTCCAGTCTGGACCTGCTCGATTTTATTCGAGAGATCGGGAGAGGGCGGCAGTGGGAGTTCTCGATCGGTTATGGCCATCGAGGTTTGTCTCATGAAATCTAGAGCAAGTCTCAACCAACCAAAACAAGTAAACTTTCTCCTGACGTTACAGACACAGTAGAGCAGACATGAGCAAATAGGGGAGCGGAAAGGTGACTAAATGCGAGCGAGTAGCTTCACCGGAAATTTGTGTTGTAAGCTTACTGATCACCCTCACCTAATGGAATTTAGAGGCTGCTTTGCAAATACTAGAGGGATCGGCGCCTCCCTAAATGTTAGAGGAAAATCCAAACCTACTTCTCCGCCTCCACCCTTTCGACTCCGATACAACGCCCGGTGGAAATCACAGGCTATATAAACAAACGCGTTGGTAACGATTATCGTCACCGTCGCCTCCTCTGCACACGCGACTCCTTCGACCACCACCTCCGGCTCCGGAACCAATTGCCCGTCTTCACCGACCTCCGATCTCGGCACATCAATCGTTCGGCGAAGGAGGTGTGGGAAGATCGGGGACAGCGCTCGGAAGCACGCAGTGGGGACGTTCTCCCGGAAGACAGATAAGAAGCGCTCAGATTCGCTATCTATAGGAATGAAATTTGGGTCACACCAATGATCCGCTGGTCCTAGGTCTTCTACATTCGACTCCACATATGCATTTGATACGAGTCGCATATACAACGCCGGGAACGACGGTCTTTTCGGACTGAACACCTGCTCGCGGAAGTAGAGGTCGAGGTTATGAGCCACAGGCAGAGCAGCGTGTGCCTCATCGCCGACGTACTCCTCGAACTCCTTGGATACTCTGCGGGACTGCGGCGGCACGGCTGACAGGCCGGCGCTAGGGTTAGAGGCAGAACTGTACACTTGAGCACCCGCACAATCGCAGAAGTCTCGAGAGGACCGCACCAGCGGCCGCAAAATGCTCTGTGATCCCGGTGGCAGCCATATGCTTTCAGGCAACTCGCCACGGAATAGACTTCTCGCTTGCCAAGCTTCCTCGTCCTCGTCCCCCTGCAGGGTCGGTGTAGGCGAAGGTCGCTTCACCACTGTGGCGATAGTTTCCTTGGTGGCGCTCGCAGGAACGACCTGACCCATGAGGCGGTCCCAGCTCAGAGACAAGGCTTCTTTGAACGCATCGTTGGCCTGGTAGAACGGCAGCAAGGTCCGTAGAAAGATATCCTTCTCGGCCACAGCATTTCCATCATTCCGTCCAAGTGGGAGCGGGTGGTCGCTTTCCCTCGGATCTTTACTCAAACTGGTTTTTTGATTATTATCGGCAGAGCTGCGAACGAAGCGCAGACTGGATGTGGACAGTGTACCGCCCCCAGGCCCGGACACGTCCTCGTCCGTCTCCACTGTGGCCCTCCAGCCCCAGGACTCTGGCTGGTCGACTGCAGACGAGTCACGGGCACCTGGAGTGGTATCGGCATATCCGTCTATTATATAGTTAGACATAGCCGCCATTTTGACGCTGGTGTCGGGGGATTGATATCGCCCTGTGCCTTGATCCCCGCCATCGGCATGGTCTCCCCGGAATTCGTCAAACTCGTCCTCGCAATCGAAAGGGTTCTGAGAGGGTGAGGGACGGGTGGGGCGCTCCTTGTCATCAGAGTTGTAGGTACTCGCACCATCCAGGGTTTGATTACCAAATGGAGATCGCGGCAGGGAGTGGGTGAAGGACGGCGTGGACCATCGAGAATTGGGGACTCTCCTTAACTCGGGCCTTCGCTCTGCACTCAAGGACGAGGGAGCGGGCGAGGGCGAGGGCGAAGGAAGTTGGGGCTCGTGCAGTGGTGTGGTCGGACACGACGTAACGGAGGAGGAACGGTGCGGGGACGAGGGAGGCTCGGAGGCTGCAAGTGGTGATGCCGTTACGGATAAGTTTACTGGGAGCCGAAGAAATGGTTCACCCTCCTCTTCGTCCCCCACCCCTTCCCGCTCAATTGCACAACCGTCGAATACGGCGGGTCCCTCGCTGCCTGCGGGGCGCAGTATGGCCGCTGGCCCATCAGACGTTTCGCTAAGATAATCGGACGATCCCTCTAGAATATCTGACAGAGTATTGGAATCCTTCGAGGACAGGCGGACCTCCTCCACGGCCGCCCTCACTTCACGATCCAGGAGGGACCGCGCGCAAAGGTGTACGTCATCCATCTCATGACCCGGACCCAAAGGAGCTTGTATTCGGTGGCCTCGAGACCTCTTGCGGTTCGAGCGAAGGACACTCACCCGAGCGATGGGTGTCTCGGCGGGGACCCGTGGCAGTGGCGGTACGGAGGCATCTCCCTCCGATCTCAGGGGAGGCTTCGGTGCTCTCTTAGGGGACGACGGTGGGCGCGAGGCCAGCAGCCGCACTGAAGCTATTACACTGGTCAATGGTGAGGAGATCGAGGAGCCTAAGGGGCGCTTATGTATTCCTCCTGTCCATGACCCAGAGTGATTTCCGTGCATATTCCGTGACCTGTGACGGAGTGCAGAGCAGCGCGTTCATGGAGTCAGCGATGCGAATGAGTGAATGAAATACCTGATGAGATGCACTTCTTGGTTGGTGATAGCGCTACCATCTAAGAATATCTGAGTGGCATTTCGAGAGGTGGAGGTACTATTGGACTTATTGTTGTCCCGCCATTCACCCTCAGAGGGAAAAGAATCACTTGCGGCAGATGTGCGGAGGCCAAACAAAGCATGCTCGAGGAAAACATGGAAGGCTTGTAGACGATAATCTGGATCATCGCAAAATGGATTCCCCTGTAATATCAAGGCCTGTAAGAGAGGCAAGCGCCGTAAGTTTCGCAGCTCGTCCACATCGCCTAGCCGGTTGTGCGATAGGTCCAGTCTGCAAAGTGACTGCAGACGGTCCATTCCCTCCATCGACTCGAAATAATTGTGCGATAAGTTTAGAATTCTCACAGACGTATTTATCTCCGGGATAGACTCTTCAGTTATTTGGTTATGCGATAAGTTCAGGACTTTCAACCAATTAATACTTTTTAAACAATGTACAGCCGTCAGAAGGTTGTGACTCAAGTCTAAATGAACCAGGTTCACGAAAATATGAAGATAGGGTGGCACATGTCTCAACTGGCAACCTTGAATTTGCAAAAAAACTAATTTTGGCCACGACGCTGTGTAGCTAATTGCTTTCGTTGGAGGAAGAGTCTGCTCTCGATCCTCTGACGGGATTCCTGCTATCGATACAAAGTAGGACTCTAAGGTACTAATATCTGTCGACTTCACTCGGAAATTTTGCAACGAGTGACGCATATTGCCCAGCCCTTCAAAAATCACGTTTTCAACATTTTTTAAGAACAGAGTTTGCAGCGACGGAAAAAGTGCTGCGAATTGGAGAAAATCAATTGTCGCTATCCAAGTCAAATGAATCAGAAAAATGAAGTTCATATATGATGGATTTCGCGGATAACCTGACTTTTTACCGGGTTCATCGTCGCCTAGAATGATTACTTGATTTATTTTAGCAAGTGAACTTTTGCTCGAGCTTGTAGTAGTATCCGTAAATAAACTACTTCCATTTTTAGAAAATGAAAATCAATTGGCTGGTTTTATCAATATTGTCGCGATACCGTTGGTAGAGTCCTGCAGCATGTCGGTAGAAATATAAGTATTCTGAAACAGTAAAGCACAGACTCTGACTTTCCAAATTTGTGCCACCTCCAAGAAAAGTTTCCAGATGCATCAAAAATGAATGTAAATCAAAAATGGACATTCCCCCCCCCCGCATGCTACT
>Ga0007834_1000692_pt1 | contig 10013 bp, 8 predicted proteins | sample CryBogCBE06Nov07_FD_71233 | JGI IMG/M metagenome (GOLD analysis project Ga0007834, IMG submission 71233) | Freshwater microbial communities from Crystal Bog, Wisconsin, USA - CBE06Nov07 | ecosystem: Environmental > Aquatic > Freshwater > Lake | place: Crystal Bog, Wisconsin, USA | collected... | reverse complement strand
GGCTCGAACACCTCAGCCATCAGCACCCAACCCGACGTCGGTTGTTGTCCGTGGGTATCTTCCTCGTCGCCATTTACGGCGGCTATTTCGGTGCCGGCTTGGGCATCTTGTTGCTCGCGGTGATGGCCATCTCCTTGCCCTTCGACATGCCCACCCTGCAGGGACTGCGCAACGCGCTCTCGACCATGATCAACCTCTGTGCCGCGGCAGTGTTTCTCATTAGGGGACACCTCATTTTTGAAGACGTCGCCCTCCTCATGATCGGTACCTTGCTGGGTGGTTACGTTGGGACATCAGTCCTCAAGCGGCTCCAGCCCACGACGGTTCGCGTCATCATCGTCGCGTTAGGCGCGGCCACCACGGTTCGCTTGGCGTGGTAGACAATTCTTTACTAAATCACTAGGATTTATAGGGTGAAGCAGTTCTTCTCTTTTCCGAACCCTGTCAACGACGCCGCCGCCCGCACGGTCGCCCTGGGCGTCGTCACCATGTCCGCCCTCGCGCTCATCACCGGATGGTCGTGGCTCCTGGTGCCACTCACCTACGGATTCGCCGCTCGCGTGGCGACTGGGCCAACCATGTCACCCTTGGGCCAGTTCGCCGTTCGCCTCGCTGCACCCCGACTCACCCGATGGGAGAAGTTCGTCCCAGGCCCCCCAAAGCGTTTCGCCCAGGCCATTGGTCTTGCCTTTTGTGTCGCGATTGACATCGTCACCTACACCAACGGTTTCGGCGTCGCTCGGTGGATCCTCGTCCCGCTCATTGGTGCCGCGTCACTCGAGGGATTCCTCGGCTTCTGTGTTGGTTGCACAATCTTTGGCTGGTTGATTCGGGCCGGACTCGTGCCCGAAAGCGTCTGCGTCGAGTGCGGTGACCTCCGCGCTCGCTACGCCGCCGCGGGCTTTGACGTTCCCGCAAAATAGGCCTCACTAAAAACTCCATAAACCTTCGAACTACCGCACATCTCGCAGTCGTTTCGGGCGAGTGAGTTCGTAGGATGGAGTTATGCGTTCTCCTTCGCCCTTCGTTCGCGGTACCTCCGCACTCGCTGCGACTGCGCTGTTGATGGCGTCGCTGGTGAGCGCGCAAGCCACCGCGGCGGAGCCCCGACTCGTCGTGGCCGACGCCACCGCTGTACCGCTCAACGCCACCGTTCTGTCAGGTGCGCACGAAGCACACTTCGACCTGGTGCTGGCGTCAAAAAACGTCGCCGGCGTGGATGCCTTTCTCCGTGCGGTGAGTACCCCAACGTCAGAGTTGTATCGCCACTTTCTGACTCCCGCCGGCTTCGCCGCCCGATTTGGCGCACCGTCGTCGGCCGTTGTAGCGGTGCGTAGCGCCCTAACCGCCAGCGGACTCACCCCAGGAGTCTTGAGTGCTGGCGGTAACGTGCTGCACGTATCTGGATCGACGACCGCTATCGCTCACCTGTTCCACGCGTCGGTGGCGACAATTTCCACCTTGCAGGGCGTCTCGAGCCAGCTGACAACGAACGCCACGCTGCCGAGTTCCATTGCCCACGATGTGGTGGCTGTCGCGGGTCTGTCACCCGTGGCTTTCACGAGCAACGTGGCACACGCTCGAGCGGCCCACGTGGCCGCACCCGCGGGCTCATGCCCGAGTGCCGGGCCAACAACCGGGGTGACCCCTAACAACAACGGGTACAGCGTGCAGCAACAGGGCAACCTCTATGGCCTCACCAGTCTGTGGAATAGCGGTGACCTTGGGCAAGGTGCGACCATCGCTCTCTACGAACTTGGTGCAGTTGACACCCAAGACCTCACCTTCTACGAATCCTGTTACGGCGTGAGTCCCACCGTGAATACCTACAACGTCGACGGTGGCGCCACCGGTCTGGCGAGTGAAGAGGCCACTGTAGACGTCGAAGAAGTTGCTGCCTTGGCGCCGGCTGCCACCATCGACATCTATTCGGGTCCGAACTCCGCGAGTGCGCCCATTGACGTCTTTAGTCGCATCGCCGACGACAACACGGCCACGGTGGTCTCCACGTCGTGGGGTGACTGTGAAAACGACCCTTCCGGCAACTTCACCGCGGAGCAGCCCATCTTTCAGCAGATGGCCGCCGAGGGCATCACCGTCGTGTCGGCCGCTGGTGACAGTGGGTCCTCCGATTGCCATGGCGTTACCAACAACGCGCCAGCCGTAGACGACCCCGCCTCACAGCCCTGGGTGACGGGCGTTGGAGGCACGACCGTTTCCAAGATTTCGCCACTCACGCAGACCGTGTGGAACACGGGCACGGGCGCGGGTGGCGGCGGTATTTCTGACCTGTGGTCACGTCCATGGTGGCAGCAGGGATCGCTCTTCAATGGCGACACGTCACAAGGCGTCGCCACGGCAACTGGTCGTATGGTGCCCGATGTGTCGGCAATGGCCAACCCGGCAGACGGCTTCATCGAATACTGCGCCGGCATCGTCGAAAGTGGTGGGGCGCATCCGACCACGTGTCAGGGATGGGCTGGCGTCGGGGGCACGTCGATTGGTGCACCAATTATTGCCACCATGGCGGCCCTCGCGACCACGAAGTGCAGCGTGAGCCGCCTCGGCTTATTGAACCCCACGCTCTACGCCCTGGCGGCGGCCCACACCGGTTTCGTTGACGTCACCACAGGTAACAACGACACGCAAGGTCTCGCGAACAACACCTACACGGCGGGTGTGGGGTACGACCTCGCCTCGGGACTCGGCACTCCCAACGCTCAGTTCGTTGGGGATCTCTGCCCATCTCCACCGGACTCCGGCACCACCACGTTGGACATGAACGCCAACATCAAGACCAAGGTCGCAACACCCATCACCATTACGGTACGAAACGCCAATGGCACCCCGCTGGCGAATATTCCCGTCATTATTACGGCGCAGGGCTACAACGGCCTGCCCACCTTCAACGGGCTATCCAGCACGTCAGCGGGTGAGGGAATGGCCACCGTGAACGCCACGACGTCGGCCAGTGGCACGGTCAACGTGTCCTTCAGCACCACCATGGCGGGTCTCATCACTGTGTCAGTGGCCTATCAAGGTCAGACGCTCACCTCTACGTTGGTGACGGTCACCGCACCCCCCGTGACCACCGTGCCGCCAAATACGCCCAGTCCGCTGGCCAAGACGGTGGGTATCTCCACGGCGCAGCTCAGTGTCACGGATGTTGGCTCACTCGGCGTGCCCGTCTCGTGGCAGGTGTCGCTCAACGGCGGCAAGACCTTCACGACCTACAGCGCCAAGCTCGCGACGGTGCGACTGAGCGCACTCCTGCGGGCACACGCCTACAGCGTCATCGTGCGGGCCGTGAACTCGTATGGCGCGAGTCCCTGGTCGGCCCCGGTACACATCAGGACCTTGGTGTAACACAATGCGTTTCATCACGCACCCCGTTGCGTGGTCCAAACGTCACCTACGGGTGTTGGTGGCCAACTTCATCGTGGTTGGTGCGACACTGCCCGTCGTGATACCGAACCTCCCCACGCAGTCCACCGTGGCCCAGCCACTGACGGCGTTCACGCAAACTGGTTCGACGCACTGGAGTGCGGCCAACATTGAATCAACCTTCGGCAACACGACGTTTCAATTCGCCCCGACTGTCTTCACGGGTGGCGGGGCGAAGGTGGCCGCAGGTGTCATGAGCAACGGCGATCTCTACTTCTACCAAGTCGACGCACGGGGCTTCACATCCCACGTTGACCTCACCGCCGCCGTGGGGGCGCCCTCACCCGGTGCATCCCCGAGTGTCTTCGTCGACCCGAGTGGCGTGATCGACATCGCCTACATTTCCGTTGGCGGGACCTTCGTGCTTCTCAGCCCGGTACAGGCTCGCATTCGAGGTACCCGCGACCCGCACCTGAGTGGCACCTTCCGAGTCCAACAAGTGCAATCACCCACTACGGAACTCTTCTCACCCGGGACGCCCTCGGTGAGTTTCGTTGGGACGACGGCCAACGTCTTCGCCACCGGCGACTTCGGCTCGGCCTACGCCTTCTCCATCACGTGGCCGAGTCCGGTCGTCACACCCCAAATCTCCACCCCCGTGAACGTCACCGCGCTTACCGGCACGCCGCTGATCGGGGGTGAGCCAGTGGCACTCGTCACTCCGGCATCGACTTCGATGTTTGTGGCCCTCACGCTGTCGGGCAAGATTTTCACCTTCGCCCCGACGTCGGGTGGGTGGACTTCATTCAACGTCACGCAGGCCGCCAATGGTGCCCCATCGTCAAGCAACCTCGTCGCCGGTACCAACGGGGTCACGACATTCGTGGCGGCAGAAAACTCGGCGGGAGATGCCCAGCTCTACACCGTGCCCACGGGTGAGGAGATGGCGAGTACCGCGAGTCACGTCACGAACCAGCCCACCGCTACCTGGGTCTATTACAACCTCACGACGCTCATCCCCCAAGCGCCGGTCTTCACCGGTTCGCTGATGATGAACGTGACCTCGAACGCGATCACCTTGGCGAGTCAGGCAGCTTCGGGTGACCTCGAAACCTTCACCTCACCATTGCCCCTGCTGAATTGGACCGCGACGGATCTCTCGAAGACCGCGAGTAATGCGTCAATCACCGTCGGGCCGTCACTGTCGAGTGCAACGGTGAACAATCAATTCGTCCTCTACGTCTTCCAGCGTGGCTATCTCCCAAACGCCGGCGTTGGGGTCTACGCCATTCCCCAAAACGACTGGCCGACCGCCATCGCCCACGGATGGCCCATCGTCGCCGACACCGGCGCACTTGGCGCTTCCACGGCACCGTGGGTCGGCTTCGTGACGTCCGGAGGCGTGAGTCAGTCGCCCGACTTCCTCCTGGGCAAGGACATCGCCCAGGCCCACAAGCCGCTCTCCTGGCTGTCCTTTTGGACGGTGTCGGGCCCGATGCCCGGACAGCCACTGACCGCCGACAACTTTTACACCCACGGCTTCCTCGCCGGTCAATGGGTGGCGACGCAGATTAAGCAGTACCAAGCACTCGGTGATGCCGGCATTCCGAACTGGGTCATCTTGGACCCCGAAGGGTTCCCGGATAACCACTCGGGTCTCCACGCCCCGGCCCGAAGTAAGGATGCCCTCTACGCCACCTTCTGGCAAGCCATTCTGAAGGGCTGGGCCAACGGCCTGACCTCAGTCGACCCGCACATTCAGCCCGCCGTCTACGCCGAGCAGAGTGAATACGCCGACTACTCACTGTCGACGCTGACCATGCCGGTTTTTATCGCCCTGGCCTTCGGTGGCACGGCGACGTCACTGGGTGTGCCCCTCCCCATTGCCAACGGCACCGGAAACAACGTCCTCGGCTACATCGCGTGGGGTGCCTACTGCTCGCCGCCGTCGACGCTCACCACCGAGATCAACACCTTAAAGAATGCGCCGTGGGGTGGTAAATTCAACACCCTGCAGTTCAACCCCGGCGTGTACTGCAATCCCTAGGAGGCATGATGAGCGACGCGACGAACGAATCCTCCCAAGACATCTTGCAGCGCGTGCGCCTACTGGCGCAGCCGCTCGTGCAGTCCCTCGACGCCAAAGTCCGTGATGAAGTCGAAAAGCGAGTTGATGACGTCGTACGTGATCGACTGAGCACTATTGAGCGCGCCATCAGTGACCTCGACCGCTCGATTAAGGCGCTCGAAGCGCGCCTCGACGCCCGCGACTAACGGCGGCGTTCGCGGTCACGTCGCACCACGAAGCGCACCGTCAAAACGGTGAGAACGACGATGGCGGCGACGAAAAGTCCGAAGACCACGTCGAAGGCGGTGGTGAATTCGGCGAGCAACATGACCCAAATCTAGTCGTGTTACAGCCGTCGATAACAGTGGTCCCATGACAACGACGACAACTGCACCCACCAGTGTCGTCGCCGTATTGCGCGGTGACCTCGCTGATCGACCCGAACGCAACACCTGGTCGGGACCGACCGCTCGACTCGACCTCGAAGCGACCCTGCGCAGCGTCGAACACCTGGCGCTCCCCGTCACCGTGCGTACCTCAGAGATCACCCACGGCGGTCCACTCGAGGGGGCCGGCAGCGCGAGTCAACTGCGCGGTCTCTTGCTCAACGCAGCCCTCCGCCTTCTCGTTAATGGCGTCGCCCTCGACGACTTCTTCTACGATCCCCTGCGTGCCGCCCGCAGCACCTCCGATGCATACGTGTCCGAACTCATTTCGCACCTCAACGCCGACCAAATGGCCCGCCTGGAAGCGGACGTCCGCAGCCACGTCAGCACTCTGCGTCACCGACTGGGTCGCGTACCGAGTGCGTGGCTTCCTCGCACCAGCCTGCGTTCAAGTGTCGCCCTCAGTGGCGGGTCGGTATTGCTGCGCGACGATGTTGACCTCGTCCTCGGACACACGGGCGCCGCTGACTCCCACGTGGGCCTCCTCGACATCACGACGGCACCCCTCGGCGCCTGGTCCGAGCGCCTTCTGAGTTACCACGCACTGGTCTACGCCATGCGCACGCACGTCGTCCCGCTCCGAGTCGGTCTCTTGTCGACCGCGACGGGTGAGCTGGTGACGCGTGACGGCACGCCCGAGCTCATTGCCACTGGCGCACAGAACGTCATCTCCTACATCCAAGGTCTCGCGGTGCAGCCATGATGCTCTACCAGCGTCACTGTTCGGAACGTGACATCAATGACCTCATCGCCACTGCCCCCGAGAGCGACGCCCTGTTGCTCGACCAAGTCGTGCGGTTCAGCACGCGGGTCAAGAGTATTGCGTCACCCTCCGCACGCTTCATCGACGCCTGGGCCGTCGAGCAGGCCGGCAAGCCCTCGACACCGTTTGTCTGGCGCGCCACCACGGCTCGTCGCCTCATCGCGACCAACGCGCTGAAGCGCGTTCGTCAGGGCGCCCCCATTCTCGACGCCGTGCGTGCCGAGATCGACGAACACCTGGCTCTGGGCGTTCGAGGCGAGACCCGCGGCGGTTCACTCGGACAATGGCTGAGCTCCTTGCCCCAGGCCGACCTGGGCATCGTCTGTGCCGAGGCCGTGAACTGGACTACCGCGCTGATCGAAACCCAGCACATGCTCGGGGACGCGGCCACGCCCGCCGACGCCGACGCCTACTTCAACGTCTCGGGCGCCAAGACGACCTTGCGAGCCCGGCGCGACTTCACTATCGGTGAGGGGGCCGACCGCGTCATTGTGCGTGTTCGCAGCGGTGTACCCGGCAAGACGGCCGGTGCGGGTTTGCGCACGGACCTCTTTATCCACGCCCTCGCACACAACGAATTTGCCGTTCCCCGTCGCTTCATTGGCCTCTGGCCCGACGCCGGCATTGCGCTGGCCGTTGATGGCACCCTCGATAACCTGCGCGCTGGTGCGCGCGACATTGTGCGCGTTTGTGAGACGAATAGGCGTCATCAACTCCAAGAAGTGGCCTAAATCGGCCGAGGGTGGCGCTGGCAACTAGCGTGGTGTGGTCATGACACTACGTACATCCCTCAGAAACATCGCCATTATTGCCCACGTTGACCACGGAAAGACGACCCTGGTTGACGCCATGTTGCGCCAGACCGGATCATTCACCGCCCACGAGGCCGTCGCCGAGCGCGTCATGGACTCCGGTGACCTCGAACGCGAAAAGGGCATCACCATTCTCGCGAAGAACACCGCGGTGCAGTACAACGACCTCACCATCAACATCATCGACACCCCCGGCCACGCCGACTTCGGTGGTGAAGTGGAGCGCGGTCTGGCCATGGTGGACGCTGTTATCCTCCTCGTCGACGCCGCTGAGGGCCCACTACCCCAGACCCGCTTCGTCTTGCGCAAGACCCTCGAGGCACGTCTGCCCGTCGTACTGGTCATCAACAAGGTGGACCGTGCCGACGCCCGTACTGAAGAAGTCGTCTCCGAAGTAGAGAACCTCTTCCTCGACCTCGACGCTGACGAAGAACAGATCTCCTTCCCCATCCTCTACGCGTCGGCGCGTCAGGGCTGGGCCTCGACCAACATCGAAGACACCAGTGGTGACCTCACCCCGTTGTTCGAGACCATCGTGAACTTCGTGCCCGCTCCCGAGTACGAAGAGGGCCACGGCCTGCAGGCGCTCGTCTGCAACCTGGACGCCTCGCCGTACCTGGGTCGTTTGGCCCTGTGCCGCGTCATCAACGGCACCCTCGAGCGCGGTGCGCGCGTGGCGTGGTGCCACGTTGACGGCACCATCGAGCACGCCAAGATCACCGAACTCTTCATGACCAAGGCCCTCGAGCGCGTGCCCGCCGAAAAGGCTGGCCCCGGCGACATCGTTGCCGTGGCGGGATTTGAGACCATCACCATTGGTGAGACCCTGGCCGACCCCGAGAACCCCATTGCCCTGACGCCCATCACCGTTGACGAGCCCAGTTTGTCGATGACGATTGGTATTAACACATCGCCGCTGGCCGGCCAGGAGGGCAAGCTCCTCACCGCTCGTATGGTGAAGGACCGTCTCGACAAGGAGCTCATCGGTAACGTGTCGCTGCGCGTTCTCAACACCGACCGCCCCGACGCCTGGGAAGTCCAGGGCCGTGGTGAACTCCAGCTCGCCATCCTCATCGAAACGATGCGTCGCGAAGGCTTCGAGCTCACCGTGGGTAAGCCGCAGGTCGTGACCCGCGTCATCGACGGCAAGACCTACGAGCCCGTTGAGCACGTCACCATTGACACGCCCGAAGAGTACGTCGGCGCCATCACCACGTTGCTGGCGACCCGCAAGGGCACGATGCTCGACATGATCAACCACGGCACCGGTTGGGTCCGCCTCGAGTGGAAGATTCCCGCCCGTGGCCTCGTTGGTATCCGTACCGAGTTCATGACCGAAACCCGCGGTGCCGGCATGATGCACACCAACTTCGACGGCTACGAGCCCTGGTTCGGTCCCATCCGCCTACGCGCCAACGGCGTGCTGGTGGCTGACCGCAAGGGTGCCACCACGGCCAACGCCCTCATCGACCTCGAAGCTCGAGGCACGTTGTTCGTGTCCCCGGGTACCGAAGTGTACGAAGGCATGATCGTGGGCGAGAACTCGCGTTCCGAAGAGATGGACGTCAACCCCACCAAGGAAAAGAAGCTCACCAACATGCGTGCGTCGGGTTCCGACCACACCGAGCGCATTACGCCCGCCACCGTGATGTCGCTCGAGCAGGCACTCGAGTTCATCGCCGACGACGAGGCCGTGGAAATCACGCCGAAGTCGGTGCGTCTGCGCAAGGTCATCTTGGACCAAGCGGGCCGCGCTCGCGCTCGCAAGAAGGGCTAGTTCCGGCGATCTCAGCAATTCCGACTACTTCTTGCGCGGCTATTAGTCCTCTAAGAAGTAGTCGGGAACATCGCCGTATGGAAGAAACGGTTCGGCTGACTGTAGGAAAATCGGCGCGTGTTCCATCACGAACACACCAGTGTCTTTGTGCACTAAGTACACGATGTCGTCAACTATCGCATACGCGCTGTTGAATTCAAAAATGTATTCGGGAGGCCAACCATCAGGCTCCACCACTCTTGGCTATGCCAGCCCCAAGGTGCAACGGCTACGTAATCATTCTTCGATTCGATGTAGGCAGCGACAATCTGCCGCGCGGACTCGAAATCGACTATTGGCCGCTGCGAAGCATTCCGCGAATCCGAATCCTTATCAACATGTACTTCTTCGGGCGTCTGATTCAATTGACGCTCAGGAATATCGGACATTTCATGAAAATAGCATTCGGAGCAATTTTGCGTTCCTCCCAGTCACCCCTAACTGCTATTCCTAAATCAAGAGAGCACACTTCGAGTTGCCTTCGCCTCGCCACGGTGTGATTACGCCGTAATGCAACTGGAAGTCGTACAGCACGACGTCAACTAGAATTAAAGATGGAAGGGTGTCAGAGCGGCCGAATGAACCGGTCTTGAAAACCGGCGTGGGCTTGCCCACCGTGGGTTCAAATCCCACCCCTTCCGCCAGGAGGCAAATACATAAGTAGGTGGTTCGGAGTTGCAAAAGTCCGAATTTCACCGACTTAGTTGAACGAACACCGGTTGGT
>Ga0007834_1000690_pt1 | contig 10020 bp, 3 predicted proteins | sample CryBogCBE06Nov07_FD_71233 | JGI IMG/M metagenome (GOLD analysis project Ga0007834, IMG submission 71233) | Freshwater microbial communities from Crystal Bog, Wisconsin, USA - CBE06Nov07 | ecosystem: Environmental > Aquatic > Freshwater > Lake | place: Crystal Bog, Wisconsin, USA | collected... | reverse complement strand
CGTGACGGAGCCGGTGGTAATTGCGTTTGCAGCGCCCGCATTGAGCGTCACTGCGTTGGTCAGCGAAGTGCTGCCATACGTCTGGCCGCCGGCTCCACTAGTCGTGACGTTTGCGCCAATCGAAGCAGCGTTGGTCACCGTCAGGCTGGCCAGCGCGTTGGTGCCGCCCACAACACCGGAGAAGGTCGAGGCATTGCCATTGCCAGCCGTCACCGTGACGTTGCGCGTGCCAGCAGTGTCACCATTGAGTGTGAACTGGAAGGCAATGCCCGTACCTGTCGCGCCGGTGTCGTTGAAAGTGATGTCCGAGGTTGTGACGACGTCGTCAGCCCAGGTCTGACCGCCGGTGGTGTTGATGCCCGCGCTGGCGTTGTTCAGCGTGATCGTGCCGTGGTGCGTCGAAGTCACCGAGAGGCTGCTCAGCGGGTTGGCAACAGTGCCGATGCCACCCGTAAAAAATATCTTGCCGCCGTCGGTGTTGACCGCGAGGGCTTTCCCTGCACCGGTAATAGCACCGCCAAAGCTGACTGCAGTGTTGGTGCTTGTCCCGACGTAGCTGCCATTGGTGTTGATAGTGGTATCAGCAGTCAGCAAAACCGCATTGTTGAATTTGACGCTGGTGGTTCCGTCGGTCGTGCTGTAGACATTACCACCCAGACTGATGGTGTTGCCTGCGCCGCTCGTTACCGTAAGGCCCTTCAATGCAGAGGCGCCCGCGCCACCGAGGCCACCAGCCAATGTGGTGGAACCAAAGTCATTGATGGTGAGGCTGTCGCCAGCGCCCGTTACACCGCCAGTGAGCGTCACGCCCGAGCCGCCGGTGGTTACCAGGGTGGTGTTGCCGGTGAGGTTGACGGCAGATGCCGTGCTGAACCCGCCACCCAGCGAAATGCTGCCCGTGAGGTTCCAGGCTGCTGAAGTGGTGCCCGACAAGGCACCGGTGAGGTTGGTCGTGCCCAGGGTAATAGCCGTGCTGCCATTGTTGAGCGTGAAGTTGCGGCCCGAGGCAGAAATGGCACCCTTCAGCGCGTTAGCGTAGGTGTTGCCCATGACAATGTCAGTGCCGGCTTGGGCGGTGAAATTGGAAGTACCCGTAACGCTTACTGCGCCGGTTTCGGTGATTCCACCGCCACCCGCGTTGACGCCCAAAGTGCCCGTCAATGTGACGCCCGGCAGAGCGATGGCAGTGTTGTCGAATTGCAGATCAAGATTGACCAGGCCAGTCGGCAGAGTCGGCGCGACGGCGGTGGCGCTGGTGTTACGCAGACCGACGCTGGTGATGGTGCCGCTGGTTCCGTTGACAAAGGACACCGCTGCGTTGTTCAGCACGTTGGCCTGGGTGTTGAGCAAGACGGAGCCGGTGCCGCCGGCAACTGTGAAGTTGGCTTGCTTGCCAGACGCTACGGTGATGACGCCGTTCTGCGAAATATTGCCCGCTGCGGTCACGTTCAGATTGCCCGTGGCGCTCGTCGTGCCCAGCACCAGTGCGGTCGAATCGACCACGGTTACGTTTGCGGCGTTGGCGGCGAGTGTTCCGAAGCTGTTGGCCGTGTTGGCGAGCGAGTAATCACCCGTCGCCGAGCCGGAAGCCCCCGTCAATTGGACGTTCCCTGCTATGATTTTCATATCGCCTGCGGCCTGACTGAGGCCGGTGGTGGATTGGACCGTCAGCGTGCCGGTGCCGGCATTCAGGGTGTTGGCATTGGTAAAGAGAATTTCGGTACCGGTGGTATTGCTCGTACCAGCCGTCAGTGTGACGTTCCCGTTCGCAGAGTTGATTCCACCGAAGGCCGACATGTTGATGTCTGCATGGGTACCGTCTTTGTCGTCGCCATAGATGGAAACGGAGCCGCCGTTGCTGACGATGGTGCCGGCCGTTGCAGTTGCCTGGGTTATGACCCCACCGCCTGCGGTGGTTCCGCCTAGGCCGGTGATGGCCACATTCAACTTCCCGCTGCCGATAGCCTGGACGGTACCGCCCAGCTCCACACCATAGGAGTTGGCGTTGTTGGCAGATATACCTGTAATTGCCACAGTGGCAGGGCTCGACGTGTTGTTCTGGATGAAGCTACCGGCATCGACGAAGAAGCCAGTCGAGCCGTTGGAATTTGTGGCGACGCCAACGAGAGTGGCGGTACCGCTGTTGGTGATCCTGCCGCCCAGGGAGACGCCATAATCGGCTGTAACGGCACTTTTGCCGCCGGTTCCGGTGAGGTTCAATGTGCCGGCATTGGAAATGGAGCCACCCACGGAAATATTGACGCCGACGTTGCCGCCACTACCGGTTCCGTTCAAAGCGCTGGAGGTGCCATAAACGTTCAATACACCGCCCGAAGCATTGGTGATTGAGCCGCCGCCATATACTAAAATGCCGGTCTCACTTCCGGCGCCATTGGAGCCACCAAGCCCGGAAACCGTTACCGTGCCGTTTGACGTATTGTTGATCGACCCGCCGTTAACATCCACACCGATGTTGGCACCTCCAGAGCCCGCCCCGCCCGAGCCATAGACAAGAACGGTACCCGCTCCGTTGTTGTAGATATCACCACTCACAAAGACGCCAATTGCGGCCCCAGTGTTGGTTCCACCGGAGCCAACAATATTGCCGGTCGAAGATGTGGAAATAACGGTTCCCGCGTCCAGTCGCACGCCATTGCCCGCGCCTGTGCCGCCCGTGCCTGTCACGTTCAGAGTGCCAGAACCCGAATTCAAAGTGGCGCCAGCCAATTCCACACCATTGGTGGTTCCCGCGCCTGTGATTCCAATATTGCCGCCAGCCGTGGAAGCGGACGAGTTAATCACGGCACTGTAGATCAAAACGCCCTGAGCAGCCGAGGTCGTGCCGCCATTGATGCTGATGTTGCCGCCGTTCGTTGCTGCGCCGTAGTTGGACGCAACCGTAGCCGCAGCGCCGCCGTTGCCAATCGTCACGCCTGCGCCGGTCAGGCTGAGGCTTCCGCCAGTCGTGCTGACCGTATCCCCGCCCAGAACCGACAGGGCTCCGGAGGAGCTTGCAGCCAGGGTGCCGGAAGCTGCCACATTGCCCAACGCAAACAAAGCAGTCTGGTTCAGGGTGATATTGCCACCCGTGGCGACCACGATCGAAAGGGTATTGCCCGACTTATTGACGGTGATATTGCCGGTTCCAGCATTGAAAGTGGCCGCTCCCGTAGCGCCAATTGTGCCGCCAGTCTGGCTGATGGTGCCGTTGCCCGCACTGGTATCCAAGGACACCGCCGCGCCGCTGATATTGCCACCAATGGTCAATGCGGCATTGGAACTGGTTGTGCCATTTTGCGTGACCAATAAGTCACCCGAAGTAACAGCTAGGGAGCCCAGGGTCAGCGCTTTGGAGTTGACGATGGAGAGCGTACCGGTAATGCCTCCAGAGCTCAAGACGGTGCCCAAATCATTGCCTGTTCCGGCCAGGGTGACCCCGCCGCCGGTTGCAGACACGTCCAGCGTGCCGCCGCTGCTGGTACTGATGGTGCCAGCTGCTGTCTGGGAAACGCCGCCTGACCCGGCAGAAAGGGTAACCTTCCCACCGCCTGTATTGATGGTGCTGGAGCTCAAAGACACAGCACCAGGGCTGGAAGCCACAAAGTTGGAGCCTTTTGTGTTGACACTTGCCCCAGTCATGGTGATGCCACCGCTGCCTGCGAGCAAGCTGACACCCAGACTGCTGACGCCATCGCCAATTTGGGACGCGGACTGCAAAGTGATAGCGCCGGCATTGCCTGTGGAGTCCAGGGTCAGCGAACCGCCGCCTGCCGACGCAGTGATCGTTGCGCCGGTTGAAAGTGTGATGTTGCCGTTTACGCCACCAGTGCCCTGGTTACTTGCAATGGTTACGTTTGAACCATTCAGATTGGCGTTGAGGTTGGCCGCGTAAATTGTTGAAGGGCTCGTTGCAGCAAATGAATAGCTCGTTACACCAGAATTAACGTCAGTGTCTGTGCCAGAACCGGCTGCAATGATCACGTCTGTTGGGTCAAGCAGCCAAGAGCCCATGCTGCCCTTTGCGGCACTGGTATTGACTTGCGCGTTGCCGCCCACCAGAAGCGAGCTCTCACCCGAAGTTTCCACAACGCCACCATTGCCTGACTGCGCGCCGCCCTTGGCGCTGATCGCACCGTCGAAACGGGTTGTGTTATCTGCATAGACAATGACCTTGCCGCCGTTGCCCGTGCTTCCAGCGTTGGCATTGATCACCGCGCCAGTAGCGACGGATACCACCTGCGCATTCTTAACAGCCGTTCCGTCAATGATGCTGACGGTGTTTTGTCCCTTGTAGTTGCCGCCGATCAGGGCCGAGCCGCCTCCGGCATCGCCGGATACGTCGACCTTGCCAGTGGACGTAACGCCGACAAACTGGCCCGCCATCTGCACCTGGCCACCCGTGGTGCCAGCGTCCACGCCCTGCGCAAGCAGGGAGCCGCTGTTTTGCACGATGCCGTTGTCGCCGCCATCCAAAAAGATCTTGCCGTTGCGCTGGGTCAGGCTGTTGGCCTGGATGATGCCGGTGTTGTTGACCACCAAGCTGGCGAGATCGCCGGCGCTGCGCGCGCTCAAGACAACCGTGCCCCCATTGGCGCTGATACGCCCGGCGTTGGTGACAACGGCGTTGGCGCTGGCCTTGTCAATATTCAATGAAATGAGGCCATCGCCAGCGAGGTCCACAGTGACCTTGTCGCCAGCGGCCATGCGTACAGTGCCCATGGGGGCGTTGATGACGCCATTGTTCGTAACGCTCGGGGCGATCAGGGCCACATAGCCGCCGCCCTTGACGGTGATCTTGCCGTCGTTGACCACGGCGCCAGCGCCGCCGGCGTTTTCCATGCTGACGGGGCCGCCATTCATGAAGGCGTTGTTGTCGACCTTGAGCGAGGTGGCGATCATGCCGCCCACGTCAATGGTGGCGTTCTGGCCGAAGTACACGCCAGCGGGGTTGACCAGCCAGACCTGGCCGTTGGAAGACAGGCGGCCCAGAATCTGCGAAGGGTCGGCACCGGTCACCTGGTTGAGCGCAATGCTCGATGCATTGGGCTGCTGGTAGGTCACGCTGGCGGAGGATCCGATGTTGTAGGTGCTGAAGTTGATGATGACCTTGGCGCTGGTCTGGTTCACCGTCATGGAATTGCCAACGCTGTTGATGCCAGCCTGGCCCGCCACCACACTGCCGCCCGTAGGGAGAGCGCCGGGGTTCAGGCCTTGCGCAGCAGCCATGCCGGGCCACAACACGACCTGGCCGCCGAACACGGCGATCAGGAAACGCAGCAGGCTGGAGAAACGCTTGCGCGGACGGAATGTGTAGGTGAGCTTGCGCCCCCCGGTGCGCACCGTGAAGGTTTTTACTGCCGCTTGGGATTCTTGCTTTTTCATATGGATGCCTCAGACAGGACTGGCGTAATCAAAAAAATGGAAGGAATTTCGGAAATGCTTAGAACTGGCTCACCGCTTGCAGCCAGAAGCGGGTGCGCGACGAGGAGCCGTCGACATCGGCCCCGGTCAGGACGCTGGCAGCCGGGTTGTTGCCGCGCTTGGTGGCAACGAAGCTGCGGATCTGGAAGCTTCCGGCCTTGGCGATATTGATACCAATACCCATGGCGCGCAGTGAATAGTTGTTGGCGTTGATGCCGCCCGCTACATAGTTGTTGCGGTTGACGGTGATGTAGCCGTAGTCGGTGAACAGGAAGGCCTGGTAGCTCAGCTGATAAGCCTCGATGGGCAAGTCGGCCCGCAGTTCGATCTGGCCGACGTAGCCCTGGTCACCCGTGGCCTCGCCGCTCGGATAGGCCCGCACGCCCTGCGCGCCGCCCAGGCTGAACTTCTCGGCGGAGTCGAGGTTCTTGGAAGCGAGTTGACCGTTGACACCGCCATAGAGGCTGAAGCGCTCACTCAGGCGCTGCACGCGCGAAGCCTGCAGGCCGAGCTTGGCGAACGAGCCAGCCGCCTGCGCCGTGGTGGCATCTGTCGTTGCGTCGGTTGCGTTGCGGATGTTGAGCGTACCGGCACCGAAGGAGGCGTTGAAGAAGTTCAGGCCGCCGCCGCCGATCTGGTCGCGCGCATCGATCGAAGTGCCCAGGGTGAGCAGGTTGATGTTGCGCTCCGTCGAGGTGGTGACACCGGAATTGTTGATGGAGGCCTTGTTGTCGTAGCTGATATTGAAGTAGGCGTTGAAGTCACGCGAACGCACCATCGGATAGAGGCCATACAGGCTGGCGATAGCGCCTGAGCCCGAGGGGTTGAACCCGGCAGCCTGGCAACACACCGTGAAATCGACCTTGGAGTAGGCTGCGCCCAATTTGAGCCCGCTGCCGCCCACCGGCAATTGGTAGGCGACCCGGCCAAAGCTCAGGTCTTTCTGGCTCTGCATCGCGCGCACGATGATTTGATCGCCAAGGCCGAAGGGTGAGTTGACGTTGAGAGTGACACCGCCGCGGATCTGGCCGGTATAGTAATTGCCGAAGTTGTCTGCATCAAGGCTGCCTGTGATCAGGCGCCCTTCGTTGGCGTTAAGGGTGACATCGGTTTCGCCGGTATTGGCACCGGGGTCGAGGCTGATATTGGCGGCAATGCCGGGCAGGTCGTTGGCCAGCAGGGCAGCGCGCTCAAGCGCCTTCTCCTGCACGACAGCGCCCGGGGGCACATTGGCGTCAAGGAAGGCCTGCAAAACGGCAGGCTTGGTGTTCTTGCTGCCGCTTTGGACCACAACATCCTTGCCGACGCGGCCTTCGAGCACGGCAATTTCAACGATGCCGTCCTTGATTTCCTGCTGAGGCAGGTACGCGCGGGCCACGAAATAGCCCTTGCTGCGGTAGTAATTGGAGATGTTGTCCGCGGCCAGGAGCAGGTCGTTGAAGCCGGCCTCCTTGCCGAGGTTGTCGGTCAGCAGGATCTGGAGATCGGTTTCCTTGATGGCGCTGTTGCCCGTGATGCGAAAGCCGTTCACGACCATCTTGAAGCCGCTGTCCTTTTTGAGGGCCGGCCGCACCGGCTGGGCCTGGGGCAGAGCGGGCTCCGCCTTGGGCAGCTGGAGCTGGGGTTTGGAGGTGTCACGCATGACGTCGCCGGCATTGGGAACCTGCTGGGCATGGGCCGCAAAGGCAAGCGCCAAGCTGGCTGCAAGGGCAGTCAGGGCGGGGCGCATGGGGTGGGGTGTAGTGGAAGCAGCCAAGGAGAACCTCGTCTTTGGGTGAATCATGTTGGGGAAAAACGACGCGAAATGAGGGGGGCAGGGTGCAAAACGAACAGGCAAGGTGGTTCCCCGCCTTGCCAAACGCGATTGCAAACCTCTGCTCTACGCCGCCCTATATGTCTTTTTGTGGGCTTTAGGTACAAACTGACCTCCTCATTTATGTATTTTTGGCAACAGAAATACGCCAAAAACCAAAAAATTAATACTTATTGACTACAACATTGCACTTTTCTGGTGCATGAAAGTGTGACTTATTGTCACTTCTTTCACCCCTCGGTTGTACCACATGGACTGTGACAAAACAACCCGAGCAATCACTCCGAAGATGTAAATCTCAGGTTTGAGACAGTTGGCGCGCGCTTACCTTGTCGATGCGGCGGCCATCAAGCGCAGTGACTTCAAATTCCCAGCCTTCGCAGGCCACGCGCTCGCCCACCGTCGGCAGGCGACCGGTCAGCGCCATGAGCAGGCCCGCGACAGTGTTGTAGCGGCTGCGGTCCTCCCAAGGCAGGCTGTCGATGTCCAGGCGGGCTTTGAGCTCGGCCACGGGCATCTGGCCCTCCAGCAGCCAGCTGCCGTCCACCTGCTGCAGGGCCCAGGCGTCTGCCGCCGCAGCGGGTTGCAGCTCGCCGGTGATGGCTTCGAGCAGATCGAGCGGCGTGAGCAGGCCCTGCACTACGCCATATTCGTCCACCACAAAAAGCAGCCGGGTCCGGACCGCTTGCGCAGCGGCCAGCGTCCCTGCCGGAAGCTGCTGCGCGGCGGCCACCGGCGGGCGGGCCCGGAATTGCTCCAGCAGTTCCATGCCGGTGAGAGTCTCCGGCACAAAGCTGGCGGGCTGCGCATGCTCCTCCAGCAGGTCACCAGGGCGCTCTCGCAGCGCCAGCAAAGCGCCCAGGCTGACGATGCCCACCACATCGTCCAGGCTTCCCCGGCACACCGGGTACCAGGAATGGGTAGCTTCCCTTGCCATGACGGAAGCCAGGGTCTCAGCGATGGTTCTGGAAGCGTCGAGCCAGACGATCTCGCTGCGCGGCAGCATCAGCGAAGTCAGTGCGCGGTCATCAAGGTGGAATACGTTGCGCACCATCTGGTGCTCGTGCGCCTCAATCAGACCGGCGTCCACGCCCTCTTCCAGGCTGGCGCTGATTTCTTCTTCAGTGACGGCCCGCGCGTGGTTGGTGTCGACGCGCATGAGCCGGAGCACGCCCTGGGTGCAGGCCGACAGCAGGCGCACGAAGGGCCCGGCCGCCTTGGCCAGCCAGCGCATGGGGCGCGCCATCACGCGCGCCACCGCCTCGGGATAAAGCTGGCCAATGCGCTTGGGCACCAACTCGCCAAAAATCAGGGTGATGAAGGTGATGAACACCACCACCAGCGTGGTGGCCAGCACGCCGGCGGGCTTGGCTGCCATGCCCAGTTGCTGGATGAGGCTCGCCAGGCTGTCCGAATAGGCCGCCTCGCCCAGGATGCCGTTGAGCATGCCAATCGAGGTGATGCCCACCTGCACGGTCGAGAGGAACTGGGTCGGCTTCTCATGCAGCTCGATGGCTGCACCAGCCCCCTTGTCGCCCGCCTCCGCCATGGCCATAAGGCGAGTCTTGCGGCTGGCCGCCAGCGCCATCTCGGACATCGCAAACAGGGCGTTGAGCAGGGTAAGAACCGCGATCAGGATAAAGTCCATGGTCATGGCACTTTACTTGATTGGGGATGTCCAGGGCTGCAATAACGCCCTGGGCCGCCTGCTGGAAAAAATCGGCTTCTCGCCCAGCCGCGACACCATTTACCTCCTCGGCGATCTGGTCAACCGCGGGAGCGATTCAGCCTGCGTTGTGCGCCGCCTGATGGGCTACGGCGCAGCAGCGCAGTGCATCCTGGGCAACCACGACCTGCATTGCCTGGCCGTGGCCAACGGCATCCGGCCCGCTCATGCAAGTGACACCCTGAGCGAGCTGCTCGCAGCGCCCGATCGCGAGGCCATGCTCGACTGGCTCCGGTACCGGCCCCTGGCCCTGTTCGAGCACGGCGTGCTGATGGTGCACGCCGGCGTGCTGCCACAGTGGTCTGCTACACAAACGATAGCGTACAGCGCTGAATTGGCGGGCGCTCTGAGGCAGATTGACTACCTGGATTTCCTGCGGACCATGTATGGCAACCTGCCCGACCGCTGGAGTGGAAGCCTCGCCGGAGCAGACCGCCTGCGCGTCATCGTGAATGCCTTGACGCGCCTGCGATTTTGCACGGCCGAGGGCCGGATGGAGTTCAGCACCCATGAGGCACCCGGCGCCGCGCCCACCAGTTTCATGCCCTGGTTTGAGGTGCCCGGCCGCGCGACGGCAGATGTGACGGTGGCCTTCGGGCATTGGGCCTCGCTGGGCCTGATGCTCCGGCCCCGGCTGCTGGGCCTTGACACCGGATGCGTATGGGGCAGGCAACTGAGCGCGCTGCGCCTTGCCCCGCAGTCTGCCGATCGCGAGCTGATTCAGGTCGAGGCCAAGGCGTCCGCCTGAGCCTCAGCCGAGCTTGAACAGCGCGGCGACCTTGCGCTTGGGCTTGATATAGGCCGAGAGGCCCTTGGGCGCTGGCACGGCAGCGGACTTTTCCCAGGCCGGCTTGGCCACTTCTCCGCCTTCGGCAGGCAAGGCAGCAGGCTCATACGGCTTACTGAAAAACGGGTCGTTTTGCACAGGCGCCTGGCGCGGGGCATACGCGCGTTCGCCGCGCTCCGAGACCTCACGTGCAGGCCGCTGGTCACCATCGCGCTCAAAGCGGCGCGGCCGCTCTTCCTGCACACGCTCTTGCTCACGCCATGCGCGTTGGCC
>Ga0007834_1000688_pt1 | contig 10041 bp, 5 predicted proteins | sample CryBogCBE06Nov07_FD_71233 | JGI IMG/M metagenome (GOLD analysis project Ga0007834, IMG submission 71233) | Freshwater microbial communities from Crystal Bog, Wisconsin, USA - CBE06Nov07 | ecosystem: Environmental > Aquatic > Freshwater > Lake | place: Crystal Bog, Wisconsin, USA | collected... | reverse complement strand
TGCCGGCAGGCTATGATGTTGCCAGCAAAATGCTTTTCTCCGAACATCATTTCTCGCACGCGGCGAGTGCATTCTATCCGTCCCCGTTTGAAGACGCCGTGGTGCTGACGATGGATGGAGTGGGGGAGTGGGCAACCAGCAGCGTGGCCATCGGCCGCGGCAACAAACTGTCGGTTGAAAAAGAAATTCACTTTCCACATTCGCTTGGGCTGCTCTACTCCGCCTTCACCTATCACGCAGGGTTCAAGGTCAATTCCGGTGAATATAAATTGATGGGGTTAGCGCCTTATGGCGAGCCACGCTTTAAGCAGCTGATTCTAGAACATCTGATTGACGTCAAGGAAGATGGCACGTTCCGTCTGAACATGGACTATTTTGATTATTGCACGGCACTAAAAATGACCAACGAAAAGTTCGATGCGTTATTTGGCCGCCCACCGCGCACGCCCGAACAAAGGTTAGAGCCGTTCCACATGGATATGGCCGCATCCATTCAGGCAGTGACGGAAGAAGTGGTGCTGCGCATGACCCGCTCGCTGGCGCAAGAATATGGCATCAGCAATCTCTGTCTGGCCGGTGGCGTTGCGCTCAACTGCGTGGCCAATGGCAAAGTGCTGCGTGACGGCACATTCAAAAACATCTGGATTCAGCCCGCCGCTGGTGATGCGGGTGGCTCACTTGGTGCGGCGCTGGCTGTGCACTATATGGTGCTGGGCAATAAACGCACCGTGACACCGGGCAAAGACAGCAACCGTGGCAGTTATTTGGGGCCAGCATATACTCCGCAACAAATTACCAGCGAGCTGACGGCTGCTGGTGCACGTTATAAAGAAACCGATGAAGACACGATGATCCGTGAAGCGGCGGAAGCATTAGCGGCAGGCAAGGCCATTGGCTGGATGCAAGGCCGCATGGAGTTTGGTCCACGCGCGCTGGGTGCGCGTTCGATTCTTGCTGATCCGCGTTCGGAAGCGATGCAAAAACAGCTGAACCTGAAAGTGAAATACCGTGAATCATTCCGCCCATTTGCACCGGCGGTGCTGCGTGAAGAAGTGGCGAACTGGTTTGAGCTTGATGGTGACAGCCCCTACATGCTGCTTGTAGCCGATGTAAAAAAAGAACATCGCCGTGCGATGACGCCGGAGCAATCGCAGCTTTTCGGAATCGACAAACTGAACGTGCCACGCTCATCCATTCCTGCAGTGACGCATATCGATTATTCCGCGCGGGTGCAGACGGTGCATGCCGAAACCAATCCGCTCTTCTACAAACTCCTGAAAGCGTTTTATGCGCTGACGGGATGCCCAGTGCTGGTGAATACCAGTTTCAATGTGCGGGGTGAGCCCATTGTTTGCTCGCCGACGGATGCGTTCCGCTGCCTGATGGGCACCGAACTGGATCTACTTGTGGTGGGCAATACATTGCTCGATAAAGCAGCGCAAGATCCTGCGCTCAAACTCAATTATGAAGAAGCGTTCGAGCTGGATTAGAAAACCTCGTTTACTCGGTACCAATTCCGCTGCGCCGCTTATTGTGGCGAATCCGGTGCCCAGCTAAGCCACTTTCTTAGCATTTGCGTTACCTGTTCTTGTTTGAACGGTTTGTTAAGATAATCACCCAGTCCCGCATTGAAGCAAAGTCATCGCCTTCTGTACCACCGCGGCCCTAATTGCTCCGCTAGTGCGATTGAATGGAGCGCGTGACCACTCCCCAAATGGTGACCCCGGTTTCCGAATCAATGGGAATTTCGTTAAACGCAGGGTTGGCTGGCATCAGATAGGCTTTGTTTTTCTTAACGATCAAATATTTGACCGTAATCGAACCATCCACTGCGGCGACCACAATTTTGCCATGGGTAGGTTTCATGCGCCGGTTCACCACAAGCAAGGTGCCATCGGGAATGCCCGCATCGATCATGGAATCGCCCGTGGCATAGGCAAGGAAAGTCTCTTCTGGATCATCCACTAAATAGGTGTGCAGGTCGATATGGTCATCCACCTGATCGTCGGCAGGCATGGGCATACCCGCTTGCACACGGCTGGAATAAAGCGGCAACTTCACACCGCGGTTGGCGGCGAATTGCTTAATTTCATTCACCATGCTCATGGGCACGCGAATGCGTTCAGTGGGTTCGCCGTATGCGCCTTGACCTTTGGGTCTTCCTGCTCCCTTGCGTGCTCCGCCCCGTGCCATGGATTGCTCCTTTTTGATTTTTGTCCCGATAATCAAAATGCCTGCGACACGGCGCTTCGTCAAGCGGATTTTGATTTAAGCGGGAAGCGAGCCGTGCGCGCCAGCCTTGAGCGAACAAGGGGGGTGTCAGTAGACCATGCCCGAACTATTTAACAGACTTTGCCCAACCGCCGCCAAGGGCTTTATAGAGCGTCACATTCGCAATCAGCTGATCACGCGTGGCGGCGACGGCATCCAACTGCGCCTGATAGAGACTGCGCTCAGCATCCAGGCGTTCAAGATTGGTGGAGTAACCAACATCGTAACGTACTTTCACGATGCGTGTCGCTTCGGCGCGCGCGGCCACTTGTTTTATTTCGGCTGCTACGCGTGCATCGCTGGTGCGTTTAGCACTCATCGCATCCAGCACATCGGCAAACGCGCTGCGTACTGCTTGTTGATAGGCAATCAACGCGATGTCTTTGCGCGCTTTTGCGTCGTCCACTTTTGCATCGATGCGGCCCATGTCGATGAGCGGTGCAGCCACTCCTCCCCCCAATTGCCAGTTGCGTGCCGAACCGCTGAGAAGATGGTCGAGGTTGCGGCTATCAAGCCCAATCAACGCCGATAGTGAAAGCGTGGGGAAGTAGCCGGCGGTAGCCACCCCAATCTCGGCATTGGCACTCACCAGACTTTGTTCGGCAGCGGCAATATCGGGGCGACGTTGCAAGAGCGTCGAAGGAAGTTCCAGTGGCATAGCGGGAGGATGCGGAAGCGCACTCAATGATTTTCCGCGTGCGACCGATTTTTCAACGAGTTCTTTGGGTGTGCGACCCAATAAGATAGCTAAGGAATTTTGCTGCACCGTTTGTGATTGTTCCAGCGCAGGAAGGATGGCTTCTGCTGCGGCTAACTCGGCCTGCGCATTACGGTAAGTGAGTGCATCAACCGAACCTTCTTTGAATTGACGCTCTTGATAATCCAGCGTTGCGCGACGCGCGGCAATGGTTTGCTGTGTGATGTGGATTTGTGCATCCAGCGCCAGCAGATTGAAATAGGACGTTGCGATATCGCTGGAGACGGCGAGATAAATCGCATCACGATTCGCTTGCTGAGAAAGCAACTGCGCACGCGCCGATTCTGAAGCGCGGCGCAGCTTACCCCATAGATCGACCTCATAGCTAAGCACCGCCGAGAACGACAAGTCACTATAGGGCTTGCCGCTTTTGGCGAGGGCATTTTCTTTGCTTGGTGCGGTGCGTGTTGCGCCACCCTTGGCATCTAGTTCGGGATATTGCTCGGCATCGGAAAGTTGTAAATTGGCGCGTGCACGAGCCACATTTGATGCCGCAGTCAGCAGGTCCGCATTGGCTTTTAGCCCTTCTTCTTCCAAAGCGGCGAGGGTTTCGTCATGAAATAAATGCCACCATTCTTTGGGGATAGCGCTGATGGTTGTCGGTGCATTTGCTGCGGTGGTGCTGTCGCCCCAGTTGGCGGGCAGATCAACAACGGGCGATTGATAATCAGGCCCAACCATACAGGCGCTAAGACACAAAGCGGCGATGAGCGAAACACGATTACGCATGCGGTGCCTCCTCAGAAGAAGGAGGTGGGGTGACGGGTTTCTTTTTGCGGCGTTCGGCCAGCTGGGTAATGACCGCATAGAAACTTGGGATGAAGAATGTAGCGACCGCCGTTGCGGCAATCATGCCACCAATCACGCCAGTGCCAATCGCGTGGCGGCTGGCGGCGCCTGCGCCAGTGCTGATAGCAAGCGGCACACAGCCCAGAATGAAAGCAAGTGATGTCATCACAATGGGGCGGAAACGCAGGCGGGCTGCATCGTATGCAGCTTGCATAATGCCTTCACCTTCATGACGTTTCATGACGGCAAATTCAACAATCAGAATGGCATTTTTTGCGCCTAGCCCAATGAGTGTCAATAAGCCCACTTGGAAATACACATCATTGCTAAGGCCACGCATGGAAGTGGCAAGCACTGCGCCAAATACGGCAAACGGTACAGCAGTGAGCACAGCAAACGGAAGGCTCCAGCGTTCGTATTGCGCCGCCAGAATGAGGAATACCATGATAATACCAAACAGAAATGCGCTACCACCAGAACCACTTGATAGTTTTTCTTGAAACGCGGTGCCTGACCAAGCGAGATAATAATCCGATGGCAGCTCACTGGCAGAAATCTCTTCCATGGCCTTAATGGCTTGGCCAGAAGAATAGCCTGGCGCTGGATCACCCAGAATTTTTGCAGCAGGGTAGATGTTGAAGCGGTCAATCAAATCGGGCCCAAGAATGCGCTTCACCTGAATCAGCGTGCCAAGGGAAACCATCTTTCCGTCAGTGCTGCGCACAAACACCTGATTGAGATTTTCGGGTTTTTCGCGGAAGGCAGCTTCCGATGACAAGCTGACACGGAAAACACGGCCAGAGAGGCTGAAGTCATTCACGTAATAGCTGCCGAATGTACTCTGCATCGCGGCAAAAACAGAGTCGACCGGCACACCAAGGGCTTTGGCTTTTGCACGATCAAGGTCGATATAATATTGCGGAATATTAGCAGCGATGGTGGTTTTTACACCGGACAGTTCAGGGCGTTTTGCTGCTGCATCAATCAGTTTTTTGGTCATCTCGGCAATGGTTTTTGTATCTGCGCCACTGCGGCTTTGCAGATAGGCTTCGAACCCTCCCGTTAGGCTGATGCCGGTGATTGGCGGTGGACTGAACGAGACCGTCACACTCTCTTTGATGCTGGCACCCAGTGCCATGATTCTGCCCACGAAACTTTGGGCGCTATGCGCCTCGCCTGCACGTTCCGACCAGTTTTTGAGCACCACAAAGCCACCGCCCACATTGGTGCGTTGTGCGCCACTTAAAAGATCGAATCCAGCAAACAGCGTGGTATGTTCCGCATCGGGATCTGCTTGCACGCGTTTGGATAATTCTGCGACGACGGCTTGGGTACGGTGAAGTGATGCACCCGGCAACAGCATGGGCACCACCAACACATAGCCCTGATCTTCAGGTGGCACCAAACCGGTTGGTAGGCGCGTATACATGGTGGCGGTGAGTGCAAGCAATCCCACAAAGAGTACGGTGGCAATGCCTGCACGCTTTAAGAAGAAGCCAACGCCACGCAAATAGCCAGCCGTCATGCGATCAAATGTGCGATTAAACCAGTTGAAGAACGCGCCCGTTTGTTCCTGATGTTTATCGAGGATGAGGGCGCAAAGGGCAGGAGCCAAGGTGAGTGCCACAATGCCAGAAATAACAACAGAGATCGCAATTGTTATCGCAAACTGCTTGTACATCTCGCCCGAAATGCCACCCATGAATCCCACCGGCACAAACACAGCACACAACACCAGCACAATGGCTACAATGGGGCCCGTCACTTCTTGCATGGCTTTCATTGCCGCTTCTTTCGCGTGCAGTTTTTCTGTGCGCATAATGCGCTCCACGTTTTCAAGCACCACAATCGCGTCATCCACCACAATGCCAATCGCTAGCACCAACCCAAACAAGGTCAGCAGATTGATGGAAAACCCAAGCATATACATGCCACCAAAGGTGCCTATGAGCGACACTGGAACGGCCAGCAAGGGAATCAGCGTGGCGCGCACATTTTGCAGAAATAAAAACACTACAAGCACTACCAGCAACAGGGCTTCGGCAAATGTTTTGATCACTTCGTGAATGGAAACTTTAACGAAACGTGTCGTATCAAACGGCAGCGCATAGCTGACGCCTTCAGGAAAGCGCTTAGCAATTTCGGCCATCACCGTGTTAACCTTATCGGTCACTTCAAGTGCGTTAGCGCCAGGTTGCAACGTCACTCGAATGATCACGCCAGGCTTGCCATTATAAATGCCACTAAAACCATAATCTTGCGCACCGAGTTCGATTCTTGCGACATCTTTCAGGCGAATGGTGGCGCCACGTGTATCAGAGCGCAGAATAATATTTTCAAACTCACTGGGCTCAAGCAACTGGCCCTTGGTGGTGGCAGTGTAAGTGAACGCTTGAGGATTTGTCATGGGCTCTTGACCAAATTGGCCTGCTGCGAATTGCGAGTTTTGTTCGCGAATGGCTGCAGCAACGTCTGACGGAGTCAGTTTATATTGCGCGAGTTTATCGGGGCTTAGCCACACGCGCATGGAATAATCCTGCGTGCCAAAAAGCGCCGCTTCGCCAACGCCCGGTACGCGCTTAATTTCATCAATCACATTAATCAGCGCATAATTGCTGAGGAAGAGGGGGTTGTATTTTCCTTCTGGCGAATAAAGCACCACTGCTTCCAAAATAGCGGCCGCACTTTTTCCCACAGTAATACCTTGACGGCGTACTTCTTCTGGCAATCGTGCGGTGGCGGCTTGCACTTTGTTATTTACATCAATCGTTGCCTGATCTGGGTCAGTGCCGACGGCAAATGTCACACGAATGGAAAGGCTGCCGCTGTTGGAACTTGTTGAGCGCAGATACAGCATGTTAGGCACGCCGTTGATTTGCTGCTCTAGCGGTGCCGCCACTGTTTTAGCAATCACTTCTGCCGATGCGCCGGGATAGTTGGTATTAACAATAACATCCGGTGGAATGATGTTGGGATATTGAGAAACGGGCAGCGCATGCATGCCGGCCAGTCCGGCAATCACAATCACGATCGAGATGACGGATGCGAAGACGGGATGCTCAATGAAGAAGCGTGAAAACACTGGCTAGCTCTTACTGTTCGAGGATGTAGCAACCTTAGCGGGTTCCTTCGATTCACCCGAATCAACGCTCACGACCGCATCGGGTTTTACTTTGATCATCCCCTCGGTAATCACCCGATCACCTTCTGATAAACCGCTTACAATCAGACGCGTTTGGCCGTTTAAGGGGCCAAGCACCACTGGTTTGATTCGGGCCTTGTTATCTGCATCGACAGTGTAAACAAACGTTCCTTTTGGGCTTTGCATAATGGCTTGTTCGGGCACCTGCGAAGCATGTTTCTGTGTGAAGCCCTTCACGACCACGCGTACGAACTGACCCGGAAGAACAACGTGATGTGGATTAGGCACCACTGCCCGTGCGCGCACCGTGCCGGTGTTCAGGTCAATAATACTATCGGTAAACCGAATTTCCCCCAATTGCGGGTAAACACTGCCATCGGACAAATGAATTTCTGCTTTCAGCATTTTATTGGCCGGCATGGTAATGTCGCCTGCGGCAAGTGCGCGGCGACGTTCCATCGCTTCTGTATCAGGGTAAGCAAATTCTACATACATAGGGTCCAGCTGCGTCAGTCGCGTTAGCAAGCTGCTATCGGCTGCGACCAAGCTGCCTTCCGAGAAGCCTTCTTCGCTGGTATAGCCGCTGATGGGCGCGCGCACGGTGGTGTAGGCAAGGTTGATTTTTGCCGTATCAAGCGCAGCTTTTGATTGTTCAAAGCTTGATTGAGCCGCATCAAATTCTTTTGGGCTTAGGGCTCTTTCTTTTTTCAAACGCGAGGCGCGTCCAAAATCTTTTTGAGCTTGTTCAAAGGTGGCTTTTGCCTGCGCCAGTGTCGCTTGAAATGGCGCCGGGTCAATTTGGAACAAGATGTCGCCCTGTTTAACCCAGTGCCCCTCTGTATAAACGCGCTTGATAAGAATGCCGCCGACACGCGGGCGAATCTCAACCTCGCGCGAACCGGCCAGTCTCGCGGAATATTCAAACTCAACGGGAACATCGCCGCGGCTCACCGTTTGCACCGTCACTGCCGCTGCGGGTGGCTTGGGCGTTTGCGGACTTTCGTGATGACGATGTTGCCAATAGTAGCCTGCGCCACCAACAACAAGCGTAAGCAGCATCAGCTGCATAAATCCAAAACGACGACGTTGCATAAGAACCGCACAAAGAATGGGTAGAATTTATGAGTGACAACATACATACATTCATGTATGTTTGCAAGTAGTAATCGTTTGTTTCATAGCCGATAAGGGACCCATGGCACGTTGTACCAAAGAGGAATCACAGCGTACTTATAATGCCTTGCTAGATGCGGCGGAGCGGGTTTTTGTCCGTCGCGGTGTAGCCTCCACCACATTGGAGCAGATTGCGACTGAGGCCGGGGTGACGCGCGGGGCCATTTATTGGCATTTTAAAGATAAACACGCTATTTTTCATGCCCTGCATACCCGCGTTAAGTTGCCGATGGACAGTTTGTTTGAGCGGTTGGTGTATGCAGAAGACCCAGTGATAGGAATACAAAAAGGGTGCATTGAAGTGATGCGTTTGTTGAGCCGTGACGAACACGCGCGCAATGTATTCACCATCATGAGACTGCGCTGCGAGCAGCTCGATGCAGCCACAAGCCCCTATACCCGCGAACTGCTTGATAAGCGAGCGGAAGTGATCGAAAAATTTAAAAAAGTATTTGCCATTGCTTCGCGCCAAGGGCGCTTGGAATTGGGTGTCACACCTGATTTTGCCGCCGCAGCGCTCTATTCATTCTGGTCCGGTGTGCTTTGGGATTATCTGGTTGATCCACAAAGCTATCCGCTGCATCGCCTTGCGCCAAAGCTGGTCGCCAACTTTTTTCGAGGCATTCTAAGGCCTACAGCCGTTCTTTAACTAACGCTTCCTCAGGCGACAGCCGAAATAGCCGCCGCCTGAGGGAAGGTTAGCTATGCCGCTTGTCTTTGGCCACCCGCATGGCGCGGACGCCCACCTTGAGCGCCACCAAATTTTCGGTTGCCGAATTTGCGATTGCGTGCGCCAGCGTAAGAACGTTTCTTTTCTCCACCTTTGAATTCAGCGCCTTCAATTTTCTGGCCGGGATTGAGCAAACGCTGGATGGCTTTCCATTTGCCGTTATCGCGTCCGGTGAGCAGGTTCACTGCGGCACCTTCTTTGCCGTTACGTCCAGTGCGGCCAATGCGGTGAATATAATCTTCCGGACATTGTGGCATGTCGTAATTGATCACATGTTCGATATGCGGAATATCGAGGCCACGTGCGGCGATATCGGTCGCTACCAGAATCCGGCATTTTTGTGCACGGAAATCGGCAATCACGCGGTCACGCTGACGCTGGTTCAGGTTGCCGTGAATAGCATCGGCTTTATGGTTCAGTGCATTTAGCTTCTTCGCCATTTTATCGGCACCATGTTTGGTTTGCACAAACACGATGATCGAACCTTCGCGCTGCTGAAGCTGCACTTGTAACTGACCATATTTATCGGCTTCTGTCACGGTGATGACTTCTTGCTTGATGCTTGCCATGGGCGTGTTGTTGCTGCCCACTTCAATGCGCACGGGGTTGTTCATGTATTTTTCTGACATTTTCACAATGTTTGGCGGGAAGGTTGCCGAGAACATCAGCGTCTGACGTTTCGATGGCATGTGCTTCACCACGGCATCGATTTGAATACCAAAGCCCATGTCGAGCATGCGGTCGGTTTCATCAAGTACCAGGAAATCTGTGTCGTTTAGTTTGCAGGTGCCGCGCTCCAGATGGTCGTTGATGCGACCTGGGGTGCCCACAATCAAACGTGGACGCATGCGCAGTTGCGAGAATTGCTTCGGCATGGGTTCACCGCCAATAAGCAGCGCCGTGTTGATGCCACTATCGGCGCCCAGCAATTGCTCCATCATGGCCATCACCTGCACAGCAAGTTCGCGCGTGGGGGTCATGACCAGTGCAGAGCCGCGTGGGGTGTTGAGCAGTTTGGTGATCAGCGGAATGCCGAACGCACCGGTTTTTCCAGTGCCAGTTTGGGCAGAACCCAGAATGTCTTTTCCTTCAAGTGCAGGAGGAATCGCAGCAGCTTGGACGGGAGTAGGGGTGGTGAATTTCATGTAGGCGAGCGCCTGCATCAGGTAATCAGGCAGG
>Ga0007834_1000687_pt1 | contig 10046 bp, 6 predicted proteins | sample CryBogCBE06Nov07_FD_71233 | JGI IMG/M metagenome (GOLD analysis project Ga0007834, IMG submission 71233) | Freshwater microbial communities from Crystal Bog, Wisconsin, USA - CBE06Nov07 | ecosystem: Environmental > Aquatic > Freshwater > Lake | place: Crystal Bog, Wisconsin, USA | collected... | reverse complement strand
CAGCAATATCGCGATTGCCTGGATGATGGCCGTGGTGGCCGATCTAGTGATCAACAAACCCCTGGGCCTGTCGCCGCCAGGGATTGAATTCAAGCGTGCGCACCTGTTTGACGTCAATCCCGTGGGCGTGGGAGCGATGGCGCTGGCGTCGGCGCTATCGATCGCCGCCCACCTGGGCTTTTTCGGGCACTCTGCGCAGGCTTTCTCGGCCCTGATTGCGCTGGTAACGGCCTTTGTGGCGGCGCCTGCGATTGCATGGCTTACCAAAGGGCGCTATTACATCGCCCGCACGGATGACCCCTTGGCCATGCGGTTTGTGGCCACACTGCCGGCCGGGCAAACTGCACCGCCCTGGCCCGGCCACCCGGCGCAGCGCTCGGGCGTCCGGCGCTGCGTCATCTGCGAGCGCGAATACGAGGGCCCCGACATGGCCCATTGCCCGGCCTATCAGGGGCCGATCTGTTCGCTTTGCTGCACGCTGGACGCGCGTTGCGGCGATTTGTGCAAACCCCAGGCCAGCCTTTCGGCCCAGTGGTCCGCGGCCTTGCGCTGGCTGCTGCCGCGGGCCACCTGGCCGTATCTGGATACCGGTCTTGGGCATTTCCTGTTGCTCATGTTGATCACGGTTCCCGTCCTGGGCAGCGTATTCGGGCTGCTGTACCACCAGGAATTGCGCAATCTGGGCGACGTCGTGGTTGCCGCGGGCAGTGCCGCCGACGCCAGTACCACCTCCAGCGCGCTGTTGCGCTCGGGTTTTTTCAAGGCTTACATGGCCCTGCTGCTGTTTGCGGGCATTGCCCTGTGGTGGCTGGTCCTGGCGCACAAGAGCCGCCAGGTGGCGCAGGAGGAGTCGAACCGGCAGACCCACCTTCTGATGCGCGAAATCGACTCGCACAAGCAGACCGACGCCGCCCTGCAGCAGGCCAAACAGGCTGCCGAGCAAGCCAACCTCGCCAAGAGCCGCTATATCAGTGCCATCAGCCACGAACTGCGCACGCCACTCAACAGTATCCTTGGCTATGCCCAGCTCATGGGCGAGGACGCCAACATTCCGCCCCACCGCAAGCAGGCGGTGAGCGTGATCCAGCGCGGCGGCGAGCATTTGCTGCAGCTCATTGAGGGCACACTGGACATTGCGCGCATTGAAAGCGGCAAGCTCACCCTCAATGCTAAGCCCATGCAATTCGCCGACTGCGTGCATGAAATTGCCAGCATGTTTGAACTGCAGGCCACTGCGAAGGGGCTTGCGTTCCGCTTCGATATCGAGGGCAACCTGCCCGAGGTGGTGCGTGCGGACGAAAAACGCATCCGACAGATCCTGATCAACCTACTGGGCAATGCCATCAAATTCACCAGTTCCGGGCAGGTGGTGTTCCGCCTGCGCTATGCGCGGGAAATGGCCCGGGTGGAGATTGAAGACACCGGCCCAGGCCTTTCCGGCCAGGAGCTGGCCCTGATCTTCGAGCCCTTCGCACGCGCTTCGCCCCAGGCTGTAGGACCGGGCGCACCTGGCGCCGGCCTAGGCCTGACGATTGCCAAGATGCTGACTGACCTGATGGGCGGCGAGCTGACCGCCCAGAGTACTCCGGGCGTGGGCTCGGTGTTCCAGGTCCGGCTTTTCCTGCCCCAAGTGCATGACTCCCACGCACGCAGTCTTGCAAGGCATTTGCCCTTGCCGCGGCGGGCTTATGCTGGCGAGCGCCGCCGCATCCTGGTCGTGGACAACGAGGAGCCGGACCGCGAGCTGCTGGTCCAATTGCTCGGGCCGATCGGCTTTGAGCTGCGCCAGGCGGCCAGCGGGCATGACTGCCTCGACCTGCTGGTGGCCGGCTACCGGCCGCATGTGATCTTGATGGACCTGGCCATGCCCGGCATCGATGGCTGGGAGACGATCCGGCGCGTGCGCGAGTTGGTCGGCCCGGCGCAGGCCGTCCCCCACATCGCCATCGTGTCGGCCAACGCATTTGAAAAAGGCCATGAAAACGCAGCCGGAATCCTGGCCGAGGATTTCATCGTCAAACCGGTGCGCCACAGCGAGCTGCTGGACTGGCTGGAGCGCCGCCTCGGCCTGATCTGGCTGGGCGAGGCGAGCCGCGAAATGCTACAAAATAAGGAGCATGCACCGGCCGTTGTACGGGCTCCTTCCGGCAGTTCGACCCAAAAATCGCGGGAATCCCTGATTCAGGCCGCGCAACTGGGCTATTACCGCGGCATCCTGAACCAGCTCGATGCCATTGAGGCCGCCGAACCGGCCAGTGCGGCTTGGGTGGCGCAGATGCGCAGCCTGGCCCAGCAGTTCCGCTTTGAGGAGATCTGTGCAGCCTTGTTGAAGCCAGCCGCTGCCCAGGGGGCGGAGCCGTGACGGGCGACGCGCTGGACCGGGCCAACAGCGACGTTGTACTGGTCGTCGACGATGTGCCGGATAATCTCGCCGTCCTCCACGATGCGCTCGACGAATCGGGCTACACGGTGCTGGTCGCGACCAGCGGTGCCGCCGCCCTGCAGCGCGCAGCCCAGGCGGTGCCCGATATCGTGCTGCTCGATGCCATGATGCCGGGCATGGACGGCTTCGAGGTGGCGCGCCAGTTGAAGGCGTCCTCCGCCACCTCCCACATTCCGATCATTTTCATGACGGGCCTGACCGAGACCGAACACCTGGTCGCCGCGCTGGAGGCCGGCGGTGTGGACTACGTGACCAAGCCAATCAAGCCCAAGGAGGTGCTGGCGCGGATGCAGGTGCATCTGGGAACGGCTCGGCGCGCGCGGCACGAAGCGCGCCAGGCGGGCCAGGCCCGCAATGCCCTGGACGCCTTCGGCTACGCCAGCATCACGGTGCGTGCAAGTGACGGGCGCCTGCTCTGGCAGACAGCCCTGGCGCGCGAACTCCTGCTGAAATACTACGGGACAGCGTCACCCCAGACGCCCCAGCCCGTGCAGGACTGGCTGCAGCGCTGCCTGCTTGAAGCGGGCCGCGGCCAGGAGCCGGCAAGGCTTTCAGTGGAACAAGGCGCCAGCCGACTGAGCTTCCGGCTGCACCAGCAGACCGGCGACAGTGAAGCCGGTGGCGACTGGCTGATCGTGATGCGCGAGATTTCGGACGACGCCGTCATCGAGGCCATGAGTCGTGCCTTCGGCCTGACGGCGCGCGAGGCCGAGGTACTGTACTGGGTCGTCAAGGGAAAGATCAACCGGGACATCGGCGATATTCTGGGCACCAGCCCGATGACGGTCAAAAAGCACCTCGAGCGCGTATTCACCAAGCTGGGCGTGGAGACCCGCACCGCTGCCGCGGGCATGGCCATGACCCGCATCCGTCAATTGCATCCGCAATTCGACAACTGAGCCCCGGCAACGGCATACGCCATCTGTCGTATTTCCGGATACGGGGGTGCACTCCAGAATGAACCCATCGTTGCATTGAAGCATTGCCGTTGGGGCAGTCGCTGATGCAGCGACATGGATTGACCCACTAACCGGAGCCGCACACATGCAACGTCGTTTCACTCTCAAGGCAGTCACAGCTGCCGTCGCCCTGGCAAGCCTTTCGGCTCTGCCAGCCTTTGCCGCCGATACCATCAAGATCGGCGTTCTCCACAGCCTGTCGGGCACGATGGCCATTTCCGAAACCGCGTTGAAAGACACGGTTCTGATGGCTGTTGAAGACATCAATGCCCACGGCGGCGTGCTGGGCAAGAAGCTCGAGCCCGTGGTCGTTGACCCCGCCTCCAACTGGCCCCTGTTCGCCGAAAAGACCAAGCAGTTGCTCGGCCAGGACAAGGTTGCCGTGATCTTTGGCTGCTGGACCAGCGTATCGCGCAAGTCGGTCCTGCCGGTTCTGGAAGAAATGAACGGTCTGCTGTTCTACCCTGTCCAGTACGAAGGTGAAGAGCTCTCCAAGAACGTGTTCTACACGGGTGCTGCGCCTAACCAGCAAGCCATTCCTGCCGTGGATTACTTGATGAGCAAGGAAGGCGGCGGCGCCAAGCGCTGGGTGCTGCTGGGTACCGACTATGTCTATCCCCGCACGACCAACAAGATCCTGCGGGCCTACCTGCACACCAAGGGTGTGAAGGATTCGGACATCGACGAAAAGTACACCCCGTTTGGCCATTCGGACTACCAGACCATCGTGGCTGACATCAAGAAGTTCGCCGAAGGCGGCAAGACTGCAGTGGTCTCCACGATCAACGGCGACTCCAATGTGCCTTTCTACAAGGAACTGGGCAATGCAGGCCTGAAGGCCAAGGACGTGCCGGTTGTTGCATTTTCGGTGGGTGAGGAAGAGCTGCGTGGCGTGGACGCCAAGCCCCTGGTTGGTCACCTAGCCGCCTGGAACTATTTCATGAGCCTGAAGAACCCGACCAACACGGCGTTCATCAAGCAGTGGAGCGCGTATGCCAAGGCCAACAAGATTCCTGGCCAGATGGACAAGCCCCTGACCAATGACCCGATGGAAGCCACCTGGATCGGCATCCACATGTGGAAGCAGGCCGTCGAGAAGGCCAAGTCCACCGACACCGACAAGGTGATTGCCGCCATGGCAGGCCAGACCTTCCCGGCACCGAGCGGTATCACTTCCGTTATGGACCCCAAGAATCACCACCTGCACAAGAGCGTGTTCATTGGTGAGGTCAAGGCGGACGGCCAGTTCAACGTGGTGTGGAAGACGCCTGGCCCTGTGAAGGCCAAGCCATGGAGCCCCTATATCGAAGGCAACGACAAAAAGCCTGACGAGCCCGTGAAGAAGTAACGCCTATCCCCGAAGAGGCCCGTGTGGGCCTCTTCTCTCTCAGGGGGCGTCCCGGGGCGGGGCGCCTAACTGACCGAATTTCTCCCAACCTTGGTTAACGATGTTTCGATATCTGGCATTAATCGCTACGCTTTTTATAGCTAACCAGGCCCATGCGCTCACGGCAGTCGAGGCAAAAGGCATGGCAGCAGGCGAAACCGATGCGCGCATCGAGGCCCTCAACAAGGCTGTTGCCAGCGCAGATGACAAAACCGCCGCATTCATCCAGGCTCTTTCTGATGATGCGGTCAAGCTGGTCGGCGACACCGTGGTGGTGGTCAAGGACGGCAAGGGCTTCGACCCGGTGACTGGCGCAGAAGCGGCCCTGCCCGATACTGCGGAAGACGTGGTCAACAACAACCGCATGCGCGGCGAACTCGACTCGGCGCTCGCGGCGCTCAAACTGTTTTCCAAAGACGACAAGGTGCGCTCGGCCGCCATCAAGGCCATGCAAAGCGAGACCGACGAGGCCAAATTGCCCATGATCCAGAAAGCCTTTGATGCCGAACAGAATCCGGCCATCAAGGAGCAGCTGGGTCTGGTGCGTGCCGCCGTTTTGCTCAACAGCGCTGACAAATCCAAACGTCTCTCGGCTGCCAAGCTGCTGTCCGAGAGCAAGAATCCCAACACCAAGACGGTGCTGATCGAGCGCCTCAAGACCGAAGACCAGCCGGACGTCAAGGCTGCGATCGAAGCCAGCCTGCGTACCGTGGAAGGCTCGCTCGTGTGGGGCAACCGGCTGGGCGCGCTGTTCACGGGCATCAGCCTGGGGTCGATCCTGCTCCTGGTCGCTTTGGGGCTTGCGATAACCTATGGCCTGATGGGCGTGATCAACATGGCGCATGGCGAACTGATGATGCTCGGTGCCTATGCAACCTATGTGGTGCAGGGCATTTTCCAGAAGTACCTGCCCGGCGCATTTGACTGGTATCTGCTGGCGGCCGTCCCGGTGGCATTCATGACATCGGCCCTGATGGGCGCCGTGCTTGAGCGCAGCGTGATCCGCTTCCTCTATGGCCGGCCACTGGAAACCCTGCTGGCTACCTGGGGCATCAGCCTGATGCTGCAGCAACTGGTGCGCACGTTTTTCGGTGCCCAGAATGTGGGGGTCGAAAACCCCAGCTGGATGAGCGGCGGCATCCAGCTCATGGGCAATCTGCAGTTGCCCTGGAACCGCATCATCATCATCGGGTTTGCTGCTGCGGTGTTGTTGGCCATGGGCTGGCTGATCGGCCGTACCCGTCTGGGCCTGTTCGTGCGCGGCGTCACGCAGAATCGGCCGATTGCTTCCTGCATGGGAGTAAATACAGCCCGGATAGACACCTATGCATTCGCGCTCGGCTCCGGGATCGCCGGTCTTGCAGGCTGCGCACTGAGCCAGATCGGCAATGTCGGGCCCGACCTGGGGCAAGGCTATATCGTCGACAGCTTCATGGTGGTGGTGCTCGGCGGCGTCGGCCAGCTGGCCGGGACGGTCTATGCCGCCATGGGCCTGGGCGTGCTCAACAAACTGCTGGAAGGCGTGGCTGGTGCCGTACTGGCCAAGATCGCCGTGCTGGTCTTCATCATCATCTTCATCCAGAAGCGGCCCCAGGGCATCTTTGCGATGAAAGGCCGGAGTGCCGAGGCATGAGTACCGGTTTTACCTTGCCGGCCAAGAGCCCCGTGCTGAGCGGCGCAGGTTGGAGCGCCTTTGTGCTTGCCCTGCTGGTTGTGTGCGCCGTGGCGCCCCTGATGAACCTGCTGGCTCCGCAGGACAGTGTCTTCCATATGAGCGACTATGCCGTGGCCCTGGTGGGGCGCATCATGTGTTACGCCATCTGTGCCCTGGCAATGGACCTGATCTGGGGCTACACGGGCATTCTGAGCCTGGGTCATGGCATGTTCTTCGCACTGGGCGGCTACATGATGGGCATGTACCTGATGCGCCAGATCGGGCGCGACGGCAACTACAAGAGCGATCTGCCCGACTTCATGGTTTTCCTGGACTGGAAGGCATTGCCCTGGCATTGGACCTTCAGCGGGAGCTTCATTGCAACCCTGATCCTGATCGTGGTGGTGCCTGGCCTAATTGCCTTCGTGTTCGGCTATTTCGCATTCCGCTCGCGCATCAAGGGCGTGTATTTCTCGATCATCACGCAGGCCATGACCTTTGCCACCATGCTGCTGTTCTTCCGCAATGAAACCGGCTTTGGGGGCAATAACGGTTTCACGGATTTCAAGCGGATCCTTGGTATTCCGATCGCCACGGCCAGCATGCGCATGACATTGTTTGTCCTGACCGGCTGCATCCTGCTGGGCTTTCTGCTGTTTGCGCGCTGGCTGGTCACGAGCAAATACGGGCGCGTGCTCCAGGCCATTCGCGATGCCGAAAGCCGAGTGATGTTCTCTGGCTACAACCCCTTGCCCTACAAGCTGAGTATCTGGGTCATCTCGGCCATCATGTGCGGTGTGGCAGGTGCGCTCTATGTGCCGCAAGTCGGCATCATCAACCCCAGCGAGATGAGCCCGGCCAACTCCATCGAAATTGCCATCTGGGCGGCCGTCGGCGGCCGGGCCACTCTGGTCGGTCCGATCGTGGGGGCCTTCATTGTCAATGGGGCCAAGAGCTGGCTGACAGTTGCTGCACCGGCGTTCTGGCTGTATTTCCTGGGTGCCTTGTTCATAGCCGTCACCCTGTTTCTGCCTGATGGTGTGGTGGGGCTGGTCAAGCGGCTCATGGGCAAGAAGGGGGAGCGCGCATGACCCCCGATCTGCTGGAGCAAGGCGAGCGCCGTGTCCAGGAACACATGGCGCTGCTGGAGGCACAAAAAGGCCAGACCGAATCTGGCGGACGGCAGGCCGGTTTCTCGCGCCTTGCCGTGCCGGGAGAAGTGGACACCACCCATGGCCGCATCCTCTATCTTGACGAAGTGAGTGTGAGCTTTGACGGCTTCAAGGCAATCAACAAGCTGAGCCTCGATATCGCGCCGGGTGAGTTGCGCTGTGTGATCGGGCCCAACGGCGCTGGCAAGACCACCATGATGGACATCATCACTGGCAAGACCCGGCCCGATGAAGGCACCGTCTTCTTCGGCAGCACGATTGACCTGCTGCGCTACAAGGAGGCCGACATCGCGCAGATGGGCATTGGCCGCAAGTTCCAGAAGCCCACCGTATTTGAGCACCTGACGGTGTTTGAGAATCTGGAGCTCGCGCTCAAGACGAACAAGGGTGTCAAGTCCAGCATGTTCTTCAAGCTCGACTCAACCCAGCAGGACAGGCTGGCCGAAGTCCTGCACACCATCCACCTTGCCGACAGTGTCACCCGTCTCGCTGGCAACCTGAGCCACGGGCAGAAACAGTGGCTGGAAATTGGCATGCTGCTCATGCAGGACCCCAAGCTGCTGCTGCTGGATGAACCGGTTGCTGGCATGACAGATGAGGAAACCGCGCGCACGGCAGAGCTCTTCCTGAGCCTCAAGGGAAAACACAGCCTGATGGTGGTGGAGCACGACATGAGCTTCATCAAGGCCATCAGCGATATCGTGACGGTGCTGTGCGATGGCTCCGTGCTTGCGCAGGGTACGCTGGACCAGGTGCAGGCGGACGAGCGCGTTATTGAAGTGTATTTGGGCCGTTGAAATGCTTTCCGTCAAAAATATCAATCAATACTATGGTGGTTCGCACATCCTGCGCGACGTCAGTCTGGAGGCACACCTGGGCAAGGTCACGGTGCTTCTCGGCCGCAACGGCGTGGGCAAGACCACTCTGCTGAAAAGCCTGATGGGGCTGGTACCGATCAAGACCGGCAGCATCGAATTCGACGGCAAAAACCTGACCCAGGCCACGCCCTATGAGCGCGCCCGTGCGGGCATTGGCTTTGTGCCCCAGGGTCGCGAGATCTTTGCGCGACTGACGGTGGAGGAAAACCTGAGCATGGGTCTGGCCTATAAGAGCGCCAGCACGCCGATTCCCGCCGAGCTCTATGAGCTTTTCCCGGTGCTCAAGCAGATGCTGGGGCGGCGCGGCGGTGACCTGTCCGGTGGCCAGCAACAGCAATTGGCCATCGCGCGCGCCCTCGCAGCCAAGCCCAAACTGCTGGTCCTGGATGAGCCGACCGAAGGCATCCAGCCGAGCATCATCAAGGACATCGGCCGCGTCATCCGCATGCTGGCCGACCGCGGCGACATGGCTATTCTGCTGGTGGAGCAGTACTACGATTTCGCCGAAGAGTTGGCCGACGACTACCTTGTGATGGAGCGCGGCGAGTTCATCGCCCGCGGCCCGGGCCTCGAGATGAAGGCCAAGGGCATCCGTCAGCTCGTGGCCATCTGATCGTTCGCTTTCAATACGATAGCGTCACATGGACCAGATACGGGGACTTCCGTCTGTTTTTTCCCAGAAATGTGTGCGCCAGGCGGTCCAGACCTGGCGCAACAGGCCAATCGCGGGCTCCACCACTGGTGCCAGCACACGCAGAACGATGATCTGGCTGCCGGGGGCGGTAGCGCCAGCAGTAGCCTGCTGCGCGTGCCCTTCGACCAGTGCGCGGGCGAGTTCCAGGGCGGCATCGCGCCGCGGCTTGGCAATGGCGCTGCCCGCAGCGAAAAACAAGGTGGCCATGCAGCGCTGACCGGCCAGGCCTACCGGGCTGTCCAGCAGGCGGGTGTCATGGGCGTCAATCCGGGCCCGTTCGAGCCAAGCACCAGGCACCTCGATATGCTGGGTGAAGCTGCCTGACACAAAGGGTTGGCCGGCATGGGGCAAGCCCAGGGCGGTCACGTCCCAGCCTATCATTTCGGCGCCCGGTTCCAGGTCGAAGCGGGCCCTGTTGTGGGCTACGCATCCGCTGTAGGCCAGGGCCTCGAGCGGCAGCCATTCCAGCCGCGCGCCCGCGTCGAGGCGTGCATGCAGATCCTGCAGCGCGACATCCCCTTCCGAGCGGTAAAAGCGGGTGGCACCGGGTGTCGTGACCAAGGCATGGGCGCCCGTGCCAACATGCAACTGCAGGGTCAGGGTATCACCACCCACCAATCCTCCGGGCGGATGCACCAGTACGTTGTGGCACACCGCATCCCCTTCCGGATAAAGGCTTTGCAGGATGCGTAGCGGGCCACTGTGCTCGAAGCGGGCCAGCGTGCGCTGGTTTTCGAGGGAGTAGTCGAGTTGGAGTCGGGCGTGCCAGGACATGGAGAGAGCATTGGTGTGCACCGATGCTAGCGGATTGGCGGGCCTCCCCGTTACAGCCAGACCAGAGACCTTGGGCGAATCAACT
>Ga0007834_1000681_pt1 | contig 10109 bp, 4 predicted proteins | sample CryBogCBE06Nov07_FD_71233 | JGI IMG/M metagenome (GOLD analysis project Ga0007834, IMG submission 71233) | Freshwater microbial communities from Crystal Bog, Wisconsin, USA - CBE06Nov07 | ecosystem: Environmental > Aquatic > Freshwater > Lake | place: Crystal Bog, Wisconsin, USA | collected... | reverse complement strand
ATTCTAAACAAGGAAGGAATCCCTGTGCAAGAGCAACGTCTATTCTATAATGGAAGGCCTTTAGAAGATGCTCGCACATTGTCTGAGTACGAATTGCGGTCCAACTCTACCCCACATCATTTTTTGCTCCGTCTAGCAGAGGACATACAAGTTACTGTTAAATCCTTGCTTTGGTCCAGCACACTGGATGTCAAAACTTCATATACAGTTGAACAGATGAAAGACAAGATAAAGGACATGGAAGGCATTCCTCCAGATCAACAACGAATTATTTTCGCGGGGAAGGAATTAGAAAATAAGATCACCTTATCAGATTACAACATCCGAACTGATTGCACACTTCACCTGGTGCTTCGGCTGCGAGGAGGCGGTCCTGGATATATAAGAATTAGAATCTTGAATACATTGACAGAGGAAAAGGTGACTCTGCAAGTCGATAATTCTGTAAAAGTGAATGGCGTAAAACGGCTGATCCAGGAGAAGCTTGGTATTCCAGTCGCTCATCAACGATTATTCTTGGACAGTATACAATTGGAGGATAGGCGTTGTTTGAGCGACTACGATCTAGGCACGAGTAATGCTGTACTTCATCTTACTCCTCATGTCCCTGACTGTCCCCTGCAATCGATCATTTCTGTAACTGTGGACGACATCCGTGTCCGTAGTCATGGAGTCCGAATATCGGAAATAACCAATATCATAGTAGAGAACAGATCCTCTCAGACTGTAGTCCCCGGACGCACCATATACAATGAGCTATCGAAAACAGCCACTTTTATTCCGAATGAAGTGTTTGATTCTTCTACGGATTACGATGTGAAAGTGACAACGAAGGCCATTCGAGATCTCGGTCAAGTGCAAGCGCAGCTGGACTCTAATATGGATCCAATTACTTTAATCGTGAGTCGCTCTATCCCCGTCGATGCAAATCACGAAAGAAAGAGAAATGTAGCGATAATCAACCACATATCGTGTTCGCGGTCTGGAGACTTCGAACGGTTGAGGGAGGTCTGCTTCTCAGAACTTGGAGAAGAGTTGAGCGTAAAGCGGAGCGTGTTAGCTTCCACTAAACTATACCTGCTCCTTCCCTCAGGCCAACAGATCCCTCTGTACGGCGACGCTTCTGTACGAGGACTGAAGTCCCGAGACGTTATTTTGGTTACCTTCCCTGGCGAGTATACGAGCGCAAGGTGGGCCGACGATGAACTGCGAGTTTATGGAGAAACCGCCTCTGTGCCTATTGTTCCTCGGAATCAACTCGTACTAGTCCGTGTATTGCATAAACGCGCATTTTCTATTGTATACCGTGGCTGGTGGCGAGGAGGTGATGTCGCTGTGAAAGTCCTTCGAATACCACCCTCTCTAATCAAAGACTTCGGTAAGGTTGGGCGAGAGCTAGCTGTGCTTTCCAAGCTACACCACCCTCGTATCCTAGGGCTCATGGCGACCTGTCTGAAAATGGACGATTCTGAGGGAGGTAGCCTAGGACTCATTACACCATTCATGTCTTTGGGCTCGTTGTTCAGTTTCTTGCACAGAAGTACCGAACCCAATAGTCACGGTAGCGAAGGAGATATGGGAATGTTGTCCGTGCCCGAGGTGTCCTCTCTTTCCTATCGACTCCGAGTAGCTGTCGACATCGCTTCTGGTATGAGGTTTTTACATCACTCCGGGGTAGTTCATGGCAATCTGACGAGTCGAAATGTGTTACTGGATGAGAACCGGAGGGCGGTGGTGGGTAGCTTTCTATTGGGAGCTCTTACCCATTGCAATGGTGCGGGTATACCACGATATTCGGGTACTCCCGCCTGGACCGCCCCGGAGCTTCTCGATGAGAGTGGCGTACAGAGTCCGTCAACAGATGCCTACAGTTTTGGAGTCGTGCTGTGGGAATTAGTGACGGGGGAGGTACCTTGGGAGGGACTCACACAGACGGAGATTTCGTCTATTGTTCAAGGAGGTGGGAGGCATCTGGAAGTCCCGGCCTCGTACACATGCAATATTTCCCTTACAAATGATGATATGGCTGAACCTATACCGGATGTTGTTGCGAACGTGATACGAAGCCGCTTAGGAAGTCCAGTAGGGCGGCCTTCGTTTGACCGCATTCACGACCTACTGTACGCCTGTCTTCTGGAACGGTTACGACTCAAACGCCAGAAGGACGAGAGCAGGATCGTTCCCGAGCATTTTATTTGTCCAATATCTTGGGAGGTCATGCGTGACCCAGTCATATGCGCCGACGGTTATAGCTATGAGCACCATGCGATTGAGCGGTGGTTGTCGAAGTGCAGTCGTAGTCCTATGACCAACCTGGAGCTGGAAAACAGAAAACTAATAAGAAACCATGCTCTTCGGCAGGTAGTTGAGTCTTATCAAAAGCTCTAATTCGCTCTAGATTGTTTTCGTAGTTCCGCTACTGCACTGTACATAAATAAAATCAAGAGTTCACAGATGTTGAAAAAGTATGTAGCTTCGTTACTATGATTACTTTCGGGGGGAAATGTAAAAATAATTGTTTGTTCAGAACTTTGACGCGTTTGACTGTAAGGTTCTTTCTTAATAGACAATAAGAGTAGGACAAGCGAAACTTAGGCAAAAACTAGCCGCACTCCCGAGAGAGTGGTGGGGGAAGTCATCATTCCTATCCAAGTGAGGTTTGTAAACGAACCCCCGACTCACAGTAGCTACTATGAGGGTCGGTGCTCTTGGGGCGGTAAACCACCGTTTTGCCGAAGGTAGAATACTCCTCACTGTAAACAAGGGATGTGCTGGTTGAAAAATTGTTTGTCATCGTCGAAGATTCTTACAGTGGATCATTATCGAAATCTCCAAACATTTGTATCACTCTGGTCATTCACATTTCTGAGCGGATCCTTGTGATGGTGCACTACCTGGCAGAATTCGCCCTCAACACTTTAGGAGTGTTTGGTACGATACAATTCTTAACCAATTTGCTATCACACTTTCCCCACCCTTCACTGCACATTCCTTGCTAACCACTCAATCGTTCTCAGACATATAGCCATTTTCCTCCGTAGGCGCTCCAACTTTGTTCAATTGTTGTTCCCCGTGGGTTTCTTCCGCTCCCTCCTCCTATCCTTAGTATATCCTCCAAACCACATTCCTCGCTCCTGATCTATGGCGGTTGAGCTCGTAATTTACTTGCTATCCACCTCGTCACTCGTCCCCCCCATGTCTCATCATAAATATGTATACCTCCTACCGACGACTTTCAAACTAAATAATTAATTGTCTCGGGACTTCGTCCCTCCTTCTCCTATCCATTAGTTCCCCCATTTTAACAACATTTCCGCAACTTTCTCTCTCTGAAACTCGGTCGGCTTCCCGGCCTCACACCACTCTCCGTATCAGGCACCTGTTCCAATCTGCCGCCTCAGCTCACCTTCATCCTTCCTTTCTCATCCTCCTGGCGCGCTCCAGGTCCATGTTGGTATCTTCTCCCCTTCCTGCTTCTTATCTTGTGTGATAATAGACTCCCTCTCGCTCCCTGCCGCGACAGTTAGCCTAGTTCCTAACGCAGCTTGTAGTGAATGTTGTACTACTCTACTCGATACTTTACTCGACCTTGCACGAACACAGTCGCCTTTACCAATCTCTATCTGGCACTGTTCTTGACCTGACCCCGTTCCGTAAAAGTCTACTCCCACAACCGTGCGCTTCCCCCCCCCCGCTCCATTCGGGTCTGACTCTGTCTACGTTAACCCTCTGGAGGCCACAGTGGTCCAACTACCACATCCCTCCCGCAGACCGGCGACTCACGTCAGTCGTCGCCTTCTCTCCAATAAGCTTTTGAATCGCGGCAATAAACCTAATCGTATCTCTTCCCCCCAACTCCGCTGAGTGGTTTCCCAAAGGCATTCATCCACTCCATAGATAGCTCCCCTCATGCCCGTGATATATGTGGTCTCAGCCGTCCCTCGTCGGAATGATCATTGGTGTCCGTAAAATTTCGCGACCCTTCTGGACTCACTCGACGTCTCTGTTCCAAAACGCGCTCCTCTCACATCGAAACCTTTCCTCCTTGACTCGATCGACTCGTTCCGAACTACATTAGAGTGACCTTACACCAGTGAGGCGACACAGTATTCCCTTTTATCTCGATTTGTATCTTCCTACCGGGAACGCAACCGTAGATTGAGGCGCATTAGTATGAGCGCTCCTATTCCTATCCTCCTTCCGGAGGGCTCCCGATGCTCCCAAATTCTCACTCGTGGTAAATGTTTCTCCGCGTATAACTGTCGTGCACCTACGACTCATACGAAGAAGCTCGGGCACAGATTCGTGGCGTTATATGTGGTAAGTTCTAGCTTTGTACTTCCGAGGAGGCAGTTTCCGTTGCCCACATCAACGGGACCTCCGCCTTCCAACGCTCCTCTCCTTTTCCACCGTAAGATGTTTCTACTGCAGTTGCTAAATTCCTCTCTGCTTCCGCCGGATGTGGTTTCATGCTATGGGCGTCCACCGAATGTTCCGTTTTTCATGAAGATTGCGAACGGTTTTTATCTCAATCTCTCTAAGCCTGATGATCGGGATGCGCCTACGCTCTATCCTCCAATACAGATGGGATCGCTGCTAAATGGCTCCAAAACCAACCCTCAAGCATATTTGATTTTGATTTCCTTGGCTCATAGAAATGGTAAGAATTGAAGAATATTCTGTTTAAGCGGTGGAAACACGCTGTTACTTTACAGCTTCGCTGACGATATCGTTTTTTTCAAATATTGCTACATTTTTGCGTACTATACCCCCTTAACAAATTGATTTTAAATGGATACAAAATGCAAAAGTGCTTGCACCTAACGTGTTTGAAAATGTTATAGAACTTTTTTCCAGACTTTCCAGCAGTTTAATGCCCTCGATAAAATTAAATAGCATCACTAGAAAACCGAATCGCGCGAACTTCCCGATTATCTCTTGATGTCCTCTGCGGTCTAGCTTCTGCAGGTTTTTCTCAACTCTTGCTACTCTGTTTACTTAAGAAAGGGCAAGGCGAACAAAGTGAACTACTAATTCCTTGCCTACCGGGGGAACAATCACGGTGATGCCCTTGCCAACCGCGGTGGGTTCATATCCGTGTCTTCGACTCTGTTCCATCTTCATATCTTAGTAACCGCTATTACATTTTCATCCAGACTGCCTTGGGATCATGCTGCCTTTTGCTTTTGGGTGAACCCTCTGGTCATAATCCCACGTTGTCCTCTTATGAGCCTTCCTTTTGCCTGATGGCACTTTGAGCAGAACTCCGAATGGGCGCCTGCAATGTGGAGCACTCCGTCCAGTCCGCCTTTTTCTGCGGCCAACTTGAGGTTGTGATCACGGTAAGTGCTGGCTCCGATTCGCGTCCAGGCACGTCGTGCAGTGTGACTAAATCTTAATTTTCTCATTTGGATCCCCCATCTCTGACCTGTGCGAACTGCTCCAACTAACATCGGAATCCTACTTCCCATTCTTCCTCGATGTAGTATAGCTTCTCAAGCTCTCGCGTTGGTCAACAGCTTACCTCCCCTGCTGCGCGTCGTCGTCGAGGTTGTCTGTCATGTCATTTTCCCTTTATGATCGACTGCATCTGAGCACTTCCAATGTGGTCCAAAATCTCTCTCCGCGTTCGCCACCCCCAGTACTTGCCCATCTCAGCCCCTGTGTTGCATCGGGCCCATGATCATTCTCGCCTAAACGCTTCAATATAAACTTCGTTTTTCTCTTACCAACTCAGTCTACTATAGTTTGTGCTTATTCTGTTGAACTTCCGCGAACCTCTCCGCACGCTTCCACTTGTGTCTGGAGACCTTCGAGGCCAAACTGTAGTTGGCAATTGAGGCAAAGTAGACTAGAAAACACTTCTCGCTTTATTCTTTCCCTTTTTTCTTAAACGCTTTTGCGATGTCAATGTGTTTCGAATTTGACAAAAAGCGAAAATTTGGGTTTGTATTATTAAGTGCAGAGAGTCTCTTCTCAGCATCTATAGAAGGTCTGTGAAAATTCGAGGTGAATCGCCGTTTTCACTTCGGTAGGCTTGACTTCAAGATTCAGCACGTTTCGAGTCCGAATGCAACGTAGACACTCGATCCTGTGCCCATTTACGGTACCGCTGAAATGCAGAAAATTTTCTTCATATCCGTAAGTCATTTTTGAGTGACATAAGAGCAGGAACGTGCATCTTCTGGACAGTAGATATCATAATTCGGAGATAACCCTTCAGAGGTATTCGTAATAGCTGGACACTGAAAAGCAGAGCGATACATTTCTTCATATCCGTAATTCATTTTTGAGTGACTTATGAGCAGGAACGTGCATTTTCCGGACAGGAGAACTCGCAATTCGGAGTTAACCCTTCAAAGATATTCGCAATAGCTGGACACTTGTTAAGCTCCTTCTGATTTGCTGATACCTTGTGTCTGGTTAAAGGGCAATTTAACTGCATTTTGTAGGTCATTTTTTGGCTCCCCAAACTTGCTCCCTGGTATGAAAAAATTAGAGCCAACGCTATTTCTACTTGAAAAACTTAAGACATCGTTGCCGCTAACAAGGAATTTTGCGATGAAGTTAGGGTTGGAGTTGACTTGTTTCTAGTGCTTTAAACTTTTATTTTTCTTCAAAATATTCTGAATAATTTCAGGCTCAAGAAGGGCTAAATGTTAAAATTGTAAATGTAGCCTTTTTCGGTTTGAGCTTGCTTGATGTTAGCCTTAAGGAATACGCTTGAGTCCCTATCTATCTGCGATAGTTTGCAGATTCCGGATTCGGGTGCTGCCTATTCCATATTCTGGGAATATTGCAGGAAGTTGGGGTCAAATCAACTCTGCTTTCAATGGCTCTGATGGCAATAATTAGTCGCGTTGCTTTCAGGTGAAATCTGAGACAAAGCGTGCATGCGCTCATAGGGCGATTAATAAAACACGTGATAAATAAAATTAGAATACTTAGAGGGGACTCTCTTATATTTTCCAATTACTTGCACTCATTGCGACAGCTCTATTCATATAACTTATGAAGCGGGGCCCTTTCTGCGCCAAAAATCATTAATTACTATTACTTATTATCGCCACCACAACGAGCAAGGGTGCGATGAGAAGAGCAAATACACTGAGCAGTGGTACTGCTTTCCCAACCATTCCTCGCTGTCATTTTGGGCCAAGCAATATGGCTAACCTTGAATACAGAGCAGCTTAAAGGAGTGAGAACTCTCAAGATTAGCACCTGGTGGAACACTATCCTGGAGCTCCGAGCAGACGATAAGAATGCCATGTTGGTATTCGCAACGAAGTTCGAAAGGGGAATATTATCAAGAGGCAGATAAATTTTTCAAATATCTTGTGGACAGAAAATTTAATAAGTAGAACCATCTCGGTGTGGCCACGTAAGAACATAGTATGGAATATATTGCTGCGCCTCGTATTGGTGGGAGAGACCGATTGGGGCAACACTTTTGATCATATGTGACCGGCACGCACATTTCCACCACTCACGTGCAGCGGTTTGGCGTAGGTGCATTCTAAGAAGTTTTCTACTCTTGTTCTACGAGGTTTCGACTCAGAATTAGCATGCGGTACTAATTTAATTGCATTTAAGTCCTTGAAATCCGGTAGACAAAGATGCGGACCAAAAATTACCATATTCGAACATTTCGGAAAGTGATTCTCGTAACGGACTAAAAAATTCAGGGCAGAGCATTCAGTTTATTCTCCGTCAGATGGTGATCTACTTTCATAGCCGAATTTAATTAACCCAGAACGGGGCAAAACTTTAAATTTTGGTGAAAGCATATCCAGAACCTATTTTTTTAACGAAGACAATATGATCGTCTCGTTTAATTTGGGGATTCTAACACAATACATCAGATACATCCTAACAAACTTTCGAGGATGCCAGCTCGATCTTCATCAATCGCAAGGGATAGTTGAAAGCAGATATCTACGTTGTCAAGAATGTCTAAAAACCTAATCTAGTGACTCGGCGTATCAAGAATATTTCCAACGAGCTCCCTCCCTTTCTTTCCCAACCAGAAAGACACATGGTCTTGATCGTTTTTTAAACGAATCCTGGAGGCAGAATAACGGACTATATAATTTCTATTTACAACAAGGTCTTGCTCTCACTTCTCCCGCCAGCTAGAAACGTGAACAGAGATTGCTCATCCGCGCCTGATTACGATCTAAATTGACTTTGGACATTTATCCCTGCTGTTTGCATCCACGGCAGGAACATCAAAATTGACTTCAGCTCCTAATCTGGTTGCTCCGAATTATTTTCCCTTTCCTTTTGCGTGATTATTGAACGAGATTCTTAACATCATTGCAATTTTGCCAACGCAAGCAGTATCTGGCTTCACTTAAGGAGAGTCTTGGACGTATTGTGGATCGTACCTCAAAATGTGGACAGAAATAATTAAAATTTCCTAATTTAGGCTATTCCTGACTCCCAACTGACCCTAAATGTCTTAGGGTATTTAAATGGTGACGCAACTTTCTAGTTTTATGAAGCTTAATTTCACGTTGAAGCCCACTGCATTTGCGTCAAATCGGAATCACGTCCGGCGACTTCAACTACAAGCTAAGTTTACCCCCGTGATTCGGACCGCCAAGATTTCCAATCTTGGTCACCCGGAGATGATCTATATTGCCGCGACGCTCACTTGTCTCCCGACAAACAACGTCGTCAGCACTGATATGCTCCTGACAAAGGCACTTTACGCATTCCTACTCCAGATTTCTGGGACGCTCTTTGAGCCAATATTTCAACATAAGAATGAGCAGGGCTGCATATAGGAAAGCTCATTTACGTCATGAGTTGGCTGAGCAGCTTACACTTCACGACTCTTGTCCGTGTTTCGCACGCGTAGCGACCGGTATTTCAGCAATATTGAGGGACGGTGATGTTCAGCTGCACTTATTATATAGCTACGGGCAGAATATAGGAAGCATAGTAGGGAGTCACCTACTCAAGGTCTTGTGGAACTGGCAGCGGCCACGTCGAGAAACTTCCAGGGATGGTTGGGTCGCTTCACATCGGAGTAGAATGAATTGATTTTCAATTTTTTCTAAGATTATGATCCCACCCTTGGGGGCGAGTAATATATTCTCTGTGGAAGACCTTAATTTCATCTCCCTAAATAGCTGGACAGAAGGGGTACTTCGTTTAATTAACCCCACTACTGCTCGTAAGACTGCTGGTAGTAGTTTTCTGCCTGATCCTGTGTGTCTCTTACGTCTCTTCCTCACTATTTACTCTCTTACGTCTCTTCCTCACTATTTATTTCCTATCAACTGGTCCCGTCTTGGAGTGGCCTTTTGTTCGCCATGCGACCCATTCTCCTCGGTACGGACATCGTTGCATACTAACCCTCCGCGGTCTCCTCGCACTGCCCCAATTCGATCATGGGATTTCCCCCTCGGCATATAGGGTATAGTTATTGGCTGATGTAGACTAGTTATTGACCTTGTGGTGACTTTTCATTCATTTGGATTTTCTTCGTACTAATAAGCGCTAGTAACTGCTTGATTTTCGGCACTCCCACAACTCACCTTGCTTCTAAATTATTTCTCTTCCCAAATGGTAGTGCAGCATGTTGATGGGCGCTTCAAATATATTTGGAAGAACTAAGACCCCCGGAGGAGGGCCAGGTAGTCGCTTCTTTTTTTTATGGTGGACTGAACTTTTGAAAAGTTATTTTGTAGCAAGAAACAGGGGGGGAAGGAGGAGGTGTCGTACTTCCTCATAACTAATAATTGGACTTTCAGGAGATGCCATGCTACCTACTTAGAAAATAAATATCAACAGAAAAACTTCTCTCCAACGATAGACCGACGTCAATTTTAATCAGAAATAATCGTACTTAAAGTATTATGGATCAACCCTTCAAAATTGAAAAAAAACACGGAAACACATCCACCATTCCTAATACAATATGATAGCCAGATATTTGACCGTTTCACTTGAATTCCAATCATTTTGTAGCGCGAAGAAATCTTTCGAGTCTTTCAATCTGGATTTGTACTCTATCTTATCTATGTCGACAAATTGGCTTTGCCCTTAAAGACTTCCACATAACCTTCTCATAACTAGGTATCTCCGATTCCACGCCCTAT
>Ga0007834_1000679_pt1 | contig 10129 bp, 6 predicted proteins | sample CryBogCBE06Nov07_FD_71233 | JGI IMG/M metagenome (GOLD analysis project Ga0007834, IMG submission 71233) | Freshwater microbial communities from Crystal Bog, Wisconsin, USA - CBE06Nov07 | ecosystem: Environmental > Aquatic > Freshwater > Lake | place: Crystal Bog, Wisconsin, USA | collected... | reverse complement strand
TCGGTGCATCGCTCGCCGTCTTGTTGCTCTCGCAGCTCGGCGTGCCACTGACCGTGGGCTTCGTGGGTAAGTTCTCGGTGCTGTCGGCCACCATCAACGCCGGCGACGTCTACGGCGCCATTGTGGCGATTGTGAGCGCCTGCATTGCGGCCTTCGCGTACCTGCGTTGGACTACGGGTCTCTTCGCGGACGAGAACCTCGACACGCCACCGCTCGTCGTGCCGTGGGCCTCACGCGTCGTGATTACCCTGAGCGTGATCTACGCGATTGTCTTCGGCATTGACCCGGGCCTCTTGACCTCCATCGCGAGCCACGCCAGCCTCATCTTCCAGCCATGAGCCGCATCGCCATTGCGACGTGTCGTGGCGACAACATCGACATTGATGCGCCCGTCTTAACGGCGGCCCTCGACCGCGCCGGCCTGGATTCGGAACTCCTGGTCTGGGACGACCCCAGTGTCGACTGGAATGCCTACGACCTCGTGGTCATTCGCTCTACCTGGGACTACGCACCCCAGCGTGATCGGTTCCTCGCCTGGGCGCAAGGCATTGCACGCCTACACAACCCCTACGACGTCATCGTCTCTTCGACGGACAAGCACTACCTCGCCGACCTCGCCGCGCGGGACGTGCCAGTGGTTCCCTCGGTTTTTTGTGAGATCGGTGACACCCCTCTCTTTCCCGAGGGTGACTTCGTGGTGAAGCCGGCCATTGGGGCCGGCTCCATTGACGCCGACCGCTACCGCAGTGACGAGCACGAGCGAGCGCTGGCTCACGTGACCGATCTCCACGCCCGTGGTCGTAGTGTGCTGGTCCAGCCCTACGTCGCCAGTGTGGACGATCGCGGGGAGTTAGCCCTCGTCTTTATTGACGGTGTCTTCTCCCACGCCATGCGCAAGGGTGCGATGCTCAACACCCCGGCCGACGAGCGCGACTTCCTCTTCCGCCGCGAACAGATGTCGCGGACCGAGGCACCTCTCGACGCCATTGCCCTGGCCAGCGAACTGGTGGCCGAGGTGGGCCAACTCCTCTACACCCGGGTCGACCTGGTGATGGGTGAGCGGGGGTGGCAACTCATGGAGTTCGAGATGGTCGAACCCAGCCTCTTCTTGACCTTCGCGCCCGAGGCGGCCGACGCCTTGGCGGCGGCGATCAGTCGCCGTCTGTAGTGCGCGAGGCCTGCGCGGCCGCTAAGACTTCGGGCGGCACCACAGTACCGGGCCGGTTGGCGGGGTCGTTGGTGAAGAACTTGCCAATCACGGGGAACTCGGTCATGGACTCGGCACGCAAGATGGCGCTCACGACCGGCACGAAACTCTCAATAGCGGGATAGACAATGTGCCGAGGGAGCCAACGTGGCTGGTACTTGGCGTTAAACGTCCACAACGAGGCAATGGGCAACGCCCCCGAAAGACGCTGCAGGGTCCAGCGTTCGATCTTGGTCCAGGTACCCTCACCACGCTCACCGTCGAGCACCCCACGGAAGGCCGCGAAGTTGAGCGAGAGACCCGTGGCCCCCTGGTCGCGCAGGTGGAAGATCGTCGAGCAGAGGGCGAAGTCGATGAGCCCGTTGGGGTGTTCGCCCGGGTCGCGACGCATGAGGTCGAGGGAGTAGCCCTGGATGGCGGGCGAGGGCACGAACTGGCAGGCCGCGGCGGGCTTGCCCTCGGGGTCTCGGACCAACACCATCAAGAGGCCCTTGTCCTTGGGGTCAAAGAGGCGGCCGAGCATCATGGAGAAGCCCCGCTCGTCGTCACCGCGACGCATCATGGCCACGAGCTCGAGCACGTCGAGGACGTCGCGAGGGTTCATGGTGGCGGGGTCGTAGAACTCGGCGGTGTAGCCGTAGCGACCGATGCGACTGTAGGCCTGGCGCAGTCCCTTCATCTTGCCACCCTCGAGACTGAAGGTTTGGCAGTCCACGATGGCTTCGTCGCCCAGGTAGAGCGAGTGATATCCGGCCTCGTGATAGAGCGGCAACCACTCGGCCGAGGCCGCCATCACGCCAATCGTCCAGCCCCGCGACTCGCCGTAGCGACGGAACGCGTTAAAGGCAGCGACGCGTTCGGCCACCGGACCAATGGGATCGGGTGACACGAGGGCCACCCCGCCGTACACCGCGTAGGCGACGAGGGAGTCGCGGAAGAAGAAGAACTGCTTATCGTCACGCAAGGCGAAGTAGTCCAGCGTGCCCTTGCCATGTCGACGGACGATGTCCCGAGCGCGAATCTCGGCGAGACGCCGTTCGGGCGTCGTGGCCATGGTGGACAGTCGACGATCGACGACGGGTCGCGTAAGTAAATACAACAAGACGATGATCAAGGCCAGGCCAATGGCTAGCAGCACGGGCGAGACGAAGTCGCTAATCCCGTCGGGGAGATAGATAACCGAGATACCGACCAGCCGCTCCACGCTGGCCATGACCACGACGGGGAAATCGGGCAAGGCCAGTGCCGCGTGGTGTCGAGCGGCGACCTCCATGCCGAGTGCTGACGTCAATACCGCCACCACGGCCACCAAAATGGTCCGCATCACGGCGGAGGTCATGCTGGCGCGATCGGTCTCGGCACTGAAGTGACGACGCTCGACGAGGAGGAAGCCACACAGTCCCGCCGCCACTATGGAGGACGCCAACGAGCCCGCGCGCGCCGCGTGGGTCAAGACGGTGACGGCCAAGACCATTTGCGCGAAGAACCAGCTGCGGCGCTGGCCGCGTCGAATGCCACGGGCCAACATGATGAGGGCGACCCCGCCAAGCGCCGTAATGGCGGCGGCCGACTGGGCGGCCTGGAGCGGTAGGTAGACCAGGACGTGCTGGAGACGTCCGCGCAGTGGCGGTGCGGCCGTCACGGCAATGTTGACGAGCCCGTCGAGAAAGAGCAGGCCACTGGCCCACCGACGAATACGCCGCTGGCGACGAGCGTTGTCGAGGCGCGCGACGGGCAGCGGGAAGGCGCCGCCGCGAGGCCACGCACCGATCGCACTCGCCGACTCGGTGAGTCCAGGCTGCGCCGGCGATTGCATGACCAGTCGCTCAATGAGGGTGGCTCCGGGGTGGCGGAACTCTTGCCCGATGAGCTGCACGTTGACCAGACTGGCAACCTCAATTTCAACGTAGGAGAAGCGATCGACGGCGCGAAAGACGGAGGGCAAACTCAGCATCGCTTCGTATTCGGCCTGCGTGCGCTGCGCGGCCCCCGGAGCGGCACAGAAGCCACTGTCGAGATAGGCCAAGGCGGGGCGTCGGGCACCACCAACGATGAGGCCGGTGACGTCGAGCGCGAGGGCCGCGCGAGTGGCGTCCATCACCGCCACACCATTGAGTCGAACGGCCTCGAGGGGTTCGGAAAAGAGCTGGGGCGTTCCTCGGCGATGACCAGCCCCCAGGCTGACGGCGGTGATGATGGCGGCCTCAATCGCCACCAGCACGAGGAGATTCAGGAGGACGTTGTCGGCGGCGTTTCGCCCGTGCAGGGTGTGGATGCGGTAGTGGTGGTGCGTAAAGATGTCAACGAGGTGCGTCACCGTGTTCAGGGCGTCGACACTCACCAGCGCCAGCAGCCCCGCCCACAGAAGTCCGCGGTAGCGGCGATAGACGGCCATCGAACGTCGCCACCGCTGCTGGGCGGCGGGGTCGTCGCTGTCGGTGGCGTCCGCCACGACCTCGCCGGCCCGAACCTGCACGACGGTGGCGCCCGACTGGGCGTGGAGGAGTAGGTCGGTGCCGTGGTCGACGACGATCCCGAACGCTGCGAGGTGCGCCACGACGTCTGGCGTGTAGAGGGCACCGTCAAATGAACCTGGCTGCACCACGAAAACGTGCTGGGCGTTCGCCGTAAAGGTCTGGATGGCCGCAAAGAAGGTCGCGTGACGGTGCATCACCGCTGCCAGGTCATCGACGCTGTCGTCAAAGAGATTGCCAGCCACGATTACGGTGGCGCCACCGTCAATGTCGCGCAGCAATGCGGCGAGGCGGTCCACGGCGTAGGTGGACGACGCTGGTGACGCGTCGAGGGCGAGATCACTCACGACGTAGGCGGAATGACCGAATGGAACTGAGCGCGTTGGCGCGGCGGCATTCGTCATTGTTCTATTCTCGCAGACCCGTCGACGCCCGTGACAGTGGTCGCGAAGGCCAAGGCTGGACTAGGAATCGCTGCGGAGATGCTGCAGGGCCCACGCACCGGCCCGACGCCCACTGCCGACACTGGCGGGAACTCCGACGCCGTCGTAGGCGTTGCCGCACAGCGCAACGCCTAGCGTGGTCGCCGCGCGCTGGGCGTTGGCAACGAGTTCGCCGTGACCAACCAGGTACTGCGGCAGTCCGTGCGGCCATCGCTGCACCAACGATTCGAGGGGCGTGATCGGTGTCCCGATAAGTCGGGCGAGTTCGTCGGACGTGCGCGTGACGAGCGCATCATCGTCGAAAGAGCTCCAACGGGTGTCGTCGGAGCGACCGACGTGGACGCGCAACACCGTGTCGTCGTCTCGACGGAGGTGGGGCCACTTGCGGTCAAGGAAGGTGACGGCGGTAATGAGGAACGAGTCGCTCTCAAAGGGTGTCTTGAGGGGGACCAAAATGCCCGTCCCGTGTGCTGGTAATGGTGTGGTCTTGGGCAGGCGGAACGTCACCATGGCGGCGCCGGCCGTCGGTACCGTGGCGAGTGCGTCGAGGTGGGGGTCGAAAGTCCCGAGTAGTCGGGCGGTCACCGCAGCGGGCGTCGCGACAACAACGGTGTTGGCGGGGGTGCAGGTATCGGCGGTGTCAACCTCGAAGGCGTAGAGACCAGCTGGAGCGCGGCGAACGGCGGTGACGGGTGTGCCCGTGCGAACGATGACGCCGCGACGGCGTAGCTCGTTGACGAGCGTATGGGTGAGCGAGCCGACCCCGTCGCGCAGTGAGTAGAAGACGGGGGTGGACGAGACCGAAGGATCAGGTGCCGGACTCGCGGCGCCCAGCTGTTGCATCAGGGACCCACCAGCGGCCGCGGCCTTCCAGAGGGCGGGGAATACGGCCTGGGCGGAGAGTTCGTCCACGCGACCAGCCTGGATGCCGCCAATCATGGGTTCGATGAAGGCGTCGGTGAGTTCGTCGCCCATTTTCGCGCGCAGGATTGCTCCGATGCTCACGTCACCGTCAACGCTGAGCGGACGTGGCCAGTGTTCGTCGCGCCAGGCGGCGAATCGAGCACCACGCGACAGTCCGGCCACATTGCGGAGTTGGGCCGCACGCGTGGGCACCCCTAGCACGAGTCCGGTGGGGAGTTCATCGAGGCGGCCACGCAGGTAGATCGAGGCACCGGCAGCATCAATGGGCACTAACTGGTCACTGATCTGCAGGTCGGCGGCGAGCTGCACGACCTCGGGGCGACGGGCCAGAAAGCCATCGGCGCCAAGGTCCAGTGAGCGACCAGCGAAGGAGGTCGTGGCGAGGGATCCACCACAGCGCTCGTTGGCTTCGAGCAGTTCGATGCGTGGTGTGTCCGACGTTGGTCCCGCCGCACCACCGGAGAGCTCAAACGCGGCACTTAGGCCGCTAATGCCTCCACCAATGATGACGACGGAACGTCGGGTCATTCGGCGTGTGACGCCACTACGTCCGCGAGCATCGCCATGAAAGCGGGATCGTCATTGAGTGACTGGGTACGCACCAGGTGTAGGCCAATCTCGTGCGCGAGCTCCTGCGCCTGAATGTCGATGTCGAAGAGGACTTCGAGGTGGTCCGATACGAACCCAATTGGGCACGACACGATGTCGGTGAAACCGGCCTCCTTCTTGGCACGTAAGACGTCCAAGATGTCGGGGCCAATCCACGGGTCGGCGGTGCGACCGGCTGATTGCCAGGCTAAGTCCCAGTGAGCGAGTCCGGCACGTTCGGCGGCGAGTGCCGCCGAGTCGCGGAGTTGGTCGGGGTAGTTGTCACCGTTGGCCAGAATCTTTTCGGGCAGCGAGTGGGCGGAGAACAGCACTTCGGTCGTGGCCCGACGCTCCGCGGGAATCTGCTCGAGCGCGGCGTTGACGCGGTCGGCAATGATCTGCACAAAGTCCGGGTTGTCCCACCACGAGTGAATTTCGGTCAGACGCACGTGGTCGCCGAGCACGGCCCGTGCGCGGTCCATGTACTGCGTCGTCGACATTGACGACGAGTGCGGCGCGAGTACCAGACCGATGACGTGCTCAAAGCCGTCCTCGATGAAGCTGGGGGCGGTGTCCTCAATCATCGGTGGTTCGTACTTCGAGCCGAAGCGCACGTCGAAGCGGCCGGGGAAGCGTTCTTCGAGCACGGCAGCGATGCCGGCAACCTGTGCTGCGGTGCGTGCGGCCAGTGGTGAGGTGCCACCGAGGTCGTTGTAGCGGTCCTGTAGCTCCTTCAGGAGTTCAGGGGTTGGCGGGCGGCCGTGACGAATACGGGTGTAGTAGGGCTCCACGTCCGCGGGGGTCGTGGGCGTGCCGTACGCCATGATGAGAACGCCAATCTTGGGGGAGGTCATTTGACTCCTGCCTTTCCTTCGTCGTGAACGACGTCCACGATCGCCTTCATTACGTCGGGGTCGGTGGACGGTAGTACGCCATGACCCAGATTAAAGATGTAGCCCGCGTCACCGCCCGCGGCCTGGAGCACTTCGCGAGCGGCGGCAACGCCGAGCTCGACACCGGCCAAGCAGCGTGCGGGATCGAGATTTCCCTGGATGGGCTTCTGGGCGCGGCGGCGACCTTCGTCAAGGTCAACGTGCCAGTCAATACCCAGCACGGACGAGCCGGCGTTGCGCATCAGCGTCAAGAGTTCACCGGTACCAACACCAAAGAGAATGGTTGGCACGTCCAGGTCAGCCACACCAGCGAGCACGCGTTGGGTGGCGGGCAGAACGAACCGTTCGTACTCGGCACGAGTGAGACATCCCGCCCACGAGTCGAAGAGCTGCAGCGCCTGCGCTCCGTGCTGGACCTGTGCACGGAGGAACGAGATCGTGATGTCGACGAGTCGGTCGAGTAACTGTGCAAACAGGGCCGGCTGGGCGTGCATCATGGCCTTGATGACCGCGAATTCCCGCGTGGGGGCACCCTCTACGAGGTAACTGGCCACCGTGAAGGGGGCGCCGGCGAAACCGATGAGGGGTGTGTTGGTTTCGGCCAGCTGCTCGACAACCAGGTCAACGGTGGCGGTGACGTGGGCAATGTCGGCGTCGGTGAGGTCGCGGAGTCGATCAAGGTCGCCCGCGTGGGTAAAGGGCTGCGCGATGACGGGGCCCCGGCCGGGTACCACGTCGACGCCAAAACCAATGGCGTGGTAGGGCACGACAATGTCCGAGAACAAAATGGCGGCATCGACGCCGTACCGGCGAACGGGCTGCATCGTCACTTCGCAGGCAATCTCGGGGTTGGCAATGGCGTCCAAAATGGACCCGGTGCCGCGCAGGGCCCGATATTCCGGTAGAGAACGGCCAGCCTGGCGCATGAACCAGACCGGTACGCGATCTACGGTCTCGCCGCGGCAAGCGCGTATGAAGTCTGGGGTCGTCACGATGCTCCTTATAACTACGCCAGCCTAGGCCTGAGGAGGTGTTTTGCGCACTTCAAAGTCCGTTCATCTTCGTCATCTAGAATTGAAAAACCCTAAAACGGCAACACGAAAGGTCACCCGTGGCCCACGAGCGCGAAATAGCCCACGAGCAAGAGTTCTTGAACACCGCTCTCAACGCGCTCGAACACATGCGCGAGGAGGCGCAGTCACTGCGTGACTCAGTCGCGGTGGCTTCTCGACGCGGTGTGGGTGACCTCGTCGAGCGTGACGTTGTTATGGGAACGGCGCTGCAGCGCCTCGACCAACTCTCGATTGGTGACCAAGCCCTCTTTTTTGGCCGCATTGATTACTTCGCACCGGACGGACTCGGGGATGGGGAGACCTTCCACATTGGTCGCCTCGCCGTGTCCGACGCCGACCTCAACCCACTGGTCGTCGACTGGCGGGCTCCCGTGGCTGAAGCCTTCTACCGTGCGACCGGTGTCGAACCGCTCGGACTGTCACGCCGACGCCACGTCGCGATTCGTGGTCGTGAAGTACAAGGGGTCGAAGACGAGTACTTCCCGGATGCCAACGGGGAGATGCACATTCCCGAGGGCGAAGAACGCACCGCCACCGCCGAAGGGTTAGTCGAAGGGGGATTGGCGTTGGGTGGTCCTGGCGCCCTGCTCGCCGCACTAGGCCGGGCACGCACCGGACGCATGGGCGACATCGTGGCGACAATCCAGGGTGAGCAGGACCAGATCATTCGCCATCCGCTTGCCGGCATCTTGCTGGTTCAGGGTGGCCCCGGCACGGGCAAAACCGCCGTGGCCCTTCACCGTGCGGCCTACCTCCTCTTCACGTTCCGCGCCACACTGGAGCGACAAGGGGTCCTCGTTGTGGGGCCGAACCCACTGTTCCTCAACTACATCGAAAACGTCTTGCCCTCACTCGGCGAGTCGGGCGTGACTCTGTCAACGATTTCGGGCCTCGTCACCAATGTCGAAGTACGCGCGTACGACGATGAGGCCGTTGACCGCCTCAAGGGCGACATTCGCATGGCCACCTTGCTGGCCCGCGCCGTCGGTACTCGGCAGCGTGCGCTGCGCGAAGACATCTCGATTCCTGTTGGTCGGGCCGTGGTCGTCGTGACGGTTGCCGACACCCGTGACGTCGTGGAGCGGGCCAAGCGCCGTCCCAGTAATCACAACTCTCGCCGCTCGGCTGTGGGTCGAGAACTCGCCCAGCGTCTGGCGCAGCGTTATCACGCTCGTTTTGCTCGCGACGGCGTAGATGAGGTGTCCGCGGTAGACGAACTCGCGGATCTCATTCGCTCGACGCCCGAGTTTAAGCAGCTCCTGCAACGGATCTGGCCGCGACTCTCGGGTCAGGATCTCCTGCACGACCTCTTTGGGGCACCTGCCTTGCTCAAGGCAGCCGGAAAGGACCTGTTCACCGCCGACGAGTTGGCGTCGCTGGTGCGACCCCGCAGCGCGTCGTTGGAAGAGATTGCCTGGACCAAAGCCGACGCCGCCCTCATCGACGAAGCACGTGTTTTGCTCGGACCGCGGAAGCGCCCACGGTCCGTGACTAAGCAGTCTGAACCTACTGAACTTGCTGGGGTAGACCTCGACTCCTTTGCCCCCGACGTGCGTGCCGCCGCGATTCGAGAAGCGCAACGTCTGGCCCCCTCTATGACCAGTGAGCTCGACGAAGCCGAATTCGTGACCTACGGCCACATCGTGGTCGACGAAGCACAAGACCTCTCACCGATGGAGCTCCGCGTGCTATCGCGTCGCGACCTTACGGGCTCTATGACCATTGTGGGCGACATGGGCCAAGCAACCACTGCTGGTTCATCGGCCTCGTGGAACACGGTGCTCGAGGTACTGAAGCCGCGTCGCACCCCCACGCGCGTGGACTTGACGGTGAGCTATCGCACGCCCGAAGAGGTGTTGGACTTTGCCGCGCCCACGCTGCGCGCTGCCTCCACCGATCTCGAACCACCACGCCCCGTGCGCCGCGCCGGAGTGTCACCCTCGGTGCACGAGGTCGGACCGGAGGCCTTTGCCGCGACACTGGTTGACGTGGTTCGTCAGGAATTCACTGCGGTGACTCCAGGACGGCTGGCTGTCATCGTGACGACGTCACGAATTGCCGAAATTGTCGACGTGTTGACCGCAGCGGGGCTCGCCGCGATTGACCCCCGCGAGTCCAACTCCAAGGGCCTCTCGGCCGATCTCGTTGTCCTCGGTGCTGAAGGCGCCAATGGCCTGGAATTTGACGGTGTCGTCGTGGTGGAACCCGCGCAGATCGCGGCGCGAGGATCAGCTGATGGCGCCCAGACCCTGCGTGGCCTTCGGACGCTCTACGTGTCGATGACCCGACCAACGCGACGCCTCGCGATTGTGGCCTGCATGCCGTTGCCCATCACTCTCCGATAGCAACTATCACTAGGCCCGCGGGCGGGAATTTTCTAAGAAAGTGGTAGAACTGTAGTGATGAGTCAGGCGATTCCCCTCGACAACCTGGCAGAGTCCGACAAGATCGTCCACGATCGCCCACCGATGCTCGCCATCGGTGTGATGATCTGGCTCGGCAGCGAGCTGATGTTCTTCTCGGGTCT
>Ga0007834_1000678_pt1 | contig 10129 bp, 7 predicted proteins | sample CryBogCBE06Nov07_FD_71233 | JGI IMG/M metagenome (GOLD analysis project Ga0007834, IMG submission 71233) | Freshwater microbial communities from Crystal Bog, Wisconsin, USA - CBE06Nov07 | ecosystem: Environmental > Aquatic > Freshwater > Lake | place: Crystal Bog, Wisconsin, USA | collected... | reverse complement strand
AGTCCCTTCTGGAGGCTACCATCAGATGACCGGCCATGACAATCTCTTATCTGGGGCGTCCATGTACCCTCCTCCCCCGAACCAGATCCAACAGCAAGCCCTAGGCCACGCGATGAACGGAGGGCAACTGTCCGGTCCTCCGTCTAGCACGGGGATGTACGCCCTGTCCGGCAATGCCCCGATAGAGGTTCCGGGTATGCAACCCATGGTACCGTCTCCGATGGACCGGGGCATGGGATCTAATAACGACTTTAGTTTAGGTACTGGCATCGGAGGTAGCTTGATGCCGGGTTCGGTCTCGAATACATCGTCCACACCGAGGCAGTTCATACAGATGTCACAGATCAATCCCATGATGGCAGCCAGTCTCCCTCCGCCTCCACCGCCGCCACCGACTACTATGCAGGGGTTAAGTTCTTCGAATGGTAACTCAGGGAATGGGATAGAGACGGTGCATGGGTTTGACGTGAACAGTGCTTTGAACGGAAGCTTGTTGGATGATAATCAGGCGAATGGAATGATGGGTGGAGCAGGAGGAAGGCCAACTCAACCGAATCAAAACACGGAAGAACATCGCAGACAGGTGTTGAAGCAACAGCAGCAGCGGTTACTACTATTACGTCATGCTTCAAAGTGTCCTCATGACAATGGCAGGTGCTCCGTCACACCACATTGTGGGAGTATGAAACAGCTTTGGAAACATATCATGAATTGCAAGGACCAGGAGTGTCGTGTGGCACATTGCGTGTCCTCGCGGTATGTCCTGTCACACTACTCGAAGTGTAAAGATGCCAATTGTCCAGTATGCGGGCCTGTGCGAGAGGCCATTCGCAGAAACTATGACCGGAGCAGACAAGTGCTCACGATGTCTAAAACGTTAGGGGGCACGGGCGCCCACCCCTCTGGCGGAGGAGGTCATGGTATTTCGAGTAACGACTCCATTCCGCCCAACCAGATGAACTCCATGTCTGGCCACAGCTTAGTCCCTGTTGGAGCGGACGCTATCGAACCACCACCAACGGCGCCACCGCAATCATCGAAGAGGAAGAGAGAGACAGTCTCCTCGGATACATCCACTTCGGTGGCCGCGACCCATAATGATCGTACTAGTCAAGGGCAAGCCGCTAGCCATAGCCAAGCGGCCAGTACAGCAGCCGTGAGCATGAGTTTGCAGCGCTCGAATAATAAGCTTGACCCAGTCTCTTGCAACCTATACAGTTTTACGTCCGATCAGATCAACGATCATATTAACGGCTTGTTGGATATCAAAGCCATGACACCCCAATTAGTTAGGAATAAAATAACTCCTCTGATCGAGACGCTCATGAACGAACCCAACGGCTATATTTTCTCCTCTCCCGTGGATCCCGTAGCGCTTCGCATCCCGGACTATTTTGAGATCGTGAGAAACCCAATGGATTTGGGTACGATTCGGAAGAAGATAGATTTGGGATCTTATCGCACCATCGACGAGTTTGAGAGCGACGTGCATCTGGTCTATGACAACGCGATGCTCTATAATCCCAAGCATTTAGAAGTGCACTGCTGTGCGAAAAACTTCAAAAAGTCGTTTGACGCTCAGTTTAAACAGTTGAAGGCGCAAATTCAAGCGGAAATTGATGAGAAAAGGAACTGTATTGACAATTGCCTACTGTGCGGAGAAACGAATTTGAAGTTTGAACCTCCGGTGTACTACTGTAATGGTCGCTGTGGTGGACAGAGAATTCGGAGAAACGCGTTCTTCTTTTCATCCCCGAATAACAACCACCACTGGTGCAATCCCTGTTACAACGAGCTGAAGGAAAATCAGCAGTTGGTGACCGATGTGGTGATTTACAAGAAGGACTTGAAGAAGACGAAGCACGCTGACGATCCTGAGGAGCCTTGGGTACAGTGCGATCTGTGTGAGCGATGGGTACACCAGATCTGCACACTTTTTAACGGCCGAAGGAACATCAATTCCGCCGTACCTTACATCTGTCCGTCGTGCGTGCTATCTCAGAGGAGCAAGAAAGGCGATAACAGTCTGTTAACGAATCGTAAGACACAAGCGTCCGACTTACCCGTATGTAAATTATCAGAGTTTATCGAGACTAAGGTGAAGGAACGGTTACAAATCGCTTACGCAGAAGCCGCGACTAAGCTCGATATTCCTCTTGATAAGGTGGAGCAAGCGCCGCCACTATTCATTCGTCAGGTGGCGTCCATTGACAAGCTTCAGCACGTGCGCGAAGGGGTGCTAGCGCGTGTCAAAGGCAAAGGCTACCCATCTGAATTCCCTTGTCGCACCAAATGCCTCATTTTATTCCAGTCCATTGATGGACAAGACGTGATCTTATTCGGCATGTACGTGTACGAGTACGGCCACAAATGTCCACCGCCGAATCAGAGACGTGTGTACATCTCGTATTTAGACTCTGTGCACTATTTCAGACCGCGACAATACCGGACCCTTGTCTACCACGAGATTCTAATCGCCTATTTGGAGTACGTGAAATTACGCGGGTTCCATACCGCTCATATCTGGGCCTGTCCGCCGTTGCGAGGAGATGACTACATTCTATACTGTCATCCACAAGAACAGAAAACGCCGAAAGACGACCGTTTACGACACTGGTACGCAGATATGTTAAAGACTTGCGAGAAGCGTGGTATTGTGGTGAGTATGACAGACCTGTTCAAGGAGTTCCTGGCGGATCCTGCAAGTGATATCATGGCATTGCCTTATTTCGAGGGCGATTATTGGGTCAATGAGGCGGAGGTCATTATTAAGAATCTGGAGAGTAAGGCAGGTGCTCCCCCCGCACTACTCGATGAAGTCGTGGCGGAGAACGAAGAGGGCGACGGCGCTGGGAAAAAGAAGCGCAAGTCGATGACAAAGACGAAAAGGACGAGAGCTTCTCGTAGCGCTGGTGGGGTGAAGGCTGACAGGGACCCAGTCATGGCGAAGTTGGCTTCGATTATAGAACCGATGAAAGAGGCCTTCTTTGTCGCGAAGCTTCACCCGGACGAGTTTGCTCAGCACTTCGCGGCTGTGCGTCAGAGAGAAATGGAAGACGAGGCAGCAGCGGACGATCCCGAGTCGAGCAGGAAGCGGGCACGTCTACTTCAAGAAGAAGCGCTGGCATCTCCTTCTGCAAGCTTACCGAGCATCGGTTCTGCGATGGAATCGAAGGAGATTAAAGAAGAGAAAGGTGACGGGGTTGTGAAGACTGAACAGACGGAGGAAGCAGCTCCTGTATCGGACTCGGTTACTATTAAAATGGAGGTGGATTCCGTTACTACGGCGGTGAAGAGCGAGGCGAAGACTGTCGGCGGGTCGGAAGTGGAGGACAGTGGTACGATAGAAGCGAAAGATAAGACTAGTGCGACATCGATTGGTTCGAGTTCTGCCGCAGTTATGAGTCGGGGGAACTCTTCTGCAGGGGATGGGGAACAGAGCGGATCGTCGCAGACTCCAGTGAGAGAAAGCCAATCACAGGCGACGGCGGCGGCCGTGAAAGACTCCACAGAAGACGTTGACGAGACCCAAGAGAATGAGCATTTCGAGACCAGGCAGTCGTTCCTCAACCTCTGCCAAGGAAATCATTACCAGTTCGACAGTTTACGAAGAGCCAAGCACTCGAGTATGATGGTCCTCTACCATTTACATAATCCAGACGCGCCGAAGTTCTTGGCGGCTTGTGTCACATGTCAGCATGATATTCTTCACGGTTACCGCCACCATTGCGAGGTCTGCGATCTGGACATCTGTGACGGATGTTTCCGAGCGAATCCTACGGCCCATCCTCATCCTCTGAAACCAATCAATGTGTCTTCTGGAGTAGTCGTTCAGAGCACATTAACTGACCAAGAACGTAAACAACGCGCGAAATCTCTGAAATTGCATCTCGAACTGCTGCTTCACGCTTCCAATTGTACTAAGACAGAGTGCGAGGTCAATTGTCATAAGATGAAGGTAAACCACTGCACACCTGCTTCATTTGTCGCAGGAATTTTTCACTGAATTGTATTTTCGTTACTCACTTTGTCATAGGAATTCTTGAAGCATGAGAGTCGGTGCCCCGTGACAGTCAAGAAAGGATGTCCTGCATGCAAGAAAATTAACCATTTACTTACTTGCCACGCACGTAATTGTGTCAAGGAGAAGTGTTCAGTGCTGAAGTGCAAAGAGATAAAAGAGCACTTCAGGTAAGAGTACATCATATTTCTTCTGTTTTTCATTTTACTTTTATTCTGATAACGTCGTGTGGTTTACAGGTCCCAGCAGATGCAACAACAGCAGATGGATGACAGAAGAAGGACGATGATGAATGAAATGTACTCTAGGGGAAGTGCGGCGAGTGGTAACTCAAAGTCCAGTGGTGGCGGTGGGGATGGGGGAAATAATGGCGGATCTGACAGTTACTCTTCGTTGGCGGAATCCAAAGAAGTGTAGCGTAATAGTGCGGTGACACCGGTCAGGATCGTCGCGTGCTGTATGTTCAGTTACGAATGTAGGGAGGAGAGTGTAAGAGATGGTTGAGGTTGAAATGCCACGCTTGAGGCTTCCTCACTCACGTGATTCGTATATTCGTAGTTTTCATGTCAAGCGAAGCCGGGTGGTGACATGGTTGGCGGACTCTTGATGATAGCTTAAATATGTATGTAGATAGTGCGTTCGTTGCTCAAGGGGACAGATGCTCTTCCTAAGTGACGTTGATTCGCGCGGTGGTGGTGACGACTTCCTTGATTTGAGGTAGATCTGATGTGTAGGGTGAGATGCGCTCTATTGCTTTCGCACTTTCGGGTGTCAATAAGGTATGGAATAAGTAGTCGATACGGAATAAAACAAAAAGATATGATTCGATTGGCGTTAGCCTTGTTATAATTTAATTTTAGTAATGTGTTTGTTTCTGGTCATTTCTTCTCCTATTTTTTATTTATGGTGCGCATCCTGAGTAGCCGGTAATTCGTCGATTGTTGCAAAATTGTCGTTTTAAGGTCTTCTCGCGGGAGCTCGTCGTGGATTGCTTGTAACAAATACCAAAACCAGCAATTGTATCACTGTGTCTAACATCCGAAAAAGAACCTATGAGGACACAACCAAGAGGATAGAAGCTTTAGTAGTTTACCGGCCCTGCCCACCAGTAGCGGGGGAGTGAAGAGCGAAGTCCTAGTTCCTCACCACTACACGCACCACCATCATTTCCCAAATATCTTATAGTAAATTAGCGTGATGGCTGTAGCAAAGTCAACCAAGCAAGGTAGTAATGGCAGATCGTCGAACATATGAGAGCTGCAACCGTATCCCCCCCCAACAAAAGAATCATTGACAAAATGTTGCGATGGCGTAGCTCACTAGCTGATAGCTAACAAATAATTGATGCATCCTCTTTTACCTACATGTCTAGTTCCTAGCACCGCGCTAGTATGGTGCTTGCTTAGGGTTAGGTTTCTTTTAACCATAACATTCTTTTAACGGATTCGCAAACAAAGAAAGACCTCTACGGCACTCATTTACGGTCGCTCTTCTTGGGATTAGATTGGAAAAACTCTAGTTGCATTAGGAGGACTCTGTAGAATAATTCACGAACTATTCTGCATAGAATTAACTTTCTGAATTTATTCTTTTTCTCTTTGAAGAAAATCTACTACAATTTTCTTTAGAAACACTTTGCAGGATAATTTTTTTGAAAGACGCGTGCGAAGTTTTCCTGGTTTCTGGTCCAAGACCCTGATGAATCAACCTAAAATCCCTTATCTACAGTTCTGGCAAACGGCTTTTAGCACTGCTGCCTCTTCCTCGATGGGGCCCTTCGGCAGGGCAGTTCTAGGACATTCGGCGCGCTCCTGGGAGGCCACCGGCTTTCCTCTATTTCTATTCCACCCACGCTGGTGGGTGCCTCTCCAATTGTGCTGGAACCCTTTGATCATCACGCAATCCTTTTCAACCTCCGGGGTGTCGTGTCGGCACTATCGGGATACCTTACTGCTGAAGTGCTGCCACTATTGCTCGTTTTTATCAGCTGCAACCATATTCATATGAACTGACTGCTTCTCTTAGGAGCCATAACAACAAAAATTACAGACACTTTGAATACGTTGCTATTGCCAGGCAAATTAAAGTACTAACAAATTATGGAAATGACACGTGATTTCACAAAATGTTAGCCCGCATGCTGACCAAAGTTGCAAACCCCGTAGCGCCAGGAGGGCCCAGTGCCCACTGCCCACAAGTCCTCTCCAACGCCAGAGCTGTTCGCATGCTACCCCGTCATCCGCTTCAAAGATGTGCGAACAAAAAGGATAAATAATGGACCACACATACAGGACAAGACGTTGCTTTCTTGGTAAACACCACAACATGCATTTAGCCGTTTTTTCCTATTTAAAAAAACGTTGGAAATTCTATTTTCGATCACTCTTGACTGTCATTCTAATTCTAATTTTCTATTTTCGATCACTCTTCACCATGACACTACTAGCTAGTAGTAGGATGGCACTTAAAACTCTGTTTAGTAAGAAGGTGCCACTCCATAAAGTTCTCTCAGAAGAGTCGATTCTAAAGAACGGTACTGAGGCCACCGATGTTGTGCTACTTTACACCTCTGGTGCGGGGTCATCCACCAAAGGAGAAAAGAGCGAATGTTTGCTTTCAGGTGGCTCATCTGGTTCTCCTTCTCCTTCTCCTTCTCCCCCCCCCATATTGCTGGTGACTCAAGACACGAGTATCCAACTGCGGCTCAGACAGGATCCTATTTAAACCTCTAGACTAGTAAAAAGACCTGATAGTAGTGGCGAGAAGATGGGTAGAAACAACGTGCCAATTATGTACAGAGTAAAACACGATATGGATGTGTGTTGGCTGATAGCACTGAAGATAAACTTTGGTTTACTCTAATCGAGTATGGGAGGGGGCGGTGGTTTCTCTATCTTGTACGTAGCCGCGTCCGCAGGCAATATTTCCGTCAGTTCAAACGATTTCAGCGAACCATCTAATTGAGTAAACAGTCTGTCTGCTTGGTAACGAAGCCGCCTTCCTTCCCACAAAAGACAAAACGTGTTTCTCTTCGGTCTTGTGGAAGCAGATGATGAAGTAACCATGGAAGGGGATGCTGGCAAAATTGGAGAAATGAGCCCCCTAGGAAATAGTAGGGATATTTTCCCAGGGAGATCGATATTACAATAGGTTGGCCCACCCCCTTGTGGATCGTATATTCCGGCGCCTAATGTGCTATCCAACAGTGGCAAAGTGTCCATAGCCGGAGTAGTGTCGATGAATTCTCGAATCACGAGCAGAGAGGCGAATGATAAGTCGAAACCATGGGGAGGCGTAGTGGCCGCAGAAGGTCCTCGAGTATAGGAGTATCGACATCTCACTCGCAGGGGTCCATCTCTTATTCCAATTTCAGCTATGTAAGAATCAGGAATGGCCTGTTGGGAGACCGAGTTGTTGTATACAGGCGAGGGATATATTGACGCTAGAGTGTAAGCATTTCCTACACATTGATTTCCTTTTATCGGTCGAAAGTCCGTAGGCTCCATTTGGTGTTTAACTGCACTGAGAAGTATGTTCTTTGATTTGGTAAATGTTTCCTCGATGCTAACAGATACTCCGCTGGTATCCGCTGCAGTTACTTTCATTACAGTGTGCAAATTCCCAGTGTTAACCAAATCCAACTGAAATCCGTCCTCACTACGGACAGGCTTAAATAATTCGAAGGATCCTATGAACAATATTGACGAAAGGCCCCCTTCTGCCATGAACTTATTTCATATATATTTTTATTGTTTTGAGAGCTGCTATCGCGCTTGCAAATACTGGATCATGGCTCTTAAATTCGTCGTTATTATGTTGCACTTCCATGAAAGGCTCCTTCAACCTTGCTCCTCGTTCATCGACTCCACGCTGCTCCGAATCATTCTTAGCTCTCTCAGCAAACATTAATTAGTTTGTTCGTCCTTTATTAATTTGTATAAATAATTATTCTGTTTATAACGAGCCTTCTGCATCTTCCGGGCCGACCCTTCACTAGGGCGGATTTCCCTCCTTCCCAAACCCCTTCGAATGCGGGCCTCCCATCGTCGTCAACAGAGGATGCCACTCCTTACAAACGCCATTTCACCCCCCAGCCTCTGATCCTTCCGATCGACGAGTCTCGCTGTCCTCCCATCGGCATCTGGCCATCCGCCTTTTCCAAAAATGGACCAGTCCCGAATGGTATCTTAAACTTTTTTCCATGCGGCCGGGATTTTTGCGAAACGGTTTCTAACCTCTTCACAGCACCGCTGGATCTTTCTCCGTTCTCTCCGCCAGCCTTGGTTCGATCAATCATGGCCAAGACACTGTCGTCACTTTATGGAAGCGGGCAGAAGCATATCTACAATTTGTCTGGACTTGTGCAGACTGTTACCCCGCCCATCGCCTTGGACTTCATACTATCCACACCAATCTGGAGGCCCATAGGAACACCCGGTCCCTATCCCTGATTTCATGTCTTCGGCGCCCCTATACCCCCGGTCTCCTGGAGGTTTTTCAGCGCTGTTCCACTCCTCGACTCCAACCAGTCCTTTACTACATCCTGGCTGGGGCGTACTGTGGTCCCATTCGGGTGATCGACCTTCCGAGCGCTTCGGAGACTTGGTATCAAGTTGCGAACCCCAGGTCCCTCGTCAAACGCATGGTGAGGAACCCATACCTCACCCTCTTAGATGCGCACTCCCAAGTGCGTGGCAGTTCACCTCTACTTCAGGGCCCGGCTGAGGACACAGATCCCCTCCTTAATCCCCTTCTACCTTCCACTACCGGAGGCCTCCACCCCTCCTGTGGACCGGGCGGCGTTCGGATCTGATGCCCTCACTCGGTTCCTACAAGTGGCTCCCGACTTTGAATCCTCCTGTTGCCCCTCCTCTTCCAGATAAATTTCGTATGGTACCTCAATGGTGATGGCTTCAAATTTGCAGAATTGCTGATGTTTATGGCCCTTGAAGCGGTTGATTGCATGGTGCTTATTGACGTTCGTGTTGCCAAGGAGCGTGTCTCTTTTCTCCGTCGGGAGGCACGTGCTCAACTAGGACCACGTGCAGAATGTCTGGTCTCCGTTCCGGTGGAAGACTCAAGAAAGGGTGCTCCCCCTCTCTCTACCAAGGTGGGTGGTAACACCATCATCCTCAATAACCAATATGGGGACCTGAACTTGCTCACTATAAGTCAGACCCCTCACATCTCAGCGTAGTAGAGGAAGCTATCCTTCAAATTCAAGGAGGGCGTCTACAGGTTCTCGCCACGTACTGGCCCTTCCCGCCTGCGCACCCTAATGCTTCGACCGAGCATACCGATCTCTTCTCTCCCCTCCGTCGAGGCCTGTACCATAGGCTCTCCCATTACCTGAATGCTCAGGGCTCTACGGCCACCCCTCTCGACTACACCAGAGACACCATTCAACATTGGGCTCAACGCCACATGTCCACACCGGGCAATCACTCCATTTGTGGCGGGGATTTCGACTCGCTCTGGCACTTGGACGAAGATTGTGGCGGCAATAGCTACCGCGCTCCACTCCAGGACTGGTCTACAGGCGTTGGTTGGGGGTCGTGCAGTGACAATCTCCCCCTCCTCCAGAAATGCGTAACATGGCCGTCATCGCAGCTTACCGGCGGCTCCGAGATTGACCACGTTCTGTATAACAGCTCCGCGATACGCATTCGCCGTTACTGCATTGGCACGGATAGCCTCAGGGTGGGTCTATCGGACCATCGTCCAATATTGGTCGAATTTTCCCACCTCCCTCATGCGCACCTTGAGGACACCCCGTTGTTTAACAAAGAATTCGTCGATCTCAAGCGCCTCCAGATTAAACGCTTTGGGCCCTCGGCTCCGCAACTCCAGACCTTTCAAACGCAGCTTCAATCCACTTGGGAACCCCTCTATGCGACTCCGCCCACTCTGGCACAGGCCGAACACCAACTTGAACACCTGACTCAGATCACTTTGGCTGCCTTTCCAGACCGAAAGAAATGGAAGAATCGCAACCGTTTCAAGGAACACTGGAGCCCCACTTACGCTGCCCTTCAATCCCAACTGCTGGCGATGCTCAAGCTTCAACGCTACCTGGGTGTTCTCCCCCTTCCACCTCATTGGAAGCGC
>Ga0007834_1000677_pt1 | contig 10130 bp, 7 predicted proteins | sample CryBogCBE06Nov07_FD_71233 | JGI IMG/M metagenome (GOLD analysis project Ga0007834, IMG submission 71233) | Freshwater microbial communities from Crystal Bog, Wisconsin, USA - CBE06Nov07 | ecosystem: Environmental > Aquatic > Freshwater > Lake | place: Crystal Bog, Wisconsin, USA | collected... | reverse complement strand
GTGCCGTGATCGTGAGCGCACTTGAAGCGGCCGAATCGAATACATCTACGCGAACTAAGGTGTCGCATCCCTTGGACTATTTGAGCAAAGGTGGACTCGGCGAACAGGTGGCCGATCTCATAAACGCCCTCCGAATACATGGACCTGAAATCGCTTGCGCCTCTAGAATAATCCAAGAAATTTATTTGAAGGTTCGGGAAGAGACCAATGCCCACTTGCAGAATTTATCAGATGCTGGGAATAGCATTTCCAATATTGCCTCGTCAATGACTTCTCGACTTCGCTAATATGCGGAGTCGAATCCTTCCCTATATAAAGAACCTGTTGTGTGACAGCAAATACAGGAGTGCATTGAAGCACCAATCTCATTAAAAGTGCCAGCTTGTGCGCATCGATTCATACCGGAACCGACGGAACGCCCCCGAAGATGTATTAGTGAGCACCGACGTCTCGCTCCCCATCCGTCCCGATGAAATCTTCACAGGGACAACTTCACAGCATCTACATGCACTACGCGTGCAAGTAACCCGCCAAGCCTCCCTCATCGTCAAACAGCTGATGCTTGGGTCCGGTCGCCGGCCCGCTCTGAAAGTCTCCGTCATTGTGGTTTATGAAGATAAAGGAGTGATGACGTACACCCTCACCAGTCCGAGTTGGAGTAGCTCTAAGCGAAGGTTGGTAGCTCGTTCCATTTCCTCCCTATAACCACTTGCACAATCAGCAAGTAAATTGCCACATGTTACTCACTTGTTCGGAATTTCTTTACCTCAAAATCTTCGAAAAGCGACTAGTACTTGTTGAAGCAGTGAGTGTGATATTTTTATAGCGTGGTAGTGCTTTTCTAACTACATGCAAATGTGGTAAAAAATGCAAGGCAAATAATTTTATGATGCCTATCGCCTGGACATTCTTCAGTGCACTGGTTGCTAGTAACTGCGGGGCACCGCCGTGGTAAGGGTAACAAGGTTCTACCGAGGCAGTGCACCATTCATGACTTATTCGGTTAAGGGACAAGCACAGAGTACCACCAACAAGCTACTAGTAGGAGGATATTTAATAAGGTGACCGATTGGCTGCTGCTAGCTACCAGGAAAAACGGCTTCGTCTCTTAGCGTCATTACTGGTTCTCTACCTCATGTCCCCCTCTCTATCTTGTATCACCACAAGCAACTACTACGTGATTTTCGTTGTCGCCGCCCATTTTATGAGGAAGGACAGAATTTTTGAAAGGTCTAGGTGCTCGTATGATGCCGGGGGGACTGATTCCCAGAGACGGCAAAGCTCTAATCGCTTGCATAATTTTTGTTCGCCCTTGTTTTTGCAAGATTGATTAGTGAAAAAAGAAGTCGTGACGATCAATAAGTTCGAGTTAGTTGCAGAACAAGGAGAATATGACAAGTCTTAATTGATCAAGCCAAATAGTAAAAGTCATGCAGTGACTGGTGTGATAAAAAAGCATTACTTTTAGAGAGTGACAAGTTGACGAATGAAATACCGGCTGGGCTTCCTTACTATTTACGACTGTCGGTAAGCCCCCAGACCGAGTGAAGTGGGACTCCGAGTTAGTTTATCGGATCTCTCCTACCAGTGAGTGCGCGCGTGCGTACCCAATATTGTGGGCAAGGCGGCTTAATGATGGCGGTGCGCATCGCAAGTATCGGCAATGGAGGTAAAGAATAAGTAGCCAACAGGTTAAAAGTCCATTGCATGTACAGGGCGATGTGATCAACTAATGGAAGAGGATGTGCTCGAGCAGGACTCCATACGGTGATATGACCGGGCAGCGATGCCTCCCCAGACACTGAGATTTCTCCAAAGTGGACCGACTCCTGCGCGGAGACTCCACCCAAAACCACGACGAACTCAACAGGCGACTGGTAGTCTATCTAGGTAATGGCACGAATTGGGCAAGAGGAAAGTTGGATACCGTCGTCCAGAAGCCTGATAACAACAATTGTGTCACCACAGCTTCCTGAGCAAGGGTCTTCCTTGTTGCGAGGAGGTCAACGAAAAGGGCGAGGCTCAATAAGGCTGGAGGGTCTCCTGTATAATCCAGTGCCTGCATCTATGATCGATTGACCGATATTGACGAACGGGCGCACAAGTTGTCAATGTCGTTTATCAGATCGACGGACAGAGGCGATGGGTCCGCGACAACCGCGGCACAAGAAGTGCTTGGCGTAAACAAGATGTTGGACGAATTTGGAGCAGGTGTCAGAGTGCCGAGCGATATCAACACGCCATACGCAGTGTCTATTCCAGGTAGATACAATACTAGTATAATATTCAAAAGCGATTCTTGGAGCACTCATGTCACACTTGAAGCAGAGTTGTCATCAACCAATGATAACTCTTACTGTGAACATGACGGTGTCAAATATAGCGCGTCAGTCAACCGCCCTTCCGTGCATCGCGTGTCCCATAGTTTTCGATTGGAGCATAGTACCGAAAGCCAGACTACTCGGTGAACCCAAGCGATTGAGATTCCCGTGATCGTGCTCGACAGTTATAGAATTCATCACAGATCCAGGGCCACTCCTAGAAATAAATTGAGCAGCTTGTTGAACAGCGGCGGGTCGTCTATTATTGGAGGTTAGGAGTGAACCGCGGCTGCAGTCATTAAGCATCAGTGCGGCCGTTGCCACTGCGTCGTTACTCACGGAGACGCGCTTATTGCCAGATGCAGTAGTGAACACGTGCGAGGGAATCTCTGACTTCCCAAGAGGACTGGACATATCCGATGCCATTTTATCACTGGGCGGGTTTGATTGGAAGATGGGCCTACCAGCGGAGAGAACACCTCCAACTACAGAAAGGTTCGCGGAAGCAGCGGGACCAGGAGGACCTAGAGAGAGTAGCATCTCCTTCTCTCGCTGCTTACGAGCCAATATATCGAGCGCTCGCCGCCGGTTCTCTTCAATTCGCTTCACTGTGTTGGGAGATAGAGGCCTTTTCCCCTCCGGTTCCACTATCACTGGCGCCCTGCTCGTCGGCAGTGGAAGTCCAAGGGCGGTTGACGAACCCGTGGCGGGTATTACCATCGTACTCCTCTCATCAGACTGCAAACATTCGTATTCCAAATCTTTCTCGCACGCTAATTCAGAGGGAGGCGACCTGCTGAATCTGACATGACCAGTATTCTTCTGGGATGGCATAGGAATGATTGAAGCATCACCACCGCCGGCGTATACACGACATGGATATACATCAGCAGTCCGCGGTGTAGCGGGATCGCCAGCCGGCAAGTCATGTTTTGCTGAGGTAGATAAGCGGATACCTCGTGCAGCACTAACTGTCGCGCTACCTTCGCTTTGACTGCCCACCTAACAAAATGTTTGTAGCAAAGGAGAAGTTAGAATCTTTACCAGCAGAATCACTTCAAGTGATAAAGTTGGAAATATAGGAGGAAGACCTGTTGCGTTTGTGAAACCGCTGTGTAACAGAAGGACTCCTGCTCCATAGACACCGGAGCCACTCCACTTCCTCTAGAGCAATGGTCCTCGGCTCCTGTCGTTCCAGGAGTATATCCGAATAGTCTATGGAGTGTAATGCTTTTCGGATCTTCAGAATGATCACTAGTAGCGGTCAAGGGACCCACCCCTCCACCAACTGCGGTTGTGCGGAGGGGCATCTCCTGTTCCATTACCTCAGAGGAGCCCGCCTCGCCGCACCTCCATTGAGGGTCAACGATGGCAGTCGTACATTCCGCATCGACTGTGTCCGGGACACCGGAGGGAACAAGGCCGATTATGCGAGGAATAACAGATGTGTTTTCCTGATGCGCCTCCATCGCAATTTCAACATCTGGTCGGTGAAAGTATTTCAGAATATTTGTATTAGAATGCTCTTGTGGTTTGCTTCCGGCGGTCGGTTGCGCATGAGTCCCCGCACCACGGCCCAGGCTTGAGACAGGAGGGTGGGAGGTGACTACACCCCGAAGAGATTCTTCTCCTCCGCCTGTGAGGATTTACACGCATGAGAGTATATCGTAGCGCGGGTGTGTTCGTCTTTAAGTAATACGTGCCTATGGTGGCTCCGAGGATATGATACTTCTTCTGGATCTGCTCCCACATTATATCGTCCGCAGTATCTTTCGCCAAAATGTATATAATACGAACCGCTCTGCTGCTCTGTCCAATCCTTGACACACACATGCACAGAAATAATGACTGCCGTGATCAGCAAAGGGCGACGACGCTTTCCTTACAAATAGGTCTACATACACACACTGCGCTCACCACACAAATATGCACACACCGGTGAATGCGGTCCTCGGCTTGAAGAACGACTCCGGGTGACCAGCCCAATTCCGCGAACAAAGCCACGTTGGCCCTCGTGAGATTCAGCCCCGTACTGCAAGCCGTCAGACTGAGCAGCGCCACGTCCGTCTGCGCGAACCAGAAGGAGAAGGGCAAGTTGAGGAGAATGCGTGTCAACTCTCACGCGCTCGGTGTACCTCCTCGCATCCCACTAACCTCGTCATCCTGTTGGAAGCGGTCGATGAGCTTGGCGCGCAGCGGAACACTCACTCCACCGTCGATGCGCACGTACTTCACCGCCTGCTCCCTCAAACATCCCTCCACAGCGTCCAGAATAACCTTGTGATGGGCGAATACCAAGATCTTCCTACCCAGACCCAAGTACTTCTCCTGGGGGCGACAATTGTCCCCATCGCCGAACTCAGGGGAAACTTCAGCCAACTGGTGCTCCTCCGTTTCCATATCCATGTCTAGAACAGTGTTGACCCTTTCCATGTTACTCCGCCTCCTCTGCACTTGAGACGTACGTTTTGATTTGCTGCCGCTCTTTAATACTCTGGTGCCTCCGCCATCTAACAGCTTATTCCATGCATCTACTGTAGCTTGGTCGATAGAATCCGAATCATTATCCGGCTCTTTCTGATTACGCTTCGAGTGGGGTCGTGCGGGTAAAGTGGTGTCTGCGAAGAAGATGTCGTCGCCCTCAGCATCCAGGTCCACCAGATCGATAACCGCCGGGACAGCATGTGTTGGACCCGCATCTCGCTGCACTGGAACAGACGCGGTGGAAAATTTGTGGTCGCCACCTCCATCCACAAGTCCAATATCGCTTATTCACTTTAGACGAGAAGAGCGCCGGCGCGCTGGTATAGTATGGCCCCCATGCCCCTCCCCACCTTGGTCTCCCTGCCCCTCCCCTCCTTGGTCGCTGTCGTTCGACTCGATCTGCCAGTCATCATTAACGGAGGGACCTCGCGCACGACTTCTCGGGCTCAGGGGCTGGGGATTGGGAGACGTGCGAGGTGCAGCCTGTAGGTCACATCGACGGGTCGCGGCCTTCACTTCACTTGTAACCTTGGTAGAGGAGGCTCGATCTCGGCCGCGCGGCGGTCGGATCACATCTTCGAACAAATCGAAGGTGGGAGGGAAGTCCGGTTCAGGTGAGGGAGGTACGGCAGCTGAGTCGGGCCGGGCGGGGGAGAGCAGGGTGACCGTCCTCGAGCGCTTCTTACTGCTGCCGCTCCGACGGTTTTCTGGACTCTGTTGGCGCGCCGGAATGGGAGACTGGGCTTCACTATCTACCTTCATGTTATCAACGGTCTCCGAGCAATCAGGCAGAGATTCGACTGGATGGTCGACAAGGCCCGAGGAAGGGGCGCCTCCAAGACCCGCGGGCGCTCCTATTCCTCCGGTAAATTCGAGTCCCATCGCGTCATCGGTATGGCGCTCGCCCCTTGATTCCAGCTCTAATTTTTCCCTCTCCACCCGCGCCTCTTTGATCAACCGTTCCAACTCCTGCAGCACGCCCTTCACCTTGCACAGTCCCGAGACCTTGCAGAGTTGGTTGAGCATCGCCTGCTGCTGATTCTTCAATTGCTTCTGCGACACCGCATCGAGTGTCGGGTCCTTTAGTGTTACATCAACGGTCTTCATTTCCTTCTGCAGCGCCCTTATCTCCGCCATACAGCTCTCATCCGGATGCACGTACTTCACTTCCCTGCACTTCGTAGGCAGACTATTAACCACGTCGGTCTTCATTCGTCTGATCATAAGACAGCCCTCAAGGATAACTTTCAGCTCGGCCTCATTCGACGAGCCCTTGACCTCCCAGCCGAACCTTCCTTGCTTGGCATCACAGTAACGAACTGTGAACTCGTCATAGCTGGAGAATAATTCCGGCCGAATCCCATTCAGCTGCGTGAACAGTTCCTCGGGCCGGTTCAGGGCAGGTGTACCTAGATATTTGATATCGAATATGAGTGGTGTAGGTAGGCAGAGGGAAAAGATGACAGAGGAGTAGAATTACTCGATGCTATTGCAACTTGCAAGGTACCTGTTAGGCAAACCGCAACTGCGGACTCGCGCAAGAAGGGCAGGGCCATCATCGTCCGTTTCGCCTCTCTATTCTTCAACTGGTGCGACTCATCACATATCGTCATTCCAAAATATTCAGTTCTATGCGGATTCAATTCACCTCTTACCGGACGGGAAGACGGGTAGGAGGTATTCTTACCTTAGCCTCGATTTCTCCACGAGTTTTTCCACGAGGCTATAGGGCACTAGGCAAACTATACCCTGCAGGTGGTCTGTTGCCTTACGAATCACAGCGATTTCCTCTTCTGGAAACAAGTCAGGACAACAGTATTTCACTATCTCATTTTTCCATTGAATAAGTAAGTTCGGTGGGGCCATGATCAATACTGGCCAACATTCCCTGTAATGTTGAATCAAAGCGATTGATTGGATAGTCTTGCCACACCCCATTTCGTCAGCGATCATGGCTCTGCCACCGTGTTGGATGACAAACTTTACGCCATCTATTTGAAATGGAAGTATTGAATCTAGCATCAGGCCACTTAGATTTAAGGAAATATCTCTGGGGACTTCTTCCTTGCTATCAAGATATTTCCGAAAGCCAGATATTAAAAATCTAGGTAAGTCTTCTAACGTGCACCAATCCTTAAATAAGAGTTTAATATTATTGGTAAAATCTTCATGCACAATAAAATCAAAAGTCCATAACTTGGAACCATCATCATATCGTCGGACACGTGACGGAAAGTTCGAAAAGAATTTTACAAGTCTTCCATCGTATGCGCACAGGGGTGCGAACCACACCCTCCTGACAGGTATCGCCTCAATATGGTGGACATAAATCTTTATCAAATGAGTAGATGATGAAAGGCTTGGAGAAAAAGATTTTTTTGACGCGCCGTTCATCGTTGATTGCATACTAAATGGTGGTTTCGTGCCCACCCAACAAAAGAAATCACACCGTCCAGTGCTAGCGCAACTAAAAAACTGCTTTCCTTTATTCTCACCTTCTTTTTGAACTACTCTGGCAATTGCAGCTTTACCGCAGTAGCAGTTCATTCGGTAGAATTACAATAACAACAATTTGTTTCAATAAACCATTTTTCCAATCAATAGGAATACTACACAGGCAAAGTGCGAAGAAGTAGTCATCCAAAACGTGTAATAAAATTTTCGCTTCGGCCTTAATTTCTAATTTCTTAAGAACACTCCGATTTATATAATTGTCATTATTTGAATGTGCAATTCTTAGATATTAGTGTAATAATACTTTGATGGAAAACGCAGAAGACATAACTTGTAATTACATATTGAAAGCATTTGTACCAAAAGGAAATGAATATTATTTCGAAAACGAATGGCTACCCGGAATATATGAAGAAATGTCTTGTCATCGCGGTTTCTGTCACAGAGTCGTAATCTCACCAAGCAAAAAGGAAATAGAAAGTATTTTAGATGGAGATCTATTGGAATTCGTCATAATATTATATTTCAAGGGGTTTGATAATATATCCAGTTGGCAGAGTAGTCCAGAAAGGAAGAAGTGGCTTGACAAAGGTGTTGAGAGAGGAATACAAATTAAAGATTTTATTGACGAATATGGCGGAGATCACGTATATTACGACAATCCACAAAGTAGAATTATTTATCACAACACTAATAAAGATAAGCAAATTATTCTGCCTCCGCCTAAATGGAAGTTATTCTTCATTATTGATGTGGGTGCTTTAGCCGCAGTGATTGCGACAGCTTATGCCAGAGAATCAGGGAAAATGTTATCTCATGGATTTCCGCGAGCTTCCATAACCTTTTTTACCTTATGTCACGTAGTTTTTGTAATTGCATATGTCGTATCACCGATTCTATTATCGGTTTCTTTTATCAGCAACTGGTTAAAGCGTCGCAGCAGACTCGAGGATATGTATCCTTTTCACCGATTGTTAGATCAAGGGCTTGAGATATTCACTGCTCCTATGAAGGAAGGTCCTCCTAAGGAACTACTTCAACGTCTAGAGCGGCTGGAAGGCGAAGTGAACAAGTTGCGGAGAGTAAACTACGAACTTTCCAAGGAATTGAAGCGTGTAAAATCTGCTCAAAAGCCCAATCAATTATTGAGTAATTGCGCAAGTTCCGAACAATCTTATGAGATAAGTCGAATGGAGATGGGGCAGAATATGGCAGAGACTGTGTCCTATGAAATAGATCCCGAGGCGATGTTACCGTCAGGCCAATTGGTGGCAAGAAATGGGCGCGCAGGCGAGATGAAGGCGAATGAAAATTTGGGGCTTGACAAGGGAACTGCATCGCCTAAGATCGCTCTGGTTCTGGACGCATCCGTGGCGTTGGCGGAGAATACGCAAGGTGCAATCTCGCTGTCTCCGATGAATATCGCCTTGCGGCTCTCCTCTGAGAATATACCGCTCTCCTAAAGCGATAATCCTGTCCGTCCCTTTGTTGTCGTTACGCTCAGACCCTGGTTCCAGGTTAGAGCTCAGCAGCCAGCCTCTAACTATGGTGGTGTCCCATCAGGTTAAATGGGAGCATTTCTTGGCGTTCGAGGACTGGACTCGACGGGTAGTAGAGGTCATGCGAACGCATACGGGATTCCTTGGCCTAGTTACCATCCCTCCCGAGGTACGATGGGGATGTTCTTGTAATCTTGGTGATGTTCGGGTATTACCATCACAATAATCGCCCCTTTTTGTCCACCTGTTAATTATATGTGCACCAGATGTTGTTGAGAGAAGGAGACAGTCTTCCAAGTCCACCCATTTCGAGAGTGTTTGTTCTATTCGAACTCGATCGGCACCTGTCCCGCCATAGCTAAGAAGTACGTCGCTTAAATCCCCTGCCCCTTGATCTCTCCTGCCCGCGTATGCTCTGCAGAGGGAAGGCGACCCCTACGTGAACTGCTTTACCTACGACAATTACGCCAACCTGCAGGCCTACATCTCATGCCCAAGACGTATCGCACTGATCAAGCAAGTCTGACAGACCGTATACTTCCTTTGCTTTGTTGTCACCCTACCCCTCCCCTTCATTGTTGCTCCCCTGGCAGAGAACTGGAGCCCTTGCTCGAGGGAACCTCAGCAGTGCAGGTGTCCCAGGTCAGACACCACAGCCTTTCCTCAGCACTTGCAGCCGCATCCCTTTATCCGCAGGATTTTATTGCCTCTAACACGTGTATTGCTGCACGTTGCAGGAACGTGTACTTCGGGACGCCTTCTCCGAGCTGTTCGTGTCCACAGGCGGCGCAGTGCCCTCTCGCCCCCCGCCCATGTGGAAGACAGCCATGCTAACCACTCTGTCCCTTCAGGTGTCGTATAATAAGGTTCCATTAGTCGCGTCACTCGAGTAAATCGGCTAACAGGCCTGATCGGCGATACGATAGAAGTGGACCTGTCCGAGGGAGGGCTGACAAGGGCTTGGTTTAGTCCTATAGGCGCCCTTACCGGCTGACTCCCCGTATTGATTCGCTTAGATGATAGCCTGGCCGCTAAATGAAAATCTGTTGCCATTGCTAGAAGACTGCGGACTGAATGTGTACTCCGCCATATGTGTGGGCACGTCGGTGAATGTCTTCACCAGCATCTACGTTGGAGTCCCATTCCTTCATATGCTTTTCGGGTATGTGGTGCCTCCCTGTGTACTTCTTTCCGCACCCTTCCACCTTCCACCCAAACTATTCCTGTTACGTAGTCGATATTCTGAGTTTGAATGGTTTTTTTCAGGAGCTGGTTACGTCTGCCAAGATCGGCTGATCTCAACGAGCCTTGGAAGTCGCTGGACAGCGGATTACATCCCTACGCTCGATACGTTTCCTTTGTTGTGTACTTT
>Ga0007834_1000676_pt1 | contig 10141 bp, 9 predicted proteins | sample CryBogCBE06Nov07_FD_71233 | JGI IMG/M metagenome (GOLD analysis project Ga0007834, IMG submission 71233) | Freshwater microbial communities from Crystal Bog, Wisconsin, USA - CBE06Nov07 | ecosystem: Environmental > Aquatic > Freshwater > Lake | place: Crystal Bog, Wisconsin, USA | collected... | reverse complement strand
ACGCACTACATCCAGGCGATGCACCCCTACGAAGGCCCGACGCTACGTGGTCGTATCGCGAGCGTCCACGACGACGGCATCATTACCTTCGTCACGGACGATGAGGTCGTCCGGCTCTGGCACCACGACCCCCGTCGCGCCGCCGCGTGCGCCGATGCGCACAATGGTGAGGTGCTCTACCGAGTCACTCGAGGGTTGCTCGTTATTGGCAATGCGCCACTCTGCGTGGTGGCAGAGGGGCTCGACCGACTGCCGTGTGGGGTTCCGTCGCAGGAAGGCTCCATTGTCGACCAGCTCCTGGCGGCCGGTGGGATCACGCTTCGACTGGGTGCTTCCTGATGACGAATGTCACAGCAGCCTCCTATGGTGGAGAAGTGAAGAAGACAACGACTGCCCAGACCCGCCCCGAAACCCTCGGCGCACTGATTGCCTCGGGCTATCAGCCCCACTCGATCCGCCAGGAACTCCGCGCCAACCTCGAGGCTCGACTCCGTGCGAACGAGCCCCTCACCAGCGCCGTACTCGGCTACGAAGACACGGTTTTGCCGCAGCTCGAGATGGCAATTCTGGCCGGTCACGACATCATCTTGCTCGGCGAGCGCGGCCAGGCCAAGACGCGCATGATCCGCTCGCTCACCCAACTGCTCGACGAGTGGCTACCCATCGTGGCCGGGTCGCCCGTGCGAGACAATCCCTTGGCCCCCATCTCGGTCTACGCCAAGGAACTCATCGCCGAACGCGGCGATGACACGCCGATTGCCTGGGTGCATCGCGATGAGCGGTTCGCGGAGAAGCTCGCCTCGCCCGACACCTCGATGGCGGACCTCATTGGTGAGGTTGACCCCATCAAGGTGGCCGGTGGCCTCTACCTCGATGACCCTCGAGCTTTGAGTTTTGGTCTGGTGCCGAAGTCCAACCGCGGCATCTTCGCCATCAACGAACTTCCCGACCTCTCCGAGCGGATCCAGGTGGGACTCCTGAACGTGCTCGAAGAGCGCGACGTGCAGATTCGTGGTCACCTGGTGCGCCTCGAACTCGACGTACTCGTGGTGGCGACCGCCAACCCCGAGGACTACACCAACCGTGGTCGACTCATTACGCCACTAAAGGACCGTTTCGGCTCGCAGATTCGCACGCACTACCCCCAAACGATCGAGACCGAAGTCGCCATCATGAAGTCGGAGGCGCACGTTCCCGTGGCCGACGTGCCGGTCACGGTGCCGTGGTTCGTCGACGAAATTGTTGCTGGGGTCAGTCACGTGGCGCGTCAAAGCCCCGTGATCTCGCAGAAGTCGGGTGTGTCGGTCCGCCTCACTATCGCGAACTACGAAACCGTGATTGCCAGCGCGCTACGCCGCGCTATGCGCACCGGTGACAGCGCGGTGACGCCTCGCATCTCCGACCTCGCCGCCATGGTCCAGTCAACGCAAGGCAAGCTGGAGTTCGACACCATGGGGGATGACGACACCGATCAGATCATCGCGGGACTCATCGGTCTCGCCGTCCGTCAGGCCTTCATGAACTTCGTCATCCTCGATGAAGCGGCGGAGATTGTGGCCGCATTCGAGGGTGAAGCAGTGGTGCACGTCGGCGATGATCTCTCCGACGCTGACTACGCCGCCTTCTTGGCCACCATGCCGGCCCTCGACCGGGCCGCGCGAGCGCTCTACGCCACCGAGCCGAGCCCGGGCGAAGTCGCCGCTGGCGCCGAACTCATTCTGGAGGGCCTGTACCTCACCAAGCGCCTCGCCAAGGACGCCTCGGGGCCACGAGCCCTCTACCGTTCGAGGACCCGCTAAGTGCCCATTCGCTACGGGTTCCGGCAGTTTCGTGAGGGTGACGGGGACGACCTCGACCTGAACGAACTGCTGCGCCGTATTGGCGAGGAGTATCTCGAGCACGGTGATCTTGATTGGGCTATCGAACGACTCTTGCGCGACGGCTTCACCGACGCCGATGGGAACCGCATCGAGGGCCTCGACGACATCATGGAGCGCATCGCTGGGAAGAAGCGAGCACTCGAGCGCGACCTCGATCCCGAAGGCGAACTGATCAAGTATCACGAGCGCATGGACGCCATTGAACAGATTGAAACGGCGTCGGCCCAAGAACTCCTCGACGAGGCGGAGGGCTCGGGTGACGAGCGTCGGGCGGAGGTCACTCGTGATCTCGTGGCGGAGCGTGCGCTGCAGCGTGACCTGATGGGGACGCGCCTCGATGAACGTCTCGAGGGGTACCAGAACTACGAGTTCTTCTCGTCCGAGGCCCGTGAAGCGTTCGAAGAGATGATGACCGAACTGCGTAACGACCTTCTGCAGACCTACTTCGAGAACACGAAGCAGATGTTGCAGGGCGAGGGCGATGACCAGTGGTCGGACCTGCGCGGCATGATGGACGCCCTCTCGACCATGATCGAGCAGCAACGCCGTGGTGAAGAACTCTCACCCACCTTTGCGGACTTCATGTCCTCCTACGGCGACTACTTCCCCGGGGCCGAAGATCTCGACGACGTCGTCCGCATGATGGCCGAACGAGCCGCGGCGGCCGAGGCGATGTTTAACTCGCTCTCCGACGAACAGCAACGCGAACTGCGCGGCCTCTTCGCCAACATGATGTCCTCGATGGAACTCAACTTCTCGCTCCAACGCCTGGTGTCCAACCTGCAGCAGGCCGTTCCCGAACTCGACTGGCAGCGCGCCCAGCGTATGCGTGGCCAACGTGGCGGATCCTTCGCCGGGCAGCGCACCACCATGGAGAGCCTCGCGGCCCTCGGCGAGCTCGGTGGTTTTTTCGAGAACGCCGCCGCCGCCTCGGCGCTCCCGGAAGTAGATATCGAAGCAATTCGTCGTCACCTGGGTGACGACGCGGCTCGTCACGTGGCGGCACTCGCCAAGGCGACCCGTGATCTTAAGGACCGGGGCTTTGTGGACACCACGAACGCCGGCATGAAGCTGACGGCCAAGGCCATCCGCACCATTGGTGAGCAGGCACTACGTGACCTCTTCGGACAGTTACGTCACTCGCCAGCGCTGGGTAGCCACCGCATGCCCGGCGTGGCTCGCGGCGGGGACCGCGAAGAGACGGCCAAGGCTTGGGAACCTGGCCAGCCGCTCGCCCTTCACCTCTCGGAAACGCTGAAATCTGCGGTATTTCGTCAAGGCCCTGGCACTCCGGTGCGCTTGCAGCCCGATGACTTTATGGTCGAGGAGTACGAAGCCACCAAGCGCTCCGCCACGGTCTTCGCCATCGACCTGTCACTCTCGATGGCGATGCGCGGCAACTTGGTGCCCGCCAAAAAGATGATTTTGGCCCTGACGTCACTCATCCGCTCGAAGTACCCCCGCGACTACGTGGCGATCATTGGTTTTGGCGAAACGGCCGTCGAGCTGCGCCTCGAAGATATTCCCGGCCTCACGATTGACTACAACTACGGCACGAACCTCCAGCACGCCTTGGCGCTCGGCCGCCACCTGCTGCGCAACGAGCGTGGTGATCGTCAAATTGTGGTGGTCACCGACGGTGAGCCCACGGCGCACTTGATGGACAACGGCGAATCCTTCTTCTCCTGGCCACCGGTACCTGAGACCTTGGAAAAGACCATGGCCGAAGTATTACGTTGCACCAAAGTGGGCATCACGATTAATACCTTCGCCCTCGACATTGAGCGCAGTCAGTTCCCGTTCGTGGAGCAGATTGCCCAAGTCAACGGCGGACGCACCTTCTATACGTCGGTTGACGAACTCGGGGTCTACGTGTTGGACGACTTCGTCCAACACCGCAACGCGGGCTAGTTGTTCGCCGCGTCGAGAATGGCGCGGACGCGCTCGAGGTAGAGAGCGAGAGGGTCGTCATCAATCTCGTCGTCGACCTCGTCAGCCTCAGTCTCATCAATCTCTTCGTCGTCACCGAACTCACCAAAGAATTCGTCAAAGTCGGGAACGACGGTCAAGAGGGCCACCAGGTCACCCACGGCCACGGCCGCTTGTTCGACCAGTTCGTCGGCCATTTCGGCGAGGTCACTCGCGGCGTAGCCGGTTTCGGCGGCGTCCACGTCGGCGAGGATGACGCTGAACGAAGGGCCGTTCAGCACGTTCACGTGGAAGCTGACGCAGGCGCGAGCGGGCAAGAAGGAGCCACCGGTCACCACGTCAAAGGACGTGGCCACCAACTGGTCGTGCCGGATTTCCGTGGTGTCGTGGTGTTCGAGTTCGTCAAAGGCGTCGGCCAACTGGGCGGCGACACTGGCCACACGGCTGGCGTTGTCGAAGGCGACCTGGAAGGCGCTGACCTTGCCCGGCGCACTCATGGCGCTGATGGAAAATCCCGGAACGGCATCACGCTGCACGATGATGTTTAAGAGGCCTGGTCCGTAGGAGGTCTCGGTGGCCACGAGGTGACACTGGGCCAGGTGCTCTAAGCGTTCCAGGGCGTCGATGACGACCCGAAGGTTGTCGACCGATGGCTCGGGGGCGATCTCGGCGAAGCTGTCGAAGAGTTCTTCGACGTTCGTGCCGATGTCTTGAGCGGTCAGCAAGGCCCCCTTGATCCAGACGTTGAGTTCCGCCTCGCCGATGCTGCCAGCGAGCGCGTAAGCGCGAAAGGCCTGGTGGAGGAACTCGCCGTTGGCCTCACGGCGCGCCTTGACGATGCGGCGACGGGCGAATGTGGCAATGAGCATGAGGTCACCTTCGTCGAGTTGGCGACGGAAAGTGTCGAGGTCGCCGCCGCTGATGGCCTCGGCAATGACCTGCCAGATCTGGTCGTCAAGCCCGACGTCGCGGTAGCGAACGAGGTCGTAGGCGAGTGGTTCGTAGTCGAGGGTGTTGAGGGGCGTGGTCATCGTTCCAGCGTAGGAGAAATGGCGAGGGGCGAAACTCCTGATGAACCCCGAATGTCAATTTCGATTTGCATTTTTGCAGGCTTTCTACAACAATGACACCGTTGTAATTACAACGGTGGTACTGAACCGCCGTTAGGAAGGATTCAACATGGAAATCGTGAACTTAATTCCTTCTGGTGACGATCGAGGCTGGCAGTCCCGCGCGAACTGCATGGGCGTAGACCCCGACCTGTTTTTCCCAGAACGCGGTGCGTCGACTCGTGAGGCCAAGGAAGTCTGCCGTGGCTGCGTCGTGCGCCAGGACTGCTTGGACTTCGCCCTCGATAACGGTGAAAAGTTTGGCATTTGGGGTGGCATGAGTGAGCGCGAACGTCGTCGCTTGCGTCGTGCTCGGGCCATCGAGCGTCGCGCTCAGGCCAGCTGATTAGTGGCCCCTGACGCGCGCTGCAATGGTGCGCGCAGGGGCAATATCCAGCACCGCCCACTGCGTTGGTTCGGTGCTCAGTAGTACTCGTTCGGGTATCAGCCCAACGAGCTCGCAGCGAGTAATCGCTTCGCATTCGTGCAGCAATGACGCGCAGCGCTGGTAGACCGCGCTGAGATCAACTGCCGCAACATCGACGATGTTGCAACTTACCTGGGTTTCGGCGCCGACCGCCAGCCCCAAGGTGCGGACGCCGGGCCCCCGAACGGCGGCGGCGAGTTCTTTCGTCCGCGCCAATGAGGCCCCCGAAATCCACATATTCCACGCGATGAGTTCGTGTCGAGCCCCGAGGCACATGGCGCCCGCCGTCGGGTGCGGCTGGCTCGGGGCCACGTCGGGTGAGAGATCAATCCCGGCGTGTTTGCGCACAAAGGGCAGGGTGCGCTCCTCGCCGTTGACGGGTCCGTAGAGATAAACCGGAACGCCAAGCGTCTCGACGACCCACTCGGCGGTGGCGTCGCGCAGGGCCACCGCCTCATCGAGCGTGGCGGTATCGAGCGGAACGAAGGGCACTACGTCGACGACCCCGAGCCGGGGGTGCACGCCAGCGTGCTCGGTCACGTTCAAGCGAGCCACGGCCGCCTCGAGGAGATGGTGCACGTCCTCAAGCAGTGCGTTGGCGTCATTGATCAAGGTAAAGACGGACCGGTTGTGCCAGGGATCACTGTGTCGGTCTCGCAGTGAGTCGCCGGCAGCGAGGCTCAAGTCATCGAGTAGGTCGAGGTTCGTGCCCTCGGAAATGTTGATAACGCACTCAAACACCCCGCCAGCCTAGGCAGAGAGGGAGCCCACGGGGCAGGGTAGACTGGGAGGAGTAGTTCGTCGTTCGTGAAGGAGCAACGTGAGCCAGGTCCCAACCACTGAAGTTACCGAAGTTACCGACCCCGTCGGTCACGTCCAGGTTGTCTACCTCGGCCCCGTCGCACCCCACTGGGAGTGCCGCATGGTCTTCGGCGACGAGGAGCAGATCCAGGGCTTCGTGGACCGCATCGACGCCCGCCTGCGTTTCTTGCCGCCGCACGACCCTCAGTTCCGCCGCAACCGCGAGCGCGTGAACCGCGACGCCGAGCGCGAGAACCTCATTATTGAGTGGAACCTCGGGTACGAAGAGACCGAAGGCTAGGCCAAGGGCGAGTTTGTTACTCGCTCGAACCACTGCGACGGCTCGCGTAATTCGTGCGGCGTCGGTAGTCCGTCAACGCGCAAGAAGGCGTCAAACACCTGTAGTCCGTGCTGCTCGCTGAGCACCGCCACGAAGGCGTCCGCCTCATCTCGGTGCGGTCCTTGCAGTGACATGCCAAACAACGCCGCCGCGGCGTCTTCGCCACGCGCGTCGGTCAGTCGGTGGCGCTTCCAGGCCTCGCGCACGAGTGCCCGTGGGCCGTGCATTGCTTCGGTGATCGATAGTGCCGCCGCGTCAAAGAACGCACCGAGCGTGGCGGTGGCGGCGTTGAGCGCACGGGTCGCGTGCGACTCGACGGGCACCTGAAATCCTTCAAGCACGGCTTCGGGATTACTCATGAACGTGGCCATGTTTTCGGGGTTCATCATCCCCTGAATGCGTCCCATGAGGTCACCTTGCGCGGCGGCCGATTCCTTCACACCATCGAGTACCAGGGCTCGCAGCGCGTCGCCGAGGCCCGGTTGCGTTAAGACCACGCTGGCCAGGTATTCGCGAGCGAGTGCGAAGGTGAAGACGACGTCACGATCGAGCGACCACTCGTCGGCGAACTGGACCACGTTGTTGACGACGAGCAGACTCTGCTTCGTGTTGCGGGGCAGGACCACCGCCGAGAGTGACCACGCGCGCTCGGCGAAGTGGCCAGCCACACTGCCCATCTGAAAACCAAGGAAAAGTGGGCCCATGACGCCGGCGAACTGGGCCATCATGGCCGCACCGTCGACGCCTTCGAGCTGCAGCGACGGGGGTGTCTGCGTGAGTGGCGTCAGGAGCGGCTTCCACTGTTCGAGCGCAGCCAACGTGAGCTGGGTGCGGTTGGCGCCCACGAAGTCGTACTCGAAACTGACTTCGAAGAGGGCGTCGACGTGGCGAGCGACGAGGGGGTGCAACTCTTCAAATCGCTGGCGCTGGGCCGGCTCGGGATTGGGGTCGCCGTCCTCGCCCCGGGCGACGTTCATGGCGAGTTGGGTGGCCGTCTGGAACCACGCATCGGCGCCTTGCTGCCCCAACATATTGAAGATGTCGCCGAACATGCCGCCCATGGGATCCGTCATGTTTCCACGATAAACGCTGAAAGTCGTGTCAGACGCAACGCCTACGATGGAACCCTATGGCCACAGATGTAGCGATCGATATTGGCACCACGACAACCCAGGTGGCCACCTCGGACGGCATCATTTTTAACGACGCCACCCTGGTCGCTATTGACACCAAAAACGGTGCGGTGGTCGAGGTTGGCGAACACGCCCTCGAACTGGTCGGCCGCACCCCTCGCCACATCGCTGTCTTTCGTCCCCTACACCAAGGCACCACCATTGACTTTGACGTGACGGCGCGCCTCGTGGCTGGGCTGTTCGAGCGCGCGGGCGTCTCCAAGCTCAGCCGCGCCCGCGTCGTTATGTCAGTGCCGTCGCTCGCGACCTCCATTGAACGCCGGGCCCTGCGTCAGGCGGCATTGCGCGCCGGCGCGCGCGAAGTCTCGCTCATGGAAGCGCCGATTGCTGCCGCTATCGGGCTGGGGATGCCGGTGCAGGAACCCGTGGGGTCCGCCGTCGCCGTGCTCGGCGCGGGGGCGTCCGAAGCTGCGCTCGTGTCGGTGGGCGGCATTGTGTCATCGGGCGCACGTCGTATTGGTGGCGCCGACATCGATAGCAACCTCGCCACGCTGTTGCGTGTTCGACACGGCGTGGTGGTGGCGCCGAGCGACATCACAGCCCTGAAACTCGCCCTCGGCTCGGCCCGTGGACGTCATGCGGGAAACTCAGTCGTGGTGCCGGCGCGCACCGTTGACTTCGGTCGCGTTGTGAGCGTTGAGGTACGTGCCGAATTGGTCTACGAAGCCCTCTCGGGCGTGGTCAACAACATCGTGACGTTGATCCAGGAGTGTCTGGGAGCGGCGCCACCGGACCTCTCATTGGACGTGGCCCACTCGGGCCTCACCCTGGTGGGTGGCAACGCCGAGATGGCGGACCTCGCCGATGTGGTGGCCTCGGCCACCGGTGTCACGGTTCGAGTTGCCCCCAGCCCCGAGCATGTGGTGATTCGGGGGCTGCAGTTGTGCCTCGAGCAGATGTCGTCCCTGCACGCGCTCTTTCGTTCCGCCGACCTCTAGTCGTCTTCGTCGCGACCAAGTTGGTGCACCGCGGCTCGCACCTGCCAGTCACGGTCTTCGCTTGCACGTTCGAGCGCCGCGTCGATGTCGGGACCCTCGAAGTTGGCGAGCGCCACGATGGCTCGGCGGCGCACCGGTGGCTTATCGTCCAGTGCCCCGATAATCACGGCACGAGCCCGGTCGTCGCCAATGGCGCCGAGCGCCGCGATGGCCGACTCCCGGCAGCGAGCATCTTCATGATGGGCGGCGACCTCGAGGAGCACGGGAACAGCCGGCACGTAGAGGGATTCGCCAAGGGCAAAGGCGGCCGCTTCCACCACGAGGGGATCGTCGTCCGTCAGCAGCGACACCGCGACGTCGCTGACGACTGCGGCAACGTGATGCTGGGCGAGTTGCGTAAGCGCCTCGCGGCGCACGTCGGCGTCGGTGTCATTCAGGACCTGGCACCACAGGTCATCCGTCACCTCACCTCGTCGGGTGAGACCACGTAAGGCGAGGACCCGGTCACGGGGGGCACCGCCAAGGGCCGCGACGAGCAGGGCGTGGTCGTCTGGCGTCGACGTGAATCCCGCACGGACGACCGCCTCGTAGTTATTAGGGTTGGAAGCACTGTGCACACATCTATCTCACCAGTTTCGAAGGTCAGTCGCATCGTTCGTCGCGGAGTACTTAGCATCATCGCTGTTTTATTGGTGGTCGTCGGGCTCGGCCACTGGCAATTGAACGAGTTTGCGATCACCCCAGGCAACGCTACGTCGTTGCCACCACTGATCACCGTGCACGGACTCCGTGTCAATACGCACCCCGATCGGGTTTCCTTCGTCGACGTCTACCTCCAGCAACTCACCATGCTCCAGTACCTGACGATGCACCTGCAGTCGCACGTGGAGTACGTACCGGGGAGCGAACTCGAAGAGCCCGGCGTCTCGCTGTCGCAGTTGACCGCGCAGGGTTACCAGGAAATGGCGGACGCCAAGAGTGCCGCTGAGGTCACCGCACTGCGTGCCCTGGGATGGAAGATATCGGGCGCCGCCAACGGCGCCGTCGTTACCGCGGTGGTCTCGGCGTCGCCGGCCGACCAGGCTGGACTTGGCGTGGAGGACCGTATCGTCACCGCCAACGGCCACCCGATTCGTACGGCGTGCGACCTGATCGGTTTTGTCCATCGACTGCCCGTTGGTTCAGCGGTGCACCTCGGTGTGGTGCATCAGCACTTCACGGCACTCGGGAATATCAAGGTCGGACGTGAACACACGTACGTCATGCGGAGTGTCGCCCCACCCGCGGGGGCGGGGTCGTTGGGGTGCCCAGGCCTTCGTGGCGCCGACGCGTCATTCCTCGGGCTGGCGCTCGAAACGGGAACGCAGTGGTCACTGCCGGGTCGCATCGCCATTAATACCAGCTTGATTGGTGGTCCTTCCGCTGGTCTCGCTATGACGTTGTCACTGATCGCGACCTTGTCGAAAGACTCGATTACCGGCGGCCACGCCATCGCGACCACGGGTACGATTTCGGTCAACGGGG
>Ga0007834_1000675_pt1 | contig 10146 bp, 8 predicted proteins | sample CryBogCBE06Nov07_FD_71233 | JGI IMG/M metagenome (GOLD analysis project Ga0007834, IMG submission 71233) | Freshwater microbial communities from Crystal Bog, Wisconsin, USA - CBE06Nov07 | ecosystem: Environmental > Aquatic > Freshwater > Lake | place: Crystal Bog, Wisconsin, USA | collected... | reverse complement strand
TGGCCTGCCCGGAGGGGATCGAACCCCCGACCCACAGCTTAGAAGGCTGTTGCTCTATCCAACTGAGCTACGGACAGATCTAAAAACAAAGCCCGCGATCACAAAACAGTGGCGGGCTTTATCTGGAAATAAACTTGGTCGGAGTACAAGGATTCGAACCTTGGACCCCCTGGTCCCAAACCAGGTGCGCTACCAGACTGCGCCACACTCCGAAGGGTCGTATTCTACCGCTTTGGTGCCCGCCGGGCGCATGGGCCTAGCGTTTTTCATATTGCAGCTTGCCAAAAAGCACCTCCCGTGCTTTGTCGTCCGTGATGGGCTTGCGCAAATCGGCAAGAACCTTGCACCCGCGCTGAACTGCCGGACGCGCTTCGAGGCCGTCAAACCACGCCCTGAGCGATGGAAAATCTTCCAATTCAATGCCTTGGTTTTTCCAGTTGCGCAGCCAAGGGTAGGTTGCAATGTCGGCGATAGAGTAGTCCTTGCCGCCGAGATACCGAGATACCGAAAGCCGTTTGTCGATTACACCGTAAAGTCGCCTCGCCTCATTGGTGTAACGCTCGATCGCATAGGGCAGCTTCTCAGGCGCATAGGTCCGGAAATGGTGGTTTTGACCGAGCATCGGGCCGACCCCGCCCATCTGGAACATGAGCCACTGTAATACTTCGTATCTAGCTCGGTCGCTCCTGGGCATGAATTTGCCGGTTTTGGCGGCGAGATAGACCAGAATGGCGCCCGATTCAAACAGGGAAATCGGTTTGCCGTCCGGGCCTTGCGGGTCTGTCATGGCGGGTATTTTGTTGTTTGGGCTGATCTCCAGGAAGTCCGGTTTGAACTGGTCGCCCGCCCCGATATTGACCGGGATGGCCCGGTAGGCCAGACCGCACTCCTCTAGCATGATGTGGACTTTGTGCCCATTGGGCGTGGGCCACGAGTAGAGCTGAATTTCCGCTTTTGCCATTGCATCGCTTTCGTTACTGGGTAAGAATGCCACTTTAGAAGAAAATCCCAGACGATGTTTGATCGCCTCAAAAACGTGTTTGCCAGGAAGGGGCCGGGGGAATCTCCCCAGGAGGCTACCGAGAGCACATCCAGCCAGCTTTCCGAGTGGGCGGGCACGCAGGGCTTTGGCTTGAGCATCAAGCCTGGGGGTAAGGGCTTCGGCCTGGATGGCCAGGTTCAGGACCGGCCTTGGCGCCTCGAATGTGGCAAACCTTCACGGGATTTCATCCGGGGAGAGGAATTGCGCGTGCGCGCCGAGCTTGGCGTGCGCGAGGACGCTGCAATCCTGGTGATGAACCGCCCGCTCAAGGACGCCTTGGAAAAACGCGCCTATGCACTCTACACCGACAGCCTGCAGACCACGGTGGATCCCCGCTTGCCAGAAGAAATGCGATGGCTTGCGATGTACGAGGAAGTGGGCTGGGAATCCGCTCCGCCCGAGTTCTGGAACTGGTATTCCGTGCTTGCCGAGAACAAGGACGATGCCGTCGCACTGATTGATGACGACCTGGCCAGGGAATTGCTGGGCTGGCCACTGGCCAATCCCCAGGTGCCCGTTATTCTTATGATGTTGCGCGGCAAGGCCTATTTGCGCATGGAAGGTTCCCAGCACGATATGGCTACCATGGACCATGCCTTGCGGGTTTTCCAGTTGTTTTGCAACCGGGCACTGCAGACGCTGCAGCCCGGCCCGGCGGACTAGCAGCCCCGTGTAATCGGCATCTCCACCTCCACTTTCGTGGCGGAGTATTTCCCCAGTTCAAGCTTGGCGATCGCATTGCGGTGCACTTCGTCAGGGCCGTCGGCAAAGCGCAGGGTGCGCGCAGCCGTGTAGCTGTAGGCCAGCGGGAAATCGTCGCTCATGCCACCGCCACCATGCACCTGCATCGCCCAGTCGATGACCTGGCAGGCCATGCTGGGGGCTACCACTTTGATCATTGAAATCTCGTTCTTGGCGACCTTGTTGCCCGCGACGTCCATCAGCCAGGCCGTCTTGAGCGTGAGCAGCCGCGCCATGTCGATCTTGCAGCGCGCTTCGGCAATGCGTTCCTGGGTCACCGTCTGGGCCGAAATGGGCTTGCCGAAGGCGACACGGGACGAGGCCCGTCGGCACATCAGCTCGAGCGCGCGCTCGGCCAGACCGACTAGACGCATGCAGTGGTGAATGCGTCCGGGGCCAAGGCGCCCCTGGGCAATTTCAAAGCCCCGACCCTCGCCCAGCAGGATGTTGTCAGCAGGTACCCGCACATTGGTGAACGTCATTTCACAATGGCCATGTGGCGCATCGTCATAGCCAAAAACCGTCAACGGCCGAAGCACCTTGATGCCAGGTGCATCCGCGGGCACGACGATCATGCTTTGCTGGCTGTGGCGGGGAGCGTCCGGGTCAGTCTTGCCCATGGTGATGTACACCGCGCAGCGCGGGTCGCCAGCGCCGGAAATCCACCACTTGCGGCCATTGATGACATATTCGTTGCCATCGCGTTCAATGCGGGTGGCGATGTTGGTGGCATCGCTCGATGCAACCTCGGGTTCGGTCATCGCAAAGGCCGAACGGATTTCGCCGCGCAAAAGTGGCTTGAGCCAGCGGTGGCGGATGTCGTCGGAACCATAGCGCGCGAGGGTTTCCATATTGCCGGTGTCGGGGGCGGAGCAGTTGAATACTTCCGAAGCCCAGAGCACCCGCCCCATAATTTCCGCCAGTGGCGCATATTCCTGGTTGGTCAGGCCGGCACCGCCAAATAGCGGATCGCCAGCAAAACCGGCAATTTCGGCCGTATCGCGGGGCAGCCACAGGTTCCACAAGCCCTGTTTCTGGGCAATGGGTTTGAGCTTTTCGATGGTCTTCAGGGCACTCCATCGCTTGCCTGCTGCCGTGTTGGCTTCGAGCTCGTCATGGTAGGCCTGCTCGTTGGGATAAATGTAGTCGTCAAAGAACTGCAACAGCTGGGCCTGCAGGGCCTTGGTCTTGGGGGAGTAGTCAAAATCCATGGGGGTCTCCGTTGGTGATTTAATATTTCGATGGGCACTCATGCCTTTTGGGCAAACTTCCAGCCCATCTGCGCCAGTGGCTTGGCACCTGCCGCAGAACTGACCGCCTGAGCGCTGGAAGCTGTACCCGTTTCGACGCGCTTGGCGATGCCTTGCAAAATGGCCGCCATCCGGAACAGGTTGTAGGCCATGTAGAAATTCCAGTCGGCCTTGAGCTCCTGGGGGGACGTCAGGCCTGTGCGCGCGCAGTACATGCGGATGTATTCATCCTCGGTGGGAATGCCCAGCGCTGCAACATCGAGTCCGCCAATGCCGCGGAAGGCGCCAGGCGGAATGTGCCAGGCCATGCAGTGGTAACTGAAGTCGGCCAGCGGGTGGCCCAGGGTGGACAACTCCCAGTCGAGCAGGGCCAGCACGCGCGGCTCGGTCGGGTGGAAGATCATGTTGTCCAGCCGGTAGTCGCCGTGCACGATGGAGACTTTGCTCTCATCCCTGGCACTGGCCGGCATGTTGGCGGGCAGCCACTCGATGAGCGATTCCATTTCTGCAATGGGTTGGCTCATCGGGCCCGCGCCGTCTGCCGATGCCTTGTATTGCTTGCCCCAGCGGCCGATCTGGCGTTCAAAATAGTTCCCGGGCTTGCCATAGCTGGCCAGCCCGCACTCTGCAAATTTCACACAGTGCAGCGCGGCAATCACCCGGTTCATTTCCGAATAAATGGCGTGGCGCTGGCTAGGCTCCATGCCCGGCAGGGCTTGGTCCCACAGCACGCGGCCCGCCATGAATTCCATGATGTAGAAGGCCCGCCCAATCACGGATTCGTCTTCGCACAGGCCCAGCATGTGTGGCACGGGCACGTCGCTGCCCTGCAGGCCCCGCATGACGGCAAATTCCCGTTCCACCGCGTGGGCTGAGGGCAGGAGTTTGGCTACCGGCCCGGGTTTGGCGCGCATGACGTAGGCGCGGCCCGGGGTGAGCAGCTTGTAAGTGGGGTTGGATTGCCCACCTTTGAACATTTCAACCGTAATGGGGCCGGAATAGCCATCCACATGCCCGCGCATCCATCCATCGAGGGCCTGGATATCGAACGCGTGCTTGTCGGTCACCTCACGCGTGCCTACAAAATGATCAAAGTTGCTCATGGTTTGTACGGGTCTATTCATCTGCTTCAGAAATGCGCATCAGAGCGTCCCGGCTGCGCACCACCAGGCCGCCGGGCTCGATCCGGATCGCTTCATCACGCTCCATGGCCTTAAGTTCCTGGTTGACGCGCTGGCGCGAGGCACCGAGCAGTTGGGCCAGTTCCTCCTGGGCCAGTTGCAGGCTGATCCGCATCTCCTGTCCATTGCTGAGCGACGGTACCCCGTAGCTCCGCACCAGGTGAAGCAGTTGTTTGGCCAGCCGCGCGCGCAAGGGCAGGGTGTTGAGGTCCTCAACCAGGCCAAAGAGTTGCCGGATACGCCGCGCGTGCAGGCGCAGCATGGCTTCGTAGAGTTCGACGTGCTGGGCCAGGATCTTGCGGAAGTCTGCCTTGGCAACGCACACCACCGTGGTGTCGCCATGGGCGTAAGCATCGTGCGTACGGCGGTCGCCGTCAAAAATGGCCACATCGCCAAACCAGATGCCCGGCTCGACATAGGTCAGGGTGATCAGCTTGCCCGAAATCGACGTGGAACTCACCCGTACCGCCCCGCGCGCGCAGGCAATCCACTCCTCGGGTGGGTCACCGCGCGCTGCGATGAGTTCACCATCGCGGTAGCGCTTGACGTAGCTGCAGCGCAGGATGTCATGCCGCAGCGAGGGGGAGAGCGACGAGAACCAGCGACCGGCATTGATCGCTTCGCGTTCTTCGTTGGTCAGGATCGGATCGTCCATGTCTCGGCTGGTTAGTGGCTGCCACAGGGTGTGGGCATGTGCCCATTGTCGCCGCCTGCGCCAGGCTTGTTGCGCGCGCTTGTCACCTGAGTGTCTGTTCCCGCCCAGCTACTCGTATCGTGAAGGTCGCTTGGCGAGGAAGGCAGAGATGCCTTCGCCCGCGTTCGCGTGGTGCAGGTTCTCCACAAAGGCGCGCTGCTCCTGCGCGAGTTGGGCGTTGAGCGTGCTATTGGGCGCCTCGAAGAGCAGTTCCTTGATGCTGGCGAGCGCATTGGGTGCCTTGGCATTGAGGCTTTCGGCCAGGCTCAGGGCACAACCCAGGGCTGCTTCCCGGTCTGCGAGGCGGTTCACGATGCCCAGCACATGCAGGCGTTCGGCACCGATGCGCTCGCCACCCATCAGCAGCTCGCCGGCCAACTGGCGGGGCAGGGCGTGCGCCAGGGCCCAGCTGCCGCCGCCGTCGGGCGACAGGGCCACATTGGAGTAGGCCATGACGAAAATCGCATCCCGCGCGGCCACAATGAGGTCGCACGCCAGCGCCAGGGAGAAGCCTGCGCCGGCAGCCGCCCCTTCGACTGCCGCAATCACCGGTTTGGGAAAGCTACGGATCGCCTCGATCCATGCGTGGAGGGCGTCAATGCTTTGCGCCTGCACTTCCTTCGACTGTTGGCGATTGGCCAGAAGCCGCTGCAAATTGCCACCCGCGCAAAAAATGCCGCCTTCGCCGGTTATGACAACGCTGCGCACTTCGGGACTGGTTTCGGCCACATTGAGCGCCTCGATTCCGGCGGCATAGATTTCGGGCCCCAGCGCATTGCGGTTCTCGGGGTTGCTGATGGTCAGCACCATTGTCAACCCATGGGATGTGCTTTTCAGTTGGGCAGCCATGTCATTGCTCAGTGTGCATAAGACTCAGACCCAGCGCGCCCCGCCGGCGCAGCCAGGGGCTGGGCCGGTAGCGCGGGTCGCCGTAGACGGTTTGCATGTTGAAAAGCACCTCCAGCATATTGGTCGGGCCCAGGTGGTCGCCCATGGCTAGCGGGCCCATGGGGTAGCCCAGGCCAAGCGTCACAGCCAATTCAAGGTCTTGCGGGCTGCAAATCCCCTGCTGGCAAATGTCGCTCGCGATATTGACGATGCCGGCCACCACCCGCTGGGCGACGAAGCCTCCGCTGTCTCGGATGACGCTCACGGCCTTGCCATCACGGGCGAACAGGGCGTGCGCTGCCAATCGCATGTCGAGGCGGGTGGCCGGGTTGGTTGCGAGGACGCGGCGCTTGCTGGCGGCGTCGTCCACCAGCATGTCAATACCGACGGTCCGGCTGGCGTCGTGCCGCTCAACAGCTGCGACGGTGGTCACGTCAAAGCCCAGGGGCGCTACCAAAGTCAGAGCAGCTGACGAGGGTCCCGCGCCGGTTTCGATGCTGGCACCGAGATTTTTCAGGAGTTGGAGCAATTGGGGGCGGCGTGCGGCTTTTGGGGAGACCCAAACCGGGGGCATGGCCTCGACCACGGGTACGCCAGCCTCAGGCGGCAGGATTGCGCTACCGTTTGCATAGCGATAGAAACCTTCGCCGACTTTTTTCCCGACGATCCCGCCGGCCAACCGTTGCGCCGTGATGACGCTGGGACGGTAGCGCGGCTCCTCGTAGTACTGGTGGTAGACCGACTCCATCACTGGATGGGACACGTCAAGCGCCGTCAAATCCATGAGCTCGAAGGGGCCGAGCCTGAAGCCTATCTGGTCCTTGAGAATCCGGTCGATGGTGGCAAAGTCGGCTATTCCCTCGCCCACGATGCGCAGGGCCTCGGTGCCATAGGCCCGCCCGGCATGGTTGACGATGAAGCCCGGCGTATCCGATGCCAAAACGGGGGTGTGCCCCATGCTCCGGGCGTAGTCCTGCAACGCGGCGCAGACTGCCGGATCGGTCCTGAGTCCGGCAATCACCTCCACGACTTTCATGAGCGGAACCGGATTGAAAAAATGGTAGCCCGCAAAACGCCGCGGGTTCTTCAGCCCGGCCGCGATTGCCGTGATGGACAGCGAAGAAGTGTTGCTGGCCAGCACGGCTTGACTGCCGACAATGGCTTCCAGCGCCGCAAAGAGCTGCTGTTTCACCGGCAGTTGCTCCACCACAGCTTCAATCACGAGATCGCAATCCTTGAGGTCCTGAAGTTTGGGAGCGACCTGCAGGCGGGTCAGGCAAGCCGCAGCCGCATCCTCGGTCAGCCGGCCCTTGGCGACCTGCCTTTTCCATTGCTCCCCGATTTCGGCCCTGGCCTGGTTGCAGGCTTCGAGTCGTGCATCGTGGAGCAGAACCTGGCTGCCCGCTTGGGCTGCAATCTGGGCAATTCCGCGACCCATGGCACCCGCACCGACAATTCCCACGGTTTTGAAGTTAATTTGCATGGCTGGATTATGGCTGAGCACTTTCGGGAGCTGTGCTATGCCAAAATCGGTTCAATTCCATGATTTTCCCCACGAAAACCCGCCCACTTTTATTGTGCCTCTTGCTGTTGGTGAGTGCCGCCAGCAGTTTTGCCGTTTCATTGGGTCGGCTGCGTGGTGCAGCCATCGTGGGGCGCACGCTGGATGTGTCGGTAGCTGCGCAGCTCGATAGCGTGGAGAGTGCCGCCTCGCTTTGCGTCGACGCCGACGTGTATTTTGGCGATACCCAGGTGCTCCCTTCAAGGGTCCGGGTCACTACCGATGTGGTTGGAGACACCGGTGCCGTACAAATCCACGTCCGGACCAGCGCCACGATCGATGAGCCCGTCATTACTTTGTATGTGCGGGAAGGCTGCAACCAGAAGAATACGAGAAAGTATGTGATTCTTTCGGACGTCCTATCTGACGACGGCAATTCGGCACCCCTGCCGCTTGCCGGCACGCCCGCATCCGGATCCGCGGCAGGAGCTTTGTCCGGGCAAACCGCGCCACAAAACGGGCTTCCGGCCCCAACCCTTGCGGCGGCCAAGCCAGGGCCGGATGTTGCGGCACCCGCCGTCGGGCGCCGCGCTTCGCGCAAGCGCGCGGGGGGTGCAGCGGATGCTGAAGGTACGCCGACGCCGTCGGCCGCCATGAGGGCGCGATCCGACGGTGCGCCGGCGTCGTCTGCGAATCCCCGTATGAGCACGCAGTTGGCGATACCGATGGCACCAGCGACTTCCGGCAAGCTGCGATCAGGCCCGGCCACCAAGGCACGCGGAAGCCACCTCAAGCTGGATCCGCTCGACTTGGTGGTCGAGCGCGATCCGGTCTTGCATTCGAGCTCGGAAATGCTCTCGGTTCCCAGCACCGATCCGGCGCAACGTGCGGCCGCTGCGGCCTTGTGGCGGGCTTTGAACGCCCAGCCCCAGGACATATTGCGCGACGCCGAGCGACTCAAGTCGCTGGAAGCGGACGTCGCCTCGCTGCTCGCGCAAAACCGCCAGTCGCAGCAGGCAGTGACTCAGCTCAAGGGTGAGCTTGAAAAGGCGCACAGCGAGCGGTATTTCAACTGGCTTGTTTACACCTTGGCGGCGTTGGCCGTTGCCGGTATTGCAGCAGCATTGGTTTTGTGGAGCCGTAGAGGCAACGGCAAACAGGCCCAGACCGCCGCGAAATGGTGGGGCAAGGCTGGCGATCCCGAAGACAGTGCCCTCGGTGACCTGTCCGGGGATTCTGAAAGCGCCGCACATGTCAAGACGAATGCAGTCGCGCGAGGGGCTTCCGCGCCTGCCAGCCTTCTTGATGTGGATCTCGGCGTCGACGAGTCCCTGTTTGACACACTGAAAAGGCCCCCGTTGCCTGTGGCTGCGCCCGGGCCGCTCCCCCGCGTGCCCCTGGAGTCTGCCTGGCCTGACCATGACCGGGTTGACTTTGCAGCCAGCTTGCCGGGTCTTCCGCGCTCGGTCAACGCGGAGGAGTTGTTTGACGTCCAGCAGCAGGCCGATTTCTTCATCTCGCTGGGGCAGTTCGATCAGGCCATCGAAGTCTTGCAGCACCACATTACCGACAATGTGGAAACCAGCGCGCTCGCCTATCTCGACCTGCTGGACCTGTACCACCGCCTCAATCGCAAGCCGGAATATGAGTCCCTGCGCAAGGATTTCAACCGGGTTTTCAATGCCCAGGTACCCGTTTTCGAGGACTACACCGTTGACAACGAGGGTTTGGATGCCTACGCGACGGCCTTGTCGCGCATCGAGTCCTTGTGGCCCTCGCCCAAGGTACTGGAAGTCATAGAGGAGTCGATTTTCCGCAATCCTGCGGGTGGGCAGGGCGAAGCGTTCAACCTTACCGCCTACCGTGAATTGCTCCTGCTGTATTCGGTGGCCAAGGAAATTGTTGACCGGCCGGTCGGCGTGATGGATTTTGAAATCGGTGATTCAATTTCGTCGCGGCCCAGTGACAACAGCGGTTTTGAATACCGGGCAAACCAGTTTGTTGCAACCAACGTGCAACCTTTGCCGGTTGGTGGAGCCCAGGCACCCCAAGCACCCGGTGCGGCTGTGCCTGAACCTGACTTGACCGTTCCTCCCGCTTCATTGCGCCTGGGCCTGGATGTTGACTTGAGCAGCGCTTTTCCGGAACCCGCTTCGGCTGGAGCAGCCGCAGCAAAAGAAAAGCCGCCTCAGGCTCCCGAGGCCGTCGACAACCTGATCGATTTCGACATGGACTCCCTGAACTCGGTCACTCCCTGGCCCAAGGACAAATAGCCCTCAGCGGCGCACCTGCAGTGCGCCAGGGTTGACGATATTGGTTGGCGTGCCCTTGATGAAGTTGACCACGTTGTCAAACGCGGTACCCAGATAAAGTTCGTAGCTGTCTTGTTCCACGTAGCCGATGTGCGGGGTGCATATGCAATTCTCCAGCCGCAAGAGCGCGTGCCCTTGCAAGATCGGTTCGCTTTCAAAGACGTCGACCGCGGCCATGCCAGGGCGTCCCCGGTTGAGCGCGGCAATCAGCGCGTCTGCCTCGATGAGTTCAGCCCGCGAGGTGTTGACGAGCAAGGCGGTGGGTTTCATGCGCGAGAGATCCTCCAGGGTAACGATGCCCTGGGTTGCTTCATTCAGGCGCAAATGCAGGCTTAGTACGTCGCTGCGTTCGAAGAATGCCTCACGGCTCTCTGCGCACTCGAGTCCATCTGCCAGCGCCTTCTCACGCGATCCCTCGCGTCCCCAGACGAGAACACGCATCCCGAAGGCCTTGCCGTAGCCCGCAAGAAGTTGGCCGATCTTGCCATAGCCCCAAATCCCCAGCGTTTTGCCCTTCAGGACCATCCCCACACCGAA
>Ga0007834_1000674_pt1 | contig 10157 bp, 7 predicted proteins | sample CryBogCBE06Nov07_FD_71233 | JGI IMG/M metagenome (GOLD analysis project Ga0007834, IMG submission 71233) | Freshwater microbial communities from Crystal Bog, Wisconsin, USA - CBE06Nov07 | ecosystem: Environmental > Aquatic > Freshwater > Lake | place: Crystal Bog, Wisconsin, USA | collected... | reverse complement strand
CCCTCTACTTCTGTTAATACTTTCTAGATCCAAACACGGATTTAACACGTATATAGTCCACAAAACTCTCATATGGGCACACAAGGAAGTTTTTTGAGAATACTACGTTTGTTAATCGATACGGCAAACCGTCATCCTTGTCAATAGCACCACTAATGCGAACGTCATATGTGCTCAAACTAATCGAAGAATTCAACGATCCTTGCACTAAACTTGCCAATACCATAACCTTCCCTAAAATATCTGAATCTTCACTATTGCAATTAGACAACTCCACAGGACAGGAGGAGTCAGAGATATCGGTATCAAATCCACTACATTATCGACTCCCAAAGTGGACATACGGCCATCTGCTTTTCAAGCAATTTTCTCACAGAGAATATTGAATGTCTACGTATTGTCTACATCGACAATCAAATATATGCTCACAGCAATGCCATGCGGCTCAAAGTATTGCAAAATGTTGAAAATTTAACTTCAGTTAAGCGTCAGTTATGAAGTGCATGACAGAAGACATTTGCACCTGTCATAAAAATTACCGTTAACATGCAAGAATTAAAAACATCAAACCACACCGTCGGAGGCCAATATCTCAATCAAAGCTGTACCGATTTATGTCAATAACAAAAATTCTCAATCGATATGGCTCCGATAAATTGTTTTGCATGCCAAAAACGAAGAGTCATGAAAATGGCGACGAAATTTTCGGGTAACAAAATATGACAAGTAGAATGATTGAACATCAGGTAAGATATATAAAAGCATTTCATAGATAGATACTAGGCTAAGGCTAAAACTCATTTATTGGCAGCTTTTAATCATCACCTCTCAAAATTTGTGAATCTTGAAAATTTTTCAAATTTTGAACCAAACACCCGAATTACATATCTCAACGAAAGATTCCCCAATATAAATAATTCTTTGACCTATATGATGCCCAAAGACTACTTGATGAAATTTAAATGTGATATTTTGGTAAAATGCAATATTTTCAAATAATTAAATTTCGTGCACCTTGACCCAAACACCTTCACAACCAAGTTGCCAACTAACAAGGTAAGAGCATATACTCATCAAATACATCTTTTCTGCCGTTTTTCAATTTAATACTCTTACAACTCATCCAATATCCATAAAAATTCTCATATTTCTGCTGCCTTACCGTTACAAGCTTAGTGAATCAGAAGCCCAAGTCAGGTGACAAGCACCGCCCGAGCTCCTTACATGTCTAGAATCCTCCAGTGCCCTCCAGATATCGTTCTGCTGCTCAGATGAGTATAATATGTCTTGAAACTTCATATCTAGCGCTCTTAACCTCCATTCACATAGCTGTCATCTAAAACTTCACGTTAATCACGTTGTCTCCACACATGCCGACAATACTGCTGATTGCAAGCTTCTCATCGCACCTCTGCTGACCTTTTCATTCTTGAATATTTCGTGCGTGCCATATATTCCACTCGCAAACTTGCTGTTTTCATGCCATTTACACACGCCAAATAGACACCGTGCTATACGTGACGCTATACTTTCTCCCGCTAGTCAGACCCTCCTGCCGTTGAATTAACTTCAGCACCATAACTTTCGACATCTTTCTCAGCTACCTAAATATGGTTTCTACTAACATAGATGTAGATATAGAGGAGTAGAGTTACCAGTAGCGCAATAAAGGTAGAATATCCAACATAGCAAAACTAAATAGATAGGTAGTATACTAACTACTGCTGTTGATTTCAGCTTAGATCTTGACGGTGGAGGTACACCGCCGTCTGATCAGTACGGGTCAAAGCACCAGTAGCGTACTAGTATGAAAGGAGAAGTAGGAAGTAAAGTGAGCTAGCTACACTGTCGATTACAGATTAGTTCTCCCGGACAGTGGAGATACACAGCCAGGTGATCAGTAATAGGGTAATGGGTATCAGTACCAAATGTATAGAAGACTATAGTATACCGAGCCCGCTAGATAGGTAAAACTTTCTATGACTTCCCATGCCATATCAACAGGCTACTCGGACTCCAACTGGGGCCGTGATCCGGATACTCGTCAATCAATACCTAATGTTAATAAATGAATGCCTAATAAGCTGGCGCTCAAAGAGATAACAAAGTGTTGCTCTATCCTCGATGGAAGCCGAATACATGGCTCTGTGATTGGCTAATCAAGAAGCTGTATGGCTCATAGAAATTCTAATTAATCTAAAGATCTCCGATGATTCTTCACGAAGGTAATAAAGCCTGCATTGATTTGTCCAACCACTGCGTTCATCATGCGAAATCAAAACACATTCAACAAAGATATGATTCTACGAGGGATGTCGTTCAAAAAGTAAAATCTCTCTAGCACACATTTCTACATCCGGTAATCCAGCGGATATAATGATCAAACCTTGAACGCCAAGTGCTCATGGTCCTCACTTCTTACGATTAATGATATTTTTACCAACTTCAGGAGATCCGGAAATAGATGCAGTATCTCGCTTACGGAGACTCTCAATAACTCGGCATCCGGCGAACCTTCATTGAAGAAGCTTGCATTCCAGACTACTCATCTCTGGTGATCTTCGTAAATTGGCCTGTGGAGGAGTGTTAGAGAAATTTAATTGATCACTAGTATAAAAGTAAACTGGTATGTCTCTCTAAGGCGCTATTTGTGTAAAAATACCTATGGTTTATAATTGCTAGTTATTACGTTTAAGTCACTATCAAGCTTTTCTTGTTCTAAAGATGTCTAGAATGCAAGGTTTCAACACTAATGTTATTTTTCCGCAACAAATAGCTAGTTCTGCCTATTTGCACTGTACTGGCACGAGAACTGCCCACTGGTGGCACAAAAAGCGTATCTGACCCAGACTTCTGGCGCCCTTTAAAGCCAGCGAGCCCATTAGTTGAGTAGCGTCGGTAGATTTTCTATTTGAAGCTTATCGTTCTAATTAGGGCTCATGCCAAGTGGTGGTCTGCATTCTCAAGACATGCATTTCACTTGCTATAATCCTGTGCCTCAAGTATCACTGGCACTCTTGCGACTTTCTTTCACCATCGATGCGCTGTCAAGCGTGGCGCCTTAGTAGAAATGTCCACCCGCGGAGGTTGTAAGCGGGTACCTTTTACCTAGTTCGTTGCGTATTCTAAGATCCCCAGAGGAGGACTTTTCTCTGCTCTCGGGCGGAGTCTTTACTCGGTCACGAGGTTCATCAGTTGGCCTTTGGGGACTCTTAATCATTAGATTTGCTGCGTAGTTGCCTGCCTTTTGTCTAAAACAATTAAGACGTAAGATTTTCATGCTATCGTGGAGAAGCCATGACATCGAGAAGCTACAATCCATAGAAATAGATCAGTAAACCCGAGAAACACTCTTCAGAATCTTCAGCAGATTGGAAGAAGTAGCGGTGCGGCGCGGGTGACGCTTGTGCTATTGAGCATCGCAAGCTGCATAATATATTTACTATTACTCTATTTACTGCTATTTACCCACTGCACTGTGTCTTCGCTCCTACCCTGCTCTATGTGTTGCTCGACTGCTCAGCGGACGGTGTATGTCCACCGCCAGGAGCTATCCGTAATTAACGGCCATTTTTCTAGGTAGCTGTTGTGATACTCTATTTAGTATCGCTTTTCCCTGCTACACTTGGCGCAATTCTACTATTCTTTATTGCTTCCTTCTCTACTAATAGCAAGATGGGCTAGAAAAATTATGTATGACGATTGCATGATTTAATTCCTGGGATGATGTGAGTATTCATAGAGGGACAGTTAAAGCACTGCGAGGTAGGCGGGTCATATGACAGGGTGTGGCGGAACGAAGAGCGCTTAAATAGAACATCACCGCAGCTACCTACAAAATTGGCGGTAAATTGCAGATAGCTCCTGACGGTGGAGATACACCGTCCGCTGAGCAGTCAAGCAATTCATAGAGCAGAGTAGGAGCGCTGACACACTGCAGTAGGAAGCAGTACATATAATAGTAGTAAATAGACTATGCAGCTGGCAATGCTGCAACACGGAAAAGATTGACAAAGAATGCGCGTGGAAAAAATTTTCGGTCTTCCTTACGCCAAAGTTATTACTCCACTTCAATTCTCTCAGAAGGTGGACGCTCAGCAATCGCTCCCTCAGAAGAAAAAAAACTGCAGCGCCGGAGATTTTCAACGTAAACGCTTTGGTGACAGGGAACAATTGCTGAGCGTCCACCTTCTGAGAGAATCGAAGTGGAGTAATGACTTTGACGTGAGGAAGACCAATAATATATTCCACGAGGTTTATCTCATCGAAGTTGTATATTATTCTCCAACATAGCTTTTCTGGTGAGTGATGAGAGTCGTTGCAAAATCGCCGGCGATCATTCTCAGATCCTGTAAGATGATGCGCTAAATATTTGGTTGAAAGCATCTTACAATACGTCTTACCTTTTATAAACGCCTCCGTAATAATTCCTCCGAGGAAAGCAGGTGGCCAAAGATGCATTTCAAAAGAATTCATCCGAAGATGATGAATACTGAGACTTGGGCTCTTTCTCCTTCGAATAACAGCTTGAGGCTCGCAGTTGACACTACGGAGTTGTTCTCAATCGCTTGATTGAACGAGACTGAGATCTAAAGTGCCGTTGCCTAACTAAAACCCGGAAGGGCTAAAAGTTGGCGAATGGAATATCGCTAGATTTTTGCAAAATCAATTTTGCGAAATTTTTTATTCTGTGAGTAAATTTACTTTGTTCTTCAAACCTAAATTGTTGCATAATACTGGCTTGGCTGCGATTCGGGTCCGGAAATGATTTTCCAAAAAACGTAAAATATTATCTGTGTCTGGTTTGAGTTGGCTGGAGGTCAGAATTACCTTAGCCTTACGGAATACCCTTTGATCCCTCTCTCCTTGACGGTCAATATCTTGACACCATGTTAAAGAAATCAGTTTTGCTGATCGCAATTTTTTTACGCGGATGAAATGAACAACAAATAGGTAGTATGTAGTGGATCAATTATCTTTTTATGTTTTTTCTTATTCCCTCTTCATCTGAATCACTGGCAGATAATAGAAATAGTTACCGTTTCCTATATTAAAATATTTAATATTATATTAGCATGACTGGTAGAAATGTCAAGGAAAGACAAATCAAAGTGATCTAAACCCGCACCACCATACCAGTGAACCACTCCTATGAACCAACTGGCAAGAACCTTGACCGAGTAGAGAGGTTCAGGTGGATGCCTGGACCACCCTGGTTAGAATGCAATGACGTCCCCAACTAGGTAGAAGGGCACGCGTGCACCCCCGATCGACAGTGTTGCTTATGAAAGCCTAGGTGCAAAATATCCGCAAGAACGTCAGGAGTTGAAAGTGGTCAACAGGAGAAGAAGGAGAGTGAATATCTCGTTCTCGGGGGGAATTTAGGGATATCGCCTTCGTGAACAGTCAAATCTTGAAGTAGATATAACGGCAGAGATGCAGTTTTCAAAAAGACCAGGGAGGCCTGTGGGATGGAAAACTACGGATTGAAAAAGTACTTAAGATATTAATCTGATCTAGCCGCGATGTGAGGGCGACACAATTCTTCCGATCGCCGGCTCCGACGCGTGCTGCGGCCGGAGTCGCAAGTCTGGTCCCTCAGCAGGTGTGGGAGGGAGAATCGTAGGAAATTGCTGAGGTACGCGCGGGACGGAGATACTTAAGCACTTACGAGGGATGTGGGGAGCGGTGTTCCCAAAGCCCGATCACACCACTTCCACCGCCATCAATAGGATCGACCACAATGAGTTGATGGTCGAGGACCATGAGACGGGCTCCCAAATATTCTCGAAGATACTTTCAAGAAGCCCAAGATACCAGAAATGCGCACTTATGTCCGCCCTGCCCCTACACCTAGTGTGATCTGCTAAGTAGCTCTTAGGGGTGCTTAGTTTGCGTGGTCTGCGTTGTCACTCTGTGTAATCTAAGCTAAGTTTAAGTTGAAAAAAAAAACCAGGAATGCGCACTGTGGGATTCACAGCGATGGCTTGGAGGTGGGAGAGCACGTTTCCGCCGTTGAACACATTCCCATGATGAATTTCCGCAAGCCTTCAGGTACACTCTAGAGTCCCTTTCCTTCTCACGTTAACTATTTTTGGTAGATGAGAGAAGCCGGTTTTGCTTACCCTATTCCATTTTTTCGAAAGCGCTCAAAGTTAGGATCAGTGTTACCTGCGCTTTTGCAGGCATTGTTTACGTGAATCCAGTGGTTTTTTGGCGAGCACTGAGGCAAAACTACTCAGAAGCCGAGTAGTTAAAGACTTAGATTATTTTTGTTTATTCGCACAAAACACGTTTGAAAACAAGGTTACCATTTCCTTATTCTCCTCTGATCTGCATCAGTGGCCGAAAATCCGTGCTGCAGCGGGAGTGCCGACCATTGTTGAGGTACCGACTAATATGATAGCTAGTTATCATCCGCTAATCCCCGACTAGCACAGTAGTCGGTTTAGCTACAGGAGAAGTCCGGCGACTAAAGTTGTCGGATATCATATTCTATATCCTTGTCTATAATTTATAGACTAATACTAACATGATTCTTGTTGGAGCCGAAACCAACACCAATACTAACAAGATTTCTTCCCCCTGCAAAATAACTTGCTTGTTTTTGCTACCTAACACCAATAGTAGTTACAAATTTACCTCTTTTTAATTAGCACTGGGGAGGGGGGAAGGAAACGACCACTGCAAAGTAATACAAAATTAGAAACTCCTGGTCCCAGGATATAGTCAACCATTCAAAGTCGTCCATCTAAAGTCCATCCATAGTCCACCTAAAGTCCATCTAAAGTCGACCACTATAGTCGGTACAGGTTTTATCCACTGATGAGGAATTCGATTCATTTCAGCAATAGTAACCAGATGAGAGATTAGCCATCAACTTGCTTTTACACATAAACTATTTTCTGCCTATGCTAAACATTCATTTGCCGCACGAACATGTGTCCTAACAACAGAACAAATGCGCACTCGTTATCACTCCACCCAATTTAAGGACCCCATCAAGAGGTATTTACTAGGTAAAGCGCCTGGACATGGCAAAAGCACCACGATTGAGTCAGCCTCCAAATCAACTTCAACGACGTATAGGAAGCCTGCGACGTTCATGTCGCATAAATTGAAAGATGCGGGGGCTGTGGAGCCCGAGGCAGCACCAACTTCTCCGGTATCATCTTCGCAGTTGGGGTGCATAACCGCCAGGACGGCATGAAGCAAGTCCTCTTTGGTCGGCGTCACGGTGACAAGTGTTAGTGGATCCTTTGACGCCGCTTGACCAATGGGCAGCATGGCTTCGGAGAGCTGCACCACTCCCACCCGCATGATGACGAGGGAACTAAGCTTAGTGTCCGACCGACAAGGAGAGAGGAGCTGCGGTTGCCCAGACACAACCTTGCGACCGTAGAAATACTCAGATATCTTGTTCTTCCTCGCTCTCTTTCGCACCATATTGTCTCGCTCAACCACTCCACCAGATCGCGGCAGTTTCACCACGACGACTTTGTCTTGGATGGACGAGGTGAGTGAGAAATACAGTCGGTCATCGCCCATCACAAGCACCACGTCGACGGCAAAGACTGCGATGATATGCAACAGAAGGTCGTATCCCATGCCGTCAACCCAACCACAGGAGTTTATTATCAAACCCGAGGATTTTGCATCCAAATCCTTTTTGAGTCTCTCGTTAATTTTATTCGCCATGGATCCAACCAAGTGCTTATAGAGGTCTACGCTTTCTCTTGGGCTAGTATGCCCGTAAAAATATACCAGCGGAGTAACCGCTGCGAAGCCCTCCTAACCGTAGCGGTTAAGCAAAAGAATTATCGAAGAACGGCGTAGAAAATAACTTACCTCAATACTGAGACAAGACTTGTCTAATGGCATTGCGCTAATACACCCGGGCACACTCGCTAAACCTTGACCAACATCAGTTTCCACGTAAATTGGTGTCCTATCAAGCCTAACTGCGTAAGATGACAGTATCTTCGATAATGTAGATTTCCCAGAATCAGTTCGGCCTACAACAAGTACCTGATATAGAGGAATTCAAGAGGTTAGCAGACTGTTAGTACCAAACATTCCTAAGCAACATTCACAGAGAAAGTACCCTTGGCCCGCTTTCTGAGTTTGCTAATGCCCAATCTCTTCTTGCCTCTAGCTGGACGTGAGTATTTACATATGCAATCATAGGAGTTTCACTCGAAACATAAGATGACTTGCACCCAGAGGCTTCAAGTTTACAACCATACCAAGTAAAAATAGCAATATTTTCATCTTGAAAGCAGTATTCCCTGTTCAGAGCCAACTTGCAAAACGAAAGCAATTATTTTTATTTTAGAATTTGTATCTCCAAAGCCTCAATACTCTACCTCGATTCCGAATAGCTCAGCACTCCCTTCAATCAGTTGTATCGAAAGCCGTTCATTTTCTGCTATCAATAACCTGAGCTCAGCTTCCGCCTTCAGATTCCACTCTTTCTTGGTAGTAGTCATATATATTTATTTTCGTTGCCTGAACAAACAAACAGTCCGTTTTAAAAATTCAAATTTTAAATTTATGATATTTGCGTCCGGTACAAGAAGTAGATTTTTTCCTATTTATTTATCGATGTCTATTGCGACTAATGTGGAATATCTATCAGTAAAAAAGTTGTCAGATAATGCGATTCTTCCTAGTAGGGGATCAGCATTTTCTGCGGGATTTGATTTGTCAAGTGCCGAAGACGGGGTAGTTCCTGCCAAAGGAAAAGCCCTCCTGAAAACAGACTTATCTATAGCGATACCCTTCAACACCTATGCTAGAATCGGTAAATAATCGCTAAATACTCTTACCAAATAAGTTATTCGTTGCACCCTAGCACCACGAAGTGGTTTAGCTCTAAAGCATTTTATCGATACCGGAGCAGGAGTGGTAGATTATGACTACCGGGGAAATGTTGGAATCGTACTGTTCAATCATGGTGATTCAGACTTCTTTGTGAAGAGGGGTGACCGCGTTGCTCAACTTATTCTAGAGCGAATATGTATGGCGGAAGTCATCGAAGTCACCGAGTTGAGTGAAACTGAACGGTCGAGTGGTGGCTTTGGATCCACTGGGACATCCGTTAACTCTGCTGCTGTAGGGGAAGTTAGCAAACGCCTTCGGGGTGAAATCAAAGGTAATGCGTGCTCATGAATATGATTTAACGAAGCACTTTTAGCGCTCTTCTTTTAGTCCATTCATCGGATGCCCTCACCATTGAGGATATCCTTGAGTTTGTTCAAAGTTTAACTTCAACAGTTCCAAATTTTTCCTCCGCCGAAACGAGATTGGCTTTAAAGAGTCTTGCCATGAAGCAGGATGATCGCCTAACCTCCTGTCTACGAATATACAACAGGAATCAAAATGAGGAACAATTACACGAAAATATCTCTGTTTTGTTGGCCAGTACTTAGCTACTTAATTGCTTTATCTTTCAAGATTTTTTGCTGGGATATAATGTGAATACGAAAATAGTTTATACGCTCGATACTGCCGAAAATCCAGTCGTTATTTTTTACGGAGAGAATGGGAAAGAATGAAACAGTCACAACAGGATCAAGACATCAACATAACTAGTCTACGGTAATAACTATCCCATATGAGCGAACCAAAGGGCAAGAAGTCCCGTTACCGAGTAGGGGCAGCACGGGAAGAAAGCACCAGGCCCGCGGAGGAGGGTTACTCCAACGAGGTGAAGGGAGAAGCGTGGCGACCGAAGGCCTCACCCAAAACGGGAGCAGTTGAAAGGAATCAAAGAGTGAAGAAGTTAGTAGAGTGGGACACACACCGTGGAACAGTTTGAATGCGTGGCACGAAAAGGCAGACCACCATTTCAACCTACATCTGTGTACCAAAGTGTGGATACTTTAGGAAAACTTTAGTAAAAAAAAAGTATACGGTTAAAGTACCGCAGTACTTTAGGAAAACTATTTTTTGAAACTTTAGTTGCTGGAAGTATTTGAGGAAAGAACTTTAGTATCCGGTAAAGTATTACAGAATTTTGCTAAAGTGCGGCTACGCTTAAATAGACCGACATAGAGTAGATTTGAGGAAAAGATAATTTAATGATTCATCATCATCAATATCACCAATAAATTCCTGTTTCCATCGCACTATCTTAATTTTTTTGGCAATCTGAA
>Ga0007834_1000671_pt1 | contig 10179 bp, 9 predicted proteins | sample CryBogCBE06Nov07_FD_71233 | JGI IMG/M metagenome (GOLD analysis project Ga0007834, IMG submission 71233) | Freshwater microbial communities from Crystal Bog, Wisconsin, USA - CBE06Nov07 | ecosystem: Environmental > Aquatic > Freshwater > Lake | place: Crystal Bog, Wisconsin, USA | collected... | reverse complement strand
GCCGTGCCTTCCACGATGCAAAAGATCAGGGGCTCCTTCTCACAGAAGGAGTGGACGAGCCTGGGCAGTATGTTCGCCTTCATCATCTTTTTGCACGTGCTGGGCTTCACACTGCTGATCCTGGCCGCCCACCACCACATCGCGGGCGGCAAGGGAACGGCACTGGGTCTGGGTACCGGCATGCTGGCCTACACCCTCGGCATGCGTCACGCCTTCGACGCCGACCACATTGCCGCGATTGACAACACCACGCGGAAATTCATGGCCGAGGGCAAGCGGCCAATGTCGGTGGGCTTCTTCTTTTCGCTCGGTCACTCGTCGGTGGTCTTCCTATTGACCTTCGCGCTGGGTCTCGGCGTGAAGTCACTGGGCGGTCAGATCAACAACCAGAACTCGGGCCTGCACCAGTTCGGTGGCCTCGTGGGCACCCTGGTCTCGGGGAGTTTCCTCTACCTCATCGCCATCCTTAACCTGGTCGTCCTCTGGGGCATCGTGAAGTTGTTTATCGATATGCGCCAGGGTCGCTTCAACGATGCCGAACTCGAGAAGCACCTCGACGCCCGCGGACTCTTCATGCGCTTCTTTGGCAAGTTGGCCCGCTCCATTGACCGTCCGGGCAAGATGTACCCCTTGGGCTTCCTCTTCGGCCTCGGGTTCGACACCGCCACCGAGGTGGCCTTCTTGGTGCTGGCCGGCTCCTCAGTTGCCGCCGGCCTTCCCCTCTGGGCCCTCATCTCACTCCCCATCCTCTTCGCCGCCGGCATGAGCCTGCTCGACACCATCGATGGTTCCTTTATGAACTTCGCATACGGATGGGCCTTCTCCAAGCCCGTGCGCAAGGTGTACTACAACATCGCCATCACCGGACTAAGTGTCGTGGTGGCCCTCTACATTGGCACCCTGGAGTTGATGCAAGTGATGGCCAATCAGTTCAACCTGACCGGGGGTCTGTGGAACTACGCCAGTAACTTCAACATCAACCAGGCCGGCATGGTGGTCGTCGCGATGTTCGTCGTCATCTGGGCCTTCGCCCTGCTCTACTGGAAGTACGGCAAGGTCGAAGCGCGCTGGGAAGCGGCGGCCTTCAAGGCCCAAACCGCTCGTGGTGAGACGCCCAACGCCCACCTCGCCGGTATTGAGCTCGGCGGCATTCACGCCCCCTTCACTATCGACGAATAGCCTGCGGCACAATCACTCGCCGGTGGACGTTGACCAGTCCGGTTACGCCGTCAGCATATCGAGTCGCTCCTTCGAGGGTTGATGTCTGTTCGTTCACCCGTCGCCAGCGGAACGCCCCGCGCGCTTGGGAGCCCGCGCACGATTCACGAACCCCACCCGGCGACGACGTCAACTGCTGGACGGCGCTACCGCGTAGGAGGTCATGGAAAGCGAACCAAGCGTGCAACCCTCGGCGAAGGTGGCGACGTCACCCCCGGTCGCCGCGGCGATACCCGCGATGTAAGCGAGGGGGAGGAAGTGGTCGGGGGTCGGTACCGCGAAGCGGTAGTCGTCCGACTCGGTGAGCGTGCCTAACTGATCGGGCGTCGAACGAAGCAGGCCGCGGGCGTCGGCGTCGAAGCGCTGCGCCCAATCGAAGCCCTGGTCTCCCGCGCCCCAGGAAATGGCCCGTAAATTGTGGACCACGTTACCCGAGCCGATAATCAACACGTCGTCGTCCATCAGTGGCGCCAGCTTCGCGCCCAGATCCATGTGGTACGACAAATCCTTGGACATATCAAGAGCGAGCTGCACCACCGGAACGTCGGCCTCGGGATACATGTGGGCCAACACCGACCACGTCCCGTGGTCGATGCCCCACGTTTCGTCATCCAGTCCGACCCACGTCGGGGCCACGATGTCGGCCACCTGACGAGCGAGATCCGGCGATCCGGGCGCGGCGTAGTCAAAGTCGAACAGTTCCTGGGGGAAACCGTAGAAGTCGTGAATCACGCGGGGGTGGGCCATCGACGTTACCGCGGTCGCGTTGATACACCAGTGGGCGGAGATGGCCAAAATGGCCCGGGGCTTGGGCAGGGGCAGGGCGAGCTCCGACCACGCGGTGGTCCACTGATTCGTCTCGAGTGTGTTCATCGGACTGCCGTGACCGATAAAGAGTGCGGGCATTGGTGCCATGGTGACCTCCAATTAGTTGACATATCTACTATACACTAACTTGATGATATATCAACCACTTTTGTCTAGTTGTTGAATCTTCAACCACATCCCGTACACTGGCGAGGTGCGTGAACCCCAGTGGCTGTCCCCCGACGAGTTGGCGACCTGGAAGTCCATGTCGCTGATGCAACTCCAGTTGACCGCGCTCCTTAATCGACGACTCAATGCCCTGGGTATTTCCTACCAGGACTACCTCGTCCTCGCCGGTTTGGCCGATCAACCCGACGGCCAGCGTCGCGTCGTGGAACTCGGGGCCGAGCTCGGCTGGGAAAAGAGTCGGGCCTCCCACCACATCACGCGGATGTGCGCCCGAGGGCTGGTGACGAAGGTGCCCTGCCCCACCGACCAGCGCGGATTGCTCGTGGTGCTCACCGACGAGGGTCGGCGACTCGCTCAGGCTGTCGCCCCCCACCACGTCGCCGACGTACGCCAACTCTTTTTTGATCACGTGCAACCCGACGAGCAATTCTCACTTCTCGCTCTTTCGCAGCGCGTTCTCGCCGCGATCGCCACCCTCGGAGACGTCGACTAACGACACCGCTGGCGGCCGCCATCACGAGCGAGGTCCACGTGAGAGGTGATGTTGGCCCTTGGCGAGGCCACTCCTATGCGCTCCCGCTTCGGTCGCACCGTCGACGTGCCTGGTCACTCCGTTCGCGATCGAAGTGTCGAGACACTTCAGCACCACCGCTTATGCCAAGCGGGTGATCTCCACGACGACGCCCGCTCCCTTGGACTTCGGCCCGTGGTAGATACCCTTCAGTGGCGAGACGTCGCCGTAGTCACGACCACGACCCACCAAAATGTGACGCGCGGTGTGGCGCACGCCATTGGTGGGATCGATGCCGGTCCAGGCGCCGGCGAAGTACTCGACCCAGGCGTGACTCTGCCCCTGAATCATCTCGCCGATCTGAGGGTCTCGCTTCGGGTAGAGGTACCCCGACACGTACCGGGCGGGGATACCCAGTGAACGAAGCAGCCCGAGCGTGATGTGGGTAATGTCCTGACAGACTCCCTGCCCCCGCTCCAGGGCCTCAATGGCCGTGGAGGTCACCGTGGTCGCCCCCGGCACGTACTGGACTCGCGACCGCACGAACGTGCCGACCTGCTCCACCACGTCGTGAATATCGCTCGTCCCACGCAGTGAGGCAACCTCGGCCAGCACGGCCGCGGGCAGCGTCGAGCGGCGCGTGGTGGTCAGGTACTCGTTCATCGTGTCAATGAAGCTCACGTTCTCGAGGTCCGACCACATCAGATCCCCCTCAACGGTGGTCGCTCGGGTCCGCACCGTCGAGACCGATTCAACGTCGAGTTGGCCGTGCACTTCACCAATGTCGAACGCCGTCACGTGGGTTCCGAAGTAGTCGACGTAGGAGAAGAGCGGTTCGGCCGGACGCACAGTCAGTTTGGTCAACTCCACCTCCTGCGTCGGCAGTGACAGCGGGGTCATGCGAGCTTCGTTGTAGGACGACTTGGCGAAGCCCTCGTAAATAAAGCCGGTGTGGTGGCGAATCTGCAATCGAAGTTCGTCGGTCATAGCTCCCCCTCCGACACCCACAGAATGGCCTCTTCGTGGCGGAAGTACTTGTGGGTGACCGCGTCGGTGATGCGATAACACGTCGAGGCGAGTGTTTGGAGCAGTGCTGGCAACTGCTCGAGCAGGGTGTCAGTATCAATGAACTCGAGTTCATTGCGGGCGTGGGCCACCATTTGACGCGCGGAGTCGCCATGACTATCGCGCTGACCGGCCGACTGAATCTCCATGAGGGCCTCGTCAATGACGTTGAGAGAGAAGAGCACTGATCGAGGGAACATGCGGTCGAGCATCAAGAACGTCGCCACACCATTGGCGTCGTCGAGCTGGTGCGTCGATCGCATGAAGGCCTCCATGGCGCCCGAGGCCCGCAGGAAGGCCATCCAGTCCGGCGAGGCGTCCATGTAGGCGACGCGACCGCGTAGGAGTCGCGTCGTCATGTCGATGCGCTCGATGTTGCGTCCAAGCACCAAAAACTGCCAGCCGTCATCGTGACTGAGGGTCGCGTCGGTGAGACCGGCGAGCAGGGCGCAACGCTCACGGACGTAGGCCAGGTAGGTGGCGGGGCCCAGCGTGCGAGCCACCCGTTCTCGGGGGCGGAGTTCGTTGCGGGTGGTGTTGAGGGCCACCCACATCTCGGACGAGATGAAGTCACGACTCCGTCGGGCGTTTTCGTAGGCCCCGTCCAGCGAACCCGCAATCGAGTTGGGATTCTGACCGTCGTACACAATGGTGTCCAACGTGGAGGCTCGTGTGAGGGCTCGCTCGGAGGCGTCAATGCCCAAAATGGCGAAGAGCGACTGACACGTCGCCGTCTCGTCGTTGAAGGGGTCCTCCACCATGCGGTGGACGTACGAGTCGACAATACGACTCGTGTCGTCGGCCCGCTCGATGTAGCGACCAATCCAGAACAGCGACTCCGCGAGTCGTGACAGCATCCCTCGTTCGCTCACTGTTGCTCCTCGTCTTGGCCGATGAACTCGTCGTTCTGTTGCGGCGGTGCCTCGGCCATCGGGGCCTGGGTCATTTCGGCGCCGAAGGCCGTGGACGTGACGACATCCTCACTCAGCACCCACGTGTCCTTCGAGCCACCACCGCGACTCGAATTGACGATCAACTCCCCCTCACCGAGAGCGACCCGGGTGAGACCGCCGGGCAGGACCCAGACGTCATTCCCGTCGGACACGGCGAAGGGGCGAAGGTCAATGTGGCGCGGGCTGACCTTGTCGTCGACGAACGTCGGGTGCGTCGAGAGGGCCACCGGTCGCTGGGCAATCCAGTTTCGGGGTGCGGCCTTGACGGCGGCGCGCACCGCGGTCAACTCCTCCGGCGTGGCCTGCGGGCCAATGACGATGCCCTTACCCCCCGACCCGTCAACGGGCTTGATGACGTAGTCCTCGGGGTGGGCCAGCACTTCGGCGCAGGCCTCGGCCTCCTCCAGGCGATAGGTGGTGATGTTGTCGAGCAACGGACGCTCGCCGAGGTAGTAACGAATGAAGTCCGGCACGTAGGTGTAGACGAGTTTGTCGTCGGCCACCCCGTTGCCGAGTCCGTTGGAAATAGTGACGTTGCCCGCGCGCGCAGCGTTCACCAGTCCGGCGACGCCGATGACGGAATTCGGGCGGAACTGCAGCGGGTCGAGCCAGTCGTCATCGACCCGGCGGTAAATAACGTGCACCGCTCGTTCACCCGACGTCGTCCGCATGTACACGTGGTTCGCCCGACACAGGAGGTCCCGTCCCTCAACGAGTTCCACACCCATCATGCGGGCCAGGAGGACGTGCTCGAAGTAGGCCGCGTTGTGCACGCCAGGACTCAGCACCACCACCGTGGGGGTGGGCGCCTTCGCCGGGGCCGCGGCGACCAGGGCGGCGAGCAACTTCGCCGGGTAGGAGTCGACGGGGAGCACGCGGTGGTTCGAGAAGAGTGAGGAGAACGTCTGGGTCATCGCCCGACGGTTCTCGATGACGTAACTGACACCGGAGGGGATGCGAATGTTGTCCTCGAGCACGCAGAAATTTCCGTGTTCGTCACGGATGAGGTCGATGCCGGCCACGGCGATGCGAACGCCGTTGGGGGGCACCACGCCAATCGCCGGCCGACAAAAGTGCGGACTCGACGTGACCACCGAACGGGGCATGAGCCCATCGGTGAAGATCCGACCGGCCCCGTAGACGTCGGCCAGGAAGGCCTCAAGCGCCCGGACCCGCTGGGCGATACCGCGCGAGAGGTGGTCCCACTCGACGGCGCCGATAATGCGGGGAACCAGGTCGAGGGGAAAGGGTCGCTCTTCACCACTGTGGGCGAAGGTCACGCCGCGGTCGATAAAGGTGCGCGAGAGCTGCTCGGCCCGCTGTCCGAGTTCGACCATATCGAGGTCGGTGAGGTCACCGAGCAGGCGCTGATACATCGGCCGAACGACGCCGGGGGCGCTAAACATTTCATTCCAGGCACCCGACGCATCGGACTCAAAGTGCACAACCATACGTCTACGGTACGAGGTAAATGTGTCCACAATGTTTCATTGCGGTCACATCCCTATTACGGACCGACGCGTCTAGTCCATAAAGGCGCCACCATTGACCGAAATCGCCTCACCGGTCAAGAAGGCGGCGTCGTCCGACGCCAGAAACGCCACGACTTTGGCGACGTCCTCGGGTGTCTGCAGGCGCGCGAGCGGCGTGTCGTTGATCCATCCCTGCTTCACGTCCTCGGGCGTCGTGCCGCGTAGTTCGGCCTCCCAGGCGAGTTCGCGCGTTTGCATCGGCGTCGCCACGAAGCCGGGGCAGACCGAGTTCACCCGAATCTGGTGGGGGGCCAGCTCGAGGGCCATGGCCTGCGTCAGGCCGAGCACGGCAAACTTCGAGGCGACGTAGTCGGCGAGGAACGGGGCCTTCCCTTGTTTGGCCGCCATCGAGGCCGTGTTGATAATGATGCCCCCACGACCGAGACCAATCATCGCCCGCGCCGCAGACTGACCACAGTAGAAGACACCGTAGGTATTGACCTCGAAGTTGCGGGTGAGATCGGCCGGTGGAATATCGATAAAGCGTTGCATCTTCGAAATGCCGGCGTTCGACACCCACACATCGAGTCGCCCCTGGGTCGCCACGATGCCCTGCACCGCGGCCTCCACGGCTTCGGGGTCCGTCACGTCGAGGCAGAGGGATTCGCCCGAGTAAATCGACGTCGCCACCTGTTCGGCGGCGTCGAGATTGATATCGGCAACGATCACGTGGTGGCCCCGGCGCGACAGCTCGGTGGCGATGGCGGCACCGATGCCCGATCCGGCTCCGGTAACGACGGCGACGGGTGATGTATTCATGAGTGACTCCTTGCGAGTTGGTGGGAGAGGGACGTGGTGACGTCACCGAGCGCCAGAAACTGGTGATAGCGCTCGTCGTAGCGGGCCACCTGGGTGGGGTCGGGGCTTAGTATTTCACCGGGTTCGAGGGCGTCGAGTACGTACCGAGGGTCGGCGATTGCCCCGATGCCCAGTCCGGCCAGGGTCGCTGCCCCGAACGAGGCGCCCGGATGATTGATGATTGAGTGCAGGTCACGTTGCAGCACCGAGGCCAGAATCTCACGCCACAGGCGGGATTTCGATCCACCGTTCGTGACGCGCACCGTTCCGAGGGTCAGGCCACCCTGCGCGAAAACCTCCGCGTGGGCCCGGAAGCCATACGCGATGGCCTCGAGAAAGGCTCGGTGGAGATCACCACGCGTCGTGCCCAGATGGAGCCCGAGGAGTGCACCGCGAAGATCGGGGTCGTGGAGCGGGGTCTTCTCACCGAGGAAGTAGGGCAGGGCGAGCAGCGCACCGGGCGTGCTGACCGCCGCTTCGGCGTCTAACACCGTGAGGTCGACATCGCCGAGGAGGTGCTGTTCCCAGCGCAACAGCGAGCCGCTGGTCGCCATACAACCGTTCGGGAGCCACTTCCCCATCAGGGGGTGGGAGTCGAGATAGAGGCGGTCGTCGAGGAAGAGGTCATCGCTCACCGCCAGAATGTCGCCGGCTCCGCCGAGCTTCACCAGAGTGTCACCGTGCGCGAGCAGACCGGCGCCGAAGGCACTTAACACGTGATCGGCCCCACCGACCACGATGGTGGTGCCGACGTCCAGGCCGGTCTCGTCGGCCGCCGTGGCCGACACCTCGCCGACCACGTCACCGGGGCGTCGCACTGGCAGCAGTGCAGGCCACGACACCCCAGTCGCCGCGATAACGCGGTCGAGGGGGGTGAGGTCGAGGCGGTAGAGACCCGACTCGATGGCCCAGTTCTGTTCGACGTGCGCCTCGGCCCCGAGTCGTCGGGCCACCCAGTCGTAGCTGCCCTGGAGGGCGTCGGCGACGGCCCAGACGTCCGGTTCGTGCCGCGCGAGCCACAGTCCCGTCGGGGCCACCGACTGCTGCGAGAGCACGGAGCCAGTCAGGGCGACCAGGTCGAGGTCGGCCAGTTCGTTGCGCAGCTCGTGAATTTCCATCGTCGCGCGGGCGTCGTTTTGGAGCATCGCACGACGCAGGGGGTGACCGTCGCGGTCAACCACAACAACGGCCGGCACCATGCCCGAAACAGCCACGGCCGCAATCGCGCCCGGCGCCGCGGCGCGAAGTTCACGAACGACTTGACCAACGGCGGCCCACCACTGCGCCGGGTCGGCCTCGGCCCACCCCGGGGACTCGCTGTAGAGATCGACGCCACACTGGGCGCTGGCCACGATGCCGCGGTCGGGGTCGACGAGGACCCCCTTCACCCCCGACGAACCGAGGTCGAGTCCGCAGAGCAGGGTCACGACTTAGGCGCTTCGGGCGGCGTCCACGAAGCGCTTGACGCGCTCGGGGTCAACTTCGTTCCAGGTGTAGCCGTCGCGCTTGAGGTCACTGCCCACGATGCAGCCGTCGGCGTGCTCGAGGTAGCGAGCGATAGTGGCTGACTTGGCACCGGAGTTGAGGAGCACGGGCACAGAGGGGTCGACCGCCGCCCGCACCTCGGCCACGGTGGCCACGTCGGGTTCCGCGCCGGCCATCGGGCCCGACACCAAAATCACGTCAGCGAGACTGGACACCACGGTCGAACGGGCCATCTGCGCCGGGGTTCGCTTGCCAATCGGCGAGGCGAACTCCGGTGTGATGTTGGCGAAGATGCCCAGGTCGTCACGACCGAAGTTGCGACGGTCACGGAGCAACTTGGCCGCGTCGGGGTGCCACGGACCCATGTCCGACTCCCACGACCCGTTAATGACTTCACGCATGAAGTGCGCACCCGAACCAACGGCGATGGCCATGGCGCACTGAGCGTCCCAGAGGTAGTCCACGCCAAAGGGGCGATCCGTGGGGTGGCACTCCGTGACGACGCGCGTCATCACGGCCGACGCCTCGAGCCCGGCGTGCAACACGTAGGGACGGTCCCCTTCGTTGCAGAAGAGAATGGCGTCAAACCCACCCTCGAGCAGGATTTCGGTGTCCCGCTTGACGTGGTCAATAAGACCCTGCACGCCCGCGGCCGCGTCGAACAGTGGCGTGCCAGGCAGTGGGGGGACGTGGGCCATGGCGATGAGCGGCTTGGCCACCGAAGGGAAAATGGTTCGAAAGCGTGACACGGCACTACTCCTTTTCTACGACGACGCTTTGTACGTCGACGTCTTGTTCTCGAATGGCGCGCACACCCGGGTGGCTAGCACTGGCGTTGGTAATGACAAGGTCCGCCGCCGTAATGGGCGCGAAGGTCACGAGGGCGACCCGACCGACCTTGGTCTCGTCGGCGAGCACGATGACCCGCTGACCACTCTTCATGGCGGCCCGCTTCACCTCGGCGTCGTCCAGGTTGTACTCGCAGAGCCCCTTGGTTTCACTAACACCGGCGACGCCCATAAAGACGGCGTCGCAGTTCAGGGCGCCGAAGGCCTGTTCGGCCCGACTGCCAATGAGGCTCATTTCGCCGTGACGAATGACGCCTCCAGTGACGATGGTCCGCACCGCCGGCTTGGTGCTTAGTTCCATCGCGATAAGCAAGGAGGAAGTAATGGCCGTGATGGCCAGGTCGTCGGGAATAGCGCGGGCCATGGCGTGGGTGGTGGTCCCGACGTCGAGAAAGACCGTTTCGTTCTCTCGCAACTGGGCGGCGGCGGCCCGCCCGATCGCCATCTTGGCCGCGGCGGCGAAGGCGGCTCGTTGAAGAATTGGTGGCTCGAACGACCGGCTCTGCACCGAGATGGCACCGCCCCGAGAGCGACGGGCGAGCCCATCGAGTTCCAACTGGTCGAGGTCGCGGCGAATCGTCATTTCCGAGGTCCCGTAGTGGATTGCGAGGTCGGCGATGGCAACTTCTCCCTGCTCACGCAGGAGTTCGGCAATCAAGGCGCGACGAGTTTTGGCATCCACGGTACCCATCGTATGTTTATTTCTCACATCTCTCAAGGTCAAAATGAGAGAAAATCACAGAAAATTTACCGAATTGAACAAATTCGGCCGC
>Ga0007834_1000670_pt1 | contig 10181 bp, 8 predicted proteins | sample CryBogCBE06Nov07_FD_71233 | JGI IMG/M metagenome (GOLD analysis project Ga0007834, IMG submission 71233) | Freshwater microbial communities from Crystal Bog, Wisconsin, USA - CBE06Nov07 | ecosystem: Environmental > Aquatic > Freshwater > Lake | place: Crystal Bog, Wisconsin, USA | collected... | reverse complement strand
TGGGGCGTGCTGCCAGCGAAATGGGTTTTGATACGATGTCGCGCCGACTTGGTGGGGAAGATCCCATCGCAGATATTGTCAGGGGCGCTAAAGCAGACCCTGTGAGGACATTTAAGGATTTCTCTCAGAATGCTTCGCGCTACAGCAAAGAGAATCAAGCTGTTGCTTGGGGTGTCATTGGGCAGTTCTTGGCCAAGAAATTAGACTCAAAAGCGGACGATGCTTATCGCTTACAACAAGACTTGGGCTACAACGAATTACTTTCTCCTGAAAGTCAGGAGTGGAAGGTGCGCGCTGGCTTGCGGGCTAAGGATTGGACGCTAGTGAAGAACGCCATTGAGGGCATGAACCCTGCAGTCCGTAGTCGCGATCCCGCTTGGACCTATTGGTATGGCCGCGCCTTAAAGGCGGATGGTCAGGATGCTAAAGCTCGTGAGAGTTATGAGCTTATTGCTGATCAGTACAACTTCTATGGGCAGCTAGCCCGTGAAGAACTTGGCAAATCCAATCACGCCCCAACACGCACCAAGGTATCCGAGCAGGATATTGACGCGATGGAAAGTCGCAAAGGCTTCATTAGGGGTGATCGTTTTTATGCCATGAATCTGCGCTTTGAAGGTAATCGCGAGTGGAACTGGGAATTGCGCAATATGACTGACAAGCAATTACTCGCCGCAGCTGAGTATGCCAAACGAATTGGTTTATATGATCGCGTAGTCAATACTGCCGATCGAACAAAGCAAGAGCATGATTTTAGTTTGCGTTACCCAACACCTTACCGTGATGAGTTATCGCCGATTGCACGCCAGATTGATTTGAACTTAGCTTGGGCGTATGGTCTTATTCGTCAAGAGTCCCGCTTCATTATGAGTGCCTCTTCATCAGTTGGCGCATCAGGCCTGATGCAGGTGATGCCCAATACAGCCAAGTATGTTGCCAAGAAAATTGGTATGGTTAACTACACTAATGACAAGTTGAGTGATGCCAATACCAACCTCACTTTGGGAAGCAACTATCTCAATATGGTCTTGATAGACTTAGATGGTTCTTGGGTGTTGGCTTCTGCAGCATATAACGCAGGACCATCTCGCTCAAAGGCTTGGCGTGAAAAATTAAACAGTCCCACTGAAGGGGCGATTTTTGCTGAGACGATTCCATTTAATGAAACCCGTACTTATGTGAAGAACGTTTTATCGAATGCTAATTACTATTCATCAATTATGCAGGGCCAGGCACAATCTCTAAAACAGCGCTTAGGGGTGATATCACCCAAAGCGGCCACTCAATCAGAATTGCCTTAATCACAAAAATCGGACACTATGAAATATGACATTCTTCTTATCGGTGGCAATGGATTTGTAGGGCGAGTGCTTGCGGCGAAGCTGCAGGCAGCCGGGTATTCTGTGCTACTGCCAACGAGCCATTTACCTGCTGCCCGTGACTTACGCATTCTGCCTAAAGTACACCTGGAAGATGCAGATGTGCATGAGTTTGATGAGTTGCAAAATTTATGCGCACGTATCAAGCTCAATGGAGTCGTTATTAATTTGGTTGGCGTATTGCACGATAAGCCTGCTCAGCCTTATGGCAAGATATTTAAGGCTGCCCACGTGGACCTGCCTAAAAATATCATTACTGCCATGCAAATGCATGGTCTAAAACGCTATTTACATATGAGCGCATTGGGCGCAGATTCCAGTGGCCCCTCCATGTACCAACGCAGCAAGGGTGATGGGGAGGATGAAGTTAAACAAAGCGGTCTTGAGTGGACAATCTTTAGGCCTTCAGTCATCTTTGGTGCGCAAGATCAATTCATTAATCTGTTTTCAACCTTAACAAAATGGCTACCAGTGTTACCCCTAGCCAATTGTGAGGCTCGGTTCCAACCAGTTAGCGTAGAGGATGTGGCTGATGCATTTGTAAAATCTCTCAAGATACCGCAGACCATTCATCAGTCATATGATTTAGTCGGATCTACCGTGTATACGATGAAAGAGATTGTTACTTTTGCAGCCCGAAAAGCTCAAACTGCTTGTGCCATCCTTCCAGTGCCTGCATTTGTAGGTCGTTTGCAGGCTTTAGCATTTGAATTTTTACCCATACCGACATTGATGTCACGTGACAATATTGCCTCTATGCAGTTACCCAATATTCTGCCAGTCAATAGACAGGACGCATTAGTAGAAGTATTTAGTATTAATAGACATACATTAGAGGGCATGAAGTAAGAAAATGAAGATTTACGCTGTTGGCGGCGCCATTCGCGATACGCTCATGGGTTTACCCATGCACGATATCGACTATGTGGTCGTAGGCTCTAGCGTAGATGAAATGCTTGCCAAGGGATTTAGTCCAGTGGGAAAAGATTTTCCAGTATTCCTTCACCCTGAAACTCATGCTGAATATGCCTTAGCTCGGACAGAGCGAAAAACTGGTAAGGGCTACAAGGGTTTTTTGTTTCATGCGGATCCTGCTGTTACCCTCGATCAGGATTTAGAGCGTCGCGATTTAACAATCAATGCTATGGCGCAAGAAATGAATCTTGACGGCAAGCTTATTGGTTCTGTTATTGATCCTTATAACGGCCAACGAGATCTTGCTGAAAAAGTATTTCGTCATGTGTCAGATGCTTTTGCTGAAGACCCATTACGTTTACTACGGATCGCTCGCTTTGCTGCTCGATTCCCTGAATTTATTGTCGCCGATGAAACCATGACAGCATTAAAGGTGATTGTGGAGTCTGGCGAGTTAAATGCTTTATCACCAGAACGTATTTGGCAAGAGCTTGCAAGAGGCTTGGTTGCAAGCAAGCCTATGCGAATGTTTCAAGTGCTGTTGGATACTGGTGCTGCTAAAACTATTCTTTCTCCATCTGTAGTGGCGGAGTTGCAGAAAGAGCCGTGTCGCGAAAACCTCATGGCACATCTTCTTGCAACTCCTACTAATTTAGAGAGTCGTTGCGCTGTTGTATTGATGCATACACCTGCTAGTGAAATTCGTTTTTGGTCTGAGTGTGTGCGCATGCCCATCGAGGTGCGTGACTTTAGCGAAATCTTTAGCGAACTGAATGTGTTCATCAGTAAAAATCCACATGGCGTCTACCAAGTTGTGGATGTCCTCTCTTGGTTCAATCGCGCTGATGTGTGGCGTAAGCCTGATCGCGCTCAAGCGCTGTTAGAGCTTATGAATAGAATTGGTATCAATGTATCCGTATTAATTAAGGCTATGCAACAAGCGCAGGCCCTGAATCCAGTAGACATTATCGCTGGGCTGGCCGCTGAAGACCGCTCTAATGGCGAAAGAATTCGTAGGGCAGTTGAGACCGCAAGACTTGCGGCAATTACTTCAGCGCTGCATTAAAGTCTATTTCTGCCTCTAAGGCCCGGAAGATGCTCAAGAACATGTCCTGGTAGGAGAGCATCTAGTTTCTTTGAAAAAGCAAACGCTTTAAATAGTTCACCCATCTCTGCTTCCGAAAGTAACTTTTGTAAGGAGTTGGAGATTGGCAGGAAAGTTTCCGGATTGCTTGGATCACCAATTTCTAGGGCAATATCTCCGATGCCAGCATCTAGCAAAAAAGCCGCTTGATTGGTGAGGTAGACGTCATCAACATTTTCTGTAAGTGCGCTTCTGGCAATCTGCGCCCACTCCACGTGGGTTGTTAAGTCACATAAGCCTGGTAAATAAAAGGGATCTTGAATGGCGTGATGACGATGATGAGCCATCAGAGTACCTTCAGTTCTTTGCGGGTGGTAGTACTCGCTCTCTGGAAATCCGTAATCGAAGGTGAGAAATAAACCTGAATCTAATTTTTTGGCAATCTGGCGAATCCAAGCATTTGCTTGTGGGTGTAATTCGGTGACATAGTCTTCTGAGAAATTTCCACTCAGAAGACTCTCTGGTAGCAAGGCTTGCTCAACGGGCTTACCAGCTTTCCAAAAGAATTTATCTTCGGCAAAACTCACTCCATACCAATACCAAAAGCCATTTTGGTAAATGATGGCGTCGCAGGGAATTGCATCAATCACTTCATTGGCGAGAATGACACCTTTAAAGTTCTCTGATAAGGAGCTCAACCAAGAGCATTTTGTGGAGAGCTCAAGTTTTGCCGCAAGCTTATGAAGTCGTTCCTGCTGTCTTTGGGTTAGATCTGGTGAGATCTCAATAATGTCGTAGCCATCTAGCTGGAAACCAAGGTCGTTTAGTCGAGTCAGAATGGACTCGGCCAATTTGCCGGTGCCTGCGCCAAACTCTAGAATCTTAGCGGGAAGGCCTTGAGCCTTGAGCCCCTCGAGGATTGGCAGGATGGTGGAAACAATTGCCGCCCCGAACAGAGGGCTGAGCTCAGGGGCTGTTGTGAAATCTCCGCCTACTCCAAGTTTGTGGGCCCCGGCACTGTAATACCCCATTCCCGGCTCATATAAGGCCATTTCCATATAACGAGAAAAGGCGATCCAGCCGCCTTGGGATGCGATTTCAGTGGCAATTTTGCTGCCTAGGAGCTTGCTATGCTCCATTTCAAGGCTGGTCAAGGTAATATCCATAGCTCGCTAGTCTAAGAGAATTTAATTGAACCCTAGTTCAACTTCCCCATCCAAGCAAAATAAAGCGGTTTTAGTGACCGGTGCAGCTAAGCGCCTGGGTCGTGAAATTGCTTTGCAGTTTGCCCGTCAAGGGTGGGATGTTGCTATTCATTATGGGCGATCTGAGGCTGAAGCCCAGGAGACAGTAGCCCAGATTCAGAAGCTAGGGCGGACGGCGCAAGCATTTCAGGCAAATTTGGCAAATGAAGCTGAAGTCACAGCACACTTTGCTGCAGTGGCGAGTCAATTTGCTGGCCTGCAATGTGTAGTGAATAACGCTTCGATTTTTGAGTATGACCGTGCTAACTCCGATTCCAAATTGACCAGTAAAAGCTTGCAAGAACATATGCAGGTGAATGTAGCCACACCAATTCTATTGGCCCAATTAATGTTCGAAACGCAAAAAAATAATGTAAAAAATAGCGATGATGAATCACTGCCCTCCGTCATCCAATTACTCGATCAGAAACTCATTAATCTCAATCCCGATTATTTGTCATATACCTTATCTAAGGCGGCATTGCTGACCTCGGTCGAAGTTTTGGCTATGGACTTTGCTCCTTACTTACGTGTAGTCGGTCTAGCCCCAGGAATTTCTCTGCCATCGGGCGATCAAACACAAGCAGGCTTTTCTAAGGCACATCAGATGACGCCTTTAGGAAAATCATCTACACCGGTCGATATTGCAAAGGCTGCTGTATTTTTAGCGGAGGCAAGCGCAATTACCGGCACCACTTTGTATGTCGATGGCGGTCAGCATCTTTTATCTTCATCACGCGATGTGATGTTTAAAACACCCCAATAAAGTAACTATTTATGCACGCTATTCTTTCTCATCCTGCTTTAGTTGATTGTCGCCGTTTGTTCTTGCGCGACTATGAGATCTACATCAATATCGGTGTACATGATTTTGAGAAGAAGGCAGAACAACGCGTGATTCTGAATGTCGATTTATATATTCCGCTGGCAATGAATACTCCAAGTCAGGATCAGTTGGATGAAGTAGTTGATTATGACTTTATGCGTGAAACCATTAAGGCGCGGGCCTCGCAGGGACATATTCATTTACAAGAAACCTTTTGTGATGACATCGTGACAGCAATGTTGGTCCATCCAAAAGTGTTGGCTGCGCGCGTCAGCACTGCCAAGCCCGATGTATATCCTGATTGCCATTCAGTCGGCGTTGAAGTATTTCGAATGAAACCAATTTAATCTTTATGACTGATACTCGCAAAACCGTTTTCGAAGAAAATAAGCTCGAGAAGAAATTGTGTCGCTTGGTTGGTCAAGCTATTGGTGACTTTGGTATGATCGAAGATGGCGACAAAGTCATGGTCTGTGTATCGGGTGGTAAAGATAGTTACGCCATGCTCGACATCCTCTTGAAGTTACGTGAGCGTGCGCCAATCCATTTTGAAATCGTTGCCGTCAATTTAGATCAGAAGCAACCAAACTTTCCTGCAGAAATTTTGCCTAACTATTTAAAGAATTTGGGTGTGCAGTTTCATATTGAGAACCAGGATACTTATAGCATTGTGAAGCGTGTTATTCCAGAAGGTAAAACTACTTGTGGATTATGTTCACGTTTGCGTCGTGGCATCTTGTATCGCGTCGCTGACGAATTAGGAGCAACCAAGATTGCATTGGGCCATCATCGCGACGATATCTTAGAAACGCTACTGTTAAACATGTTCTATGCTGGCAAGTTAAAAGCCATGCCACCTAAATTGCGTTCTGATGATGGCAAACATATCGTCATCCGTCCCCTGGCTTACGTGCCAGAAAAATTGCTTGAGCGTTATGCCGCTGATATGAACTTCCCTATTATTCCGTGTGATTTGTGTGGCAGTCAGCCCAATTTACAGCGTGGCGCCATGAAGCAAATGCTACGTGAGTGGGAAAAGAAATATCCAGGGCGGGTCGAAAATCTATTCCGCTCCATGCATCACATCGTGCCTTCCCATCTCATGGATGGCGAGGCCTTTGATTTCCAAAATTTGGAGATCTCGACCGAGTTATCTGGTATTGCTGCTAGATCATCTGGTGATAAGGCAATTGATGAAGCCCAATTAGATGAATTAGCCTGCGGCACCATGATTCAAGGGATTTATAATTCCACCCTATGAACATCGTCATTTTGGCTGCGGGGCAAGGCAAGCGGATGAAATCCGCTTTGCCCAAAGTGCTTCAAACTCTAGCTGGGAAGCCTCTTCTACAGCATGTACTGACTACCGCATTATTCTTGCAAGGCAAGCAGGCTAAAGGGCCTATCGTTGTTGTTGGGCATGGCGCAACTGATGTAAAAGAATTTCTAGCAAATACCAGCCAAGAAGACCCTAGCTTTGGCAAAGTGGCGACCGTGTTACAAGCCGAGCAAAAGGGAACCGGTCATGCTTTATTGCAGACTTTGCCCAAATTAGATGTGCAAGAGCCAACTTTGGTTCTATACGGCGATGTCCCCCTCACTAGTAAAAAGACTTTAGCGAAGCTAGCCAAATTGGCTGATGGTGTACGCGGTCAAGATTCTGCATTGGCTCTACTGACACAAGATCTCACCAATCCTACTGGCTATGGCCGCATCGTGCGTGATGCTGATGGCTCAGTACGGGAGATTGTGGAGGAGAAAGACGCAACTCCCGCACAGAAGGCTATCAAAGAAATTAATACCGGCATCATGGTGTTGCCAACTAACGCATTGAAAAGGTGGCTCAAGGCATTACGTTCAAGTAATTCTCAAGGCGAGTATTACTTAACTGATGTGATTGCGATGGCGGTTAAAGATGGTGTCCCTATTCGTACAACGCAGGCTGATAATGAGTTTGAAACCATCGGCGTTAATAGTCGTGATCAACTCGCTATTTTGGAGCGGACGTATCAGCTCAACATCGCTAATCAATTAATGGATGCCGGTGTATCCCTGGGCGATCCTGCCCGTATTGATGTACGCGGCACGCTGGAGTGCGGCGCGGATGTCTTTATTGATGTGGGTTGCGTATTCGAAGGTTGCGTGACTTTAGCGGCTGGCGCCAAGATTGGTCCTTACTGTGTCATCCGTAATAGCGTGATTGGTAAAAATGTTTCCATCAATGCATTCAGTCATGTTGATGGTGCGAAGGTCGGCAATCATTCTGTGATTGGCCCTTACGCGCGCTTACGTCCAGGTTCTGATTTGGCGAATGATGTGCATATCGGCAACTTCGTAGAAGTGAAGAACAGCAAGATAGCTGCTAATAGCAAAGCCAACCATTTAACGTATGTTGGCGATTCTATTGTGGGTTCTAGAGTTAATATTGGCGCTGGCACGATTACGTGTAATTACGATGGCGTGAATAAGCATCAAACTATTATTGAAGATGATGTCTTTATTGGCTCTGATACTCAGTTGGTTGCACCAGTCCGGGTTGGTCGTGGTGCAACATTGGGGGCAGGTACAACGCTTACCAAAGATGCGCCACCGAATCAATTGACGGTATCCAGAGCAAAACAAATTTCTATACCGTGGCAACGCCCCGTGAAGCAAGAAAAAAAAGTGGTAGTAAAAAAGACGTCAACTAAGAAAGCCGCAAAGGGTAAAAAATAATGTGCGGAATTGTTGGCGCTGTTTCCCATAAAAATATTGTGGATGTTTTAGTTGAGGGCTTACGTCGCCTTGAGTACCGCGGTTACGATTCTTGTGGTTTTGCAGTAATCAATAGTGGTGATGCTCAGCATTCTATTGAAAGAGCCCGTACTACAGCGCGCGTTGCGGAACTAGCGGAGCAGGGCAAAGATTTTCATGGGACACTTGGAATTGCCCATACTCGTTGGGCTACACATGGCAAGCCTGATACCCAAAATGCTCATCCCCATATTTCTAATGGCTTAATTGCAGTAGTTCACAACGGGATCATTGAAAACTACGAATCACTTCGAGCGGAATTAAAAGTAGCTGGGTATGTATTTACCTCAGAGACCGATACAGAAGTCATTGCCCATTTAGTGCATCAACAATATGTAGCAAGTGGTCAAAAAGATTTGGCGGCATCTATAAAGGCCGTGCTGCCTAAGTTGCATGGTGCATATGCCATCGGTGTGATTGCACAAGATAGTCCTGAGTTATTGGTTGGTGCTCGGGCCGGCTCTCCTTTAGTGGTAGCGCTAGGGGATCAAGAAAACTTCTTAGCTTCTGATGCTCTTGCATTGGCAGGCAGGGCCCATGCCATGATGTATTTGGAGGAGGGTGATATTGCCATCCTTAAAGCAGGTTCAGTAGAAATTATTGATCAAGCTGGTAAAACTGTACGGCGCGAGAGTAAGGCCATGCCAGCACAATCTGAAGCCGTTGATCTCGGCCCATATCAGCACTACATGCAAAAAGAAATCTTTGAGCAGCCTAGAGCGATTGGCGATACCCTTGCGAATATTGCAGAATTTGGCCCTGCACTCTTTGGTGCTAATCCAGAAGATTGGAAATTGTTTGATCAGATTTTGATTTTGGCTTGTGGTACTAGCTATTACTCTGCCTGCGTTGCTAAGTACTGGCTCGAAGATATAGCTGGCATTCCTACTCAGGTGGAAATTGCTAGCGAGTATCGTTATCGCAATACTGTTTCAAATCCAAACTCACTCATCGTAGTAGTCTCTCAGTCGGGTGAAACTGCAGATACTCTGGCGGCATTACGACACGCTAAGAGCTTGGGACATCGTTTTACTTTAGCCATTTGTAATGTGGTTAGTAGCGCAATGGTGCGTGAAACTGATTGGCACTTTTTGACTAAGGCGGGTGCTGAGATTGGCGTTGCATCTACCAAGGCATTTACTACTCAATTACTGGCCCTTTACCTCTTGGCAATTTCTATTGCCAAGCGTGCCGGCAGGATTTCTGCTGAAAAAGAAAAAGAGCTCTTGCGCGAGTTGCGTCACCTACCAAAAGCACTTCATGCGGTTTTAGCCCTAGAGCCACAGATCATTGCTTGGAGTGAGACCTTCTCTAAATGCGAAAACGCTTTATTTCTCGGGCGTGGACTGCACTATCCGATTGCATTAGAAGGCGCTCTCAAACTCAAAGAGATTTCATATATTCATGCCGAAGCTTATCCTGCTGGAGAGTTGAAACATGGCCCGCTGGCATTAGTGACAGAGAGGATGCCGGTAGTGACTGTTGCTCCAAATGACGTCTTATTGGAAAAACTTAAATCTAATATGCAAGAAGTGAAGGCGCGTGGCGGAAAGTTATACGTCTTTGCCGATCAAGATACTGAGATAGTCAGCAGTGATGGCATCAACGTGATTCGTTTGCCAGAGCACTACGGGAATCTCTCGCCAATCTTGCACGTGGTGCCACTGCAATTGTTGGCCTATCACACAGCCTGCGCTAGGGGAACTGATGTAGACAAGCCAAGAAACTTGGCTAAGAGCGTTACAGTCGAATAAATCTACTCTTTTGAAGTTGACTTCTCAAAGAAGTTGTGGACAAATTTAAGTAGATAAATCAGTGCTTTAGAAAACCCCCTCGTTAATTTTGTGTTCAAATAACTCTTGTACAAGAGGATATTTGTTGCAATTCATGTTTCCCCAAAATGTTCTATCGAAATCTCGCTGGCTTGCATTGGTTTTTGC
>Ga0007834_1000669_pt1 | contig 10189 bp, 13 predicted proteins | sample CryBogCBE06Nov07_FD_71233 | JGI IMG/M metagenome (GOLD analysis project Ga0007834, IMG submission 71233) | Freshwater microbial communities from Crystal Bog, Wisconsin, USA - CBE06Nov07 | ecosystem: Environmental > Aquatic > Freshwater > Lake | place: Crystal Bog, Wisconsin, USA | collected... | reverse complement strand
ATCGCCACTTTGCTCCAAAGATCCAAGGACAGACCAAGGACCTTTGCTCCTCTCATTCCGAAAACTTATATGAACAAGCTCCGGTTGACTATCCAGCAGCGCATGCGCTCCACCTGTCTCAATCGAGCTTGTACTCGGGAGACATGTGATTTCGTTGGACGGCAGAGTCCCCTCCCCGTCATGGGCATTGCCTGTTCCAAAATGTCGCCCTCTCACCTCTATCACTCCGCAGGATGCACATATCCTGGCTTCTGGATATCCGGTCTTGGTTCTGGTGGGAGTTTAACGGCCCCCGAATCTGGAATGACGCTCTTGACACGTTTCGGCATACTTCGGCCGGGTCGCCGTAGAACCATCTCACGGAAATAGTACATCTTACCGCGGACTTGACAACAGAAGCTCACTCGCTCACGGTTCTGTACCATCTGGTATCTTCCGGCGTCACCCTTTCACGATCAGGATCAATACGGGATCCAAGACGACGCACATTTGGTTCCCAGATATTTTTGTGTGTGGATTTCTGAACCCTTTTGCGACCACCCTTATCACCCCTACCGGTTGTCCCACCGAACCCGGCGCGTTTTCAGCGGGATTCTATTCCATCATCACCCCTCCCGACACTGTTGAATCTATCTCTCGTCTTCCTATATACCTAGCTCCTATGTCGGATTGATGGCTCCGAACCAGTGGCTTACCGCCATATCCCGCTCACTCCAATCATGCGTACCTTGTGGATTACAAATAACAGATTTTTCTCCTTTTTTCATACTGCTGTCAGTTATAGAAATTTTTGAATTAGCCTTTGTCTTCTGTGCACCCAGGATCATCTATCATGGAGAGCAGCGGTTCTTCATGAGTCGGTGGAAAAAAATTACCCCGTCCTTCTATGCAGACCGTCCTCCTCACGGGTACCCTTCGTGCACTCTGGAACCACGACACACGCCGAGGCGCGCTCTCGTCTGAGCATACCTGTACTCCCAACGATCTCCCCCGGCCCCTTACAGTTGCAAAGTTAAAGAGTAGCTGCACGAATTAGCACAGTCTCACTCCTTGTATCTTAACGGGTGCGACCACGTTACTCCTCCTAAGGAATATTCCTCCAGAATCATCCCCGGCTCCATGAGCAAGCACCTGGCCCAACTGGATGCGGTCGCAGGCATTTTTTCTCCCCAACTTTGCCTTGGCGACAATGTAGCTCCCCCTCTCTTGAGATTGCCATCAGTCTCACTGTCAATCAGTTTTGGGCCGTCTCGCTGTCGCCCTGCTCCATGAAATGTAAACCTGGCGCCCACTAGAATCCAGAATCCGAGCACTGCAATTTATATAAGCCCAAAACTTTCCCAAATGTTGGAAAAAACAAGTTTCGCGTATACCTCCAAAGTTTTCGATCGTCTTTCCTACTCTCAAGGCACATGCAGTTATTTTTAGAATCTCCTTCTCGGTCGACACTGAACCATTTGGTGTAAACAGTGCAAGGGAGTTCAAACCAACGAGAGTAAAACACAGCTAAGTGAGAGCACGCTCTGCAGCTCAGAAGGTAGCGGCTCCGCGGACATGTGCGACCATGCATTTCGACTGTTTGCCCGCCCACTGTACTCGCCCTGTTCTCCCTTGACTCGGACCTCGAAAGGCGCTTGATCCCTGGGGCCATGGGGTTCATCCACTCTCATGATGATCACAGGACCTGCCGCGGTACCTCTCGACAACTTGAAATCCACTCCACTGTTTTTCTCCCCACGGACTCCTCTCGGCAGCAATCGAGGCAGTCCTGACTACCTTTAGTCTCCAGCTTGTTCCCCGCATTGACGGGAACTGGGAGTTGAGAAAACAGGCCAAGTATTTATTTAGAAGCAATTGCTGCCCTACCTTCTGCCGGCCTCGTTGTATTTCGTTTTCTTCAGCGCGCCACGTTCAAGCCTTGTCACCCACGGCCGGTTTACTTTAAAAAAAACACGGCCGGTCTCTGATCCAAAAGTCTTTTACGGAGTTTGGCTTAGACACGTACCTGGAGTACATGCCTCCTGGGAGGAAGATCACCTTCAAACGATTGGGGTCCAAAATGATGATGAACGCAGACGTTTTCTCCCTGGGTCAGCCTTCTAACCCCTCCCCGACTGCCATCCCGTTCAACGGGTCGGCGTCCAAGGCGCAAGGGACCGTGGGGTGGGGAATGTATGTCTGCAGTCATATGAACGCCACGGTGCTGGATCACTGGGACCCAGATTAACCTCAAATTTTAAAAAAATTACTGGGACCCAGTTGTATCCAACCCGGAGGAAGGGCGTGTGGGTTAGAGCCACAAGGCCCACCAATAACAAGGTCGATCTCATCGCTTCTATCACGCCATCCAGTGGAATATATCCTCCAGAACTCTCGGCTTCACCGAACGCCAAAACTTTAATCTTTGTACTGACAGCGAATATTCGTCCGCTTATTTGCGAGCAACGCTGTCAAAGGACGCTGCAATAACGAACTTATTCGGCGGATCCGACAAGTTCTTACTCTTGTCAAACTTTCCGACCACCTCTACATCGAACCAAAGCACTAAGCTCACTCCTCTGCGACAACTCCGGAGGCCCTGGACAACGCTGCGACGGACTGACGCGCCGACAGAGGATGCTCCGGCTCGACCCATAGCCAGCTGGTCCAAGTACTCTCCTTACAAAACAGAGCTCATAGCGTCTCTCCAGGAGGCTGGCGAAGTATATAACCCTTGTCGAGGTCGACCTCTTCTATTGCGGAGGGACCCCCGTACTTTGGTGTATATTCCTCACCACTCGGAGCGGGGAGCAGCGGGCGGTTCTTCGTTCCTATCGGTTAACTGCCTTTTATCGCCGCCGCCGGGCCCACTGACCCCCGCTATCTGCGGGATCAAGGAGGGAAGATAGCCAGTCGGTGATTGAGGAGTTGATACTTCGATTGCATTCACTCGATTTGTCTCTCATCTCGGTCGCGCAGTTGGTTCATAAAGTGTAATTCGGTTAGGCAGTGCCGAAGGGTGCCCTTTATTCTCATGGTCGTTTTGTTTTTTGTCCTTTTTAATCTAAATATACGAGTTTCGGGAAACTATGAGGTTCCTATCATTCTCACTTAAACTAAATACAACAATATAAGATATTCGCTACAAGATTATCTACCGTACAATCTCATGTTGCTCTACGTATTACCTCTCAACTAGTTCGCAACTGCAAAAATATAGAATTGTCAGTCAGCTTGAGAATATTACAAATAATAGATTTTCCCGCGTATTATTCAACCAAATCAAGTATCTTAATAGAATAATGATCATCTTAAAATTTAGGATCCAGGACATCAACAATGGAAATGCAATATAAACGAAGAAAAGAACCTCGACTGGACTATCGATATTTGATTCCTCCCATAAAATCCCTTGCATCAGGAATGTTCCCGTTGAATACTGCATTTGAAAAATCAAACCCAGGGTGCTGTGGAAGGATTCAATAACATAATAAGTTAATTTTTTCACTTCTTTACCTCTTCTTGAAATCTCTCCAGCATCATCTTTCCTTTAACTTCCTCCATAGTGAAAGGATCAATACTCTGATTAATTTTACCTAACAAGGCCGCATCCCACCTTTCTCCTTTATTCATTTTCTGTAGATTTATAGTAATCTCGTTATCTAGGAGCATCCAATACGACTCGCTTGGTTTAACAGGACCTCCAGTATCCTCCTATAAGAACTTTTATTAAAAATATTATGTGAATATTGATATCTATCTAAAGCTGACGTCAATGAAGGGGGGCGCGCCGATTAAACCAATCGTCAAATGTTTAAACGAAATACTGATATTGATATCCTTTCGAAATATTCCAGGAGGCGGAATAACAAAAATATTGACCTTTCAGGTGGAATAATCACAAAATAATTCAATATTGATAATTAAAAAAATTAACCTCGTCTAACGATTGATCCCATTCATAAATAGTTCTGCCGTCGTATTCAAATTTAAAGCGTCCATCTTTACCACGTGGTGTCATTTTTGCAGCGACAGCGTTTACAGTCCTCTCCTGACGAGGTTCGTCATCAGAATCATCATCGCCTATCTTGTCAAATTTAGAGTAGTCCATACAGTTTCTCAATACTTTTTGTAAGTCACGTTGGATCACGCAGGATAAGGAATATAATTTTTTTCTTTTTTAATATATTCTCGTTACAAAAGTGTTAAGTTATTCAAGTTAACTTTCCTAAAAATTTCTGCACTAACTACTTTACATAGCACAAGTTATATTATTATCGAAGAGTTCTAAGTACTGAACGAAGTTTCGGTGCAGAATTCTGATTGTTTGATACATGCAACAGAGCGCATTTCTGCATTATTTTTACAAGTTGGTATGAAAAATATGTTTGGAAGAATCATCCTTACCCCACTCGCATTTTGTTATCCTCAGCCTAGATTCGGTAATTATATTAAGGCATCTGTTCTCATTTCAGCTCTTTGCTTTCCGTCCAAAGCAATAGCAAGGGCGGATCAATCCGATGACGATATTTCCTGGTTTAGGAAATTGCTCAAAGGAAACAAGGACGTCTCGAATATATTTGGAAAAAATATCAATCAAGATGCGCTCTTTCAAGATGTTGGTGTTTCTATTCATCAACTCTTAGACAACGGCACTGCCGGTAAAATTGGTTACGGGTTCATCATGGGGTTCTCGTCTGGATACTGCATCAAAAAGGTGAAATATCGACGACCCAAAAACCGCGCTTGGAAAATTATATTAATCTTGATTAGGTTTCAAAGCTGGTTGCCATGGTAGTTGGTGGAATGTTCATTACTCTACAAGTATTATCCTACAACGGATTCATTAAAGTCAACTACGATAAACTCAAATCTGAAGTTGAGGTAAAATTTTCCAACTCATCTAACTCAAAATTCATTCGCGATTTTAGGAGCGACTTGATATTAATATGGACGGTGAAAATATTTCTCCTCCGTTGTATTCTAATTCTTAAATATTCCGCCAGGAAAATTTAATGAGAAAGACATCGAAGCGGCTTATAAAAAGGTTATTTGCTAGCATTTTTAGTCCCTAATCTTACGCGGTTCTTGCAGGTAGTCGAAGTGGTTGGATATAATATGCATTCCGGTGGAGGATTTGCTGCTGGAATGGTGGCTGGATTACGAGCCTGAGGAAGCTTATTTTATTCCTTAGTGCTAGCGTTGAGGATTGGTCTAGCTTAACCGCAATTAGCCCACGTATATTCTCAGGGCTTCTTATCGGCTTATTTCTCTATACTAGAAATACACTGTGTCAAGGACGCTCACAAAGAAGATACTAATACCATAACAATTTACAATACATCAGCGGATAAAATTTGTACCTACTGCAGCTGCTGAACTTTAGATCGACTTTAGATGGCAAAACGACCAAAGCCGACTTTGTATGGACTACTATATTTTTGGAGGATTGAGATAGTTACAGCTGGAAACATACTAGTCTTTTGTAAGAGGTTAGAGCAGTTTAACAATGCCGCCACTATGTATCGAATTTCAAGATACATCATATACTACTCATAAAATAATATCATCTTTTTGCGGTTTTCCCAGAAGAACTTAATCTACAATATGAAATATACTAAAGGAAAGGTTCTGGTCGTGCGTGATAATCATATATAACAGCTTTAGCGATTCTAATTCCACACAATAATCCACCGCTATTTTCGCTAGTGCTTATAAATGCTCAACAATGGCTTTAGTCTTCTCACGGTGGTAAAGTCAGGTTCGAAAAAAGTTTCTCATACGAGAAGAGCCACTCCTCTTCAGGAGGCAGAAGCACATTTTTCGCATAAAAATCGTCTGTCTACGACGTTAAAAGTACTAAAAAGAAAATTGTAAATAAATATACTACTTTTCTGAATGACCTAACATATTTAATTTCTTTGTATTTCAGTGCGGTTAACCAGGCGAAATCAGTCCTCGAATATCGCGTCGACAAAGGTAAGTGTCATCTGATTAAAATGATGAAGATACAAAGGATTCTCCCTTTACATATAATTCTAACAAGATTATGTCAACGCATTACATAAGGATTACGTAAAAATAGCAGTATAATTTACAAAAACACTATCCGGAAGGGACAGTGATAACAAATAAAGTCCTTTGATTTGAATGCATCTAAGGACACTGCTGAATATTTTCAATCTGCCCTACAAAGTAAGGTTGAAACAAAATTGGAATTCTTTGATTTGTATTTTTGTTCAAAAGAAATGCTTAAACATATTGAGCCTCTTGCTATTCCAAGGATTAAAACATATCTCATCCTTCTCTGTTAATCTTACAAATTAAAAACTGTGCAAGTTGTGATTAGTTATTATCAAATGCAATAGAAAATAACTCACATTACAATATCCTTCTCTGATTGCGGTAGTGTAAAAAATCTGCCCTGTTACTAAAGTTTTAAAATACAGTTTTCCTAAAATACGCTACTTTAACGTAATACTAAAGTTTTCCTAAAGTGAATATACTTTAGGACGGGTTTTGGTAAACCGATTTGGTTGCTATCGCTTTAGGTGACTTTATGTGAGGGACTCTACACAGGAAACCTAATATGATGGATTTTGCTAAGTAGACTTGGTTGGAATAATGCACTTGTCGTATCGCTGTTAGGTTCACAAGAATTAAGTCCTGTTTTCGAACGAATTCTTAGCCTGAACTTAATTTACTACATCAACAAATATTGTGCGTAGTCAGACCAACTTAGATGGACCGACATTTAAAGTTCAAGCGCTATGATCATACCAATCATATCCTCAATTATTATTTGTGAATATTATTTGTGAATACACGTATATCTTCCCTTGCTTGGTTATGATGTTGACTTGCTTACAGTCTTTGTTGAGTTTCTGTGAAGTCATTCACAACCAGGGTAATTCATTATATACTTTAATATTATTCCTCAGCAAGTAACTAATTTAGCGTTCTTGACCTTCTTATGTCTTCCGATCTAGCAACTTAAGAAACATTAACATCAAGAGCACGACAAGATCATGCTTAGGCAATTAGAGTATATAAGAAATCTCTATTATATAACACCAAGAGTCTTTCCCTTCATGCTTTGAACTAACACCCCCCTTAATCTAGGTTAGATGTCGTTGATCTCGCACGCAGCTCGAAGGACTTCATTCACACTCAGTGATATTTTGACACGCATGTCGCTAGAATTTCGCCGAGGCAATGTCTCTCTTTTCCGTGTCTGTTTGTATCAGTCGCCCATACGACATCAACTATAAACTCGGCTCCATTTATCTCTATAAACATATCAGCATGAATGAGCGGAAGACACCCAGCCATATGTTGCCGAGCTGTCACCGACCTTCTGTGGTGTCAATGACACGGCCATAGTCAGGATCAACATATGCATACAGGACTAGTGACTCACAGGCGGATGAAAACTTCGTATCAGGATGAGATGCGGCAAGATTTCGCTCAATCACCCGGTTACTCATTCTTGAGGGCGAATTCGGTTGTCTTCTGTAAATAATACCATACCCTGCTGTACCTTGTAGATATTTCTAGATATTTCATTATTCTCAACACAGCTTCCCAACGTAACGGTCCACGAATAACACCGCACCTCGCACATGTCTGAAGTGCACACGCAATATCCATGCGAGTACAAGCCACCAGCGACAACAAGCATCCAATCGCAACCTTATCAGGTACATACCTCATCAAGACAGTCGCCAAACTCGGACGTGGGACACATATCATTACACAGGATAGTATCACTCATGCGGGTTTTGAATACAACTCCACCATTCCGTAGGAACTTAATACATATGTCTTCTTCATACTCCCATGGATTTATAGAATAGTAGGTACCAGCAACATCATGATGAATGATTCCCAGATCTTTTATCTTATACCTCTACACAAATAGCACTTCACGTCACTGACATAAATAACGCTTCACGTCATTTATCGTCTCCATTACCCCACATATAATCAGGTAATTAGCATCGAGGATGAACACATTGAAGGAACCTCTGAAACATCTACTTATTTATCAGTAGTTGAAAGCCCATTTATCTTAGTTTCACGTCAATTTTCAGATACCAAGGACGTGGCGCCTGTTTTAGACCATATAAAGCCTTTTTCAAAAGAAACACTTCAAATCATTCTTCAATCGGTCCGCCTTCTGGTGGCCGAATGAACTCAGTCTCTTCAAGGTCAGAATTAAAAATTGCAGTCGCAACATCCAACTGGCGAATTTTCAAACACAGCTGTGCTGCGATAGCAAGTACAGATCTACCAGTTTCCAATCTTCTCAAGGGGCTGAACGTCTCATCATTGTCAATACTTATCACTTGCAAATATCCTCAGTTGACCAGACGCGCCTTTTATTTCAGAAATTTTACTTTTCCCATTTCTTTTGAGAGTATACACTCATTTAATCGTCAACGAAACACACCACTAAGCAATTTACACGGTTTTTTAGTTGTTTTTACTCTCATACAACTCAGCTTGTATTCTTCCGCCATTCTTCACTCTATATTGCCTCAGGTAAAGACATCGCTTGCCTGCGTGACTTGTGCAGCGCTAGGTCCGTGACGCTCTCTCCAACTAGAGGACAAAAATGAGTTAGGCAATCATCGGTCAAATCATGAGTGCCTTTAAAATTTTTAATCCTCTCGTGCGTCAACGATTGCCCACAATTCACAATCAATCACGCAACACGCATTTGCGTTCAAAGCTTAATCTTTATAATGAATCCTCCCACAGTTAAGGAAATCAGTAACACAGACTTCATGAAAAGATACAGTAGATAGATTACCGTCAGGTAAAATAAGTGCACGTCTGCACATGGCTAATCGACTCTGTCTATTTTCAAATATATCAATATCTCGGTACAGTAAACCGGTTTGTATGTCTCTATGAACGGAATTTACAAGGTATTTCAAACTGAAAATGTTGTTCCCATGCGGGAATCCTTCCGCACCTGGGCTCTCAACACTCACCTGTACACTTTTCTTCATACCCAGCAAGTAGTCCATCTTTACCTTATCAGAAATTTCATAGATATTCTTATGTGGTACAATGTATCAATTGACTTGTACATTTGAATTAAACCTCACACTTTTAATAGTGTAATCAACCAATACAGTCTTAGATGCAATACCATGTACTGTCACAAACGTATAGATGCTTGAGTTACTCACACAATGTGATGTCTTCTGAGAATCCTTCAGGTACTCAGGTTGATCTGGCCCTTTTTCATCAGTTTTCAAACCGGACCCATGTGTCCTAGCAACCGGCATACCTGACGGATACTTGGAATACGATACATTCTCCATTCCATGCTCAGTACCGTGTGAACCCCCTCCAGGTGTTCGTTTCCTTTAAGCAATGCCTGTTTAAATTCACACAATTCCCTTGAGTTCTATCGACTGATCAGTAAGGGTGTACCTCTACCCTGGGATCAGTTTTAAAAACGTGTGGCGGTTTTCGTACCGATCACATCTAAGATATTTTTGACTCGGATTCTGGACACTTTTCCGCCTCAGAATTTGCTTAGGAGTATTATAAGTATTTATATATATTTCACAGAAACTGCAGTCGCCAAAGACTCGGAAATAAGTGCATTTAAAAACTTTCAACAAGTTCAACTCGTCAAACCCAGAAAATATGGCCGAAAATATTGTCCCACCAGATGCAAATGATTCTCCAGACTCTGATTATGATGCGGAAGCAGCATACAGAGCCTACTTGCGAGCGGTTGCCCCGCCGATTTCAGGAATTTCGTCCTGCGGCGATTTCGGTGCGAGCAGCTTTGCTCCAAGGAAACTCCAGACATTTAAAACGTTTCCAAAGTGCAGGCTTTCTTTGAAGCCCCATTCCGAACTCCTCCCAGCCTATTCAAATCATTCATTCCATCTTCGAGACTGCAAAATGTCTCAACTTGGAACAAGGCTGGGAAAATCTCCCTCCAAATTGGATTGTTCCCGACCAAAAACATTTTCCCCAAGCCACAAACTTTACCACCTTTATTCCACTGCGTGAGGAAGTTCTTGCTGGTGCGGATGGTGACAGCATCAACCTTTTCGAATTAAATCCAACGGATGTGGAATCCGACTCCTGCGTTGTTTTTCCTCGTTGCATCACGCTTGCTGGTTTAATTCTTTCATCCTCAACTCGTCCTCAAAGAGTTTCACTTCTTGTGCAGTTTATG
>Ga0007834_1000668_pt1 | contig 10214 bp, 10 predicted proteins | sample CryBogCBE06Nov07_FD_71233 | JGI IMG/M metagenome (GOLD analysis project Ga0007834, IMG submission 71233) | Freshwater microbial communities from Crystal Bog, Wisconsin, USA - CBE06Nov07 | ecosystem: Environmental > Aquatic > Freshwater > Lake | place: Crystal Bog, Wisconsin, USA | collected... | reverse complement strand
TACGAAGACGACTCGGAAGTCCGTTCCTCGGGGCGTGACCGCGTCATTATCCTGGGTTCGGGCCCCAACCGTATTGGCCAGGGTATTGAGTTCGACTACTGCTGTGTCCACGCCTCGATGGCGCTGCGCGACATGGGCTTTGAAACCGTGATGGTGAACTGCAACCCCGAGACGGTCTCGACGGACTACTCAACCTCAGACCGCCTGTACTTCGAGCCCCTGACGCCCGAAGACCTCGCGGAGATCATCGCGGCCGAAACCGACGCCTGCACCGATGGTGCGCGCATCGCCGGTGTCGTGGTCTCCCTGGGTGGCCAGACGCCACTGAAACTGTCGCACAGCATCGATCCCGATCTCGTGCTCGGCACGCCGGTCGCTTCCATCGACCTGGCGGAAGACCGCGAACAGTGGTCGGCACTGTGTAACGAAATTGGTCTGCACCAGCCCCCCGGCGACGTGGCCCTGACCATCGACGAGGCACGAGAAATTGTCGATCGCATCGGCTTCCCCGTGCTGGTACGTCCGAGCTACGTGCTGGGTGGTCGCGCGATGGAAATCGTCTACGACCACGATTCGCTGACCCGCGTGATGACGGACCTCACCAGTGCGCACGGTTCATTGGCCCGCGAAGGCGGTGTCTCGCAGAGTCGGCCGATTCTCATCGACCGATTCCTCGAGGACGCTGTGGAAGTCGACGTCGACGCGGTTCGCGACCTCGCGGGTGACATCTTTATCGCCGGCATCATGGAGCACGTCGAAGAAGCCGGTGTCCACTCCGGTGACTCGGCCTGCGCTCTGCCGCCGCAGACGTTGAGTGCTGAGGTGATTGTGACGTTGCGCGACCACACCAGCCGCATCGCCAACGCCCTGGGCGTTGTCGGCCTGATCAACGTGCAGTTCGCGGTGAAGGACACCGACGTCTACGTACTCGAAGCGAACCCCCGCGCCAGTCGCACCGTGCCCTTCGTGGCCAAGGCAACGGGTGTTCCGCTGGCCCAGGTAGCCGTTCGGGTCATGATGGGTGAAACGTTGGCATCACTGCGCGCTCGTGACATCGTGCCGGCCGACACCCCACAGCCCGACTACGTCAGCGTGAAGGAAGCAGTGTTGCCGTTCAACCGCTTCCCAACTGTCGACACCATCTTGGGGCCAGAAATGCGCTCCACCGGTGAGGTCATGGGCATCGGTGAGAGTTTCGGTATCGCGTTCGCAAAGTCGCAGTTGGCCGCGGGAACCCGTTTGCCCGACAGTGGCCAAGTGTTCTTCTCGCTGGCCGACAAGGACAAGGAAGTGGGATTGGGCGTCGCTCGAGAACTACGCGACCTGGGCTTCACTTTGGCCGCAACCGCCGGCACCGCCGCCTACCTCGAGGAACATGGCGTCCCGGTGCTGACGCGCGTCGGCAAGGTCGCCGACGGTTCGTCGGGCGTGAACGCGACTGACCTCATCGCCTCGGGCGACGTGCACCTCGTGATCAACACGCCTTCGGGCCGCTCGGCTCGTAACGATGGCCAGGCCATCCGAACCGCAGCGACGGTGCACAAGGTGTCGTGCCTCACCACGATGAGCGCTGCGGTGGCCGCGGTCAAGGGCATTGCTGACACGCGCGCCCAGGGCTGGAACGTCTACTCACTCCAGGAGCTCCACGGATGAAGACGCAGGTGAACGTCGGCACGGTCGCGCTCCGTAGTTTTGTTCTCACCGCTGCGGGTACCGCAGGCTACGGAAAAGAGCTGAGTGGATACGGGGACCTCGCGACGCTCGGCGCCGTCGTTACCAAGTCGCTGGCGGCCTTTGCGTGGGAGGGGAATCCAGCCCCGCGCGTGGCGGCCAGTGGGCTCGACATGCTGAACGCCGTCGGCCTCGCCGGTCCCGGTGTTGCCGCGTGGCGTGACGAGTACCTGCCGGAAGTTCGTGCGACGGGGGCAGACGTAGTGGGATCCATTTGGGGCCGCACGACGGGGGAATACGCTGACGCCGCACTGGCGATGCGTGGTGCCGACGTCGTGGCACTCGAGGTGAATGCGAGTTGCCCCAACCTGGAAGGTCGTTCCGGGATTTTCGCGCACTCGGCGGAGGCCACCGCGAACATTGTGCGCGCCGCATCAGCATCGGAGCTGCCCCTCTGGGTCAAGTTGAGCCCCAATACCCCCGATCTGGTGAGTATCGCCGCGGCCGCCATTGAGGCGGGCGCGAGCGCCCTGGTACTGGTCAATACGGTGCTCGGCATGTCGATCGATATCGAGGAACGACGGGCTTCCCTGGGGAACGGGGGCGGTGGCATGAGTGGCGCCGGCATCTTTCCAACGGCAATTCGCTCCGTGTTCGAGTGCCGCCAGGCCTTTCGGGATATTCCAATCGTCGGTGTCGGCGGTATCAGTTCGGGCGAAGACGCCATCGCGATGCTGATGGCCGGGGCCTCGGTGGTTGAAGTGGGCACGGCTACCTTTGCTGACCCGCGAGCGCCGTGGAAGATTCAGCGTGACGCCATCAAGTGGATGGAGCGTCACGGTATTGCCGACGTGAATGAGATTAGGGGAGTAGCGCATGGCTGATGCCTTCGGCGTTCGACTGCAAGAACGTGTGAACGACATGGGGCCGCTCTGTGTCGGTATCGATCCGAGTCGTGAGGTCACGGCCTCGTGGGGACGTGACGACACTGCCGAGGGGATTGAGTACGTGGCCCTGTCGCTGCTCGAGGCCGCCTCGGGCAGTGCCGCCGCGGTCAAACCCCAAGTCGCCTATTTTGAGCGGTTCGGGTCAGCGGGGTACGCGGTACTCGAGCGCGTACTGCGTGAGGCCACGGCAGCGGGCCTCTTGACGATCGCCGACGCGAAGCGCGGGGACATCGGCAGCACCAACGAGGGGTACGCGCAGGCGTGGTTGGACGATGCGTCACCACTGGCGAGTGACGCCCTGACCATCAGTCCCTACACGGGAGTTGGTGCATTGGGCTCTTTCTTCGCCCGCGTTCCCACGGGTAAGGGCATCTTCGTCTTGGCCGCAACGTCCAACGACGAGGGCCGGACGCTGCAGACGGCGCGTACGGCGGATGACGAAGCGGTCGAGGACATGGTGTTACGAGAAATTGCGACAATCAACTTGAGCGCCGACGGACTGGGCGGGGCGGGCGTCGTTCTGGGCGCCACCCGGAATCCACCACGATTTGACCTCGCTCGACTGCATGGGCCGTTCCTGGTTCCGGGTGTCGGTGCCCAGGGCGCGACGCCTGACCAGGTGGGACGCCTTTTCGCGCGGTGCGCCAAAGGTAGCGTGATCGTGAACGTGAGTCGGGCTATTTCGGCCGTTGGCCCCGAAACGTCGGCCTTGCGCGACAGCGTTCGCCGATGGCGGGACGACCTGGCGGCCACCCTGTAGAGGGTGTCGAAATCCTCAACTATTGTCGTGGGCGTGACTCCCGTTCCTCCCGAGCTCTCACAAGCCCAGCGCGAAGCGGCCTCGAAAAAGGCCGTGGCCAATCGGCGCCGTCGTGCGGAGGTGAAGAAGATGGTGAAGAACGGCGACCTGTCCCTTGATGAGATATTCGAACTCGCGGATGAAGAAGAGTGCGTGGCGCAAATGAAAGCCTTCGATCTCATTAGTGCGCTCCCCGCCATTGGTGCGGTGAAAGCATCACGCATCATGGAGCGAGCTGCCATCGCCAACACCCGACGCATTCGTGGACTTGGTCCGCGTCAGCGCGAAGAACTTCGTAACGCCGTTGTCCGCTAAGCCGCTCGTTGTCGTCCTCATTGGACCCGGTGGTGTGGGCAAGGGGACTGTGTCTCGCGCCCTCATCGCTCGTGATCCGAATCTCTGGCTCTCGACCTCGTGGACGACGAGGCCAATGCGTCCGTCTGAAGTCGGTGACGAATACGTCTTCGTCTCGCGCGAGTCGTTTGAGGCCGCCATTGCGGCCGATCAGTTCCTTGAGTTCGCCGAGTTCCACGGCAACCTCTACGGCACACCACGACCTGAGGTCGATGGCCTCGATGTCTTGCTCGAAATTGAGATTCAAGGCGCGCAGCAGGTCCGTGAGCACGAGCCCGATGCCACGATCATCTTGCTCGTCCCACCATCGCTCGAGGAGCTCGAACACCGTCTTCGTACCCGTGGGGATGACGAAGACCACGTCCTGAAGCGTCTGGATTCGAGTGCCTCAGAACTGTCAATTGGCAACGAATTGGCGGATTTCGTGGTCACGAATCACAATGTCGAGCAAGCAACCTCGGAAATTTTCTCTATACTAGAGAGTCTTCGTCATTCGCGACGGACGGTTTCGTAAAGGACAAAGTCATGGCCGAGTTTCCAACCCTGGTAGATCCACCCATTGAGCAGTTGCTTGACGCGGTGGGCGGTTCGAAGTTCACCCTCGTGGCAGTTGCTTCCGTGCGCGCACGCGCCATTACCAACTACTTCAATGGACTCGGTCGCGGCGACGGAAAGATTGAGCCACCACAGGTGACCATCGACTCCAACAAGTCGCTGTCATTTGCGCTCGAAGAGCTCGCGGAAGGCAAGTTGGTCTTCGAGCGTTTGAGCGAAGAAGAGCTGCAGGCTCTCCGTGACCAGGAAGCCAACATGGCTGCTGAACGGGCCGGAGAGACCAATGAGTTCGACAAGCTCCTCAGCGACGACGCCGACGCCTAAGTCGCGCCACATCGTCCTCGGCGTCACCGGTGGGGTGGCGGCCTATAAATCAGTTCTGATTCTTCGCCAGTTAATGGATGAAGGGTACGTTGTTTCGCCGCTCATGACGCTGGACGCCCAGCACTTCATTGGTGCGACAACCCTTAGCGCTCTCGCCTCCGAACCCGTTCGGACGTCGCTCTACGGTGACGACGTCACGCCGAGCCCTCACACGGCGCTGGGGCAGCGGGCCGACCTTGTGCTCGTCGCACCCGCCACGGCGCACTTCATTGCCCGACTGGCGGCGGGCCTCGCGAACGACATTGTGACCGCGACGGTCTTGGCGACTCGGGCGCCCGTCGTCATTTGCCCAGCCATGCACACCGAAATGTGGGAGCAGCCGTCGGTCCAAGAAAATCTCGCGACGTTGCGTCGTCGCGGCGTGTTGGTCATGGATCCGGTGGTGGGGCACCTCGCCGGCGGTGACGAAGGGGCTGGGCGACTTCCCGAACCAGCCGACATCGTGGCCCTCGTTGACCACGTCCTGCAGGGCTACCGTGGCCCACTTTCCGGCAAGCGCCTCCTCATCACTGCGGGTGGCACGTCGGAAGCCATTGACCCGGTGCGCGTCGTGACGAATCGTTCGAGCGGTCATCAGGGCTACGCACTCGCCGAAGTGGCTGCTCGCATGGGCGCTGCCGTGACTCTCGTGAGTGCCAGTGACCGATCATTTGCCCTCGACGTGGCTCGTCAGGTCTCGCTGACAAAGGTCACGTCAGCGGCGGAGATGGCCGAGGTCGTTTTGCGTGAGGCAGCAGCGGCTGACGTCATCATCATGGCCGCGGCCGTGTCGGACTTCACCGTGGCGCCCGCGACCGAGAAACTCAAGAAGTCCAACGGCATGCCGACACTCACGTGGTCGCCCACCGTGGACATTCTGGCCACCATTCTGGAACGCCGGCGCTCGGACCAGATCATCGTCGGCTTCGCTGCTGAGACCACGGACGTTGCGACGAACGCGCAGACCAAACTGGCCGAGAAGCCGGTTGACATCTTGGTCGTCAACGACGTCTCCCAACCTGGCGTGGGCTTCCAAGCACCCACGAACGCCGTGACACTGATGGGGCCATCATTCGATCCCGAGGTCATTGGAATCACCTCGAAAGAAGCCATTTCTGAGCGAATCTTGACTAGGGTATCTGCAATGTTCGAACGAGGAGCGCAATGAGCGACCGCACCCTTTTTACCTCGGAATCGGTGACCGAAGGTCACCCCGACAAGGTTGCCGACCAAGTATCCGACGCCGTTCTTGACGCCATTCTGGCCCAGGACCCCAATGCCCGCGTCGCCTGCGAAACCCTGGTGACGACGGGCCTCTGTGTTGTCGCCGGTGAGATCACTACCACCGCCGTGGTCGACCTCAACGCTCTTGCGCGCAAGACCATCGTGGACATTGGTTACGACGACGGCGCCAAGGGTTTTGACGGCAACAGTTGCGCCGTGCTCGTTTCGCTCGACAAGCAGAGTCCCGACATTGCAGGCGGCGTTGACGCGTCGCACGAAGTGCGGGCCGGTTCTGGATCGGATGCCTTCGACCTGCTGGGTGCCGGTGACCAGGGCATGATGTTCGGCTACGCCTGTTCGGATAACGAAGACTTCATGCCGACCCCCGTCTGGTTAGCGCACCGTCTCTCGATGCGACTGAGCCAGGCTCGACGCACCGGTGCGGTACCCTACCTCCGCCCCGACGGCAAGACCCAGGTCACGGTGTCCTACGAGGACGGCCGCCCCGTTGGTATTGAGACGGTGCTGATTTCGACCCAGCACGAAGACGGCTACGACAGCGAGACCATCGCCACTGACGTCATCGCCGAGGTGATTAACCCCATGTTGCCGGACTACCTCGACACGTCGAAGATGCGGGTGTTCATTAATCCTTCGGGTAAGTTCGTGCTCGGTGGGCCTCACGCCGACACGGGTTTGACTGGTCGCAAGATCATCGTTGACACCTACGGCGGCATGGCCCGCCATGGCGGCGGTGCGTTTTCGGGCAAGGACCCCTCGAAGGTTGACCGCTCGGCGGCGTACGCCGCTCGCTGGGTCGCCAAGCACGTGGTCGCTTCCGGCGCTGCGGAGCGCTGTGAAGTCCAGGTTGCCTACGCCATTGGCGTCGCTCGTCCGGTGTCGCTCCTCGTCGAGACCTTCGGCACCGAGCGCGTCGACCGAGCCAAAATTGCGGCGGCCGTTGACACCATCTTTGACCTGCGTCCGGCGGCAATCATTGAGTCGCTGCAGCTGCGCCGTCCGGTGTACCAGCAGACGGCCGCTTACGGACACTTTGGCCGTAGTGGTGATGGCTTCACGTGGGAGCAGACGCCGTTCGTTGACGACGTTCGCCGCGAACTGTCGTTGTAACTATGTCGCGGGCCGTTCGGGTCACGACCGAAGTGGCGGCCGTCGATCGGTCGTTTGACTACCTCGTTCCGGACGCCATGGCGATGCCTGGTCTCGGTGACCGTGTGCGCATGAACTTCAATGGTCGTTCGGTGCGTGGTTGGGTCACGGGAACGAACGTCGTCTCCTAACGCGAACTCAAACCCGTAGCGAAGCTCTTGGGCTTTGGGCCGCCGCCGGAACTCGTAGCGCTCCTCGAATGGGCCGCGTGGCGCTGGGCCGCGCCGTTGTCGCGCTTCTTGCTCGCCGCCACGCCCGGCAGGTTGGTACACACGCTGCCGACTGCGCCAATGAAGGCACCGCTGTCGATGCCCATTACCGAACACTTTGCCCCGGGCGTGCACCAGGTCTCGCCTGCACGCGACCCTCTCGCCATCATTCTGTCCGCCTACGAGCAAACGCGAGAGATGCCGGGCTCGCTCTTGGTCTTAGTTCCCACCGAAGGGTGGGCCCAACGACTCCGTGGTCGTCTCGAGCAGCGGGGGCTGCCCGTTGCCTGTGGCGACGATCAGTGGGATCGCATGCGCGCCACGTGGCCCGTCATTATTGGCACTCGGGGCGATGCGTTGGCACCAACCTCGAGGCTGGCCGGCGTAGTCATTGTCGACGCCGACGATGATGCGTTTACGTCTGAATCGTCACCCACGTGGAATGCCCTCGTGATGGCGCACGAACGAGTCACCCGTGACGGGGGACTGCTGTGGGCAACATCAGTGCTCCCGTCACCCCAGTTGCTCGCCCTTGGCGACCTACACACCAGCGACCACACACCGTGGCCTCACATTGAGGTCGTCGACCGGCGCAACCGTGACCCGCACGAAGGTGTTCTCGCCGGGCCGGCGCTACGACAGGCCCACCGTGCGCTCAGCCAGGGCGATGGGGTTGCCGTGGCGGTCATTCTGCAGCGCCTGGGAACGGGCCGACTGCTGAGTTGTCGCTCGTGTGGCGAGCTCGCGCGTTGTGCGGTCTGTCATCAGCCCGAGCAAGAGGTCGATGGCATGCTGTCGTGCGCCGAGCGACACAACATCCGCGAGAACTTTTGCCAGCTGTGCGGTGCCACGAATCTGCGCAAGGTGCAGACCGGCGTGACCACGCTGGCTCGCGATATCTCGCTCCAGCTGTCGCAGCCGGTGACCGAGGTCACCGCCTCGACCGCCACCGATCCGACGACCCGGGTCGTGGTGGGCACCGAAGCGGTCTTCAGTCGTCTGCGTCGCTGTCCGGTCGTGATCTTCGTCGACTTCGACCAGTACATTCTTGCCCCTCGGGCGTCCGCGCATCGCCAGGCGGTGAGTGCCGTGACCCGGGCCGCTCGTCTCGTGGTGGCCTCAGGTGATGCCGCCGGCACAGTGATTGTGCAAACGCGACGCAGTGACGCCCTCATAACGGCCCTGATGAGCGGTGAGGTATCGGCCATTCGCGACGAGGACGTGGTGACGGCTGAAGTACTGGGCCTACCTCCCTACGGCGCGAGTGCGGAGATTTCCGGTGATGGTGCAGAGGGGTTTGTGGCGAGCGTGCCGATGGCGGGCCTGCGACGATCGGAGTCGATGGGCACGGTGACGCTGCACGCTGCGTCGGTTGACGCGTTATGCAACGCGCTGGCGCAGGCGACGCGAACGGGCGACCGACTTCGACTGGCCGTGTCATAGGCGTCAATGCGCCCAATGGTGAGACTACGCTTGAGAGCGTGAGTGTTCTCCCAATTCGTACCTACGGCGATCCTGTTTTGGCCATTGAAACGCAGGAAATTGACAACATCGACGGCAAGATTCACGCCCTCGCGTTGACCATGATTGAGACGATGTACCGAGCGCCCGGCGTCGGCCTCGCCGCCAACCAGGTGGGCATCTCCAAGCGCATGTTCGTCTACGACTCGGGTGATGGACTGGGGCCTCGCACGGTAATCAACCCCCGCATTCTGGAAAAGAGTGGCGAGTGGACCTACGAAGAGGGCTGTCTGTCGGTACCTGGTCTCAGTTGGGAAATAACTCGGGCCAATCGGGTACACCTCGTGGGTCTGGACCTGGACGGCAATCCCATCGACATGGATGTCGACGAGTACCACGCCCGCATCTTCCAGCACGAGACTGACCACCTCGATGGCAAGTTGCTCTTGCACTGCCTGACGCCCGAACAAGAAGCGGCGTCGAAGAAGGACATTCGCAAGATCAAGATGAACACCTCGGCCGGTGACGGTCTCAAGCTGTTCGGACGATAAATGCGAGTGGTCTTCCTCGGCACTCCCGAGGCAGCGGTGCCATCGTTGCTGGCGTTAGTGAACGCTGGTTACGACGTGGTGACCGTGGTCACGCGACCAGACCGCCGCCGGGGACGTGGCAGTGAACTCAGCCCGAGTCCCGTGAAGGCCGCAGCACTGGCCCACAACATTCCCGTCGTCCATCGCGTGGCGGATCTGGCGCACGTTACCGTCGACATTGGTGTTGTCGTGGCCTACGGCGCCATGATTCCCGAGGGCGTGCTGGAGCGCATCCCGATGCTCAACGTTCACTTTTCACTGTTGCCACGCTGGCGCGGGGCGGCGCCCGTTGAACGGGCCTTGCTGGCGGGAGACGTTGAGACGGGCGTGGGCATCATGACGCTGGAGAAAACCCTCGACACCGGACCAATTCACGCAGAGTCGCGTCTTCTTATTGGGTCCAAGACGGCGAGCCAACTCACCGACGAGTTGGCTCAGGTGGGCGCAGGTCTCCTCGTGAAGGTGCTTGATTCCCCAACGCTGTTGGCATCGCCTCGACCACAAGTGGGGGAAAGCACCTACGCCGAGAAACTCACGCCCGACACCTTCAAATTGACGCCGGACAGGAGCGCGACGTACGCCGAGCGTGTCGTTCGTTTGGAGCGGGCCTGGTGCATGGTGGGCGAGAAGCGCCTGCGCGTGCTCGCTGCTCGGATCGGCACTGACCGTGGTGTCCCGGGGGCCATTGCGGTCGAGGGCTCGGCGGTCGCACTGGGTTTCGCCGACGGCACACTGGTGCTTGAGGCCGTGCAGCCTGAGGGTTCGAAGGCCATGCCCGCGGCAGCGTGGTGGGCGGGCGCCCGACTGGGGCCCGACGCCACCTGGCACTAGCGCCGCGACCTAATGTTGAGGGGTGACCATGATTGATCCC